>Ga0210378_10001111_pt1 | contig 14000 bp, 14 predicted proteins | sample PLM1_60_b1redo_FD_155465 | JGI IMG/M metagenome (GOLD analysis project Ga0210378, IMG submission 155465) | Groundwater sediment microbial communities from an aquifer in East River, Colorado, USA - PLM1_60_b1 redo | ecosystem: Environmental > Terrestrial > Soil > Riparian zone | place: USA: East...
TGCTGTCGGCGGTGAAGCAGGCCGCGGTCGCCGAGCCGCGCACACCGAGCCGCAGCAACTCACCCTTGATGCGCTGGTCGCCCCGGCGCGGGTTCTGCGTGGCCAGCCGGACGATCAGCTGCTGCACCTCCGGGTTCAGCGGCGGCCGACCGGTCTGAAGGTGTGGGTAGGTCCAGCTGCCGGCGATCAGGCGCCGATGCCAGCGCAGCAACGTAGCCGGGTAACAAAGAACCACGACCAGCGGGCCGACGCCTCCAGGACATTCTTTGACGTCTGATCGTCGGTAGCACGCCCTGGGCCGTCCGCCCCGGCTCCAGCTCCGGTCTTGTGCGCCGGGGGCAGCCGCAGGCCCCCGGCGCACCCTCAAAGGCCGAGAGCTGTCAAGCATCGGCTCCAGCCGCCAGCTGCCGCCGGCCCGTTTCCTGGATGAGCTGACCGTCCGCATGCCCACGGCCGACGAGACCCGCGCCCTTCGGCTGCCGCCCGGCACGCCGGTCGCGATCCTGCTGCGGACCTACCGCGATCCCACCGGCAGGCCGTTCGAGGTCGCCCAGTTCGTGTTCGCCGGCGACAAGCACATCCTGATCTACGAGGGTCAGCCCTCCACATCGGCATGAGCCCGCAGCGACCGCCGGGCAGCATGGGCATCCTCCACCCTGACCTCGACCTCGCCGACCCCCTCCAAGCACTCACGGAAGCGGGCGCGGCCTTCATCCCGCGCGCGCTCAGCGAGCCGTTCCGCGGGTATCTCCAAGACGAGCTCGAGGCCGGTCCGTTCGAGCGGCTTCCCGACGAGATCGGCCCGGTGCGCCAGGAGGCCGACCTCTTCATCATTACCGGGGATATGGCCCACCATCCCGCTGTCGCCCGCCTCCGCGCGAGGTTCGTGGCGCGCGTTCGCCGCGACGGTTCACAGCTCCCCTGGGCTTGCTCGGTGGTGGCCCAACGAAGCCTACGTGCAACGCTACGAGCCGGGGCCCTTGGGCGTCCTCCCCGCATGTGGACAGCAAGCGGTTCGCCGTGCTGGTTGCCATCTTCACCATCGAGGGCAGCGCGCGGTTCGCCCTCTGCCAGACCCGGGCCGGCGAGATCCTCCAGGAATGGGAGGCCGGCCCCGGCAGCGTTACCCTTCTGCGCGGGCCGGGCCTGCTAGATGCCGAGGACCGCCGGCCGTTCCATACCGTCCACGGGCCGGCCGCTGGGCGACGCTTCTCCATCACCTTCCGGATGAACCAGCACCTTCGCTGAGCGCAGAAGGCGGGCTCGGGTGACAGCAAGGTCAAGGGACTGCCACACTGGCATGACAAGGCGGGAGGTAAGGGAACCATGAGCGTTGCGCAGCAGATGAGCGGGCCGGACCTGCCCGGGCAGGCAGAGCTGGTCCGGGCCGCCCTGGCTGACGCCGACCGCGCCCGCTTCGATGCCGAGCTCGACCAGGCGCTCGATACCGCCCGCCAGACCCACGACCTGAAGCCGCTCGGGCACGTCGTTGAGGCGTGGTATCGCCTGGTGCTGCTTCGCCGCCACGGCGGTCCCCGTTGGGCAGCCACCGAAGCGCAGCTTCGCCGTGGCGACCGACCGCCGGCGGAGGGCGAGCCGCTTGAGGTGGAGGAGTTCATCGCGCGGCACCTCGCCTGAGCGGTGGCCCGCTGGCGGATCACGCAGGCAACCTCGTTCGGCTCGCTGGTCGCCGCGCTGCCCGACGACACCCGTAAGGCGCTTGCCGACGTCTATCGGGTGCTGTCCCAGGGGCCGCTGTCTGGCGACTCGCTGCTGCAAGTCGAGCCGCTACCCGGTGCACCGGACACCTACACCGTGCCGTTCGCCGGTGCCGGCTTTCTGGTGTACGCGGTCGACCAGCAACGCCGCACCGTCGAGCTGGTCGGCATGATCTGGCTGGGCTTCTGAGCGGCAGTCCTGCCAGGCCGGGTCCTATAGCCAATCCCCGGGCGAGAGACGCCGATGAGCTTCGCGGGCGCGCTCGTCCGCGACCGAGGCACCGTAGCGTTGCAGCATCGCCCTGGACTTCCAGCCCGCCAACCGCATGAGGTCGGTCTCGCCGCCACCCTGGCTGAGCCAGAGGTGGGCGAAGGTATGGCGAAACAGGTGCGCGTGCAGGTTCTCTATCGCTCGTGGGGTGCAGGAACTTGTTCATGCGGCTGGTCGGGTCCTCTTGGAGGAGCCCAGCGAGCCGGTCGCGTGGGTGCACGCTGCCTGATGGGCCTTGGCTGTGGATCGTCAGATCGGTGATGGGATCCGGCGGTCCCAGCCGGAGCGCCTGGTGTGGACGGTGGCGGGTGTCATGCTCCGCCTAGACTTGGAGCACCTGCTCCAGGTGGCCACGCCCGATGATCAGCAGCCAGTCCAGGCATTCAGCTCGGATCGTGCGAACCCACCGCTTGGCGTCGGCGTTCGGGTTGGGCGTTTGGACCGGCGTCCGGGGGACCTCGACACCCTCGGGGCGGAACCCGTCGTCGAATGGGCGGCGGAACTTCGCGTCGCGGTCGTGGAGCAGGAAGCGCAGCTGTTGCCCTTGTTCGCCGAGCACCAGCAGCAGGGTTCGGGGTTGCTGGGTGACCCAGGTACCGTCAGGGTTGGCGGTCACGCCGAGCACTGGCTGATCGCGGCGAGCAGGGCTCGATCGGTGGGCGCAAGCCCGGGGTCGTGGGAGCTGGCGGCGCAGCACGGCGAGTTGGTGGCGGAGGACGAGGATCTCCAGCTCCTTGGCGGCGTCGCCGCGGGCCAGCAGGGACAGGGGAGTTGGATGGAGTGGCGCAGCATCAGGTAGGCGAGTCTCGGCAGCACACCGTGGCCCTTGTCATAGGGGGAGGAGCATCACAGTCCCGAGTCGACTGTAGATGCGAACCCGCAGCTCATCGCTGACCTCGGAGTTTCCGCACCCACGGGCACCCAGCAGCTGTTGCAAGCTGGTTCGCACGGCACGTTGCAGCCCGGCAAGGCAGGTCGGCGAGCCGGCAACCGAGACTTCCAGCTACTGCCCGCTGCCGGCGTTGCTGTCGTGTCCTGGTGGGGGGTCCTGCAGGCCCGGGTAGTACAGCTGGGTCACCGTGCGGGAGTGGCGGCGGGGTGGCGGCAGCCCAGCTGCTCCCTGCGGCGGCGCCCGCCAGTCGTCATCGTCATGGCGTGTTCCTTGCCGGGTCGTGCCGCCCTTCATCGTCCCGTTGGCCCGCCACAGCCGGTCCAGCTCCGCCGCCATCGGCCCGGTGCCGTGCTCCAGGTACTGCAGGTCGCCGTGGCTGTAGAACGGCCGGCCGTGGATGCGGCACGCCCGGCAGCGCCAGTCGCAGGTTTGCGGGGTGCACGGACGGGCGTCGTCGGGCTTCGGCCAGCAGGTGCATCTGCGGCCCTTGTCCATCCCCGATCCAGGCGGGATGGTGATCTCCCCGGGCCGGCTCGTCTTCTGGCCGCTCACCAGGCGTCACCGCCCTTGGCTTGTTGCGAGGCTCCGACCAACTCATCAAGCAGGCGAGCACAGCCGAGCCGGAGCTGCATGGCCGCGCGCTCACCGTACTCCCCGCCGGTGGGCCATGCCGGGCACGGTCCGGGGTGTGGCTGGCGACCCGAAGACGCGACGGCCGGCCGCGTCCTCGGCCACGGTCCCCCTGCCCGGACATCAGGTCGGCGTCGGGCCGCCCCTACGCAGGCGCGCTGACCCACCAGGTCTGGCCGGTGACCAGGCGATCTCGCCCTCTCCTGGATCAAGCCGCGACGTGGCGGGGACAAACCGCAGCGCCACAGCCCCGACGCCACGCCGCCCCGCAGTTCGCCATGGCTCGGCGCCGCTGGCCGTACGCCGAGCTTGGGCCTGGCAGGCCGATCCGAGTGACCGCGAATGCGACCTGTGGCAGCGCGTCCTCGGTAGGCATCGGGCGTAGACTGACTGGCGCCAGCGCAAGCGACGTTGCTCCAACCTTGTCGGTCCGCGCCACTTGACGCTCGACTCGAGGCCCATCATCCCAGCTTCGAGCGTCACTGAGGAGTTGATCAGTGCGTGGGCTCCTTGACCGGTTCCTCCAACGAACTCCCCGACCAGCCGATCCCAACCGTCGACCCCGAGGTCGAACGGCTCGCCCATGTGGTCGTTGACGGGTTGATCGCACGGCTGGCTCTGGAACCGGCCGTCCCGGCCTCGAGCCTGCTCGACAGCCTGGCCGGGCAGCTCGAGCAGGCCGCGGCCCTGCACCGGCTCGGCGTCGTGCGGCGCACCCTCAGCTAACAACGGAGCAGCTCACAGACCCCAGATGCAACATTGACCCGGGGACCGCTGACAGCTACGCAGCATCTGCCAGCGCGTGACCCGCCGGTCGTGCGCCTTGAAGATCTACGGCCCGGCTACCTCGCCTTCCCCGTGTGGGGCACGGAATTCGTCGTCCCGACACCATCCAGCGTGCTCTCAAGGCTGAGCTGTTCTTTTTACGTTGAAGCCCTGGGACTCTGGCCCGGCAAGCCCGATAGGCGTCTCGTCACGGGTGGTGCGACCGCGCTCGACTCGCCCGATCGGCGGTCGGGCACATACTTGCCTCATCAGGCCGATCAGGACCAGCCACGCGACGTCGGCTAGTGTCCCGAGTTACTGATTCGCTACATAGTCGTTGAGGTGAGCCTCCTGGTCAGGGGACCAAGACCCCTCCAAGAAACTTCAACGAATCAACGATTCGGGACACTAGACGACCAATGCACATGCATACCGGCTGGCGGGAAGCCGCGAAGGCATCCTGAGGTTATGGCCTTGTCGGACAGCTTCGGAGTCACGAGGAAGGAGCACGATGCCCGTGCGCCGCCGCCCGATCCTTCTGCTCGTCCTGCTCGCCCTGGCCGTGCTGCTGCCCAGCGCCGCCGCGGCCAGGCCCTTCCCCGACACCATCGGCCTGCCCGACGGCTTCCAGCCGGAGGGGATCGCGAGCGGATGTGGCACCTTGCTGTTCGTCGGCTCCATCCCGACCGGGGCCATCTGGGCTGGCGATGCGCGCAGCGGCGACGGCGCGGTGCTGGTCCCGCCCCATGCGGGCCGCAACGCCATCGGCATCAAGGTCGACGGCCGCAACCGGGTCTTCGTGGCTGGCGGCCCCACCGGCCAGGGCTCTGTCTACGACGCCGGCACCGGCGGCGACCTGGCCAGCTACCAGCTCGCCCCGGCCGGCGTGCCGACCTTCGTCAACGATGTGGTCGTGACCGGCAAGGGCGCGTTCTTCACCGACTCGCTCAACCAGCAGCTGTACGTCATCCCGTTCGGCCGCCATGGGCGGCTGCCCGGGCAGGGCGCGGTGCGCACGCTGCCGCTCACCGGCGACCTGGTGTTCCAGGCCGGGTTCAACCTCAACGGGATCGCCGCCGCCATGGGCGGGCGGGTCCTGTGGTGGTGCAGAGCAACACCGGCAAGCTGTTCACGGTGAACCCGCGCACCGGTCTCACCCGCGAGATCGACCTTGGCGGCGCCACGGTGACCAACGGTGACGGCCTCCTGCTGCACGGCAGGGTCCTGCTGGTGGTCCGCAACCGGCTCAACCTGATCGCCGTGGTGAAGCTGTCCGGCTCACTGTCGAGTGGCCGCTGAGCTGACCGACCCGGACCTGGACGTGCCAACCACGATCGCGTCCACCGCCGGCCACCTGTACGCGGTCAACGCAAGGTTCGGCACCGCCGATCCCGCCACCGCCCGCTACGACATCGTCCGAGTCGACCACCACGACGATCAGTAGTCGGTCGCCTATTCGGAGGCTAGGCGCCGTACACGAAAGCGAAGAGGTAGTTGACGGCCAGGCTTCGGTGCGGCCGCCACGCCTCTGCGATCGCCACCACCTCGGCCTGACTGGGGAGGTGGTCGAGCCCGTAGGCGCGCTGGATCGCCTTGCGGAGCGCAAGGTCCCCAGGGAGAACGACATCACCGCGGTGCAGAGCGATCACAAGGAACCCCTCGGCGGTCCAGCGGCCGACGCCTGAAACCTCGGTGAGGCGCGCCACGACCTCCTCGTCGGGGAGCCGCTCCAGCTCGGCTGGGTCGAGTCGGCCGTCGACGAACCGCTCGGCGAGCTCGCGCAGCGTCCGCACCTTGCGGTGAGAGAGCCCGGCGGCGCGAATGTCCTCGGGGTCGGCGGCCAGCAACTGTTCGGGCGTGGGTAGCTGACCGCCGAAGCGGTCCAGCAGCCGGCCCAGCAGCGTCCGCGTGGCAGCCACCGAGAGCTGCTGGCCGATGACCTGGAAGATCAGCACGCCGAAGGCGTCCATCCTTGGCAACTGGGCGAGCCACGCGTCCGGGTCGTAGTCCGGGTTCGCGTCGATCAGCGCGGCGATGACCGGGTCGGCCTTCCGCAGGGCCGCCAGTGCCGCCCTATCGCGACCCTTCACCTTCTCGCTCAAGCCACCGCTCGATTTCGTGAGTCGTTTCGAACCCATGCCCAACGGAGACAGCGCAGCCATGGTTGGCCGTATTCCGGATCTACCGCTGGTGGGCGGCCAGCAGACGCTGGTCGTGTGGCGAGCGCTCGCGAGGTGCGGAGCTTGCTGCCCGTCTTCCAGTTCCTCGCCGTGGTGGCCACGCCGAGTCGCCGCGCCCGTCGTCCGTGGCCGCGACCGGCCCCCAGCCACAGCCGACCTGGTCCAGGCCGTGGTTGGCGCCCTCGCGCAAGCGCCGATGCTGGCCCGGTCCGCTGGAGGGCGGGTTCGCCCACTCCAATCGGCTTCTCGGCTCAGTTGGTTCCTCCAACTGTTCGCCGGATTGCCCTCAGCGATCGGTCATGACACCTCAGGAAGTTCATCGCACGATGTCCGCCTCGGCGCCGTTCCTATCCCGGAACGATCCGCCACCACCCCAGGCCGAGGGTCAGGCGCGGCGGACGCGGGCCTGGTCGAGCTGGCGGCGGGGGAGGGCTGCGGTCGATCAGGCAGGCAGCGGCCGGCTTGGCGCCGGCCCGGGTGGCGGGCAGCCGGGCCACCTCGACGATCCGCTCACGGCCCCCGAGCCGAGCACGGACCGTGTCGCCGACGTTGACCGTCGCGGCCGGCTTGGCCCACACCCGTTGATCAGCACGTGCCCGCCCGGCCTGAACCTACGACCAGGTGCGACCACTGGGCAGGGGACAGGTATGGCGCTCTTGTCATGCGGCGGCCGGGATTTCCCTCCGACTTCCCTCCGCCCGACGCTCGGCCGCGCGGGGGGCGAGCCCGCCCGGCTTGCCGTCCCTACGCCCGCCGACGGCCAACAGGTCATAGATGGCCTGGACCTCCAGCGGCGTCAGTTGCTTGAGGGGCCGGTCGCCGGTTGAGGGTCGCACGTGGTCGCGGAGCAGTGCGGCGTACCTGGCCACCGTCCGCGCGCGCAAGCTCGTGCGGACGTGAGCCAGCCAGCGGTCCAGGTACTGGTTGACGGTGATCCTGGCCGGGTCGAGCGCAATGCCGTGGCTGCGGCGGGCCAGCGCGTCGGCGAGGGCTGCCTCGGCTTGGCTGCGGGTGGGGTAGCCGCCCAGAGATTCAAACCGGCGGGTGCCGTCGGAGCCGCGCGGCAGCTCCAGTCTGGGGTACCAGCGGATGCACCGGCCCGAGCACTTGCCGTCGGCCTTGGGGTGGCCCTTGACGCATGTGCGTTGCAGGCTGCCGCGCCGCTCGCTCCGACGCCGAGCGGCTCGGACAGGTGGATGTGCTATGAGGTGAGCCGCTCTGATTCGTCGGCGGGTCGGAGGAGCCAGCGGTAGCCGATCCCAGGGTCGGTCGCGATGAGCTTCGGGCGCCCCGGGTCTTGCTCGAGCTTCTTGCGGAGTTGGCTGATGAAGACCCGCAGGACGTCCACATCGCCGGCGTAGCCGGGTCCCCACACCCGTTCCAGCAGCCAGCGGTGCGTGAGCAGCTTCCCGGGGTGCTGGCAGAGCGCGGCCAGCAACGCCCACTCGGTCTTGGTCAGGCGCATCTCGATGCCTGCTCGGGTGACGCGGCGCGCATCCAGGTCGATCTGGAGATCATCAGTGCGGAAGCGTCCGGGCCTGGGCGCCCCTTGAGCTCCGGCGCGGCGCAGCAGGGCGCGGACTCGGGCCATGAGCTCGTCGATCCCGAACGGTTTGGTCAGGTAGTCGTCGGCGCCCAGGTCGAGCGCCGCGACCTTGTCGGGTTCGTCCTCGCGCACCGACAGGACCAGGATCGGCACCGAGGTCCAGCCACGGAGCTGCCGGCAGACCTGCAGGCCGTCGAGCGCCGGGAGGTTCAAGTCGAGCACGACGAGGTCGGGCTGGAACGTTGCGGCTGCGGTGAGGGCCTCCTCGCCGTCGGTCGCCAGCTGCACCTTGTAGCCGCGAGCGGCCAGCGCGCGTCCGACCGCCCGTCGGATGCTCTGCTCGTCGTCGACGACGAGGACTCGGCCCTCGCTCATCTCATGATGGTGCCCGTCGGGAGCGAGAACGCGAAGGTCGCGCCGCCGCCCGGTGTCTCCTCGATCCAGATCTGCCCGTGCATCAGGGTCAGGAAGCCCTTGCTGATCGCCAGGCCCAGCCCACTGCCGAGCCGGGGGTGCCGCTGGGTCAGCTGGTAGAAGGGGTAGAAGAGCTGCCCGCGGACCGTCGCCGGGACGCCGTTGCCGTGATCGACGATCCGCACGGTCGTCTGGCCATCGGCGCGTTCGGCGTGCACCTCGATCTCGTGGCAGCCGCTGACAGCGGCTGCTTTGGCCGCGTTGTCCAGCAGGTTGGCCGCGACGCGGTCCAAAAACATCGGGTCTGCCCGCACGACGCACTCGGCCGCCTGGACGTCCAGGCGCACGGTCAGGTGTGGCCACTGGCGCTGGAGACGGTCCACGCACGGCGAGAGGACCTCGGCGAGGTCGAGGTTCTGCGGTCGCGCCTTGAGCATGCCACCCTCGATGCGGGACATATCCAGCAGGTTGGCGATGAGCGCGGCGAGCCGGTCAGCCTCCTTGTCGATGCTGTCGAGGGCGTCACGCGCGTCGTCGGCGCCATGCTGGGCGTCCTGGCCGAGCAGGTCGGTGACAGATGCCTTGATCGCGGCCAGCGGGCTGCGCAAGTCGTGGGAGACCGCCGCCAGAAGCGAGCGGCGGATGTGCTCGGTCCGACGGTAGGCTTCGGCCTCGGTCGCAGCGTGCATCAGCCGGTCGCGTTCCAGCACCAGCGCGAACTGGTCACAGAAGGCCCGCAGCACGCGGCGTTCGGCCCGGTCCAGTGGTGGACGGTCACCACGGAGCTGGAGCAGGCCGAGCGCTCGCCCGCCGACCGACAGCGGCAGCCGTTCAGGCCCACGCGGGTCGGCGCCCGAGTCCGGATGCAGCGGCAGCGCGCCCGGCGTGGCCTCCACCGTGACCCGCTCGCGCAGCTCACCATGCTCGGCGTCATGCACATACAGGGCACCTGCCACAAAGCCGAATCGGTCGAGCAGCCGCGCCAGCATAGCCTGGTAGGAGCCGGGCCCTGGGACCAGCGCGACCAGTTCGCCGCTGAGCGTCTGCAGGGTGCGCAGCTCCAACTCCCTGGCCTCGGCGGCCTCGGCCCGCTCGGTGGCGCGGGCGAGCAGCGCGGAAATCAGGATCGACAACCCGAGGAACACAAACAGGACCACCACGTCCTCGGCGCGGGCGATGACGAAGGTGTGATAGGGAGGCAGGAAGAAGAAGTTGAACGCCAGGAACCCCAGGAACGAGGCGAGGATGCCGGGCCCAAGCCCGCCGACGGCGGCCGTCACCACCACCACGACCAGGAAGCCGAACCCCTTGGACAGCGGCGTGGTGTCGTCGCGGAAGGCAAGCAGGCCGAGGCTCAACGCGACGGTTCCCACGGTCGCGACGGCGTAGCCGGCCGCGCGGCGCTGCGGACGGCGCATCCCCAGCCCGCTCAGCAGCAGCAGAACCCGGACCCTGGTGGGCTCGCTCTGCGAAGGCATCCGCCCGGTCGGTGTCGTGACGGCCATCTCCACGAAAGTGTGCCAGTCTGGCGCGGCTGCCAGGAGTGAAGCCTGTCAGGCCGATCTCCTCATCGATCCGTAGATCTTGCTATCGATCCCGTCAATCTTGCTCCGGCTGCTTCCCCGGTCCTAGCTCAGATCGTGGTCGGCGAGTCACCGCGATCGCGGTCGCGGCATTGCTGCAAGGCCAGTCTGTGAACCGGCTGATCCGAAAGGCCGCCGACGTCGACATCCACGTGGTGATCGCCCAGGCGGCGCGCTGACCCACCTGCCGGTGGAGTCCAAACACTTCCCATAGACATGGTGGCGGTTTCCTCACAGATCCCTTAGGCCCCTCCCCTACCTTGGCCGCTGGCTTGGTCTGAAGGGAGCGGTTGGGCACATCGTGCGTCGGACCCCCGTCATCAGCGAGAGCGAGCCGGTCCCTCGTCCCGCAGCGGACAAGCCGCCTCCACCAGGCCGTGACGGATACGAGCCCGCCAGTGCGACCTGGCCGTTGTACCGGTTCAAGCGGCTGGTGCTCGGTGCGCCGCTGCCGACCTCCCGGCTGGTGCACGAGCGGCTGGGCAAGGTGGTCGCGCTGGCGGTGCTGGCGTCCGACAACATCTCCTCCAGCGCCTACGGCACCGAGCAGGTCATGCTGCCGCTGCTGGTCGCTGGGGCGGCGGCGCCCGCGCTGACCTTCCCGGTCTCGGTCGGCATCGCCGTCCTGCTTGCCATCCTGATCCTGTCCTACCGGCAGACGATCACCGCCTACCCGTCGGCGGGTGGCGCCTACATCGTCACCAAGGACAACTTCGGCATCCGGCTGGCCCAGGTCGCGGGTGCAGCGCTGCTGCTGGACTATGTGCTCACCGTCGCGGTGAGCGTGGCCGGCGGGATCGCGGCGGTGGTGACCGGCGCACCGGCGCTCACCCCGTTCATCGTGCCGATGTCGATCGCCTGCATCGCGCTGATCACCTGGGGCAACCTGCGCGGCGTGCGCGAGTCGGGCCGCATGTTCGCCGTCCCGACCTACGTGTACGTGGTCGCGCTGGGCGGCGTCGTGCTGCTCGGCCTCTTCCGCCACTTCACCGGCCACCTGCCGCCAATCTCCCCTGCCCAGACCGCCCGGCTCCCCGAGCAGACGACCACCATCGGGCTGCTGCTGCTGATGCACGCCTACGCGTCCGGCTGCACCGCGCTGACCGGGGTGGAGGCGATCTCCAACGGGGTGCCGGCCTTCCGCCCTCCCGAGGCGGTCAACGCCCGCCGGACCCTGATCGCCATGGGCACCATCCTCGGTTGCCTGTTTCTTGGCACCAGCTTCCTGGCGGTCACCACCCACATGCTGCCCTATCCCGAGGGCAACCCCACCCTGGTCGGGCAGCTGGCCACCTACATCCTTGACGCCAAGACCTCCAGGCTCGGCCATGTCGCGTTCGAGTTCATCCAGGGCGCCACCCTGCTGATCCTGGTGCTGGCCGCCAACACCTCGTTCGCCGACTTTCCCCGGTTGGCGTCATTCGCGGCCGGGGACGCATTCATGCCGCGGCAGTTCACCACGCGGGGCCACAAGTTGGTGTTCTCCAACGGCATCCTCATCCTCGCGGGGGCGGCGACCGCGCTGCTGGTGGCGTTCAAGGCCAACCTCAACAGCCTGATCCCGCTGTATGCGATCGGGGTGTTCATCTCCTTCACCCTGTCCCAGGCGGGCATGACCCGCCGCCACCTGCGCCTGCGGGAACCCGGCTGGCGCTACGGCCTGGTGGTCAACGGGCTGGGCGCGGTCACCACCTTCGTGGTGTTGCTGGACGTGATCTCTACCAAGTTCACCCACGGCGCCTGGATGGTGCTGGTCGCCCTGCCGATCCTGGTCGCGCTGCTGTACCGCACCAACCGCGCCTACTCTCGCGAGCTGACCGAGCTCAAGGTCGAGCTGTCGGAGACCCTCGCCCCGCCCAGGCCCCGCCACGAGGTGATCCTGCTGGTCGAGGGGTTGGACCGTGCCGCGCTGGCTGCGGTGCGGTACGCCCGGCAGCCTCGAGCGCAGCGTACGGTAGCCGTCCACGTCGCCGTCGATCCTCAGGCGGCGCAGGGGCTTGCGGCGTTGTGGACCAAGCTGGAGATCCCGTTGCCGCTGGAGGTGGTCCGACCTGACGGCCTAGGACTCGGGGCCACGGTAGCGCGAGTCGTCGCCGAGCGGGCGCGGCCCGACACGGAGGTCACGGTGCTGCTGCCGCGGCGCGCCTACGCGGGTCTGCTCGACCGGATCCGTCGGGGCCGTCGCACCGACGCCCTGTTACAGGCACTCGGCGGCATCCCAAACGTCCACGTCACCGCCGTCCCCCGCGTCGAGTCCCGCGACCAGCGCCGGTCGCTGCTGCGCGCGGCGGCGACCGGCGACGGCCAGGCGGCCGGCGTCTTCGAGGAGATCGCGGCCGAGGCCGCCACCGCCCTGGCGCCCCCCAAGCCGCGCCACGAGGTCGTTGTGCTGATCGAGGGACTCGACCGTGCCTCGCTTGGCGCGTTGCAGTACGCCACCGAACTGCACCCGCTGTCGATCACCGCTCTGCACGTCGCCGTCGACCCGGACCGAGCCCGACGGCTGGCCCACCTTTGGGCCAAGGTGCGGGTCCCCATCCCCTTGGAGGTCATCGACTGCCCCGACCGCAACCTGCTCGCCTGCACCGAGCGCGACACCCACGAGCGCATCCGCGACGACACCGAGCTCACCGTGCTCGTCCCGCGGCGGCGGTTCGCCAGACGCTGGCACCAGCTGCTGCTGCACGACCGCACCTCAGCGGGCCTGGTCCGGGTGCTCGGCGACCTCAACAACGTCAACGTCACCATCGTGCCGTTCCAGCTGGGCCACAGCCCCCACACCCGCCCGCCGGTCGAATCGGAAACGACCGCGCGACAAACGGGGGCCTGATGAGCAGGCCCCACGGCTACCAGGTCGCTCTCGCCGACAGCGCCGACACCGCGCTGGAGATGGCCGGCACGAGCAGCCAGACCTGATCGTCCTGGATCGCAGCCTGCCCGGCCTGGCCGGCGGAATCCGCGCGCTGCGCCAAGCCAGCGCCGCGCCCATCTTGCTCCTGACCTGGTCCACCGAGCCCGATCCGCAGGCAGCGCTGGACATCGGCGCCGACGACGCCCTCACCAAACCGTTCGGCATCGGCCAGCTCCTCGAACGCCTCCAGACACTGCGCACCCCTGCGCCCTCGCCGCCCGGCCGAGACAAGAGGCAAGCATCGGGAGCAGACGCAACATAGATGCGATGCTGACCCGGCAAATCAACAGTGCCGACAAGAAGCCTCAAGCCCAGCGCATCCAGAGGAGCAGCAGGGCTCGCCAACCCCGACGTAGCTGACGCTCGGGCCTACTCACTCCTCGCAGCTTCACCCCCAGCCAACGAGATCGGTCCGCGCGCACGTTGGTACAGAGAACGCGGCTGCCTTCTGCTCCAGCGCCCAGGTCGGGACCCGGTGGCCGGCAAACAGGCCAACGACACCCGCCGGCGCCGCCAGGCCGAAACCATCGAACAGATCGTGGCCGCCCGCACCCGCCCCAACAGCCGCTATCTGGTGCTCGGCGACCTCAACGACACCCCCGACGCCCCCGTCCCTTGCATCGATCGCGACATCCCAGCAGCTCGGGCTGGTGAACGCGCTCACCCAGCCGCAGGAGACCCGCCCTCCCAAGGCCGATGTCCCACCCGCGCCGGCATCGGGGGCGTGGACCCATCGGTTCAAGCAGCCCGCGAGCTCAGGATTACTGCGGGGTCGTTGGCTTCGAACTTGCTGCTCGGGTAGGTCCGAGACGTGCTGCGAGCAGGTAGTCGGATCGTCCAGGCCGGGGCTTGTCTGGCTGCGGGCTGCAGCAAGCGGTAGCGCAGGCAGGGGCTGCCGCTACCCGACCCAGCCTCATAGCCGCGCGAACCTGACCGTCACCTCCATCACGGCTGGCGGCGAGGCGTGCTTGGCGACCCTCGCGGTCCAGATGCCAAGCTCGCCCCCGGCGTTGACCGTCCCGAACCGGACCACGCAGCGGACCTGGCCGCCGGCGGACTTGCAGCTGCTCGGATCCTGCCTTTTGCCCAC
>Ga0210378_10001112_pt1 | contig 13983 bp, 14 predicted proteins | sample PLM1_60_b1redo_FD_155465 | JGI IMG/M metagenome (GOLD analysis project Ga0210378, IMG submission 155465) | Groundwater sediment microbial communities from an aquifer in East River, Colorado, USA - PLM1_60_b1 redo | ecosystem: Environmental > Terrestrial > Soil > Riparian zone | place: USA: East...
GCCGGAGCGGGGACCGGGGTCGGAGCGGGGACCGGGGTAGGAGCGGGGACCGGCGTCGGAGCGGGGACCGGCGTCGGAGCCGCGGCCAGGGCTGGCGCCGGCGGCACAGCCGGGATCCCGCCCCGGACCGGCGCCGGCGCTGTCCCGCCGGCCGACGCACCGGCGCGGACCCCGGCCGCCGCGGCTGGCGACACGACACCCGCGGCGGCCGCGGCGGCCGCCGCCCCACCAGCCCCGCTGCCGGAGACGTGGGAGTCGCCGGCCGACGAGGGCTGGCGCGCGGCGGAGCGGCTGCTGTCGCCGACCACTGGCGGGGTGACCCGCGCTGGCCTGCCGATGCGGGTGCCGCAGGCGCACCTGGTCCCAGGCGCCGCGGACTCGCTGCCGCCACCGCCACCGACGCCGGCGTCAGTGGCCTCCCGGTCTCCCGAGGCGGTGCGCAGCCGTCTCGCGAGTTATCACCAAGGCGTACGGCGTGGCCGGCACTCTGACCGGCGAGGCGAGAACGCCGACCGCGATCCGTCCGATGTACTTGTCCAGACTCAGGAGCAGACGTGACCTCGTTGAGCCCTGCCGCGCAGAACCTCAACTGGCTCGTCACCAACTTCGTCGACCGCGTCCCTGGGGTAGCCCACGCGGTCGTCGTGTCGGCGGACGGGCTGTTGCTGGTGGCGTCCGAGGGGTTGCCTCGGGACCGCGCGGACCAGCTCGCAGCCGTGGCCTCGGGCCTGACCAGCCTGACCCAAGGCGCCGCCCGGTGCTTCGAAGCCGGCAATGTCGTACAGACCGTGATCGAGATGGAAAGGGGGTTCCTCTTCCTCATGTCGATCAGCGACGGCTCCTGCCTCTCAGTGCTAGCGGCGACCAGCTGCGATGTCGGACTCGTCGGGTACGAGATGGCCCTGCTCGTGGAGCGGACCGGCGACGTACTGACCCCGGCAGTACGGAACGAGCTCCAGGCCGTCCTTCCTCGATGAACAGAGGGCGCCGGGTTGAGTACGTACCCTCCCGAGCAGGGACCGCTCGTCCGGCCGTACGCCATGACCGGCGGCCGGACCCGGCCGGACTACGAGCTGGCCATCGAGGCCCTGGTCTCCACCACCCGGCTCGGCGAACGGGTGGCCGAGTCGACAGCTCCGGAGCGGCAGCTGATCTGCGACCTGTGCCGGCGGGCGCGGTCGGTGGCGGAGATCGCGGCGTACCTTCGGATGCCGCTGGGCGTGGCCCGAGTGCTCGTCGGTGATATGGCCCAGGAGGGTCTGGTGCGGGTGCACCAGACGGCCGTCGTAGCGGATCGACCGGATCTGGCGTTAATGCAGAGGGTGCTGAATGGACTTCGAAACCTCTAGGCAGGGTCACTACGTTGACTCCAGCGCGGCGACGACGTCTGCGAAGATCGTCATCGCCGGCGGGTTCGGCGTAGGGAAGACGACCCTGGTGGGCGCAGTCTCGGAGATCGAGCCGCTGACCACCGAGGCCGTGATGACCGAGGCGAGCACGGGCGTCGATGACCTCTCGCACACGCCGCTGAAGACCACCACCACGGTGGCCATGGACTTCGGCCGGGTCTCGCTCGACAGCGACCTGATCCTCTATCTCTTCGGAACCCCCGGTCAGCACCGTTTCTGGTTCATGTGGGACGACCTGGTGCGGGGTGCAATCGGTGCGGTCGTCCTGGTCGACACCAGGCGGCTGACCGACTGCTTCGCGGCGGTCGACTTCTTCGAGGCTCGGCGGCTGCCGTTCATCGTCGCTGTCAACCGCTTCAACGGCGTGCTGACGCACTCCGTGGACGACGTGCGGGAGGCGCTCGCGGTCGGCTCGCTGACGCCCGTCATCACGACCGATGCGCGCAGCCGGGAGGCGACGAAGCAGACGCTGATCACGCTCGTCGAGCACGCGATGCGGCGGACCCAGGAGGAGCTCACCGGCGGCGCTCTTCGCTGATTTCATAGCTCAACAAATACCGTCCGGGCTCCTGGTGCGGGTCGGCCGGCGGGAATCTGTGGATAACCTTTTGCCCTGTGGATGACGGACGCGGCCTGTCGGTCCGTTCTGCCACGATCAGCCCATGACCGATGCCGCGCTAGCCGGATGCTCCGCCGCCGGCGCTCCGCCTGCCGTTGCACCCGACAACCTCCCGGGTCCGCCCGTCCTGCTCGTCCCGGTGCCCGAGTTGCCGACCCGCGACGAGTTCGGCTCGCCGCTGCTGACCCTCGCGTTGCGCGAGGTGGCCGGCGAACGGGTCGCCGAGGGGTACACCAGCCGGGAGCGGCTGGTCGACGTGCACGGGTCCGGCCAGCCCTGGGTGGCCTTCTCGGTAGCCGACTCGATCAGGCTGCTCGCCAACGCCGGCGCCAGCGTGCTGGTCGTGGACCCCGGCGGTGCCGGCGGTGCGGTCGGCATCGATCTCCGCTGTGCGGTGCCTGAGGGCAGCGGAGTGGCCCGATGAGCGGCGGTGCGACGCTGCGGGTCACGCCCGTCGAGCTGGCTGGAGTCGCGGGCCAGGTCCAGGCGTTGGCCCGCGCAGCGGTCGCGGAGTCGGTCGGGCTGCGGTCGGCGGCTGCCAGCGTCCAGCCGCCCGACCCGTCCGCCGACCAGGTGCTGGTGGGCGGCGCCCGCGCGATGTGGGCCGCCTTGGCCGAGGTGTCCGAGCTGTTCCGGTCGCTGCTGGCCACGTTCGGGCAGACGCTGGACCGGCAGGCAGCCGCGCTCGCCGCCGCCGCGCACGGTTACGCCTACGTCGAGGAGCAGGTCGGGGCGAGCCTCGAGCCGGGGGAGCGGCGGCGTGAGTGACGACGCGCAGCTGGGCGGGCCGGCCATCCCTCTGGACGTCGTCGGGCTGGAGGTGCTGGCTCGGCAGCTGGGTGAGGCGGCGGGCATGCTCAGGGCGGCAGCCAGCCGGCAGGCCCTGCATCTGCGGGTGCTGCAGGGCTGGAGCGGGCGGGGGCACGAGTCGTGGGTCGCGTCCACCGAGCGGACCGGCCGGGCAGCGCTGGCGGTCGCGATGATGCTCGCCGAGGCGGCGGCGGTGCTCCGGCAGCTGTGCCGAGCCGTGCACGACCTGCGCTGGCGCTCAGCCGTGGTGGCGGCCCGGGCCCGGGTCGTGGGATACGACGTGGCGCGGGACGGGACCGTACGGCCGATCGGGGTGCCGCCTCCGGTCCCCATTCCAGGCGGTGCGGCGCCGCGCCGGGCCGCCGGCCCACCGGTGCCGGACCGGACACCGGACGCATTCCTGGCGGAGATGCAGGGCCATGGGCTGGCGGAGCGGGCCGACCCATGGCGGACCGTGCAGCTCGACGTCGCGGGCTTGCTGGACGACGCCTGCACCGAGTTCGCCGCGGCGCGCGCCGGGCTACGCCGGGGCTTGGACGACCAGGCCGGAGCCTCGCTGGCTCCGCACCTGGCCCGGCTTCCCGACGGTGGAGGATATGCCATCAGCCCACTGGCCGCCGCGACCGCCGTCGCCCAGCTGCCTGGGACTCGCGAGGATCTCGGCCACCTGGTCCGCCAGCACGCCGGGGGCGCCGGGGGCCGGATCCGGCCGGGGAGTGGCCGGACCGACACGCTGACCGCCGAGGTGGCCCGCGTCCTCGCCGACCGAAGGCTAGGCCGAGCCGCCCGGATGAACGCGGCGGCGCGGGCGCTCGACCGCATCGTCGCCATCGCCGGACAGGTGCCGGTGGTCCCGGTAGCGGCGAGCATTCCGATTGGTCGTGTCCCGCCGCTCCGGCCCGGCGGTGTGCTGTCCAGGATGCCGATCGCCGATGTCGCTCTTGCCGGCTGGTCGGTGTACGAGGACGTCTCCCGCGGCGGTTACCGGGCGCCGGAGGCGGTCGTCCGGGAGGGCACCTCGACGCTCGCCGGATTCGCCGCGGCCGAGGGCGCCGGCTGGCTGGTCGTGGTCCTCGGCGGCCCGCCGGTGTCGGCTGCGATCGTCGCGGTCGGGGTCGGGCTGGTTGCCGGCCAGCTTGTCGCGGTCCTGTACGACAAGGTCACCCACCATGACCGCTGAGCAGCCAACGGACGACAGCCTGCCGCCGCCGGCCGGGTGCCCCCCGACCCGGCGCGTGAGCCGGCCGTACGGGGCCGCGACCCGGTCGTCGGCGTGGTGGCTCGCCGTGCTGGCGCTCGGCGTCGCGATCCCGTGGTGCAAGGCGGGCACGCCGCTGACCTGGGGAACGCTGCCGACGCTCGCTCTGCTTGCGCTGATCCCGCTCGCCGCGCAGCGGACCGTGGTTTGGTCGGGCGACGACTGGATGGCCTCGGCCGGCTGGCCGAGGGCCGACGTCGTCACGCTGTCGCGGATCGACCGGATCGGCGGACGGGTCGGTCGCAGCGGAGTCTGCTGCCTCCTGCGCGACGACCGAGGCGGCAAGCTGACCCTCTGGCTGCACGAGCTGACGCCCGAGATGCGGGAGCAACTGGGCGATGCGGTGCGCGCCGCACACGCTCGGGGAGTGCGGTGCCCCGAAGCCCTGCGCGGGATCTCCGGCCTGCCGGCCGGCACCTACACCCGGCGGGTCGGGGCGCTGTGCCGCCGGCTGCGCCGGGCCGCTCGTCGCGGCCGGTCCAGCTCACTTGTCGATGTCACCGACGACGAAGAACATCGAGCCGAGGATCGCGACGAGGTCCGGGATCAGCGTTCCCGGCAGCAGGACCTGAAGCGCCTGGATGTTGTTGAAGGACGCCGACCGCAGCTTCAGCCGCCACGGTGTCTTCTCGCCCCGCGAGACGAGGTAGTAGCCGTTGATACCGAGCGGGTTCTCCGTCCAGCAGTAGGTGTGCCCCTCGGGCGCCTTGACCGTCTTCGGCAGCCGCACGTTCACCGGCCCGTGCATCGCGACCAGCCGGTCCAGGCACGCGTCGGCCAGATCGAGCGAGACGTACACCTGGTCCAGCAGGCACTCGAACCGGGAGTGGCAGTCGCCGGCGGTCTTGGTGACCACCCGCAGCGCCGGACCCAGCTCGCCATAGGCCAGGTACGGCTGGTCGCGGCGCAGGTCGAAGTCGACGCCGGAGGCCCGGGCGACCGGCCCGCTCACCCCGTACGCAAGCACGTCGGCCGGCGCCAGCACGCCCACGCCGCGGGTGCGGGCAACGAAGATCTCGTTGTGCCGGATCAACCCGTCCAGGTCCGGCATGTGCGCCCGCACCGATGCCACCGCCTCCCGCGCGCGGCCGGTCCACCCGGCGGGCACCTCCTCCTTCAGGCCGCCAACCCGGTTGAACATGAAGTGCATCCGCCCCCCGGCGACCTCCTCCATGACCGCCTGGATCGTCTCCCGCTCCCGGAAGGCGTAGAACACCGGCGTGATCGCCCCGATCTCCAGCGGGTAGCTGCCGAGAAACATCAGGTGGTTGAGCACCCGGTTCAGCTCGGCAAGCAGTGTGCGCAGCCACACAGCCCGCTCCGGCACCTCCATGCCGAGCATCCGCTCGACAGCCATCACCACGCCAAGCTCGTTGGAAAACGCCGACAGCCAGTCGTGCCGGTTGGCCAGCACGGTGATCTGGCGGTAGTCCCGGACCTCGAAGAGCTTTTCCGCGCCGCGGTGCATGTAGCCGACGATCGGCTCCGCGGCGACCACCCGCTCACCGTCGAGGGTCAGCCGCAGCCGGAGCACGCCATGGGTCGACGGGTGCTGTGGCCCGATGTTGAGCACCATGTCCGCGGTGGGCAGGCCGGCCGCCGCGTCGGCCCCGGCGACCTCCGCAGCCCCGGAGCCAACGCCGATCGTCAGGTTCCGCTCGCCCACACCGGGAAGTCTGCCAGGATTCCTGGCGCGCACCCGCCGGACCCCGTGGGCTCCCCCGCAGGCCGGTGCCGGTGATCCTCCTCGCACGGGTGCTCGCCGGTGCCGCCCTGGCCGTGTTGTGGTGATCTTGGTGCTCCGCATGCGGCGAGCCCGGGAGGCGCCAGCGGCGGCATGCAGATGGCCGGAGCCAGCCTTTCCGCCGCGCTGAGGAACGTCAGCCGAACGGCCAGCCCGCCTCGGTTGGCTGCTGCGGCAGACCGCTGCGGTAGAACCCGTCCACCGCCACCCGCACGGCCCGGTCGAGGTCGACGCCGGTCTGGTCGGCGAGGTTGAGCAGCGCGAACGCCAGCTCGCCAAGAGCGGGCTCCCATCCGGGCGTTGGCCGGTACGGGCGGCGGCCGTTCTCGGTCGCATGCAGGATTTCCGCCGCCAACCCGCCGAGCCTGGCCTGCAGGTCCAGCAGCATGGTCGGCGCACTCGCGTGCAGGCTGAGCCGGTCCGCGGCCTCCGTGACGATTCGTTGCAGCTCGCGCATGCGAGGGAACCTAGCGCAACACAGGCGGTACGCCGATCCCCTGGACGAGCCAGTCGAAGCCGCCCAGCCCGGCCGGGTCGGTGAGCTCGGCCGCCTCGCCCGCCCGGGCGAGCCCCCGTAGGTAGCCGGCCGGGTCCGCCTGCGCGAGTTCGATCGGAGGACGCCGTCCGGTCACGCCGAGCGCTCGCAGCGCCTCCCGCTGGGTGGTGAGCAGCGTTGCGGTGGCGCCGGCGGCTGCTCCGGCAGCCGCGCAGGCGTCCAGCGCCACGTGGGCGGTGAGGTTGCAGGAGCCGTCCGGGAGGGCCGGGACCGCTCGTCCGCAGCGGTACCCGGTCAGCGTGCCGAACGCTGGCCGCCGGCCGAGCCGGTGCGCGTAGTCGATCGCGATGGCGGCGCCTCGGCGTACCTTGCCGACCGCGTGTGCCCACGCCTCGTCCCGGGGGCGGCCGACCTCGCCCCGTTCGCCGGGCCGCAGCGGCCACCAGCGCGACAGCCAGGCGGCGTCGTCGGGCGCCGGAGGCGGACCGAGCGACTCGTCGCCGTTCGGCCCGACGAGCACCAGCCGCGGACCGGCAGCGGTCTGCTGCACGACGTCGAGCGGGATGTCGTCCAGCCATTCGTTCGCGACCAGTAGCCCGGTGAGTTCGGGCACCTGCGAGGACCAGCGCAGCTGGGCGGGGAACCCGGCCGGGCGCGGCGTGACCTCAACGCCAGTGCACCGCAGCCGGGCTCGCAACTCCGGCTCTGCTCCGTCGGCCACGCCATGAAGCAGTTCGCCGCGGCCGGCGCCGACGTCGACCAGGTCGAGCGGGTCGGGGTGGCCGAGCGCGCGGTCCACCAGCCGCAGCACGCCGAGGACGGCCGCTGCGAACCACGGCGAGACCTGCACCGAGGTGCGGAAATGCCGGCCGGCGACCTCCCCACGGGCGTAGAAACCGCTCGCGCCGTACAGCGCCTCGGCCATCGCCCGCCGCCACGGAACCGCCGCCGCCACGCTCGCCGGCCCCTCTGCCGCACCCTCCGCCGTGCTTCGCCCGCCCACGGCGTCACCGTACGACTTGCCTGAGCCGGCCAGCCTGTCCAGCCCGGACGCCGGCGCCGACCCCGTCGGCCACCGGGCTCGCACGGGCCCGGGACCGCGCCCGGCCCTGTGATATCGGGCATACGGCGCTGCCCTGGCCGGCCCGGACGACGTAATCTAACCGCGACCGGTACCCCAGAGGACTGGATCGTCACCATGAACGGACCGAAGCGCGCTGCCCGGCTGGACGTCGGCGTGATCGGCGCCGGCCGCGTCGGCAGCGTCCTCGGCGCCGCGCTGGGCCGAGCGGGCCACCGCGTGGTCGCCGCCAGCGGCGTCTCCCGAGAGTCGGTACGCCGCGCCGCGCACCTTCTTCCCGGCGTGCCCCTGCTCCCGGCCGACGAGGTCGTCACCCGCGCCGGCCTCGTCGTGCTCGCCGTGCCCGACGACGTGCTCGGCCCGCTGGTCGCCGGGCTCGCCGACACCGGCGCGTGGCGGGCCGGCCAACTCGTCGCGCACACGTCCGGCGCACATGGGGTGGCCGTCCTCGACCCAGCCGCACGGGCCGGCGTCCTACCGATGGCGCTGCACCCGGCGATGACGTTCGCCGGTCAGCCCGATGACCTGCAGCGGCTCGGAGGCGTGTCGTTCGGCGTTACCACGCCCGACCCGCTCCGGCCGGTCGCCGAGGCGCTGGTGCTGGAGATGGGCGGGGAGCCGGTGTGGGTGCCGGAGGAGACCAGGCCGCTGTACCACGCGGCCTTGGTGGTCGGCGCGAACCATCTCGTCACGCTGGTCAATGACGCCGCAGACCTGCTGCGCCGGGCCGGAGTCGAGCGGCCCGGCCGGGTGCTGGGCCCGCTGCTCGACGCGGCGTTGGATAACGCCTTGCGCGCCGGAGACGCCGCGCTCACCGGGCCGGTCTCGCGCGGCGACGCCGGTACGGTCGCCGCGCACCTGCGCGTCCTGTCGGCGCACGCTCCCGACTCGGTGCCGGCGTACGTCGCCATGGCCCGGCTGACCGCCGACCGGGCGCTGGCCGCCGGCCGGCTGCGGACCGCCCAGGCCGGCCCGCTGCTGGACGCACTCGCCGCCCGCACCGACGGAGCCCGGACATGAGCGCGGGCGCGCCGGGCTCGCAGCGCGAGCGGGGGGTGCGGAAGGCCGCCCGGGCGGAGGGACGACGGCCCGGCCGGCCGAGGAGCGGGAGATGAGCGCGTCGACCTCTTCCAGTACGCCCGCCGTGCGGCCACCGACGCCCCCGCCCGCGGCCGATCAGCCGCCGGCCGGCACGGCGCTGCCTGGCACGCGTCGCCAGCCAGCCACTCGTCGCCAGCCAGCCACTCGTCGCCCGCCGGCCGTAGACGTCGGGGCGCCGGTCCCCGCGGCGGCCGGGAGCGCGGCGGCCGGGAGCGCGGCGACCCGTATCGCGGCCGCCCGGCCGGCACCTCCGGCACCGCCCGCGCCCGCCGCGCCCGGTTCTGGCCCGGACCCTCCCGCACGGCCGGACGCGCCCGCCGCGCCCGGTTCTGGCCCGGCAGAGGCTCTTGCCCCGCCCCCGGCGGCGGTCGTGGTGCGCTCCCGGGCCGACCTCGCCGCCGCGCTCGACGAGATCCGGCGGCTGGGCACCGTTTCTTTGGTCCCCACCATGGGCGCGCTGCACGCCGGCCACCGGTCGCTGCTGCGCGCCGCCCGCGGGTTGGCCGACGCGGTGGCCGTCTCGATCTTCGTGAACCCGCTGCAGTTCGGCCCCGCGGAGGATCTGGACCGGTACCCGCGGATGTTCGCGGCCGACCTGGCCATGTGCCGCGAGGAGCAGGTCGCGCTCGTCTTCGCGCCGACGCCCGAGGTGATGTACGGCAGTGGCACGCAGGTCACCGTCCATCCCGGACCGCTCGGTGCCGAGCTGGAGGGCGCGGTCCGACCTGGACACTTCGGCGGCGTGCTCACCGTCGTCGCCAAGCTGCTCGGGCTGCTGCGCCCCGACGTGGCGGTGTTCGGCGAGAAGGACTACCAGCAGCTTGCGCTGATCCGGCGCATGGTCACGGATCTCGACCTCGGCGTCCGGGTGATCGGGGCTCCGACGGTCCGCGAGCCGGACGGTCTCGCACTGTCCAGCCGGAACACCTACCTGTCCACTGTAGAGCGTGGCCGAGCGGTGGCGCTGTCCGCGGCGCTGCGCGCCGGGGCGCTGGCCGCGCCGGCCGGGCCGGCTGCCGTGCTGGCCGCCGCCCGGACCGTGCTCGCCGAGGCGGACGGCGTCGAGGCCGACTACCTCGCGCTGCGCGCGCCCGACCTCGGGCCGATGCCGGAGTCGGGAGACGCCCGGCTGCTGGTCGCGGCGCGGGTCGGCGGCACCCGGCTGATCGACAACGCGGCGGTGGTCCTCGGACCGGCCGGCGGCACATGACCGCGGCACCCCGGCTGCCCCAGCGCCTGCACGCTCCCGACCCGGGCTGGGTGATCACCACCGACGTGGTTGTCGTCGGGTCAGGCATCGCGGGCCTCTGCGCCGCGTTGCACGCCCGTGCTGCCGGCCACCGGGTCGTCGTCGTCACCAAGGTCAACATTGGTGCGGGCTCGACCCGGTGGGCGCAAGGTGGCATCGCCGCCGTGCTGGATCCGGCCGACTCAGCGGCGGAGCACCTGCACGACACTCTGGTCGCCGGCGTCGGGCTCTGCGACCCCGCGGCGGTGCGGGTGCTGGTGACCGAAGGGCCGGACCGGGTCCGCGAGCTGATGGCGCTGGGCGCCGCGTTCGACCGGTTGCCGGACGGTGGCCTGGCGCTCACCCGGGAGGGCGGCCACCACCGTAACCGCATCGTGCACGCCGGTGGTGACGCGACCGGCGTCGAGGTGCAGCGAGCCCTCGAGGTGGCCATCCGCCGCGACGCCGGGATCGAGGTCATCGAGCACGCGCTGGTCCTCGACCTGCTCACCGCGACCAGCGGCCGGGCGGCCGGGGTGAGCCTGCACGTGCTCGGCGAGGGAACACCGGACGGGGTCGGTGCCGTGCTGGCCCGGGCGGTCGTGCTCGCCACCGGCGGGATGGGGCAGGTGTACGCGGCCACCACGAACCCCGCGGTGTCCACTGGGGACGGCGTAGCGCTGGCGCTGCGGGCCGGAGCGGCCGTCACCGACGTGGAGTTCGTACAGTTCCACCCGACCGCGCTCTACCTCGGCGCGGCGGCCCGCGGCCAGCAGCCGCTGGTCTCCGAGGCTGTCCGCGGCGAGGGTGCGGTCCTGGTGGACGGCAACGGCAAGCGGTTCATGCAGGACGTGCACGAACTGGCCGACCTCGCACCCCGTGACGTGGTCGCCAAGGCCATCCTGCGGGTGATGCAGGCCGACGGGCTCAACCACGTCTGGCTGGACGCTCGGGCGCTCGGCGCCGGCGTACTGCAGGCCCGGTTCCCGTCCATCGTCGCGCGCTGTCGCGCGGCCGGGGTCGACCCGGTGACCGAGCCGATCCCGGTCGTGCCGGCGGCGCACTATGCCAGCGGCGGCGTCCGGACGGACCTGTCCGGCCGTACCAGCGTGCCGGGCCTCTATGCCTGCGGCGAGGTGGCCTGCACCGGCGTGCACGGAGCGAACCGGCTCGCCTCGAACAGCCTGCTCGAAGGGCTGGTCTTTGCCGGCCGTATCGGAGCGGACCTGGCCCGCGGCCTGCCACCGCAGGCCGACCCGGCCGACGAGTCCGACCCGGCGAACCAGTCCGCCGCCGGCGGTCTGCTAGATCCGGCGGTCCGGGCCGAGCTGGGGCAGGCGATGTCCGCCGGCGCGGGTGTCATCCGTACCGCCGCGAGCCTCGCCGGCACCGCCGCCACGCTGGCCGTGCTCGGCGGGCGTTGCACGGACGAGCCGGGCCCGCAGGCGTGGGACGCGACGAACCTGCACACCGTCGCGACCGCGCTCGTCGCCGCCGCGGCACGCCGCGAGGAAACCCGTGGCTGCCACTGGCGGGAGGACTTTCCGGACCGGGACGACACGCGCTGGCACGGGCATCTGCTCGCGGTGATCGGCCCGACCGGCGGGCTCACCGAGACCTTCCAGGCGGTGCCGCCGGCATGACCGATACGCTCACCCTCCGACGGTCCACAGTAGAGACGCTGGAGGCGGCCGGACTGGACCCGGACTACGTCAGGGACGTCGTCACGAGGGCGCTGGACGAGGATCTTGCCGGCGGTACGGACGCCACCACCGTGGCCACCGTCCCGATCGGACGGACGGGCACGGCCGACCTGGTCGCCCGTGCCGGCGGCGTGGTCGCCGGCCTGCCGGTGGCCGCCGCGGTCTTCGACATCGCCGGCCGGACGACCGCCGAAGCCCTGGCTGGGGACGCGGCCGGGGACGCGGCCGGCGGCGCTGCGGTCAGGGTCGAGCCGGTAGCGGCCGATGCGCAGCGGGTACGCCCGGGCGACGTGTTGCTCACGGTCTGCGGGCCCACCCGCGCGGTACTGACCGCGGAGCGCACCGCGCTGAACCTGCTCTGCCATCTGTCCGGCGTCGCCACGCTGACCCGGGCGTGGGTCGACGCGCTTGCCGGCACCGCTGCCAGGGTGCGCGACACCCGAAAGACGACGCCCGGCCTGCGGGCGCTGGAGAAGTACGCGGTGCGCTGCGGCGGCGGGGAGAACCACCGGATGGGCCTGGCCGACGCGGCACTGGTGAAGGACAACCACGTGGTGGCGGCCGGCGGCGTGCTTCCGGCGTTCGCCGCGGTACGGCAAGCGTTCCCGGATCTGCCGGTCCAGGTCGAGTGCGACTCGCTGGAGGAGGTGGCGGCCGTGCTGGCGGCCGGCGCCGACCTCCTACTGCTGGACAACATGACCAACACGGACCTCCGCCGCGCCGTGGAGCTGGCCAGGCCGCGCCGGGCGCGGCTGGAGGCGAGCGGCGGGCTGACCCTCGACCGCGCCCTGGAGGTCGGCCAGACCGGGGTCGACTATCTTGCTGTCGGCGCGCTCACCCACTCCGCGCCGGCGCTCGACATCGGATTGGATCTGCGAGAGCGGGACACCGCATAAATGCTGCTTACGATCGACGTCGGCAACACCAACACCGTGTTCGGTGTCTTCGAAGGAGCGGCGCTCGTCGAGTCCTGGCGGGTGAAGACCGACGCCCGGGACACCGCCGACGAGCTGGCGCTGGCGTACCGTGGCCTGCTCGGAGACCGGGCGATCACCGGCGTGGCCGCCTGCTCCACGGTCCCGGCGATCCTCGGCGAGCTGCGACAGATGCTCGACCGGTACTACGAACACCTACCTACCGTGATCGTCGAGCCCGGCGTGCGCACCGGCGTGCCGCTGCTCTATGACAACCCGAAGGAGGTCGGGGCCGACCGCATCGTGAACACGCTCGCCGCCTACCACCTCTACGGCGGCCCGACGGTCGTGGTGGACTTCGGGACCTCGACGAACTTCGACGTGGTAAGCGCGCGCGGCGAGTTCCTCGGCGGAGCGCTGGCGCCCGGGATCGAGATCAGCATCGACGCGCTCGCCGCCCGGGCCGCCCGGCTGCTCAAGGTGGAGTTGGCCCGGCCGCGCTCGGTCATCGGCAAGAGCACCGTGGAGGCGCTCCAGTCCGGCATCCTGTACGGCTTCGCCGGCCAGGTCGACGGGCTGGTCCGGCGGATCGTCGGGGAGCTGGGCGGGCACGCCACGGTGGTGGCGACCGGCGGCCTGGCGACGCTCGTCATCGCGGAGAGCGAGACGATCCAGAAGCACGAGCCGAACCTCACCCTCATCGGCCTGCGCCTGGTCTTCGCGAAGAACCAGCCCTGAGCACCCGTTGCGTCCCAGCAGCGCTGCCCCGTACCAGGGCCTGTCCCGTGGATCTTCGGTGGCGCCCACGACGTCCAGACCCCGACCCGGCTTGCCCAGGCGCCGCGGGCGCGAAGCGGTGTTGCCGTCGTCGCCGACGGCGCTGCTATCGGGGCCTCCTCGTCGGCCAGCTCGTCGCGACGCCTGGATCGCCTGGGCCCCCACCAAGATCACGGGACAGGCCCTACGCCGTACCTCCGCTGCCCGTGATACGACGCGTAGGTAGGGTCTCCGGCGTGACCAAGCCGTCGACCGGGCCGTCGACCGAGCAGTCGACCGGGCCGTCGACGGTGCGGCCCGACCTGGCCGGCGAGACCGACGACCTGCCGGAGCAGATGCGGGTACGCCGGGAGAAGCTGGATCGGCTCCGGGCCGCCGGCACCGATCCCTACCCGGTGGGCGTGCCCCGCAGCACGACGCTCGCCGCGGTTCGCGCGGCTCATCCTGACCTGCCGCCCGACACCGCGACCGGGCAGCGGGTCGGCGTCACCGGGCGGGTCATCTTCATGCGCAACACCGGCAAGCTGTGCTTCGCCACGCTGCGTGAGGGCGGTGCCGACGGCGCCGAGTTGCAGGCGATGCTCTCGCTGGACCGGGTCGGCGCGGAGTCGCTGGCGGCCTGGAAGGCCGACGTCGACCTCGGCGACCACGTCTTCGTGGAGGGCGAGGTAGTGACGTCGCGGCGCGGCGAGCTGTCCGTGCTCGTCGACCGCTGGCAGCTGTCGGCCAAGGCGCTGCGCCCGCCGCCAGTGGCGCACAAGCCGATGAGCGAGGAGACCCGCGTCCGGCAGCGGTATGCGGACCTGATAGTCCGGCCGGAGGCGAGCCGGATGGTGCACACGC
>Ga0210378_10001113_pt1 | contig 13974 bp, 11 predicted proteins | sample PLM1_60_b1redo_FD_155465 | JGI IMG/M metagenome (GOLD analysis project Ga0210378, IMG submission 155465) | Groundwater sediment microbial communities from an aquifer in East River, Colorado, USA - PLM1_60_b1 redo | ecosystem: Environmental > Terrestrial > Soil > Riparian zone | place: USA: East...
CCATCCAGCCCAGCGATCATGTCGATCTCGTCGATGAACTTGTACCTGGTCAGATCGAACTCCAACACGGGGCGGACCGCCTCAAGATCGAAGGGGTGAGGGGAGACCAGGGCATTGAGATGGCGCAGGGTTTCCCTGGGGGTCACGTCGGTCAGCACCAGGCCGCTGAACTGCTCTCGGGTGGCGGCTACGCTCACGATGCATGGGTAGCGAGGTTGCCCGGTCGCCGGGTCCTTGGTGGAGACATGACCGTTAAAGATCACTGTGTTGACCAACCCGTCGGCCTCGACGGCGAAGACCTCGCGCAGCGTGCGAAGTCCGATCTGGCTCACCACCGACTCGTAAAGCTTGGCAGTCTCCTTGGGAGGTCGCGGCTTGGCCTCGACCAGGTCCAAGGACTTGTTGTAGTGAAAGCGGGCCTGGGTCGGGATGACCTCGCGGCTGGGAAGCTGGTACTCGACCACCAGGTGCCGCGCCTCGGCTTGATAGGCGACCCGGAAGCTGTGCGGGAAGCCGTCTGGAGAGGCTGACCGGCGCAGCACCCGACGAAAGCACTCCACAACGGCGTCTGGGTCACCAGCGTCGAAGCGCTGCTTGAAGCGATCCACCTCGGCGTTGTGCTGGTCGACGGCTTGTTGATCTGCGGCCAGCCGCTGCGCATAGGCGTGTTCGGCTTCCTCCAGGCGGCCCAATCGCGCCCGCTCGGCTGCAGCACGATCGGCCAGCGCCTTACCGTACTGACGCTGGGCGGCCGCTACCGCCCGCTCGTACCTGCCGGTACCGCCGAACAGCCGACCAACTGCACTCGGCTGAGCCGGAGCAAAGGCCTCCCACGGTGGGATCGGAAGTGACTGGGCGTCCTCACCGGCATCCAACGGCGGCAGGTCCACCGTGCGCTTGAGCTCTGCGAAACCGGTCCCTGGCGCAATGGCCAACGACGACGCCAACAGCGTCTCCAGTTCGGCGACCCGTCGTTGCAACTCGCCGTTGTGTGCATCTCGCTCAGCGACCCGCCGCCGCTCATGCAGTGCCTTGCGCTCTCGCTCAACTCGGGCCGCTTGCCGCTGGGCCGCGAGGCGCTGTTGCTCCTCCAGCCGCAACTGCTGCTGCTCAAGCCGTACCCGCTGTTGCTCAACCTGGAGCTCAGCCTTCAGCTCCCGCGCGATCGCCTTCTGCCGCTGCTCTTCTCGGTAGGCGCGCTCTTCACGTGGGCTGCGACGGCGACCCATGCCATAGCTCCTGTGACGCTATTCTGACTGAAATGACATAGTCCCCGAGACAGACAGCTCACTCAAGACCGAACACACCTTCGCACGACTTCAAGGTGGGGGCGCAGCGGCGGCCTCTGCTGGGAGAGGAGGCTCAGCCGCCACGGTAGGTGGCTGGTCTTCCGTGCCAGAGATTTGCCAGAAACTACGCCACGCGAGCCTAGATGCAGCAATGCGTGACCTCGGGCCGCCACAGCCGTTGACCTGGACTGACATAGGGCAACGCTGGATGGCACATAGGCTCGTACGGGACCCGCGTTTCCTTCACACGGCAGAGGCCACCGCTTTGACCGCCGTGCTGTTGCCGTCCAGGCCGCCGGCGACACAGCGTCTCGGCTTCCAGCTGTGGCGGCCCGGCGAGCGCCTCCGGCTGGTACCGATAGGCCGGCAGGCAGGAACGTCCGCGGGAGCCTATGTTTCTCGCTACAGCTCTGATGGGCGAGGGTCCAATGCAATCAAGGCCTCACGATGCTGGTGCCGTCGGTCCCACCAGAACACGCCTGCATCAATCGCTGACGTCATGGGAGCAGCCGCATCCCCGGGTGACCGCCTAACTTCATCGAATGCGGCCGTGGTGCCAGCGCCCGCCCGATGGCGATTCCGCCGAAATCGGGTCGCGGAACTCCTCTAACTCGGTGTACGGGTGGACCCGGAGCCGGACCGGCCGGCGGTGGCTGAGCAGGGCTAGGGCCTGGCCTGGACGCTGCTGTACCAGCGAGTGGATGGGGGCGAGCTCCCGCTGGCGGATCGAGGCGGTGGCCACCCGCGAGCCGTCGACCCCGTAGGTGAGGGACTCCTGGGTGATCTCCTCCTTGCCGATCAGGGCGCTGAGCAGTTCCAGCAGTTCGCGGTCGGTGGTGGCGCCCATCAGCACCTTGACCAGGAAGTTGGTGACGATGGTGCTGGCCTGGGTGCCGTAGCGATCGCGGACCTGGCCGAAGTTCTGGAACACGGCGACCAGCTGGACGCCCTGGCTGGCCAGGCTGGAGGCGTAGGTGCCGAGCTTGCGCAGCGGGGCGATGTTGGCGGCCTCGTCCAGCATCACCAGCAGCGGCGGGTCAAGGGCGGTGCCGGTGGCGGCGTAGCGGTCCTCGGCAGCGCGGATCAGCCAGCAGATGAACGCCTCGAGCAGCGGCCGGAGTTGGTCTTGGCGGTGCTCGGGGGCGAACACGAACACGGTGTTGTCGACCGGCCGCCCGGCGCCCTCATAGCCGGCCAGGAACGCGTCCCGGTCGATGTCGCAGCCGGAGGCCGTGTCGGCGACGGCCGGGTACTTGTAGACGTCCAGCAGGACCTGGGCGGTACCGTAGATGGAGTCCTTGCGCCGCGGGTCGGCCCGGACGCTGGCGAGGAAGGCGCTGCGGGCCAGTTTGGGGCCGGGGTCGTCGGGGTCGGCTTCCTCCATGGCGCCGAACACCGCCCGTACCTCCTCGGCCCGCTCGTACTCATTCGCCCAGGCGACCACGGTGAGCATGGTGGCGCCTGGCTTGTTGGCAGCCGCATACAGCAGGGGGCCAAGCAGGTTCTTGGCCAGCGTCTCCCAGAACTCGGCGCTCTGGATGGTGTGGGAGACCGAGGCGGCCTGGGTGAGCCAGTAGGCCATGTCCAGGGCGCCGGCCCAGCTCTTGGAGCCGACCAGGGGCGACCAACGGATGCTCTGGAGGCCGGAGGCCCGGAAGGGGTCGAGGAGGTACACCTGGCCGCGGCGCTGGCGACGCTTGATGGTGGCCAGCAGCAGGTCGACCTTGCTGGAGGTGGCGATGACCGGGCCGCGCCAGCGCAGCACCGTGGGGATCACGAAGCTCAGGGTCTTGCCCGACAGGGTGGGGCCGAACAGCAGCAGGCTGTGGCGCAGGGGGGAGGCGATGGTCTGCCGCCATTGGGTGCGACCGAGCACGATCCGCCCGGTCAGGTCACTGCCCGTGCGGACGGCCAGGTCCCGCAGGTCGTGCCGGCTCGCCCAGCTCGCCCCGTATTCCCCGGCCGGGGGGAGGCGGTTCTGCAGCCACCGGTAGATCCGCCAGCCCAGCCCCACCAGAGCGACGGTGAGGGCCAGCAGCAGCAGCAACGTCGCGTAGAAGCCGGCCGGCCCCGGGATCAACTCCCGGTCGCCGGCAGGCCAGGCGGCCGCCGGGTCGCCGGGGTGCCGAACCAGCCGCACCGCGACGGCGCCGACGTCCTCGAGCTTGGCCCTGGGCCGCTGGCCGTGGGCGAGCAGCGCGCTTAGGTTGCCGGTCGCCCAGAGCAGGCCGATGGTCACCGCCATGGTCACGGCGACCGGCACAAATGCCACCGCGCCGATGCCGGGCCCGCGGGTGCCCCCGTGGCCGTCGACGGTCACGCCCGGCGTCGTTCAGCGCCCAGGCCGAGCATCGCCCCGTCGGTGTCGACGATCCACCGTTCGGGGCTGGGTGCCGGGGCGAGCCGATGGTGGACGACGAACGCGCGGCCGCCCACCAGCCAGAGCCCGGATGCCCGGTACAGCTTGGGGATGATCCGGCAGTGGGCCTGGTTCAGCCCGAGGAGCTCGGCGGTGGCATGCAGCTCGCCCTCGTCCAGGTGGTATAGCACCCGGGTGGCAGCGTCGGCGAGCAGGTTCTGGGCCAGCTCGGCGGTACGGCTGCCGGCGTCGCCGGCCGCCTTGAGGTCGCCCAGGTGGTGCATGACGATGATGTTCTGCACCCCGTACTGGCGGGCCAGCTTGAAGTTCTCCTGCTGCATCTCGGCGAACGCGGGGGACTTCAGCAGGTGCCACGCCTCCTCCTGGACTACGATCCGCCGGCGCCCGTCGCCGCGGCCCCAGACCCCCCGCAGCCAGGTGCTGACACAGGCCATGAGGATGGGCTTGGCGGCGTCGCTGACTTGGCGGAGGTTGACCGAGACCATCGGGCCGTCCAGGTCCAGGCCGGGGCTGGTCTTCTCGTCGAACATGCCGGCGAGATCGCCGGTGACCAGGCGGCGCAGCGAGAAGCCGACGTCGCGGCCCCACTCCTGCAGGTCCTCGACCCCAGTCTCCAGGGCTCTGGCGCCGTCGGGGGAGGGCCGGAGCAGCTGGCCGACCACCTCGGGGATGCGGGGCTGGCGGTGACGGCGGTGGGCCGCTTGCTCGACCTCAACGTAGGCCTGCTCCAGCGCGGCGCCTTCCCGCGGGTACAGCTGGCGGCCAAGCAGTAACTCGGCGATGGAGCGCAGTAGGGTCAGGCGAGCCGCCCCGCCGATCTTGGGGTCGAGCGGGTTCAGCCGCAGGCTGCCGCCGCTGACGAACCGGATCGGGTTGACCTGAAGCGCCTCGCACAGCCGGTCGTACTCGCCTTTGACGTCGGTGACCAGCGGCGTGTACCCGAAGCCGACCTGCCGGTACAGGAAGCTCTTCGTGAGGGCGCTCTTCCCGTAGCCGATGTCGCCAAGGACCAGCATGTTGGGGCCGTTCAGCAGGCCCTTCTGATAGAGCACGAACGGGTCGTAGCAGAAGGTGCGGCGCAGCCCGTCGCGGCCGATGACCACTCCGTCGCTGCCCAGGCCGGCGTCGGCCATGAACGGGTAGACCGACTGCAGGTGGCAGGTCGTGCCCCGATAGGGATGCCGCCACCTCCGGACGGCGCTCACTCCAGGCCCCGTCCCAGCGGCAGCGCCCAGGTGAACGCGGCCGCCTGCTGGCCCTCCAGGGAACGCAGCTCGCAGTAGGAAAGGCCGGCGACATGCTCGGCCGACCGGCAGGCCCGATCCAAGCTGGCCAGGTCGGGGCCGCTGACCGTGACGGTGACCGCATAGACCATCACGGCATGGCCCTCGGCGAGCTCCCGCATGCGCCGGTCGGCCGCGGTCTCGCGCTTCTCGTCCTCGGCGGTCTGGAGCTGGCCGAGCTGCCGCTTGCGCTCCTCCTCGGCCCGCAGCCGCGTCAGCGACCTCCGCACCTCGCGGGTGGCCTGCCGGCGGGGCACGGCCTTGAGGATCATGCTGATCGTGCGGGTGACCTCGCCCTCCAGCACCATCGGCACGAACCAGTCGGCGGGCACGTCGGTCATAGGCAGGACCAGGTCGAAGGACCGGTGCCAGGCGCGGTCGGCGCTGCGGTAGTAGCCCCAGCGTTCTTCGGTGGCGTACGGCCAGGGCGCGTCGCTGCCCCACTCCCGGTCGGGGTGCAGGCCGGCCAGCACGTTGAGGTCGGCCAGGGCGTCGGGGTCGAAGGCGGTGCGGATGGCCCCCTGGTACTCGCGGACCCCGAGCAGCCGGCGCACGCCGACCTGGCAGCCGTCCAGGCCTTCCGCGAGGGCCTCCATGGCCTCGGCCAGCACCGCGCAGGCGCCGTGGTCGCCGCCGCCGGCGGCGCGGATGGCCGGCACCGAGTGCCGGCTGGAGAGTTGCACGGCCAGGAGAGTGGTGTGTTCGGAGGAGGCCGGTCCGGACACCCGTAGCAGCTCCAGGTAGGAGCGGATGACCGCGCTGGCCTGGTCGAGGTCGGGCGCCTGCGCTCGCTTGAGGTAGTTGCGGGTGCCGCTGCCGTCGTCGGGCACGGTGCGGATCACCCATTGCAGCCGGTGGACGCTGGTGCCGCTGTTGGCTAGGCGGGCCAGGACGACCCCCCAGCGGGCCATCAGTTCCTCCTGCCGGGTGGTTTCCTCGAGGAGGAAGGAGGGTGACTCGACCTCGAGCACGCCGGTGTATAGGCCGGCTCGCCGGTCAACGGCCACGCCTAGGGCGCCACCGTTGTGCGGGTGAGCGAGGAACTCAACTGCGCCGACCTCGGCGGGCAGCAGCACTCGACCCGCAGCGCTGGTCCCCTGCCGGCCGGCCGTCGTGCGGTAGTCGGTCCGGCCAGCCCGCCGCGCCGGGAGGTACCTGGCGGCGATTGGCACCCACTCGGTTACAATCCTGCCCCGCCAGGGCACCGCGACCGGCACCACCACGGCCAGGATCAGCCCGACGGCAAGGATGATTCTTGGCAGGGTCGGGTTGGGCCGGGCGATCCCGAACACGGCCACGAACAGGGTCACCAGCGTGATCGCGATCTGCCCGGTGGTGAACGGGCCCAGCAGGTGCTTGTGCTCGGGTGGGGGGAACTGGTAGCGCAACGCCTCCCTCACGGCCGCGACCCTCCACCCGGTCCGGGCCCAGGTGGCCCGGGCCGGCCCTCACCCGCTGGGCCAGCCGGGCCGCGGGGACCAGCGGGGCCTGGCGTGGAGCTCCCCGGCCGGCCGCCGCCAGGTCCAGCCGCAGGTGGCGCCTGGGGTGCGGGAGCGGCTGGTGGAGCCGGCTGCCCGGCGCCCGCCCCACCCACCTGCGCCTGCCTGGTCGCCACCGCCTGCCCGGCCTGGGCTGCGCCTTGCGCGGCTGCGGTGGCCACTGGCACACCCCAGCCGGTGGCAGCCGTGGCACCACCAGCCCCACTTGCGCCGTTCCGGCTGGAGCCCGTGACCCCGGCGTGGGCCAGCCGACCCAGATAGGTGCCGGTGTAGGCGGTCTGGAGCCCGGTGCGGAGGCCGCCGCGGACCGCATCGCGCTGCCCGCGACCGTGGGAGACGGCGCCCTCCAGCGCCGGCAGCAGAGCGATGAACGCCCACGGCGACAGGGCGGCCAGCAACAGCATGGTCGCCCCGGCGATGGCCGCCCCGAATTCCTGGAAGCTCGAGTCACCGACCCCGTCCAGGGTCGCGCTGGCCGCCGCGCCCATGGCGACCGCCAGTCCCACCACCGGTTGGACGAACACCACGGCAACCAGGACCTCGGTGCTGCGGCGCACCACGGTCTTGGCCGCCGGCCAGATCCGTACCGCGTACAGCACCGGGATCAGCGCGGCGATCAGGTAAATGGCGTTGGCCCGTAGCATCAGCTCCAGGAAGATGACGAACGCGGCCAGGATCGTGATGAGCGCCGCGATCAGGGCCGCGACCGCCGGGGTGGCCGGGCTGCCGGTGGTCGACGAGAAGGCCGCGAACCACTCGGCTGAGCTGCTGAGCGTCTTGGCGCTGTCGACGCCCAAGTCCTGCAGCAGGCGGCCGTTCAGCCAGTCGGCCAGGTCGACCAGGTACTGGATGACCAGCGGTCCGACCCCGCCAACCAGGCCGGCCACGGGCACGTCGGCCAGGACGGCTCTGGCCAGGCCTTCGGGGCTGCCTTTGGCGGCGTCGTCGATCAGGGCCAGGATCAGGGTGGCGGCGGCCACCACGGCGGCCAGGGCCAGCATCAGGTTGTACTTCTCGATCCACCAGCCCGCCGACAGATCGGGCCGGGTCGGCGCGGTGACCAGCTCCTCGAGTCGCTCCAGGAACCAGGTGGCGCCGTCGGTGAAGAAAACGGTGAAGACCTTCATCACCCCGCCACCAGCGGTCCGGGCGGCGCCGCTGAGCAGGTCACCCGGGCTCGGGATGCAGCCGATGAGGCCGCCGGGGCCACTGGCGCACGGCGGGACCGGGCCGCGCGGCGGCACCGGCTGGGGCATGGCCGCCGCCGGCCGCGGCACCAGCACCAGGAACCCGGCCAGGGCGGCCAGCCCCACGCTAGCCGGCCGCGGCATAGCTGAACTCCTTGAAGCGCTCTGCCGCATCGATCAGCTCATTGACGGCGCTGGGTGTGGCCTGCCCCTGCACCGGCACCGGCCCAGGTACGGTGACCGTCCCGACCAACTTCCAGTCCCCGGCCCACCGAAGCCGCAGGGTCGAGGTCGCCCAGAGCGCCTGGGGCACCAGGCCACCGTCGTTACCGTAGATCACCACCGCCCACAGAACGACCTCGGCGTCGGCCGGCGTGTAACGGTCGACCCGGTAGCCGAGCAGGCTCGTGCGCAGGACCGAGCGCACTCCGGGGCGGGCCAGGCCGGCCCCGAACGGCCCGCGGGCGATCCCGGTCGCCACCTGGTCCTGCGCAGCCTGCAACCCGGGCAGCGCCTCTGGGATGGCCATCGTCGTGAGTGCCTGCTGGCGACGGTGGGTGTCGGCCAGGAACCACCGGTCGGACAGGACCCTGGCGTAGCCCGCGGCGGCGCCGATCGCACCCTGCTCGGTCCGCGGCCAGCCCACCGGCACGCCCGCCACCCAACGGGCGGGCGCGCCAGCGATTCCGGCGGAATCAACCACCACAGCGGTCCCGTCGAGGGCATTCACCGTCGACACCGCCGGGCTCGTCCGGCTCCACGGCCGGACAACGAGCCCGCCAGCGACCACGGCAACCGCCAAGGCAGCGATCAGCCAATGCCACTTTGGGCGCCGGGTTGGCCCCCCGCCGGGGCGTGATGCTGGTGGTCCAAGGCTCACCTCGTGCTCCTCTCCATTTCCGAGGCTGGATGGCCGGCACTTCCTCAGCCCGACGCCGACTGGCCGGCCGCGAAGAAGGTGTTGATGACGACGGCGCCGACCCCGATCCCCAGGGCGCACATGGCCGAGACGAACATCTGGCGCTTGCCCCGGGCGACGTTGTGGGGGACGTCGCTGGACACGCCCCCGGCGGCCAGGATCGCGCCCCACACGAAGAACCCGGTGCAGCAGACCAGCCCGATCGCGGCCAGCAGGTTCAGGCCCAGCTGAGCCAGATCCCCGCCTTCGGTGAACAGGCTCCAGTCCGGCGAGTAGTTGACCTTGAAGCCCCCGCCGCCACCGCCCTGTTGGGCCAGCATGGCTACGGCCGATCGCTGCATGCTCCCTCCTCGACTGCGCGCAGCAGGCCCACGTCGGAGCAGACCTGGTGCCGATCACTCCGGCCGACCCGCCAAGGCCGACCGCCGCTTGGCCGAGGCGGACGCTGATGGCGGCCGCTTGCTGACAACCTCACCGCCAGGCTCCCAGCCATCCGCTCGCCGCCGTCGGTCGACTGGCGCCGCAAGGCGGAGTGAGCGGGGCGGTAAGTGGCGCGTGGCACGGTGCCGGCCAGAACGCCTGCCGGGAGGATCGGATGCGCAAGCTCGCCTTGGTGGTCGTCGCACTTGGTCTAGCCGGCGTCCTGCTGCTAGGTGGGGCGGTCGCGGCGGTGAGCGACGCCAGCGGGGTGGCGGGGTTGCGCCCCGGCTCCGGGATCCCGGCCGAGCTCCTCCCGAGCATCGAAGGGGCCGCCGGCGCCTACTGCGACCTGCCGCCCGCGCTGCTGGCCGCCGTCCTCAAGGTCGAGAGCGACTTCGACAACAGCGCCGTCAACCCGCGCTCTGGCGCCTTCACCATGGCCCAGTTCCTCCCCGGGACCTGGAAGGAGTGGAAGGTCAACGGCAACCCCGACCGGGGCCCCACGATCGACCCGGCCGACGTCGTCGACGTCATCTTCAGCGCCGCGAACTACCTCTGCGGCTTAGGCGTCGGCACCCCCGACACCCAGCGGCTGGCCGTGGCCGCCTACAACGCTGGCCCTCGCGCGGTCGAGGAGGCCGGCGGCATCCCGCACGAGGCCGACTGCCCCGAGGGCCACCCTCCCAGCCTCAGCCGACGCTGCGAGACCGCCGACTACGTCCGCAAGGTCTTCGCCCAGGCGGCCGCCTATGCTGCCGACACGACCCTGGAGTTGCCCGCCGGCGACCTGCTCGCCCGGGTGATCAGCTTCGCCTACTCCAAGATCGGCACGCCCTACCAGTGGGGCGGTGACGGCAGCAATGGCTACTACGACTGCTCGGGCTTCACCATGCGTGCCTACCAGCAAGCCGGTGTGCAGCTGCCCCGGACCTCACGCCAGCAGTACCTGGCCAGCCCCCACGTGGCTCAGGAGGACCTGCAGCCCGGCGACCTGTTGTTCTGGGCCTACAACACCAGTGACCCCGCAACGATCCACCATGTCGCGATCTACCTCGGCCGCGACACCGCGGGCGTCGACTGGATGATCGACGCGCCTCATACCGGGGCCACCATCCAGGTCCGCCGCGTCTACTGGACCGGGCACATCGGTGCCAGCCGCCCCCTGAGCAGCTGATGTTCCGTCTCACTGGACTTGGCCCGGCAGCACCTCGCTGACCTGCGGCAGGCCAGATTGGCTGAGACGGCATCCAGCTGCCCGTCTCACTAAATCTGGAGGTCTCAACCAGTCAACGCACCACACCGTTGTGCGTCAGCGTCAGCGTCAGCGGCGCGGCTGGCCCGCCGGCGCGGGCGTGGCGGGGTAGATGGTCGGCTACTGGACGGCGTTTCGGGCGCCGTTCTTGAGCCGGACGAGTCAGCTCACGATATCCGCTGGACGGGCTTGGGGGCGGTGCTGGCGCCCCGGCGCGCGCTCAGCAGTCAAACACTGACCAGCAGATCTCGTTCCGCAACCGCTGGTCGTCAAGTACGAGCTCGCGGATCGCCTCCGGAAGCTGGTCACGCTGCCACCGGCACTCAAATCGCCCCGCGGCCTCGATCTCGCCTTTCGGCGCGGCAGCCCGTGCTGCCTTGATCGCGTACGCGGCAGCGCCAAGCTCGTGCGCGGCGACGTGCGCCACGGCCCCGGCCTGGCCTGCAGCGTAGGCGGCATACCGTGCTGCTCCACGCAGGTCTCTGGCCGCGCCCATCGCATGGCCACCCGCGGCGCGAGCCTGCATCATCTTGACCTCGCCACGCACCCAGGCGCGGGCATGCTCGATCGCCTCACGCGGTTGCGGGTCCTCGGGCTGAGCCGACTCGAAAAGGTCAAGAACGTGCTCTGCGCACGATGCCGCCCATAGAGCGAGGAGATGGTGATCCGAGTCGGTGAGGGTCCCACCGCGGCGGATCGTCACGAAACGAGGGTCTCGGACCTTCGGGAGGATCATGGTAGGAACTTCTATCACCTACATCCGCCAACACTGTAGGGCGGCGCGCACGCAACCAGGCACGCCGCCGAGCGAAGCCTCTGGACCCGGTGTCGGTCCCGCGCGAGACGGGTGCATCGTCAGACCGGCCGGTACGCGGCGAGAACTTCGGCAGGACTGTGCCAGCCAAGCACGGCGCGGGGCCGGCCGTTGAGCCGGGCGGCGATGGCATCGAGGGCCTGTTGGTCGTAGGCCGTGAGGTTGCCGGTCGTGGACAGGTACTGACGCAGCAGCCGGTTCATGTTCTCGTTTTGTGCCGCGCAGCCAAGGGCTCCATAGATACAGAAGGACACGCGGCCGTACGTCTGCACGCCAACACTATCCCTGGCCCGTCACGATCCCCCGTAGTGCGTCGACCGGTTGAGACTGCACTGGTTTGTGAGCGCCATTCTCTTGGCGGTGTCTCATTCATTCTGGCCCGCGGTAGCCGTTCTCTCAGCCGTGACTCATGCGATCTGGCTCCCTGGACCTTCTCTCCACGAGCGGCACAACGATAGAGCGGAGGTCGCCGAGGCCGAGATGGCCGTAACAGGTCCCGAACTGTGGGCAGGTAGAGTGCCGTCGATGGCGCACCCGGGCGTTGAGCCAGGCGGGATTCGGAGTGACCAGGAGGACGCCGGATGGAGATGGGCGCATTCACCGGCGCCCTGGTCGCCCTGCTTGCCAAAGACATGGCGAGCGCGATCGCCAGCGACATGGGGAAAGACGTCAGCGAGGCAGCCAAGCAAGCCTTACGCCGTCTGATTCAGCGGCTTCGCCGTGAGCCAGACACCCGTGCGGCAATGGAGCAGCTGGAGACCAATCCCAGCGACCCGGCCACACAGGAGCGGCTGGCCGAGCAGCTCACCGGCAAGCTGAAGGATCCCGCCTTCCGGGACGAGCTGCAGGCCCTGCTTGAGGAGCTGGACCGCCAGGCCGCGACCGCGGTTGCCGCCGAGGACCCAGTGCAGGAGGGAGGGGAGAGACAAGCCGGCCCGCCAGTCGACCCTGACGCCGCCGCCAGGGCTGAGACCCGGTCGGTGCGTGATGAGTTGGTCGGCTACTTGGAGGAGCTGGAGCGGCGGGCACCAGGTGGCATGGTTGGGGTGCCGACGGGGTTCCAGGACCTGGATCTACTCACCGGCGGTCTGCAGGCCGGGACGCTGATCGTGGTCGCCGGGCCGACCGCCGCCGGCATCAGCAGCTTGGGGTTGACCCTGGCCCGGATGGCCGCGATCCGAGCCGCCGTGCCCACCCTGGTCTTCTCCCTGGACCTGCCTGCCTGGCAGGTTATCCACCGACTGCTCTGTGCGGAAGGGCCGATCGACTCCCAGCGGCTGCTGCTGGGCCGCCTCGACGAACGGGACTGGATCCGGTTGACCCGGGTGCTGAGTCGCGTCGCGTTTGCGCCGTTGACGATCGACGCCTCGCCGACCATGACCGTGGCCGCCATCGCGACCTCCTGCCGGCAGCTTCGTGAGGGGGCAGGGCTGGGGTTGGTGATCATCGACGAGGTCGGCATGATCCAGCCAGCCCGGCCGCTGGATGATCCGGCGCGGGAGCGCGGTGAGGTGGCCCGGTCGCTCAAGCTGCTGGCGCGGGAGCTGGCCGTGCCGGTGGTTGCCCTGTCCCGCCTGCCGCAAGCCAGGCGGCTTGATCGTCGGCCGATGCTTGCCGATCTCCCGGAAGGGGAGCGGCAAGCCGCCGGCCTGGTGGTGCTGTTGCATCGTCCGGAGTTGGATGATCCGTGGACGCCGCGGCGTGGTGAGGCGGACCTCATTGTGGCCAAGCATCAGGCCGGACCGACCGACGTCGTGACCGCCGTATTCCAGGGCCAGTACTGCCGGTTCGCCCCCATGGCCATGCGCAGCCTCTAGACTTGAGGTTCTCAATTCCCGCAGCGGATTTTCACACGTGATGGCGAACATGTGGCAACTTCGCCACGGTGATGAGAAACAGTAGGCAAACCATCCCCCTGCCCGAGCAGCCGGACCCGGCGGCATGGATCTGACGCCCCGCCAGCTACAGAGCTTCGCGGTAGTTGGTGAATGCTGTGGGTTACGTAACCGTCCTCAGAGCGCGCCTACTCGATCCGCAATGGCGTCGGCCGAAGAACCAGCTGGTTTGCGCACCGCAAAAGTTCCGCCGATACACGCTGTCGTTCGACAACGTGCTCTGATTTGCCCTTCTGCTCGCTTGCCGCTCGCATCGTACGCGAGCCGGCAAGCCGGCTCTCGCGGCTTCGGAGCGTGACACCGCGGGCCCCGCGAGCCGTTTGCAGGATTAACGACCCATTGTAGATTGGGCACATGGCACTCAAACGGATGGACAACGTCGGCATCGTCGTCGAGGACCTGGACGCGACGATCGAGTTCTTTCGCGAGCTCGGCCTCGAGCTCGAAGGGCGAGCCATGGTGGAAGGAGAGTGGGCAGGGCGCGTCACTGGACTGGGCGACCAGCGCGTCGAGATCGCCATGATGCGCACGCCGGACGGCCACAGCCGGCTCGAGCTCTCGCGCTTTCTCGCGCCGCGTGTGGTCGCCGATCACCGGAACGCCCCGGTGAACGCCCTCGGCTACCTGCGCGTCATGTTCGCTGTGGACGACATCGACGAGACGCTCGCCAGGCTCCGAAAGCACGGCGCGGAGCTCGTCAGCAGCGAAGTGGTCCAGTACGAAGACGCGTATCGGCTCTGCTACATCCGCGGGCCCGAAGGCCTTCTCATCGGGCTCGCCCAAGAACTCGGCTGAGCGCCGGGCAGGTCTTCTACAGAGCTCGCGGTAGTTGATGATTCAAATGGTGAGGCCTGTTCCTGCCAAGAAGCTGCGCAGCAAATCCGGGTCGCGATGCGCACGGATGGAGCCGACCTGGGCGGTGGCGATCAGCTCCCGGCGGTCGGCGCAGCAGCGGTTGGCCAGCTCGCGGCCCTTCAGGTTGGCCCACAGCCCCTCCACGGGGTCCAGCTCCGGCGCGTACGACGGCAGGTACTCC
>Ga0210378_10001114_pt1 | contig 13973 bp, 15 predicted proteins | sample PLM1_60_b1redo_FD_155465 | JGI IMG/M metagenome (GOLD analysis project Ga0210378, IMG submission 155465) | Groundwater sediment microbial communities from an aquifer in East River, Colorado, USA - PLM1_60_b1 redo | ecosystem: Environmental > Terrestrial > Soil > Riparian zone | place: USA: East...
GCCCATCGCACGGCGTAGCCCATAGCGGTGCCGGCGAGCAGGAACAGGGTGCCGAGCGCCAGCCAGCCTGGGGTGCCGCCACCGATGACGAGGGTGGTCAGCAGCAGCGGTCCGGCCATTCTGGCGGCGGCCACACCGGTGCCGTAGAAGCCCTGGTACTGGCCCTGCTTGTGCGGCGGCGCGAGGTCGAAGCTGATCTCCCAGGCGCCCGATGCCAGCATCATCTCGCCGACGACCTGCAGGGCGGCCGCGGCAACGAGCACGGCGGCCGCGGACCACGCCGAGCCGGGCGCAGCGGACAGCGCGAACGTGACGCACGAGGCGAGCATCAGCAGGCCCGCGTACCGCACCAGGCGCGACGCGCTGTCCAGGCCCGTCACGCGCCGCGCGACCCGCACCTGGAACAGCACGACGCTCAGCGTGTTCAGCACCATGAGGGTGGCGACCATCCAGGTGGGCGCGTGGGTCCGCCCAACGACCCACAGCGGCACCACCAGGCTCAGCAGCGGCATGTACGGCCCACCCCAACGTCAGCCCGAACCCGATCTGCGTGGGCGACAGGCCGACGATGCGGCTGAAGTACAGCACCGAGCACACATAGAAGGCGCCGTCGCCGAAGGAGTTCGTGAGCTGCGCGGCCGCCAGCACGCGCGGCGGCCCTGACGGCGGGATGATCCTGGCCATGCGGCTCCTGGGGTGGCAGTGCGTGCCGGTGGCAATCACGGTATGAACGAAAGCGGCCCGCCAGGAAGGTCCAATTCCGACCCATCCGTCCAGGCCAATGCCGGCCTTGCCGGTAGCGGTAGAGCGGCCGGCCGGGGGGCAATCGCGGGCCGGGCCACCCAAGCCGGCAAAGGCGTGGGTGGCCCGGTCCTTTGCGTCAGACCCGTCGTCCTACAGGGTCAGGGTCCAGCTGTCGATGAAACCGGTTCGGTTGGGGTGGCCCAGGTCGCTGGCCCGCAGGTTCCAGGTGCCGTTGCGGGCCTCGCTGGACAGGTTGACGGTGTAGGTCCGGTTGATGTTGTCCTGGCCGCCGCCGGTGCGGTTGTGCAGCAGGTAGGCGGTGCCGTCCGGGGCGATGAGGCTGACCACCAGGTCACCGATCTGGGGGTGCACGATGTGCACCTCGACGGTGCTGGCGGCCGAGGCGTTGCCGGTGCATCCGGACACCGCGATGGGGCTGTTCACCGTCCCGCCCTGGGGGATCGGGAAGTTGGTGCCGTTGGTGAACGGGCCGCAGCCCGGCGCAGAACCCGGTGGCCGGAACCGGATGGTCTGGGTGTTCGACAGCGACGCGGTGTTGGCGGAGTACTGCAGCGCCACCGTGCCGGCCGCGTTCTCGATTCCGACCGTTGCGGAGTTGCCGAGCTCGGCGCCCTGAGCCGGGTCGAGGTTGCGGTAGCGCAGCACGATCTCGCCGTTCTCGCGCAGCTCGGCCTCGGCGTCCACGCGCAGCGTGGTGGCACCGAAGAAGGCCGCGTTACGCCACTCGACGAGGAACGTCCTGTTCGGCGCCGTGCCGCTGGTCAGAGTGAACACGCCGCTGCTGGCGTCCAGGATCAGGTCGTCCCAGAACGCGTAGACGGCGGCGTTGGGCGTCGCCGCCGACGGGATGGTGCCGTTGGTGAACTCGGTCGACGCGGCGAGGAAGTTCAGGTTGCCGTTGGTGGACACGAACGCCTGGTTGTACGTGGTGCCGTAGAACTGGAACCCGAACGGCAGCGGCACCGTCGCCGAGGCGTCGTCGCCGGTGAGCGCCACCGCGGTGCTGCCCTGGACGTAGCCGGCGCCCTCGACCAGGCACGAGTACCCGAAGCTGTCCGTGCGGGCCGCCAGCGTGAAGTCCAGCGTCACATTGGCGTTGACGGTCAGCGTCTGGGTCTGCGGGGTGGTGCAGCCGCCGGCCGACGCGGTCACCTGGTAGGTGCCGTCCGGCACGCTCGGGAACGAGTACGCGCCGGTGGCGTCGGTGGTGGCCGGCGGGATCGGGGTGCCGGCGATGGTCACCGTGGCCCCGGCCAGCGCAGCGCCGCCGCTGTCCCGGACGTGCCCGCTCACCGAGTGGCTGGACACCGGGGCGAGCGCGAAGTTCCGCGTCGTGGTGGCGTTCTGTGTGATGGAGACGGTCGCGCTCTGGCTGGCGTAACCGAACGCCGACGCGGTGACCGTGTAGCTGCCGACCGGCAGCACCACGGTGTAGCCGCCGGAGGCGTTGGTGGTCACGTCCCTGGTGACCGTGCCGACGATGTGCGCCAGGGCGCCGGCGATGGGCGTGCCGTTGCTGGCGTTGGTGACCGTGCCGGTGAGCGTGCCGACCGGGCCGCGCGGCGACTGGGTGACCGCGGCGAGGGCGTCGAGCTTGCCCTCACCCCAGACGTTGTTGTTGGCCGCGGTGCCACCGCACGTGGTGTCGTTGGTGTCGACCGCGGTCTGGTTCAGCAGCGCCGAGGTCTGGACGATGTCACCGACCAGCGACGGGGCCGCCGACCACATCAGGGCCACCGTGCCCGCGGTGTGCGGCGAGGCCATCGACGTGCCGCTGAACGCGGCGTAGGTGTTGCCTGGAATGGACGAGCGGACGTTGACGCCCGGCGAGGCCAGGTTCGGCTTGATCCCCGCGGCGGCCGGGCCGCGGCTGGAGAACGACGCGATCACGCCGTTGATGTCGAACGCGCCCGAGGAGTAGCTGTTGGCATAGTCGCCAGGCGAGCCGGAGCTCCCACAGCTCGGCCCGGAGTTGCCGTTGGAGAACGCGGGGAAGATGCCGGCGGCGCGCCAAGAGTTGACGGTGTCCAGGTACCACGGGTCGCCGCCACCGCCGCCCCACGAGTTGTTGACGATGTTGGGCCGCAGGTCCGAGCGCGGGTTCGCGCCGGTGAGGTCGGTCGGCGCGACCACCCACTGGCCGGCGGCCAGCAGTGCGGCGCTGGAGCAACTGCTGCTCTCGCAGCCCTTGGCGGCGATCCACTTCGCACCCGGCGCGACACCGACCTGGTTGCTGGCACCGTCGTCGCCGACCATCGTGCCCATGGTGTGCGTGCCGTGGTTGTTGTTGTCGCACGGCACCAGCGACGGGCTGCCGCACACGCTCGACGGGTCGTACCAGTTGTAGTTGTGGTTGAACGTGCCGCCGTTGTTGCCGCGGTACTTGCCGACCAGCGCCGGGTGGTTGTACTGCACGCCGGTGTCGATGTTGGCGACGGTGACGCCCTCGCCGCGCGCACCGAAGGTCGACCACACCTGGTCGGCCTTGATCGCCGCGACGCCCCATTCGACGGCGTTGATCGTCTGCTCGGTGCTGCCCTGGATCGGCGTCGGTATCTGGTACGTCTTCGGCTCGCTGAGCTGCTGGACGTTGGTCAGCGCGGTCAGGCTGTCGGCGAGCTTCTGGGTACCGGCCCTGACCAGGATCGTGTTGCTGATCCAGAAGGCCTGGTAGCTGGCGTGTGCGGCGTCGAGGCGGTGGCGCGCCGCGGCCTGGCTGGCGCCGGCGGTCTGCTGCAGTGCCGCCACCACCGCCTCGCCCCGCCCGGTCCAGTCCTTGGTCTGGGACGCCGCGGTGAGGTCGGCGTGCTCGGTGAAGCGGACGAAGAAGTCGGCGCTGCCCCGCGTCTGCAGGGAGCCGGCCACCGCCGGCTCGATCTTGCCGGACGCGCCGGCCGGCTGCGCCGTCGCTGGCGACGCGCACAGCCCGATGGCGGCCAGGACCGCCGACAACAACCCGAGCAGCCGCAACTTGTGGCACGGCAGTGGTGACCGTAGAACCGCACGCGGGGTGGAGCATGGGTCCTGTGACACAGGATGTCCCCTTTCGACACAGCCGTTGGCCGACATGTCGGCGTCGCCGACCCGTGCCGCGCTTGGTCGACATGCCATGCCGTCGCCAAGCCGCAGCGTTGACTGGAGCATCACTCGATCGAGTGACACGTTAGAGCCGAGACAGGTCACCGTCTGCCACCATCCGATTGACGTCGGTGACCGGCTTGCTGTTGGGAGGCGCCACCAACCTCGCCCCGTCCTCGTAGCCGCGATCGCCCGACTGTCGGTGCCCCGTGCTGGACTTGGTGCCGCATGAGAAGGGGGGCACCATGGTTGGCATGACAGCGACGACCGGTTCGCCTGGCATCGCCCACGGACGCCCATTCACGGTGGACGACCTGGAGGCGATGCCGGATGACGGCAACCGGTACGAGCTCATCGACGGGATGCTCTTCGTGAGCCCCGCACCGATAACCCGGCACCAGAAAATCGTCGCTGAGCTCGTGATCCGGCTCGGGACGACGTGCCCGGACGACCTGCACGTGCTTCCGGCGCCGTTCGCGGTGCGGCCGTCGCGTTCGACAGAGCTGCAGCCCGACGTGCTGGTGGCGCGGGACGAGGACCTGACCGAGAAGCTGCTTCCAGTCGCTCCGGTGCTGGCGGTCGAGGTGCTGTCACCGAGTACGGCGCTCAACGACCTGAACACCAAGAAGGCGGCGTACGAGCGGCTCGGCGTGCCGAGCTACTGGGTGGTCGACCCGCAGGAGCCGAGCCTGACGGTCTTCGAGCTCGACGGGGACGGCCGCTACCGGCAGGTCGCCGAGGTCAAGGGCGAGGACGCGTTCGAGGCCCGGCGGCCGTTCCCGGTGCGGGTGGTGCCGATCGAGCTGCTGGGCACCTTGGCACGGTAGCGGCCGCCGCTTCCTACACTGCGCTGCTTCATAAACTGGGCAGCGTGACCGGCCAATCTGCGGCGATCGGCCAATCTGCGGCGATCGGGCAGTCTACGGCGATCGGGCAGCGCTCTCTGGGCGATCCGGACATCCGTTACCCGCTGATGCCGCCGCTCACCGCGGGCTGCCCGAAGACCAGCACGGACCAGATCACGTACCCGGTCGAGGTGGAATACGACTACGACCGGGTGCCGCCGTCGATCTTCACGCCGTCCTGGGTGCCGAGCGGCGACGGCCTCGACCGCTGGGCGCCGCTGATGCCGCCGCTGACCGCCCCTGGCCTCGGCGAGGGCGGCACGCCGCTGGTCCAGCTCGAGGACGGCGTGTTCGTCAAGGACGAGTCGCGCAACCCGACCTGGAGCCACAAGGACCGGCTGAACCGGTGCACGGTGAGCGCGGCGCTGGCGAGCGGCGCGGACGGGGTGGTGGTCGCCTCGTCAGGGAACCACGGCGCGTCGGCCGCGGCATACGCCGCGCGGGCGGGGCTGCGCTGCATCGTGCTGCTCTCGGCCGGCGCGCCGCCGGCCGTCGAGTCCTTCGCGCGGGCCTACGGCGCGGTGGTGCTCACCGTCGCCAAGGGGGCGCGCTGGCCGCTGATCCGGCACATCGTCGACGACCTGGGGTTTCACCCCGTCAGCAACCTCACCGTGACACACACCGGGCACCCCTTCGGGCCGGAGGGGTACAAGCCGATCGCCTACGAGATCGTCGCCGACCTCGGCGTGCCGGCCGCGGTGTTCGTGCCGACCGGGTACGGCGAGCTGCTGTACGGCGTGTGGAAGGGGTTCGACGAGCTGCGCCGGCTCGGGGTGACCGCCGCCGTGCCGCCGCTGTTCTCCTGCGAGCCGTCGGCCGGTGGCCCGCTGGCCGCCGCGATGGCGCGCCACCTGCACGCCGCGCGGCTCACCCCGTCGCCGACCGATGCGTACGCCATCGGCTGCTCGGTGAGCGGGTACCGCGGCGTGCTCGCCCTCACCGGCAGCGCCGGCCAGGCCCTGCTCGTCAGCGACACCTCGATGGCGGCCGCGCAGCACGAGCTGGCACGGGCCGGCCTCTGGCAGGAGCTGTCCGGCGCCGCCGGTCTCGCCGGGTTCAGACAGCTGGCCGCGGCCGGCACCGTCGACGGCCCGGTGGTGTGCATCGCCACGTCCAGCGGCTTCAAGGACCGCGCGGTCGGCTCCGGTGAGCACGAGGTGGTCGAGCCGACCTGGCACGCCGTCCGCCAACACGTGGTGTCAACCCGTGCGGCGGCGGAAGAGCACGCCGGACAGGGCCACCGAGGCGGCGAGGATGCCGCCGCACCAGGCCAGCGCCAGCCAGGGGCTGTTGCCGACCGGGGTGCCGAGGAGCAGACCGCGGATGGTCTCGATGACGGGCGTGGCCGGCTGGTGCCTGGCGAAACCGTGCAGCCAGGTCGGCATGGTGTCGATCGGCACGAACGCGCTGCTCGGGTACGGCAGGAACATCACGAAGAAGGTGAAGCCACCGGCCGCATCCGGCGACTTGGCGAGCAGCCCAACGGCGGCGGACAGCCAGGAGATGGCCAGGATGAACGCGAGCAGCACCGCGGCCGCGGCGAGCCAGTCCAGCGGGCCGGCGTGCGGCCGGAAGCCGATCAGGAACGCCACGCCGAACACCAGCAGGGTGGACGCGGCGTTGCGCACGGCACTGGCCGCGACGTGCCCGGCCAGCACGGCCGCGCCGCCGACGTCCATCGAGCGGAACCGGTCGATGATGCCGCCGGTCATGTCGTTGCTGACGCTGACGGCGGTGAGCGAGGAGCCGAAGCCGGCGCACAGCAGCAGGACGCCGGGCACGACGTAGGTCACGTACGCCGTACCGGTGTGGATGGCCCCGCCGAAGAGGTAGACGAACAGCAGCATCAGCATGATCGGCAGCATCAGCGACGTCATGAGCGCGTCGATGTTGCGGCGGGACAGCCGCAGGCTGCGCCCGATCATGGTGAACGAGTCGGTCAACGGCGGGCGGGCGGTGAGGGCGAGGTCAGACACCTGCGGTCGCCATCTCTGGCGTGCCGGACGGGGTTGCGGCGTGGCCGGTGAGGGCGAAGAAGACGTCGTCGAGGGTCGCGCTGTGCAGCGCGAACGTGCGCACCGCCGCACCGTGCGGGTCGAGCTCGTCCAGCAGCGCCCGCACGTGCGCGGCGCTGCCGTCGGTGGCGAGCCCGACGGTCAGCCTTGCCGGATCGCTGCGCACGGCGCGCCCGCCGATCCGTGCCGCGAGGTCGTCGAACGCCGGGGGCCGAGCACGCCGCTCTGCGCCGGCACCCGTGGGTGGTGCGCGTGCCGATCAGCGGGCCGCCAGCGACGCCCAACCAGATCGTGTGGCTGGAGCAGGGCCTGCGCTGCCTTGCCGGCACCGGTCTCACCGAGGCCGCGAAGATGTCGGTGATGCTGCTGGTCAGCGGCTTCGTGCGGAACGAGGCGACGCTCACCGCCGACATCGGCGCGGCCATGACCTCCGGTGCAACGGCCCAGGAGATGATGTCCTCCTACGGCCGGCTGCTCGCCAAGCTGACCGACGCGCAGCGCTTCCCCGCGCTCAGCGCGGTCATCGCGTCCGGCGTCCTCGACCGGGCCGACGAGCCGGACGACGAGTTCGTCTTCGGCCTCGAGCGGCTCCTCGACGGCGTCGACGTGCTCGTCCGCGGCTCCCGCGCCGGCGGCGACGCCCCGCCGGGGTGATCCCCGGCGAGGCGCCCCCGATCGTTAGCGCAGGGTGGTTGCGAGCCCGATGGCAATGAGCTCGCCGACCGTCCGGTAACCGAGCCGTGCATAAAGCCGCTGCTCGTTCTCCGACTCGGTTTGCAGGTACGGCGTCGCGCCGATGGCGAACACCGAACGGGACAGTTGCGCGACCATTGCCGAGGCGATTCCGCGCCGCCGGAACTCCGGCAGCACCCCGACGGCCGCGATCTCGCACAGCCCGTCGCGTGCGGGGGTGAACAGCCCGGCGCCGGCCGGCACGCCGTCGACGCTGGCCAGCACCACCGCGCCCGCTGCGCGCACCGTTGCCCTGAGCCTGGCCACGTCGTGCTCGCCGGCCTCGGCCGGCTCTTGGTAAGCGATGTTCTGCACCCGCGCCGCAGCCAGCAGGTCGTCGTCCGCGGTGACCAGGGCCAATGCCACACCGGCCGGCGCGGCCAGATCCCGCAGCTCATCGCCGACCATGGTCATCAGCGGCAGCCGAAGGTCCACCGTGAACCCCGCGCCGGCAAGCGCGTCGCCGACCGCCGGCGCCGGGCCGACGTACTCGAGGCGCGGCCGCCGGTCGCGCTGTGCGAACGCCTCGACGAGCTCGGCGACATCCTGCCGTGACGGCTGCGCCTCGTCGTCCGGAATAGCGTAGTTGCGAAACGGGCTTTCAGAATGTTCGTCGAAATGAACCAGAAACGGGCCGACGCGCTGCGCACCGTTCAGAATGCTCTTACGCAGCGCCGACTGAATTTCGAGCAACATCGTGTCGCCACAAACCTCTCTGCTTGTGATCAGAACGGATGACGTGCGGGCCGCTGGCGCGTCAGGACAGCGCGGCGGCCGGGAGGACCGCAGCCGTACCCATGTCATCAGTCCTTCGAGCGGAGGCAGACGTCTCGGTGCGAAGCGCCGGTCACCTTACGCCGGCGCCGCGCGCCACGACCACCGGGTTTTCAGCCGTCGACCGGAGCGATCAGCTCGACGGTGGGAAAGTAGCTGCGGTAGCGCGCCGCATCCCTGGTCAGCAACTGGAACCGGCTCACGGCGGCGTGCGCGCCTATGAAGAAGTCGGGCAGTGGCCGGTCCTTTGTGCCGCCGCGACGCCGGTACTCGACGAAGCACTTGGCGGCGAGGAACGCTGCCGACCACGGCAGGGGCGCGCGGACGAAGTCCCCGGACGGTAACGCCTGATCAAGGTCTTCGATCCGGGTGAAGCGGACCGACACCTCGGCGTAGACGATCGGGTTGATCACGACAGGCCCGGCGTCGGCCGCGCGTTCCAGCGCGTCTGCCGACCACGCCGACCAGCTGGCGTCGTCCGTGATCACGTCGAGCAGCACGTCGGAGTCGACGAGCGTCGCGACCGGGCTACTCACCCCTGGTCAACTCCATGATCTCGGCCGTGCTCATCGGCACGTCGCCGCGGCCACGGAGGTTGTCGACCATCCTGCGGCCGCGCCGTGGGGTGCGGGCGGATCGGGTGATCCGCACCTCGTCGGCGTCGACCACGAACTCGACCTCGTCTCCAGGGCGCAACCCCAGCCTGTCCCGTATGTCGATCGGGATGGTCACCTGGCCCTTGTCCGTCAGCCGCATGAAGTAAGAGTATTACGTTCTTACTTCTTACTCAACGCGCCGGAATGAGCAGCCGTCCGGCGGTGTTCGAGTGGCCATGCGAATAGCCGTACTGGGTAGTGGCAATGTCGGGCGGGCCGTTGCGGCCGGGTTGAGCAAGGCCGGGCACGACGTGGTGGTCGGCAGCAGGGACACCTCGCGGCCGGAGTTGGCGCAGTGGTCGGCCGAGTCGGGCGTGCGGCTGGTGGCGCCGGCCGAGGCCGGCGGGCACGGCGAGGTGTTGGTGAACGCGACGCCGGGCGGGGCGTCGGCGCAGGCGCTGTCGGCGGCCGGTGGCGCGGACCTTGACGGCACGGTGGTGCTCGACCTTGCCAACCCGCTGGATTTCTCGCGCGGCTTCCCGCCGTCGCTGTCGGTGTCCAACACCGACAGCCTCGCCGAGTCGTTGCAGCGGGACTTCCCGCGGCTGCGCGTGGTCAAGGCGCTGAACACGGTCAACTCCGCGGTGATGGTCGACCCCGGCCGCCTCGCCGCGCCGTCGTCGCTGTGCATCGCCGGCGACGACGCGGACGCCAAGGCGACCGTCGTCGAGGTGCTGGCGAGCCTCGGCTGGGACCGCGGGCAGCTCTTCGACCTCGGCGACCTCGCAGCGGCGCGCGGCACCGAGGCGTACGTCCTGCTGTGGGTCCGGCTCCTGCGGTCGCTCGGCACGGCGGACTTCAACGTCCGGGTGGTGCGCGCGGCCGGCTAGCGGCGCTTCTTCGGCGCCTTCGGCTCCTTGGGTGGCAGCGTCAGCGTGTGGTCCAGCGAGCGCTGGACCCACGCTGAGGCGCGCTGGTCGCCGTCGGGCGCCGCCCGCCACCCGGGCGGCAGCAGCACGTACTCCTTCATCGGCCGCCCGGCCATCGGCTCGAACGGCGCGGCGCCGTCCTCGGCGAGCAACTCGTCCCTGTCCCGCTCGCCGAGCCGCACGGCCGCCACCTGTCCGAACAGGCACAGGAACATGTTCCCGTTCACGAAGCCGGCGACGTTGCCGAACATCGGCCGGCTGATCACGGCCGGGTGCTCGGGGAGCAGCCCGGCGAACCAGGCCTTGTCCTCGTCGGTCGGCTTGCCGAAGGCGCCCTTCTCCATAGTTGGGCAGGATGCCACCGCGAGCCCGCGGCGGGGCGACCGGGCAGGATGCAGGCATGACGCAGCAGCGGTGGACCGCGGTCGACGACTACCTCATCGACCTGGTGGTGCGGCCGGGCGAGGCGCTGGTGGCGGCGCAGGAGTCCGCGGCCACGGCCGGGCTGCCGGCGATCGCGGTCGCGCCGAACCAGGGCAAGCTGCTGCAGCTGCTGGCCAGGCTGGCCGGCGCGCGGGCCATCCTGGAGATCGGCACGCTGGCCGGCTACAGCACGATCTGGCTGGCCGGGGCGCTGCCGGACGGCGGCAGCCTGGTCACCCTCGAGATAGACCCGCGGCACGCCGAGGTGGCCATCGCCAACATCGAACGGGCCGGCCTGGCCGACCGGGTGCAGGTGCGGGTCGGGGCGGCGCTGGACAGCCTGCCGGCGCTGGCGGCCGAGGGCCGCGGGCCGTTCGACCTGATCTTCATCGATGCCGACAAGCAGGGCAACGCCGACTACTTCCGCTGGGCCGTGCGGCTGTCCAGGCCGGGCAGCGTGATCGTCGTCGACAACGTGGTGCGCGGCGGCGCGGTCGCCGACGGGGACAGCGACAACCCCGATGTGCAGGGCAGCCGGCGGCTGCTCGACCTGATCGCCGCCGAGCCGCGGGTGAGCGCCACCGTGATCCAGACGGTCGGCAGCAAGGGCTACGACGGCATGGCGATCGCGGTGGTGGGCATGGCGTGAGCACACCGGAGGTCTCCCCCAGGCTGCCGAACGAGGTCTGGGTGCTGGTCGCGGCCAGCTTCGTGATCGCGGTCGGGTTCGGCATCCTGGCGCCGGCACTGCCGACCTTCGCGGCGAGCTTCGGCGTCGGCATCACCGCGGCCTCCGTCGTGATCAGCGCGTTCGCGTTCATGCGGCTGGCGTTCGCGCCGGTCAGCGGCCGGCTCGTGACCCTGCTCGGCGAGCGGCCGGTGTACGTGTGGGGCATCGTGATCGTCGCGGTGTCCACCGGCGCCTGCGCGTTCGCGCAGCACTACTGGCAGCTGCTGCTCTTCCGCGCGCTCGGCGGCACCGGCTCGACCATGTTCACGGTGTCCGCGGTGGCGCTGCTGATCCGGCTGTCGCCACCGTCCATGCGCGGCCGTGCCGCCGGGCTGTGGGCCACCAGCTTCCTGACCGGCAACATCGCTGGCCCGCTGATCGGCGGCAGCCTGATCGCGGTATCGCTGCGCGCGCCGTTCGTGGTGTACGCCGCGGCATTGCTGCTGGCCGCGTTCGTGGCGTGGCTGTTCCTGCGGCGCTCGACGCTGGCCGCGCCCGACCGGTCCGAGGGCGTGCCGGCGATCACCGTGCGCGAGGCGCTGGCGCACCGCACCTACGTGGCCACGCTGGCGTCCAGCTTCGCCAACGGCTGGGCGGTGTTCGGCGTGCGCATCTCGCTGATCCCGCTGTTCGTGGTCGAGGTGCTGCATCGCGACTCCGGGCTGGCCGGCATCTCGCTCGCGGTGTTCGCCGCCGGCAACGCCGCCGTGCTGCTGCTCTCCGGGCGGCTGGCCGACGCCATCGGCCGCAAGCCGCTGGTGCTCACCGGCCTTGCGGTGTCCGGCGCCGGCACCATCTGGCTCGGCTACACCCACGCCGTTCCGGAGTTCCTCGCGGCGTCGCTGGTCGCCGGCGTCGGAGCCGGCGTGCTCAACCCGCCGCAGAACGCCGCCGTCGCCGACATCGTCGGTGCGACCAGGCGCGGTGGCTCGGTGCTCGCCGCGTTCCAGATGGCCGCCGACGTCGGCGCCATCATCGGCCCGATCGCCACCGGAGTGATCGCCGACCGGCTGTCCTACCAGGCGGCGTTCGGGCTCACCGGCCTGGTTGCCCTACTGGCCTGCCTGGTGTGGCTGCCCGCCGCCGAGACCCTGCCGCGCAAGGTCGCCGCGGCCGTGCCGCCCTCGCCGGCCGAGCCCGACCTCGGGTTGGGGACGCTGCCGGGTCTGGGTCGCGGGAGTCCGACAAGGTCTCGCGTGACGCCCGCGCGGCCGAGTGCGGCTGCCTCGGCGAGGGAGCCGAGGTGCCGACCGGCGAGCGCGTCGCCGGCCGCCCCCGCCAGCCGGAGAGCTGAGGTTTTCGCGATACGCGGGCTTATCGCGCACTTTCGGTCGCCAAAAGCCGCTATAACCCCGCATATGGCGGAAAAGGGGGCGGCGCCGTACGACCGCGTTTGGCGCCGAGCTGGCCTCCCGCGGCGGTGCCTACGTTGTGGTGACGCCGATCAGCGCGCCGACGCCGTAGGTGGCCGTCGCGCCGATCGCGCCGAAGCCGAGCTGCCGCAGGCCGGCGAGCCACCACCGCTTGCCGGTGAAGCGGCTGGTCAGCGCGCCGGCGGCGAACAGCCCCGCGCCGCCGACGGCCAGCGCCCCGGCCAGCGAGTCGAAGCCGAGCAGGTAGGGCACCAGCGGGAACAGCGCGCCGACGGCGAAGCACAGGAACGAGGAGATCGCGGCGGTCCACGGCGACGGCTGCTCGTCGGGGTCGACGCCGAGTTCCTGGGTCAGGTGCACCCGCACCGCAAGCTTCTCGTCGCGATGCACCTCCTCGGCGACCCGCTGCGCGGTCTCCCGCGAGAGGCCTATCTCGACGTACATCTGGACGAGCTCGGCCTGCTCGGCGCGCGGGTTGCGCTCGATCTCGGCGCGCTCGACGGCCGCCTCGGCGCGCACCTGCTCGTTCTGCGCCGACACCGAGGCGAACTCGCCAAGCGCCATGGAGAACGCGCCGGCCACCAGCCCGGCCACGCCGGAGAGCACGATGACGCTGCGGTTCGCCCCGCCACCGCCGACCCCAGCCACCAGCGAGATGTTCGTGACCAGGCCGTCCATCGCGCCGAACACCGCCGGCCGCAGCCAGCCGCCGGACACGTCGCGGTGGGTGTGGCCGATCTCTCCGACGCTGTCGGTCATCGCTGGGTCGGGCACAGTTGCCCACTGTACGGCGGCTGCGCGAGCCGCCGCGGGTACCCTCGTTGCAGTGGTACGTGACGTCCTCGGCACCCTGGTCAGGGTGGGCCTCGCGGCGGTTTGGCTGATCTCCGGCGGGCTCAAGGCCGCCGACCCGGAGCAGACCTACCTCGCGGTGTCGGCCTTCGACGTGCTGCCGGCCGGGTTCGTCGGGCCGGTGGCCGCCGCGCTGCCGTTCCTCGAGCTGGCCATCGGCGTGCTGCTGCTGGTCGGCTTCGGGGTGCGGCCCGCCGCGGTGACCTCCGTCGTGCTGCTGGTCGCGTTCGTGGCCGGCGTCGGCCAGGCGTGGGCCCGTGGGCTGTCCATCGACTGCGGGTGCTTCGGCGGCGGCGGACCGGTGGACCCCAGCCGCACCCGCTACCCGCAGGAGCTGGCACGTGACCTCGGGTTCCTGCTGCTCGCGGCCTGGCTGGTCGTGCGGCCGCGTACCGTGCTCGCGGCGGACGCCCTGCTGCGCCGCACCATGGTCGGACAACCGGCAGTCGCCGAGCACGGAGGACGATAGTGGGCGGTGCACAGCGTGCCGACCGGCGGCGCAAGCAGCGGGCCACCCAGGCCGTCGGGTCCGCGCGGGCCGTCGGTTCCGCGACCGGTGGCTCGGGCGACCGCACCAGAGTCGTCACGGCCATCGCCGTCCTGCTCGTACTGGCCGCCGCGGTGATCGGCGGCGTGCTCTGGCAGCACTCCCGCACCGCGCCACCCCCGGCAACCGCCCACAAGGTGGACGCCGCGTACCCGGTGCAGTTGGACGGCGCCGTCGTGGTCGCCGGCGCCGACACCGCCAAGGTCACCATCGACGTCTACGAGGACTTCCTCTGCCCCGCATGCGGCGCCTTC
>Ga0210378_10001115_pt1 | contig 13967 bp, 16 predicted proteins | sample PLM1_60_b1redo_FD_155465 | JGI IMG/M metagenome (GOLD analysis project Ga0210378, IMG submission 155465) | Groundwater sediment microbial communities from an aquifer in East River, Colorado, USA - PLM1_60_b1 redo | ecosystem: Environmental > Terrestrial > Soil > Riparian zone | place: USA: East...
GTCCCGCAGATCGGCGGCATGTACGAGGGCGACCGCTCCCGCAAGCAGACCCTCGTCGACTTCGGCTTCCGCCTGCCTTCGGCGCTCGACAACCGGCCGCTTCGCTTCGACGAGTTCCTGCAGAAGGTGCCGCAGATGGTCTTCGTCTCGGCGACGCCGGGCCCGTTCGAGCTCCGGCACTCCAAGGTGGTCACCGAGCAGCTGATCCGCCCGACAGGCATCGTCGACCCCGAGGTCGAGCTGCGCGCGACGAAGAACCAGATCGACGACCTGCTGAACGAGATCCGCCGCCGCGAGCAGCTCGGCGAGCGCACGCTCGTCACCACGCTGACGAAGAAGATGTCCGAGGACCTGACGGACTACCTCCTGGAGTCCGGGGTCAAGGCGCGCTACCTGCACTCCGAGGTGGACACGCTCGACCGCATCCAGATCATCCGCGAGCTGCGACTGGGGGACTACGACGTGCTCGTCGGGGTCAACCTGCTGCGCGAGGGCCTCGACCTGCCGGAGGTGTCGCTGATCGCGATCCTCGACGCCGACAAGGAGGGCTTCCTGCGCGGCAAGACTGCGCTGATCCAGACGATCGGTCGCGCGGCGCGAAACATCAACGGCAAGGTGTTGATGTACGCCGACAAGATGACGGAGGCGATCAAGGGCGCGCTCGACGAGACCGATCGCCGCCGCGCCGTTCAGCTCGCCTACAACGAGGAGCACGGAATCACGCCGGCGTCGATCCAGAAGGGCGTGTCCGACATCGCCGAGTTCCTCTCGCTGGAGGCGCCCACGGTGCCAGGCAAGCGCCGCCGCGGCCAGCGCAAGGTCGAGGGCATGTCCCCGAGCGAGATCGAGCGCCTCGTGATCACGTTGGAAGAGGAGATGTTCGCCGCCGCGGAGGAGCTCCGGTTCGAGTACGCCGCGAAGCTGCGGGACGAGATCAAGGATCTGCGGCGCGAGCTGCAGGCCGCGCAACCCGCCGCCTGAGGCGAAAACCACTCCGTCACGTCCTCTTCACCGCTCGGTGACCCATAGGCTTCGCCCCGCGGCTCAGGATCGCCGCGAACTGCCTGAATCGAATGAGGGGAGAGATCCGATGAGACGACTGTTGCTTGCCGCGATCGCGGTGCTGGTGCTCGCGCCGGCCGCGCAAGCCGATCCGCCACGCCACGACGTCCGCTTTGCGACCTTCAACGCGTCGCTGAACCGCGGCGCCGCCGGCCAGCTCGTCGACCACCTTTCCCACCCCGAAGTGGACGACGTCTACCGCCGGCAGGCGCGGAACGTCGCGGAGGTGATCCAGCGCAACCACCCGGACGTGGTGCTGATCAACGAGTTCGATTATGCGCCGGCCGCCGTCGATCTCTTCAGCGACAACTTCCTCGAGGTGTCGCAGAACGGCGCGACCCCGATCCACTACCCGTTCGCGTTCATCGCGCCCTCCAACACCGGCATCCCGTCGGGCATGGACTTCTCGAACGACGGGACGATCGGCGGCCCGAACGACGCCTTCGGCTTCGGGTTCTTCCCGGGCCAGTTCGGGATGGTCGTGTACTCGAAGTACCCGATTCGCGTGGATGACGTCCGGACCTTCCAGCTGTTCCGCTGGAAGGACATGCCTGGTGCCCTAGTGCCGGACGACCCGCGCACGGCGGCCCCGGCCGATTGGTACTCCCCGGCCGAGCTGAACATCTTCCGGCTCTCGTCGAAAAGCCACTGGGACATCCCGATCGACGTGCCCGGTCGCGACATACATTTCCTCGTCAGCCATCCGACGCCGCCGGTGTTCGACGATCCCCCTGCCTTCCCGGCGGGAGTCGATTTCAACGGACGCCGCAACCACGACGAGATCCGCTTCTGGGCCGACTACATCTCCCATGGACAGCGCGGTCGCTACATCTACGACGACCAGGGCGAGCGGGGCGGCCTGCACCCCGGAGCGCGGTTCGTGATCGCCGGGGACCAGAACTCGGATCCCCTCGACGGCGACAGCGTCCCAGGCTCGTCGCAGCAACTGCTCGAGCACAAGCTCGTCAACGCCAGCGTGACGCCGGAGAGCGCGGGCGGAACCGAGGCAGCTCTGCTCCAGGGTGGCGCGAACCTCCTGCACCTGGGTGACCCGCGCTACGACACGGCCGACTTCTCGGACTTCGCGCCCGGGAACCTGCGGGCCGACTACGTCCTGCCGTCACGTTCACTCAGTATCAACGGCAGCGCGATCTTCTGGCCGCTTCGAGCTGATCCGCTGTTCCGCCTGACCGGCGTCTTCGACGGAGCCCAGTGGGGGCCTGTTGGCGGATTTCCGACCTCGGATCACAGGCTGGTCTGGGTCGACGTGACTGCATCGCGCGGGAACGACGACTAGCGACTAGCCGAGCCACGCGAGCGCGGATGGGCTTAGGCCCCATCCGCGCTCGGTTCTTTCCACGTTGCAAAGCCTCGTTTGAGGTGACTAGTGGGCCGGGTATAAGGCCGACGCTCTGACCTCGCGTCTAAGCAACTGGAGAGAGAGAGGAGAAAACATGGGCATCATCGCGTTCATCATTCTCGGGCTACTGGCTGGAATCATCGCAAAGGCGTTGCTTCCGGGCCCGGATCCGGGTGGCTTCATCATCACGACGATCATCGGCATCGTCGGGGCGCTGCTGGGCGGCTTCCTGGCCGCCGCGCTGTTCGACGCCGATCCCCTCGACGAGTTCTTCGACATCAGCACCTGGCTGACGGCGATCATCGGGGCGATCATCCTGCTCCTGATCTACCGAGCAGTCTCGGGTCGCAGGACCGCTGTAACGTAGCCCGTCCCCCGGAGAGAGGAGAAGGCAAGCATGGGAATTGGACTTGGCGGGCTGCTCGTGATCGTCGGGATCATCGTGGCCCTCGTCTGGAGCCTCTGGCTCGGAATCATCATCGCTCTGATCGGGCTGATCGCCTTCGGCGGATTTGCTCGCGGAAGGTGGTACTGAACTAGCGCGCAGACTCGACGGCCAGGGGCTCGCGGCCTCGCCCGAAACGGCGAACCGCCGTGAGCCCCCAGTCGTCGTCGCGCCAGACGTAGGTCTCGACGCGGATCGAGCCGGGCTCGATCTCGTAGACGTGCAGCCCGCGCGCCTCACCGCGGCGCTGCGGACGCGGCTGGCCGAGGCCAGGCGCAATCGAGACGATCGCCCCCCTGAGCCCCCCGGCGTCCACCTCGAACTCGTGCCGCTCCGCCACCGACGCCTGGTGGATGTGGCCGCCCAGGATCAACTCGGCGCCGGCGTCGACGAGCGCTGCCAGGACGTGCGATCGCCGCGCGACCGGCTTCTTTCGTGACCTCCACGGAGCGCCGATCATCTGGTGGTGCATGGCGACGACGCGCAGCGGGTCCGCAGGAGCCTCGGCGAGGAGCTTCGCGGCTCGTTGGAGCTGCTCCTCGCGGATGCCGCCCGACTGGTGTCGCCAGGCGCGCACAGAATTGAGCCCGATCACGTACAGGCTCTCCGAGCTGAAGACGGGCTCTGTCGTCTCCCAGTGACGCTCGAACTCGTCGAAGGTGCGCGTGAACCGCGCGGGGAACGTGTACGGGATGTCGTGATTGCCGGGGATCGCAAGCACGGGCAGGCCCAGTGATCGCAGGAAGACCGCGGCTGCCGCGTGCTGCTCCGGCCGCCCACGATGTGTGAGATCGCCGCTTGCGATCACGAGCTCGGGCTCGAGACGCTCGATCAGCTTCTCGAGCGCGCGCTCGACGGGCGGGGCCTCTTTGGTCCCGACATGAAGGTCCGAAATGTGGAGCAGACGCGTGGCCACCGGGGGAGAGGAGGCTAACCGTGGGCGCCGAATCACGAGCTACACTCAGACCATGGTGGAAGAATCGACCGAGATCTTCGATGACCTCTATCTCGGGCTGCGAGCGGGCGGCGCCATGCGAAAGAAGCGGCGTGGCGAGCCTCTGACGATGGAAGAGGAAGAGGCGCTCGGTCGCTGGGAAGGTCTCTCCCGCGCGCGTAAGTCCGCCACCATCGGTGCTTTCGCGATCGGTACCTTCGGCCTCGGCTTCACCCTCGGCGGCCTCGTCTTCGGCCGCTGGCGCAAGGCCTAGCGGTCACGGGGAAACCCCTGGTTCCCCCGTGGGCCCCCCTCCTTGCGGGCGGCGGCTCGATTCGGTGAGGTTCAGGAGCCGGCGGCTGGTGTGGGAGCTCGAGCGTTCCCCTCTCCTCTATAAACCTCCCACCAAACTAAAAGGTCCTAACACAACGAGCTCTCCAGTCGCCGCCAGCAGATCAGGCAGCAGGCGAGTGAGAGGAAGGCCTCGTGGATCTCGTGGCGACGGTCGGTGCGGACGAGCAGGCGACGGCGGTTGTGCAGCCAGGCGATAGTGCGCTCGACGACCCAGCGCTCGCGGCCGAGTCCGGAGCCGTGCCCGCTCTCGCGGCGGGCGATCACCGGCCTGATCCCTCGGCGCCAGAGCAGCCGCCGGTACTTGTCGTGGTCGTAGCCGCGGTCGGCGACGAGCCGCTCGGGCCGTCGCCTTGGCCGGCCGACGCGGCCGCGTACCGGCGGCACGAGGTCGAGCAGCGCGAGCAGCTGGGTGACGTCGTTGCGGTTGCCGCCGGTGAGCGTCCAGGCCAGCGGCAGGCCGCCGGCCTCTACGAGCAGGTGGTGCTTGCTGCCGCGACGGCCCCTGTCGACCGGGCTGGGACCCGTTTGCGAGCCCCCTTTTTCGCCTGGATGTGGCTGGAGTCGGCAATCGCGCGCGACCAGTCGAGCTCGCCGGCGGCCTGCAGCTCGGCAAGCAGCAGCTCGTGCAGCCGCTGCCAGACGCCGGCCTCCTGCCAAGCGTGCAGCCGGCGCCAGGCCGTCATCCCGCAGCCGAAGCCGAGCTCCTGCGGCAAGTGCTCCCAGCCGATCCCGGTATGGAGCACGAACACGATCCCCTGCAAGACGAGCCGGTCCTCGAGCGGCTTGCGGCCTGGATAGCGAAAGCGGCGCTCCTTCCTCGGCAGCAGCGGCTCGATCCGCGCCCACAACTCGTCAGAGACGAACCACGGTGGCACCCGCATCGACATCCTCCTTCCAGCTTGACGACGGATGCCGACGACTTCGCTACGGCGAGCCGGGTCCCTTCATTGAGTTAGGGGGTCTAAGCCCGGCTCCGGCGGCCTTTCGGAGTCGCTCTCAGAGGGTTCATCACTCGGCGTCCTGGGCTTGGAAGAGGACCGTTGGCACCTCTTCCTCCGCCGGGTCCTTGTCGACGGCGGGCTGTTTTGTGGGTGGTTTGGCCGCACAGGCCCGGCAGGAAACCAGTAGCGGCCCGGCGAAGCGGCTCTCATGCTCGCCGAGCAAGATGAGCGGGTCTTTCTGACCGCCCGTTGCCATGGGATCGTCCTCCTGCGCCCACTGGCGCGATCGCTTGTCTTGCTGACGATCGGGATCGCGCTGTTCAAGCTCCCCGGCGTGATCGCCGGAGGCCTCGGGGCGCTCCTGATCACGGCCGCCGCCCTGCTCGTCCTCCGCGCCGTGTGGGCGTGGGAACGGACGCGCTTCGTGGTGACGACCGAGAAGGTGTACGTCGTCAACGGCACGCTGCACCGTCGGGCGAAGGCCGTCCGCCTGCAGGCGGTCGACGCAGTCGAGGTCGATCAGTCTCTCCTGGGGCAGCTGCTCGGCTACGGAACGGTCGTCGTCGGCCCGTTGACCGTCGGTCACATCTCCGAGCCGAAACAGGTCTGCCGGCTCGTCGAGCGCCTCGCTTCGTAGTCACGGGGGAACCCCTGGTTCCCCCGTGAACCCCCTCCTTGCGTGGCGGTCAATCTACGCGGGCGGTTTCAGGAGCCGGCGGCTGGCTGAGCAGCTCGAGCGCTCTCCTCTCCTTTTGTGAGCCTCCCGCCGGGCGGAGCCCGGCTCCGGCGGCCTTTCGCAGTTGCTCTCGGAAGCTAGTAGTCGAGAACCACGGCGCAACCTTTGAGCAAACGGGGCCATTCCGCCAGTTGACATCATTCGGCGCGCTGATGGCTCGAAGGAATCTCCTTACTCTGACGCTTGCTGTGGCAACGCTTTCGCTCGTGACGGGCTGTTCGCTCGGCGGAGGGGAGGGAGGCGAGAGCGGAATTGACGATGCGCAGTTCTTAACGGAACTTGTCGCTCCGTTTCAGGAAGACGCAGAGCCGCTTGGCGAAGCTGGGCTGAGCGCGACCGAGGGCGAAAAGACCCGGATCGTGCTCGAACTTGACGTCCCGCCGGAGGCGCCCATGCGGGCCGACATACGTAGTGGGGCGTGCGATGGACCGATTGGTCTGAACGTCCAGTACCCGCTCAACGACGTCGCGGAAGGCAAGTCCTCGACGGTGCTTGACGTCGGCCTCGCGGAGCTGCGACGAGGCGGATACATCATTGTTGTCCAAAGACCCTCCGAGCAGGCCGAAGTCGGCGGATTCTGCGGCAACCTGTCGGACGCGGTCCCGGCTGAAGAGTTCTAGATGCGGCGACCACAGCCCGGTGCCAACGCGCCGCGAAAATGAAAACCGAACACTTGTTCGACCGATGCCGGTGGCTAAACTGGGTCGGTTATGGCCGCCTCCGACGAACTGGTTGTCCACGGTGCCCGTGAGCACAACCTCAAGGACGTCACCGTCACCCTGCCCCGGAACAAGCTGGTCACGATCACCGGGCTCTCCGGCTCGGGGAAGTCCTCACTAGCCTTCGACACGATCTACGCCGAGGGCCAGCGGCGTTACGTGGAGTCTCTCTCCTCGTACGCGCGCCAGTTCCTGCAGATGATGGAGAAGCCCGACGTCGACTCGATCGACGGGCTCTCGCCGGCGATCTCGATCGACCAGAAGACGACCTCGCGCAACCCGCGCTCGACGGTCGGCACCGTCACCGAGATCTACGACTACCTGCGCCTCCTGTACGCGCGGGTGGGCCGTCCGCATTGCCCGGTCTGCGGGCGGCCCATCGCAGGCCAGTCGATCGACGCGATCGTCGATCAGGTGCTGCGGCTTCCGGAGGGGACGAAGTTCACGGTCAACGCCCCGGTCGTCCGCGATCGCAAGGGCGAGTACAAGGACGTCTTCGAGGAGCTCCGCGCAGACGGGTTCACGCGCGTGAAGGTCGACGGCGAGCTCCGGATGCTCGAGGACGAGATCGTTCTCGACAAGAAGTTCAAGCACACGATCGAGGTCGTCGTCGACCGGCTCGTGATGAAGCCCGATCTGCGCACGCGGCTGACGCAGTCGATCGAGACGGCGGTTTCGTTGGCCGAGGGGCTCGTCGTGATCGACGTCGTCGACGGCGAGGAGCTGACGTTCTCGGAGCGGTTCGCGTGCCCCGAGCACGGCGTCGGCCTGCCCGAGCTCCAGCCGCGCATCTTCTCGTTCAACTCACCGCACGGCGCGTGCCCACGTTGCCACGGGCTGGGCGCGCAACAGGAGATCGATCCCGAGATGCTCGTCCCCGACCCGTCCCTCTCGATCGGCGAGGGTGCGCTCGTCCCCTGGTCGACCGGCAGCTCGAGCTTCTACGAAGCGGTCATCCAGGGCATCGCCGATCGGTATGAGATCGACCTCGACAAGCCCTGGCAAGACCTGACCGAAGAGGAGCAGAAGTACTTCCTCTACGGCACGGACGGCGATCGCATCTACGTGCGCTACCGAAATCGGATGGGCCGGAAGCGCTCCTACATGCTGGCCTTCGAAGGGATCGTCTCCAACCTCGAGCGGCGCTACCGGGAGACGGAGTCGTCTCAGCAGCGCGAACGCATCGAGGAGTACATGAGCTTTCGTCCGTGCCCGCAGTGCGGCGGCGCGCGGCTCAAGCCCGAGGTGCTCGCCGTCACCATCGGCGAGCGGAACATCCACGAGTTCACGAGCATGTCGGTGACGCGCTCGCTCGAGTTCCTCGATCAGCTCGACCTGACCGAGACCGAGCAGCTGATCGGCAACCGGATCATCAAGGAGATTCGCGAGCGCCTGACGTTCCTCGACGACGTCGGGGTGGGCTACCTGCAGCTCGACCGTGCTGCGGGCACGCTGTCGGGCGGGGAAGCCCAACGTCTGCGGCTGGCGACCCAGATCGGCTCTCAGCTCGTCGGCGTGCTGTACATCCTCGACGAGCCCTCGATCGGCTTGCACCAGCGCGACAACAGCAAGCTGATCGGCACCCTGGAGCGGCTGCGCGACCTCGGCAACACCGTCCTCGTCGTCGAGCACGACGAGCAGATGATGCGCTCGTCCGACTGGCTCGTGGACATGGGGCCCGGGGCGGGCGAGCACGGCGGCTACGTGGTCGCCGAGGGCCCCGCGCGCAAGGTCGAGCAGAACCCGAAGTCGATCACCGGCCAGTTTCTCTCCCGCGAGCGGGAGATCGCCGTGCCCGAGCGGCGCACCGAGGGTCTCGGCTCCTTCTCGGTGCGCGGGGCTTCGCAGCACAGCCTGAAGAACATCGACGTCGAGTTCCCGGCCGGAAAGCTCGTCACCGTGACGGGCGTCTCCGGATCGGGCAAGTCGACCCTCGTCAACGAGATCGTCCACAAGGCGCTCGCCAACCAGCTGCACCGCGTGCGCGTCAAGCCGGGCGAGCACGAGTCGGTGGAGGGAATCGAGATCTTCGACAAGGTGATCGACATCGACCAGTCTCCGATCGGGCGCACGCCGAGGTCGAACCCAGCGACGTACACGAAGCTCTTCGACCACATCCGTGAGCTCTACTCACTGACGCCCGAGGCGAAGGTGCGTGGTTACAAGCCCGGGCGCTTCTCGTTCAACGTGCGCGGCGGTCGCTGCGAGACGTGCAAGGGCGACGGGACGATCAAGATCGAAATGCACTTCCTGCCCGACGTCTACGTCCCGTGCGAGACGTGCCACGGGCGGCGCTACAACCGCGAGACGCTCGAGGTGCGCTTCAAGGGGAAGTCGATTGCCGACGTGCTCGAGATGTCGGTCGAGGAGGCCTTGCGCTTCTTCTCGAAGATCCCGAAGCTGCGGCGCCGGCTGCAGACGCTGCACGATGTGGGGCTGGACTACGTCAAGCTCGGTCAGCCGGCGACGACCCTCTCCGGCGGCGAGGCGCAACGCGTGAAGCTCGCCTCGGAGCTGTCGAAGATCGCGACCGGGCGGACGCTCTACATCCTCGACGAGCCGACGACGGGCCTCCACTTCGCCGACATCGAGAAGCTGCTCGACGTTCTCCAGCGGCTTGTCGACGCCGGCAACACGGTGCTCGTCATCGAGCACAACCTGGACGTCATCAAGCAAGCGGATTGGATCATCGATCTCGGGCCGGAGGGCGGTGAGGCGGGCGGCGAGGTGATCGCCACCGGGACTCCGGAGCAGGTCGCCGAGGTCGAGGAGTCGGCCACGGGGCAGTACTTGCGGGCTCTCCTGCCCTCGAAGGCCGCTGCGGCGGCCTAGCCGAGGGGGAAGCGCTCGGACTCACGCCAGTGGCCTGACTCGTCTTCGACGAGCAAAGTCACCTCGTCGGCGCCGGCCGAAATCGGCAGGTGCGGTGTGAGCGCGGCCTCGACCTCGTCCTGGAGGACGGCGTCGCCGACGGCCACCGTCAAGTGTGGGATCACGTCGTCGTGGATTCCTTCGTATGGCGGGTAGTCGGGGTATCGCGAGAAGATCAGCTCGCTGAGTCGTCGAAACGGCTCTGCGGGCTCCGGCGCGAGCCACGCGACTTCGGGGAACCGCGCGACACGTGCGAGCCTGTACGAGAACGCGTGCTGCGCGGCGAAGAGCTGGCGGAGCTCTTCGACCAGGACGTCGTCGATTGCTTCCGCGGGGACGAAAGGAACGAGCAACGTCACGTGCGCGGGAATCCCGAGCGCGGCGTTGTCATGGCGCAGGCGCCAGGGGTGAACGAGCGGCTCGGCCTCGGGAACCGCCACGATCAGCGCGCTTCGCGGCACAGGCCAAACAGTACGCTCCGAACATGAACGCAGCCGCCGAGCCTGCCCCCTCGCAGCAGCGCGACTGGTGGCTGCGCACCCTTGCCGTCTTTCAGAGCCCCAAGGCCGTCTTCACGGCGCTGCGCGACGACTCCCGCGAGGCGGCCCAGGCGCGTCAGGAGCCGATCACCGCGATCGTCTTCCTCGCCGGCATGGCCGGTGTCCTGTCGACGACGATCGCCGGTCGGCTCCTCGACGACCCGAGCTTCGACGGCCTCACGGTCGCGGTCTGGGCCTTCCTCGGAGGTGCGCTCTACGGACTGCTCGTCTACTGGCTCGGAGGAGCGCTCCTGTACGGCGCCGGCTCTTTGCTCGGCGGCCGTTGGAGCTACCGGCAGGCTCGTCACGTTCTCGCCTTCGCGGCGGCCCCGCTCGTTCTCTCGCTGGCTCTCGTCTGGCCCGTTCGCCTCGCCGTTTACGGCGGCGACGTGTTTCGCTCTGGCGGGGGCGACGCGGGCAGCGGCGACGCGATCTTCGAGGGTCTCGCTGTCGGCTTCGCCGGCTGGGCACTGGCGTTGCTCGTCATAGGACTCCGCGCACTGCACGGCTGGCCCCTTCACCGAGCCGTCGCTGCGGTCGCGCTCGCGGCGACCCCGGCCGCTCTCTTCGTCGTGGTGAACCTTCTCGGCTAGTCACTCGTTCGACGCGCTCTCCAGGTCGAAGCGCCGGCGCTCGTCCTCGTCCATCGTGTACGAGTGCTCCTCGTCGGGGAAGGTACCCGCGCGTACGTCCTCTGCGTAGGCCTCGATTGCGTCGCGGATCTCCCGCGAGAGATTGGCGTAGCGCTTCACGAAGCGCGGCAGGTGGCCCTCGGTCAGGCCGAGCAGGTCGTGATAGACGAGCACCTGGCCGTCGCAATCCGGGCCGGCGCCGATGCCGATCGTCGGTACCGACAGCCGGCTCGTGACCTCAGCGGCGACCGGCGAGGGAACCGCTTCGAGCACGACGGCGAAGCAGCCTGCTTCCTCGAGGGCGACTGCGCCTTCGACGAGCAGCTGCGCCGCATCGGCCGTCTTGCCCTGGGTCTTGAACCCGCCGAGCATCGTCGCCGATTGCGGAGTCAGGCCGACGTGACCCATCACCGGGATTCCTGCCTCGACGATCGTCCGCGCCCGTGAGACCGATGGGCCCGCCCCCTCGAGCTTGACCGCGTCCGCGCCGGCCTCCTTGAGGAAGCGGATCGCGTTCCGAAGCGCGTCCTCGTCGGACACCTGGTACGAGCCAAAGGGCATGTCTCCGATCACGACCGGGCGCCGAGCGGCACGGGAGACCGTTCGCGTCAAGAACAGCATCTCGTCCATCGTCACGGGCACCGTCGTGCCTTCGTGACCGAGGACGACCATCGCCGCCGTGTCGCCGACGAGGATCACGTCGACGCCTGCGTCCTCGGCGAAGCGGGCGCCGGGTGCGTCGTAGGCCGTGATCATCACGATCTTCTCGCCGCGGCGCTTCATCGCGCCGAGCTCGGGCAGGGCCAGCTTGCCGGGAGGTGGGGTGCTCATGCGTTCTCTCCTTCGATGACGACGTTGTCGATGAGACGTGTCTTGCCGAAACGGACGGCCGCGGCCAACACGACCTGGCCGTCGAACTGTGCGAGCTCGACGTAGTCCACGTCGAGGTCCTCCAGGAGCTCGCGCGCGCGGGCGGGATCCCTCGTGGCGAGTGCGCGGGGAAGGGCGAGAGCCAACTCGCGCTCCGCAGGAGAGAGGTTTACGTTTCGCGACGAGAGCGCGAGGCCGTCCGCATCCCGCACCGTCGGCAGGACGCGGACCTCGACGGCCACGTTGAGATCCTCGACCAGCCGCTTGATCACCGCGACCTGCTGCGCGTCCTTCTGGCCGAAGTACGCACGCGTCGGGCGCACGATGTTGAAGAGCTTCATGCAGATCGTCGCGACCCCTCGAAAATGACCCGGCCGGTAGTGGCCCTCCAGCGTGCTCGCGAGCTCTTCGACGTCGACCCAGGTCTGGAAGCCCGCGGGGTACATCTCTTCTCGCGAGGGTGCGAAGACCAGGTCGACGCCGGCCCTCTCGGCGAGAAGGAGGTCGCGCTCCTCGTCGCGCGGGTAACTGTCCAGGTCTTCGTGCGTGCTGAACTGGGCGGGGTTGACGAAGAGACTCGCGACGACGATGTCGCATTCCTGGCGCGCCGCCCGGAACAGTGAGAGGTGGCCCTCGTGAAACGCGCCCATGGTCGGGACAAGCCCTACGGAGCCAAAGGCCGGGGCGTGCGACTCCCGCATTTCGGCGATCGTGCGCAGGACGTTCATCGCGCCACTCCCTCCGCCGTCAGGTCGGCGAGAGCCTGGTACATCGGCTCTAGCTCGGGGTGCGCCTCGCGGATCGCCGCGAGATGGGCCTCGACGGTCTCCCAGTCGCCGCGCTCGATCGGCCCGGTCAGCTCGAAGCCGTTCTCGATCGTCCGGCGCATGAGCGGAATCAGAGCCTCGGGTGGCGCGCCGGCCGTCTCTACGAGCTCCGCGGCCGCTCTGAAGAGCGTGACGAGGAAGTTCGAGGCGACTGCAGCGCCTGCGTGGTAGACCGCACGGAGTGAGTCGTCGAGCTCGAATGGCTGAAGCCCTAGCGTTCGGGCCACCTCGAAGCCGGTATCGCGCGCTTCTGGCCCCTCGGCGCTGACCGCCGCGTAGGCGCCGTCGAGCTGTTCGGGACCACGCGCGCGCGTAAACGTCTGCAACGGGTGGAGACCGAAGCGCCGCGCGTGCGGCTCGAGCGCCGAGAGCGGCGTGCCCCCGCTCACGTGGGCGACCCAGGGCCCGGCCGCGATCTCGCTCGCAATCCCCTCGATCGCACGGTCCGGCACGCAGAGCAGGACGAGCTCGGCACGCTCTTCGCGCAGCTCGACGCCGCGCTCCACGAGGCGGGCGCTCATCGCGGAGCCGACTCGGCCCCGACCGACGACATTCACGCTTTTCACCAACACAAGCTCCAGTTCCGTAACGGATACCGGGCAAACCGAACTGTACTCACTCTCGATCGAGTGACGGCGAACGGGGGAGATAGCCCTCCTGCAACTTGCCGATAAAGAAAGTGCGAAAAGGGGAGCAGGCCCGTGCGAAATGCGGCACGCCGGGCAGCGAAAGGGAGAAAGAAAATCTTATGAAGGCTGTCGTCACGGTGTCGCGCGGGTCCGTCCGGACCGTGCGCGCACCTTCCAAGTTCAGGCGCCTGCGCGTCGGGCAACGTGCCGCGGTCACCGCGCGCACGCGGTCGGACGGGACGTACGCCGCAGCGACCGTCAGGGGACAGGGCCGCGTCTCCCGGGTTCGCTTCCGTGGAATCGTCGTTCGGCATGACCGACGTGCACGGCGCCTGATCCTCTCGCCGAGGTGAAGCCCTAAGCGCCTCGAAAAAGCTGGAGCCGGTCCCTAGCCGCAAGGGGGTCGGCTTCAATTTGCGACGCGTCCGGGAGACTGCCTAGACTCTCCGGGCGATGCCGATCTACGAGTACGTGTGCATGGAGTGCGAGTCGCACTTCGAGGAGCTCGTCCGCAACGGAGAGGCAGTCAACTGCCCCGACTGCGAAGCCTCGAACGTGCGTAAGCAGCTCTCCGTGTTCGCGGCGGTCGGCGCCGCCGAGCAGCCGAGTTTCGGCGGACCTTCGTCGAGCGGTGGTTGCTGCGGCGGGAGCTGTGGCTGCGGCTAGCGCTCTCGACACCTATGCGGCCGAGGTCTCGGCCTGCACGCGCTGCCGTCTTGCAGAGGGCAGGACGCAGGTCGTGTTCGGCGTAGGAGATCCCAACGCCGACCTGATGTTCGTCGGCGAAGCGCCGGGCTTCCACGAGGATCAGCAGGGAGTCCCGTTCGTCGGGCAGGCCGGAAAGCTCCTCGACAAGCTGCTCGCTGGAATCGGCCTCGAGCGCTCGGACGTCTACATCGCCAACGTGATCATGTGCCGCCCGCCAGGGAACCGCGACCCGCAGCCCGACGAGATCGAGGCCTGCGAGAGTCACCTCTTCCGCCAGGTCGCCCTGATCGAGCCGAAGGTGGTCGCGACGCTCGGCAACTTCGCGACCAAGCTCCTGTCG
>Ga0210378_10001116_pt1 | contig 13960 bp, 10 predicted proteins | sample PLM1_60_b1redo_FD_155465 | JGI IMG/M metagenome (GOLD analysis project Ga0210378, IMG submission 155465) | Groundwater sediment microbial communities from an aquifer in East River, Colorado, USA - PLM1_60_b1 redo | ecosystem: Environmental > Terrestrial > Soil > Riparian zone | place: USA: East...
GGACAGGCACGCCGCCCCGGCGACCAGCGCGCACACCGTGTCCACCAGCGCCCGGCCACGATCACGCACCGGGGTGAACCCGGCCCGCGCGACCACCGCCCGCAACTCGCCCGTTAGACCCACCCGGTCGGCCAGCAGCCGCGGCAGCACCACCCCGGCGTGCGCGAGGACACCGCTCCCGCCGACCTCGACCTGCAGATCCCGGCTCCATCCCAGCGCGGGATCCACCACACCAGCACGCCGACCGCTACTCTTCACCTCGAAGGTGTCCTTCCCCTGGAACCAGATACGTGTCTCGATAACCCGTATTCTCCCAGGTCAGGGGCACCTTTCTACGTTCCGACACCCCTCAAGATCCGACCGTTACGCACCCCGCGTGAATAGCCCAGGTGCATGCCCCTGCGCCTGGGGCGCGGCGCGCGGACCGCCGCCTTGCCCTCTTTGATGAAAGCCACTGTAACGATGATCAATGTTATCAAGGACAGGGTCGCCAGGGTCACGTGCTGGGCGTCAGGAATCGGGTGATTATCGATCGGTGGCAGGAACTTATACGTGCGACTGAACAGATGCTCATACTGCTGCATATGCTGTTCAGCCGAGATTCCTCGCCCAAGCGGCGCGTTCCCGAATAGGTAGGGGATCAACCATTGATTGAGGATCGCGGCGAGCCAGAGCACATAAAGCCGATGCTCGTCCCCATCAGCCAGCGGATCCCTTTGATAAATGCATAGACAAATACGAGCTTCGGCAGATCATTCACGAGGCTGTCGCGGATCTGCTCCTGCCTCGAGGCCGTGCTCGATGCCTGTGCCGCGGCCGCTTCAGCCCGAATGTCGTGGTGGAAAGCGAGGACTACACCACGGCACAGGGGTTCTGTTGGCGTCACGGCTGCGGTGGCGTAGCGCGGCGGCGATGTTGTCGGCCCCGGTCAGGGGGAGCACGCCGATTGCAAGGTTACGCAGGGTGACCATGATCCGGGGGGCAAACGAAATTTGGGCCAGAACCCTTGAACTGGCCCCGCTGGGGGGTCGGTGCGCCAGGCCGTGGCCCTGCTCGCGCACCACGACTGATCGGCCGGCACCGTGGCGAGGCCAGGCCGGCCTCGCCACGGTCGTTCGGACGCTCCTCAGAACTGGAGGCTCCAAACGTCGATTCGGCCGACATCGTCGCGGGCGACGTCCTGCACGCGCAGCCGCCAACCGCCGCTCGCGACCTCGGACGAGGCGTCGACGGTGTATGTCTTGACCACGTCGTCGGCGCCGTCCCCATTGGGGAAGTCCTCCAGCAGGTAGGTGGTGCCGTCCGGCGCGATCAGCCGCAGTACCAGGTCGCCACGCCAGGTGTGCCGGATCGTCACCCCGACACGCAGCGCCGCCGGCGCATTGCCGCTGATCCCGCTGACCGCGATGGGCGACTCGGCTGTGCCGAGGTCAGGAATGGCGACGTCGGTGCCGTTCTCGAAGTACCTGTCGGGCGGCTGCGGGTCGCCGCCGGCGATCCCGTCGATCCACGCCCGGTGGGCGCTGGAGTCCATGTAGATCGACGGTCCCTGGCCGCAGATGGCGGTCGTCCCCGCGGTTGTCGTTCCGGCGAGCCGCCACCCGCTGCCGACCCGCAGCACGGCCGGTCCGCCGGAGTCGCCGTAGCAGGCGCCGCGCCAGCCGTCGACGTTGCCGACACAAAGCTCCGGCATGCCGGTGCCGCAGCGGCTGTCGGGCAGTACGGTCGTGTCGAGTTGCTGGAGCGTGGTCGGCGGTGGGCCAGGGTTCGGGTCGCGGGTGGCGCCCCACCCGAGCAGCCGGATACCGGAGTTCACCGGAACGCTGTCGGCGATTGCGATCGGTGGGTGGCTGACCGCGGACGTCAGTTGCACGAGGGCCACGTCGCTCGGACCGGCCGGGTGGAGGACGATCCGGGCGACGGTGGCCACGGTGCCGCCGGATGTGCGGTTGTTCGATCCGATCCGCGCCTGCATGCTCGACGGCGTCTCGTCCACGACGCAGTGCCGGGCGGTGAGCAGCCAGCTGGGACGGATCAGCGCGGCGCCGCAGAAGTGGCCGCCGCCGCGGCTCTGTAACGACGCGGCGAACGGGTACGGCTCAGTGGCGTTGACGCCGCCGACGACGGTCGTGCTCGGTGGCGTTCCGGGGTCGGGATCGGCGACCGCGGGTGGGGCCGCCACGGCTAACGCCGCCAGTGCGGTAGCGGGAAGCAGCGTCCTGACGAGGATTCTGCGCATCACATCTCCTCACAACGATAGGGAGAATGGGTGCTCTGGTTCCTAATGCCCGACCCGAATGGGGGCAACTGGTGAAATTTCGGGCGCCAAATTCGCGCCCGCCGAGGCAATGTTGGGCTGATAAGCGGATATAATGATCTATTCTGGTCCACGTGACGGGTGTTCACCGGCCCAGATCGGACGAGCTCGGCAGCGTCCTCCATACAGGGCCATTCCACGCGGCGCTCCGGGCGGCCATCCGGGAGCGTGGGCTCACGCTCGACCGGCTCCGTTCGCGCCTCGCACGCCGCGGCATCCCGATCGGCCTGTCGAGCCTGAGCAACTGGCAGCACGGCCTGAGCCGGCCAGAACGCACCACCTCCATCCAGGCGGTCGAGGCGCTCGAGGAGATCCTGCTGCTCCCGGACGGCGCGCTCGTCCGGCTGCTCGACGCCCGCCGCTACACCGACCGTTCCACCGGACCGTCGTACGGAGCGCGGCGGCAAGAGGGGCTGGACGAGCACGCCGGCCCGCTCGCCGAGCTCCTGGATGGCCTCCCCGGCTCCCGGCTGCGCGACGTCGACGTGCTCTGCTGCCAGGACAAGGTCGTGGTGGACGCCGACCGCCGCTCCGCGCTGGTGCACAGCCGGACGCTCGTGCGCGCCCGCCGGGACGGCGTCGACCGCTACGTCGCGCGGTACTTCGGCGACCCGGGCTGCGCGATCGACGAGGTCGTCGTCCGCCCCGGCGAGAACTGCCGGCTCGGCCTGGTTCGCCGACACCCGCGCGCGCCGGTCCTGGTGGCGGAATTGCTGTTCGGCACGGTGCTCGCTGCTGGTGACACGTGGGTCTTCGACGACGTGCTGGTCGATGAGAGCCCCTCGGTCTGCGTCGAGCACGGGCACGGGTTCCGGCACGCCGTCGAGCAGTACCTCCTGGAGGTGCGGTTCCACCCGGACGCGTTACCGCTCGACTGTCACGCCTACGCCCGACCCAGCCTGCACGACGAGCCGCGCCGCATGGCCAGCCTGGCGCTGAGCACCCACCACGCCGTCCACCTGGTGGCCCGCGACGTCACCGCAGGCGTGCTCGGCATCGGCTGGTCCTGGCCCAAGGGAGCTTGATCGCAGCGTCCAGAGGGGACAAGCCGGGCGTTCGGCTCGGACACGGCATGACCTGCCCCTCTATGGCCCCATCTCAGCCAGGGCATGCTGGAGGCCGGTCAGGAACACCGGTAGATCGGAGGAGCTGTCCCTGTCACCGATCGCGGTGAAGTTGAGCTGTCCCACGTAGGAGAGCACGCCGATGCCCAGCGTGATGTTCCCGGTGAGAGGTACGACGGGGAACATCTCCAGGATGCGGGCGCCGGCGAGGTACAGCGGCACCGGAGGGCCAGGGATGTTGGCCACGTACAGGTTCGAAAGGCGCTGGCGGCTCATCAGGCGCAGCATGATTTTCCGGACGATTGCGGATCCCACGATCCCGGTCACTGCCGGCCGCATCGCCTTCGTCTTGCGCTGCGCGGTGTCCGCGGCGATCAGCCGCAGCCGCCGGACGGTCTCGGGCTCGCCGACCGGAATGGGGACCATCATCCCGCCGTCCAGGTTGCCCCGTGCCTGTCCCGGCGAGCCGCGGTGCAGGGACACCGGCACGGCGGCGCGAAGGACGAGGCCGTCGACGTGCTCGCCCCGCGACTGCAACAGATCTCGGAGTCCACCGGCGATCACGGCCAGAACCACGTCGTTCACCTTGGCGCCGGCGGTGTGGGCGACGGCCTTCGCGACATCGAGGCGACCCCGGCCCACGGCGATCCGGCGGTCGGGTCCGATCGGCCGGTTCAGGCTGCTGTGGGGGGCACGTTCCTCCCCAAACACGGCGCGGAAGGCCTGCCAGCTCGTACGGGCTCGGCGGACGCTCCGGATCGGGTGGACGAGGCGCGAGGCCGAGGCGGAGAACGCCGTCGCGCGTCGACGCACGTTGTCGGTCAACAGCTCTCGCGCCGGCGGGACGGGCCGCGGCGTCCATGCAGGCACGGCGGGGGCGCTCGCGGCCGGGTCGATGTCGAGGAGGGTGCCGAAGAGGGCGAGACCGGCGACGCCGTCGGCGATGACGTGGTGCATCTTCATGAACATGCCCACGCGACCTTCGGGGAGACCGGGCAGCAGCCACAGCTCCCACAGCGGGCGGGATCGGTCGAGTCGTCGCCGCTGAAGCTCCTCGCAGGCCTGTAGGAGTTGCTGTTCGTCGGCCGGTGTCGGCAGCGGAAGAACGCCGACGTGGTCCGCGATGTCAAAGGACCGCACGTCCACCCACAGCGGCGGGCCCAAGCCCAACCGAGGGTGGTACACGACCTGGCGCAACCTGGGGACCAGGTGCAGCCGGCGGGCGATGGCCTCCCGCACCTTCCCGATCCGCAGGCGCCCGTCGGCGTCGAACAGCCCAGCCCCGTCGAGGACGGCAATGACGCCGATGTCCTGAGGCCAGCCGAAGTCGTCCGGCCAGAGCATGCTCAGGTCCTGCCCGGTCAGGCGGTCCACCACCGCTCTCTGCCGCCCGCGTCCGGTCGACGGCGCAGCAGCGCGGTCGACGGATGTCGTCCCTCTCGTGGACATCGTGGCCACCTCCTTGCCTTCAGCCGATGTAGCCCGCCGCGGGCCAACGCAACACGACGACCGAGAGGATGAAGGCGTCGATGGGGACCCTGAAACCTGGTGCCCGTGCGCATCGTCAACTCTTGAGGCACCGGTCTCACACCTTCTTCGGCACCTTCCCGGTCCGGGTGAACACGAAGCGCATAGCCTTGTGCCCGAGATCAGCGGTGGGGTCGAACATCAACGGGCAGCCACCATCGATCACTCTGATCCCGTGCTGGCGGCCGTATTCGGTGGCCGCGTCAGAGACGCTGCCCGTCCCGAACGCGCGATGCATCCACACGTACTTGATGCCAAGATCGGCGCACTCCCGCATCGTGGCCCCGGCCGTCTCCGGCCTGGTTGCGATGACCACCGCCTCGACCCCGCCGGGGACCGACTTCAGGTCGTGGTAGCACCGGTCGCCTTCGACCTCGTCGGCGTTCGGGTTGATCGCGAACACCTCGTAGCCGCGGTCCCGCAGCCGCTGGTACACGACGTTGCTCCCGTGATTCTGCGGCGTGCGAGACACCCCGGTCACCGCGATCCGCTTGTTGGCCAGGAACTCCGACGCGGCCTCTTTCACCGTGAGCATGGCTGCCTCCTCTGCGGCGGTAGGTGCGCAGACGCTGCGCAACCTCCTCACCTCAATCTCCGCCCGCGAGCGGCCGCCGACCACGGGCGAACGTCACCCCGGGTAGGGACCAAACGGCCCCAACGCACACGCGGCGCGCCGAGACACCACGGTGTTCGTCCGATTCGAAGGATGCACCGGCCGCGGGATGGACAACGGGGCGCGGCGGGCCGCCGTGACCCAGACGATCATCCACCGGACACTGCAGCCCCTGCACGTCGGCTACGGCTTCGACGGCGACCTTCCACAGTAGGCGGCAAGACGCCCAAGGACGCGGCGTTCGGACTGTACGGGCGGCACGCCCCACCGCTGCGTGACACGTCGACTACGCTGGCGCTCGTGACATGGGGGATCCTTCCCGCCCGCGCCGGCGTACTCACGCTGCGCGCTCGCACCCCTGGCCTACGGCGGCATCCTGAGGAGTCTTTGGTGAAGTTAGCCGTAGTAGTCCTGCTTTCGATCTACTAGCGAGCAGAAGCGCCATCTGGACGCGGATCGGTGGAGTCGTGCCACACCATGCGGTGCCCCATCTCCCGCCCTCGACGTCTGCCCGCCACCCCACACGTACTGGCTGACGCGGGAGAACATTGATGAACACCCGGTTGCGGGTCGGGCCGGTCTCGGCTCCGGCGACACCGGCGGTCGAGTCCGAGCGGAGCACAGCCGTCGAGGTCGCGGCCCCGCCGGAGGCGAACCCGGACGGGCCGACCCCCGTCCATACCGGACGCCCTGGCTGGGCGGGGCGTCTGCGCCCGCGGGGGTGGTCGGGTTGGGTGCTGGCCGCCGTCGCCGCGGTGGCGTGCGGCGCGAGGACGCTGCAGTGGTACGCCGGCGCCGCCTTGGCCGGCGATGACATCGCGCTCCTGTACAGCATCCGCGCCCTGCCGTTTCGGCGCCTGTTCGGCCCGCTGATCCTCAATCAGGGCGCGCCGCCGGCCTGGACCGTGTCGGAGCGCGTGCTCGTCGAGCTCCTCGGCTCGGGCGACCGCGTGGTACGCCTCATTCCGGTGGTGTTCGGCTGCCTGAGCGTGGTCGCGGTGGCGTTCCTGGCCCGCGCCGCGCTCTCGCGGGTCGCCGCCATCGTCGCCACTGTGCTGTTCGCGTGCGCCCCGATGGCGATCCATTACAGCTGGCAGGTGAAGCCGTACAGCGCCGACATGGCCGCCACCGCCGGGATCCTGGCCGTCGCCGTCTGGCTGTCGCGTCAGCCGCGCTGGTCCTACTGGCACGGTCTCGCGCTGTGGCTCACCGCGGCGGTCGCGGCCGGGTTCAGCTTCCCCAGCATGTTCGTCACCGTCAGCAGCGCCGTGATACTCGTCCTCCACCGGTTGTTCGGCCGGGTGCGTCAAGGGCCGGACGCCGCGATGACGCCAGCGGGTGGCTTCTGGACGCGGCTGGCCGAGAGCGCCAGGTTCTGCCTGCCCGCGATCGCCTGGGGCGGGACGGTCGCCGCTGTCTACGTGACGCAGCTGCGCGTCCTCAAGGGAAGCCAGAACCACCATCCGTTCTGGGTCCACGCCTTCGGGCCTCTGGACGCCTCGCTCAGCGAACAGGCCACCTGGTCCTGGCAGGCTCTGAGCAACTTCGTGGACACGGTGTACTCGGCACCGAAGCCGTGGGTGGCGATCGTGCTCATGCTCGTCGGCTCCGTGGCGTTGTGGTGGCGTGAGCGGGTCGTCGGTGCGCTGCTGACCGCACCGATCGTGGTGGCGCTGGCCGCCGCCTTCGCCCAGTCCTACCCGCTGAAGCACCGGCTGGCGCTCTGGCTGCTCCCCGTATTCGTGGTGCTCTTCGCCGGCAGCGTGTTCCCCTCCCAAGGGGGCGCGGGAGCCGCCGGCCGGCCTGCGCGCCGGCTCCCGCGGTGGATGCGAGGCGTTGAGGCGGTGATCGGGGTGGCGGTGGTGGCGTTGCTCGCCGCGACCCTGCTCGTGCCGGCCGCCAAGCCGCTCTCGATGGCCTTCGACCCGCCGGGGCGTTTCACCGTCGGCACCGACCCGGACAACACGACCTTCGCGGTGGACGTGATTGCCCGCCAGTACCGCCCGGGCGACACCGTCCTGGTGACGGTGACCCAGTATCACCGTGTCTACTGGTACGGCCATCCGCACGGCATAGCGCCGGCTGCCGCGCTCACCGCCAGTCAGGGCGGCTGCGACCCGGACGCCATCGACAAGACCGTCAAGGGTGCGCGCCGGGTGTGGCTGGTGACCGGCTCCCCGTGGGTCCTCGCGAAGCCGACCCTTCCAGAGCTCGCCGTCGCCAAGCTCCGTACCCTGGGGAAGGTCCGGGAGGTCGCGCACGACGGTGCCGTGCACGTCTACGTCGCGGACCTCCCCCAGCAGCCGGATCAGCGCGCGACCCGGGCGGGCGGCGCCGAACCCTGCCTGGCAACCATGACGCTCCCGCGCTGGCTCGGGTGAACAACCCGCGCGATCCAGGAGTCAGGAACCGGGGCCGCTGCGGCTCCCGTCGTACCGTCGAGGCTTAGCTCAGCTCTGGTGGGCGGCCGTCCCGTTCAGGACGGCGTCCGCGCCGACTGGTAGAGAGCAAGGGTGAAGCGGGCGGTTTGGTGCACGCGCACCGGTGCTGTGCGGTAGGCCTGTCGCACGGCGTCCGCCTTCTCTGGGGAGAGACACTCCAGCGCGTCGGTGTGTCGGCCCAGGCAGATCACCCACACGCGCGAAGTATCAACTCGACATTGCTGGCTCGGCCCGCACTCTACGGTGGGGAGGGCGGGGCGGTTTGACGAGGCGCCCTCATGATCGAGCCGGGCCATGTAGTACTCAGAGCCGAGAGCAAGCCAATTTCCGGCCGAGGCCTGGAATATGACTCCGTCTCCTGGGCGGCTGTCGGCGGCAACAACAGCGGCGATTGCGCTCGCCTCCGGATCGCCGTGGCCGTTGGTCTGTCGATGAACCAGTTGCGAGGGGATGCCCAGTGCCACAATAGCGACGAACAGCGGGACAGCGAATACGGGGCGCAGCGCAACCACCGTCGCCGCGGCGAGCACTGCCCAGGCCACAACGGTGTAAAGAAGGTACCGTGGGTGGTAGACGTGCTCAATCCTGCCGGCGGTAATGAGCATGAGGGGTGGAAGGAGCGCCAAGACCCCCAAGATCCAGGAAGCCGGGCGCTTAGTGGTGGCCACGCCGATGACTCCCAGTGTAAGAATCGCCCCCGCGAGCACGCCGGCGCCCGCGAGGTCGAAAATGCTCCCGCTCATCAATCGAACTGGGTAGTCGAACACCGAGCGTACCGTCGTGAATGGCAGCCATGCCATGGCACCGCGATTGGTGAAGCCGGCCACGGCGAGAACGAGTACGGGAACAGTAGACGCGGCTGCGGCTGTTGCCCACTTCACCAGGATGCTCCGGTTCCGCTGCCACTCCAGCGCCACCACCGCGACGCCATGGCCGAAGACAACCACGAAGGCCAGCAGATGGCAGAACCCGATGGCTGTGCATGCCGCGGCGTAGGGAACCCACCGGCTCCACTGTGGTTTTTCGAGCGCGCGCAGCAGCAGAAGCGTGGCGAGCGACGTAAAGAGGGTGGCGAAAATATGGGGCTTGGCTTCCTGCCCATAGCGTGATATCGCGGGCAAGAACGCAAAGATAAGGCCACCGATCACGCCAGTTGTGGGGGTGAATAGGCGCTTTCCGAGCAGAGCCACAATTCCAGCGGAGGCAGTCATGCCCAACGCTGACGGCAGCCGCAGGGCCACCGGCGAGGTGCCGAAAAGCTCGGTCCACACGTGCATGGCCAGGTAGTAGGGGATGAAAACCGAATCAACCTCGTGGATGACGCTGAGGATGTCTGGCACTGACCGAGTGGCGCGTTCCCACGTGAAGAGTTCATCTCGCCAGAGCCCCGGGCGACCGATACGCCAGACGCTCAAGGCGAACGCCACCAGGACTGGGACGACCCAATACCCACCCCGTTCTATCGATCTCGACACAGGGGAGAGAAGCCGCGACAGCGTCCGACCACGGTGGGCGTCATCCTCGCCGGCGGTCTTGGCCGCCGCTCCGGCGACTGGGGTGGACTGAGACGGGTCGAGAACCACGCTTTTCTGTGACTCCGGCATAGCCCGTAGTCCTCCATCATGATCGGCCGCCGTGATTAGGCCACTTACCTTAAGCCTCGATGTCAACGGCTCGATCTCGATCCTCACGTTTCCAGGATGGTACGCCGACATTTTGGTTGAGGCTGCGTGGCTTCGGCCCGGCTACCCAGTTTTCCTGTGCGTGCCCGTAACTGGTCTCTGCTCGCTGAGCTGCGGCTTCGTATGGCTGCTCGGCCGCTGGATGCTTGCGGCGAGGCGTTGCGGTTGATACAGCCGGGCCGCCCGGCCACGACTGTCGTGGGCGGCCCGGTCGACCGCCGTGGCGGCGGAACTTCGCCGGCTGGTGCTGCGCCTGGCCGGCGAGGCCCTCGTTACTGCGCTGTGCCGGACTTCTGGTGCCGTTGGACAAGAGCTTGTAGCGCGGTGATCTCCGCAGTGAGTGCAGCCCGGCCATCCGCGGTGATCTCCACCCACGTCCTGGGTCGTCGGCCCTCGTAGCCCTTCTCTACCTGGACCAGCCGAGCGTCCTCCAGCACGCTGAGGTGTCGAGACAGGTTGCCGGCGGTCAGGCCAAGCGCATCGCGGAGGTAGCCGAAGTCAACGCGCCGTGACTCAGCGGCGATGGTGAGGATGCCGAGGCGATGACGCTGGTGGACAGTGTCGTCCAGCCCGTTCGTCGGGTGGTCGGAGTCCGCGGCGGTACTCATGCCGACATCCTCTCCCGGCGTTGCCTGACCAGGGCTACCGCTCCGCCGGCGAGCAGGACCAGCGCCGGCAATGCGGCAAGGGCGGGCGAGACAACTCGCTCGTGGCCCACGGCCCACGCCAGGGGCATCTCGACGATCAGGACCTCCGCTCCCGCGGTCAGCAGCGCCGCGACGGCGAGGAACGTGCTGCGCTCGAACCACGCCAGCACGAGCAGGCCTGCTGCGATGCCACAGATCGCGATCCCATGTGCGCTATAGATGTAGACGGCCAAACGTTCGTCGAACCACCCAGCTGCCAGTTCGAGCAGGACGGTGGCGAGAAAGCCGACGACGCCTGCCACGAGGAAGCCCCGCGTCGGGGTCACGATCCCGACCCGGCGGGCGTGCCGCCGGTACCAGAACAGCGTCAGCCCGTACCCGGCGGGCACAACGGACCACCAATACCACCGCACGAGTGCGTACATGTCGGAGGCGGAGTTGTAGGAGTCGACGTAGGGGCCTGGTTGCAGCAGTGCCAACACCGGCCGGAACGAGATGAATCCCACCGTCGGTAGGTTGGTGTCCATCGCATGCTGCTGGGCTACGTAGAAGGGGGTCGCCCCAAGAATGAGCAGGCCGAACAGCACGAGTGGAAACCAGTACGCGTGCCGCACGGTGCGGGCTCGTTCGCGCAATGCGGTCACTTCCTCAAGTAATAGGGCCGGGTTGAGGTCCCCGGCCGACGTCGTCGCTTCACCGGACATTTGCGCCTCCCGAAGGTGTCAAACTGACTCTCTCGCCAATAGCTTTGCATGCCAAACCAGTTGGCGCAAGCGCGCTGGTTGACGGCGGAGCAGCCCGTGGCGCGGCGACGGCCGCAGTGCGTCCAGCGTGTCGGTGGACTGGTGTTGCTGGCTCGCTCGGATGCGGCGAGGGAGGCCGAGATCTTGCTGTTGCGTCATCAGCTCGCGGTGCTTAACGCCATGTCGCGCGGCCGCGGATGAGGTGGGCGGATCGGGTGGTGATCGCGGCGCTGGCGTTGCGGTTGGCGGTCGGAGACCCGTCGTGGGGCTATCGAAGGATCCACGACGAGCTGCTCGGTCTCCGCTACCGGGTGGGCGCCTCGACGGTGTGGTCGATCCTGCGGGCCCACGGTCGAGCACGCGACCCGTGGGGTGCGGATCCTCGGGGTGACCGCTCATCGGGCGGGGGAGTGGCTGACCGCGCCCCTCGGCCAAGCCGCGCCGCTTCGACCTGTCCCGCAGCTGTCCGCAGACCCGGCCGTCCAGGTCGGGAGGCGTGTCAGCCTCGGCGGCGTGATCCACGAATATGCGCAGGTCGCGCAGCTGTTGCAGGGTATTCGGCAGTCACAGGGTTATGGCGTCTTTTCGTCGGGTCGCCAGTGACGTGCGGCCTCATGCAGGGCGTTGATCCATTGCCAGTGCTGGTCGATGGCGGTCCCCTACAGGACCGGCACGGTGACGTGATCCAGCCCGCACGGGTCCGCCGGCCGAAAGTCACCGGGTTGGCGTGGGTGGCGAGGAACTGCTCGACCATGGCCCGGACGGCTGGAGCCCGGGGTCTCCTGTAGAAGGCGGCAGTGAGGCCCAGACCCGATTCCGGGGCTCCGGGTTGATTGCCTCGGCGCGCCGGCCGGCGCGCCGAGGATGCCGGTGGGGTGTCTAGCCGAGGCCGTTGTGGATTGAGGTGATGAGTTCGCCGTTGGTGGTGTCGCCGCTGAGTTCCCAGAAGAAAGCGCCGGCGAGGCCTTGATTCTTGGCGTATGTCATCTTGCCGTTGACGGTATTGGGGGTGTCGTAGCTCCACCATTGGCCACTGCAGTAGGCGTAGGCGGTGCCGGCCACGGTGCCGGTGGCGGGGCAGCGGCCCTTGATGACCTTGTAGTCCTCGACGCCCTGTTCGTAGGTGCCGGGGGCGGGGCCGGTGGCTGAACCGCCGGGGGCGCTCTGGGTGACGCCGGTCCAGCCGCGGCCGTAGAAGCCGATGCCGAGCAGCAGCTTGCTGGCCGGGATGCCCTTGCCCTTGAGCTTCTGGATCGCGGCGTCAGTGTTGAAGCCCTGGATCGGGATGCCGGGGTAGGAGTAGAGCGGGGAGTGCGGGGCGGTAGGCCCGTCGGCGTCCCAGGCGCCGAAGAAGTCATACGTCATCGGGTTGTACCAGTTGACGTACTGGGCGGCGCCGGCGTAGTCGGCGGCGTCGATCTTGCCGCCGGTGCTGGCGTCGGCGGTGATCGCCGCAGTGACCAGGTTGCCCGAGCCGAACCGGGAGCGCAGCGCGGACATCAGGTTCCGGAACCCGGCGAAGCCAGTGGTGTCACAGGACAGGCCGCAGGCGTTCGGGTACTCCCAGTCGATGTCGATGCCGTCGAACACGTCGGCCCAGCGCTGGTCCTCGACCAGCCGGTAGCAGGAGTCGGCGAACCCGGCTGGGTTGGCGGCGGCCTGGCCGAACCCGCCGGACCAGGTCCAGCCGCCGAAGGACCAGAGCACCTTCAGGTTGGGGTACTTCTTCTTCAGTTTGCGCAGCTGGTTGAAGTTGCCACGCAGCGCGCCGGCGTCCCAGCTGTCGGCGACCCCGTCCACGCTGCTGGCCGCGTCGTAGAACTTGTCGTAGTCGGCGTAGGCGTCGCCGATCGCGCACTGGCCGTTGGTCACGTTGCCGAACGCGTAGTTGATGTGGGTCAGCTTCGCCGCCGATCCGCTGGTGTCGACGTTCTTCACGTGGTAGTTGCGCTGGTACACGCCCCATTCGGTGAAGTAGCCGATCACCTTGTTACCCCCACCGCCGCCACCGTCGGTGGTCACCGTGACCGCGTTGCTCGCCCCGGAGGTGTTGCCGGCCGCATCCCGGGCCCTGACTGTGAACGTGTAGGAGGTGTTCGCGGCCAGGCCGGTCACGGTCGCGCTGGTGCCGGTCACGCTGAGGGCCAGCGTCGAACCGCGGTACACGTCGTACCCGGTCACCCCGACGTTGTCGGTAGAGGCGTTCCAGGCCAGCGAGACGCTGGACGACGTCTTGCCGGTCCACAGCAGGCTCGTCGGAGCCGACGGCGGTTGCGTGTCACCCGTCTGGCCGCCCACGGTGAGTTTGTCGACGTTGGGACCACCGCTCGCTGTCGTCGCGGTCGCCCGGATCTGGTTGCTTCCGGCGGTCAGCGCCGCGTTGACCGTCACGGTCTGCCAGGTCTCCCAGGCGCCGGTCGGGTTGAACGCCAGGCTGCTGGCCACGAGGTTGCCGTTGACCGTGATGTTCATCGGCCGGTTGGCGGTAGTGCCGTTGGCGTGCCGGAACGCCAGACTCGCCGTACCGGAGGCGGCGGCGCTGACGGTCCACTCGACGTAGCTGCCGGCCACGTTGTTGTAGTTGACGAAACCGGTCCCGGTGAACCCCGCGTGGTTGGACTCCACCACGCCCTGCGAGATCACCGCGTTCTCCGCCTGGTAGTCGGCCGTCGGCGCGGCCACCTCGACGTCAAGGTTGTCGACGTTGGGACCACCGCTCGCTGTCGTCGCGGTCGCCCGGATCTGGTTGCTTCCGGCAGTCAGCGCCGCGTTGACCGTCACGGTCTGCCAGGTCTCCCAGGCGCCGGTCGGGTTGAACGCCAGGCTGCTGGCCACGAGGTTGCCGTTGACCGTGATGTTCATCGGCCGGTTGGCGGTACTGCCGTTGGCGTGCCGGAACGCCAGACTCGCCGTACCGGAGGCGGCG
>Ga0210378_10001117_pt1 | contig 13960 bp, 12 predicted proteins | sample PLM1_60_b1redo_FD_155465 | JGI IMG/M metagenome (GOLD analysis project Ga0210378, IMG submission 155465) | Groundwater sediment microbial communities from an aquifer in East River, Colorado, USA - PLM1_60_b1 redo | ecosystem: Environmental > Terrestrial > Soil > Riparian zone | place: USA: East...
AAGCTCCGCTATACGCCCGAGGACCTCAAGGTCAACCGGGAGGTCGTTTCCCGGCTGATCCTGGAGGAGGTCCTGCGCCAGATCTACGGGGAGGGCGAGGCCCGCCGGCGGACCATGGCCTGGGACCCCCAAGTCCAGAAGGCCCTCGAGCTCGTCCCGAAGGCGGAGGAGCTCCTCAAGGAGCCCCAGCGCTTCATCGCCGAGTACGAGGCGGAAGAGAAGGCGGCCGCTTCCCGGCCCCAGTAGGGGGCTCTCCCCAGGTCGAAGGCGGGAGCGCCTCGCGGATCCGCTCCCCAAGCTCGCGCATCGAATAAGGCTTGGCGAGGAAGCTCATCACCCCCAACTGGCTGAGCCGGCTACGCGTGCGCCGGTCGGTGAGCGCGGTGATCGCGATGACCGGTATCTCGCGGCTGTCCGGGGAGGAGCGCAGCCGCTCCAGCATCGCCGGGCCGTCCATGTACGGCATGAGGACGTCGGTCAGGATCACGTCGGGTCGGCGGTCCATGGCCACGCGGAGGCCTTCCGTGCCGTCCCGGGCGGCCACGACGTCGTAGCCCAGAGAAGACACCTGGTCGAGCAGGAGGGCCAGCAAGTCGGGCTCGTCGTCGACGACGAGGACTAGCGCCACACCAACCCGCCTTCCGAGGGAGGGGCGGAGTATACATCTTTGAGGCGCCGGGGTCGCGTGCTATTCTCGCCCCCCTACGGAGGGTGCAATGTTCACGCGCATTGGCCGTTTCTTCAAGGCCATCTTCAACGCCATCCTGGGCGAGGCCGAGGCGCAAATGCCGGTCTCGATGCTCGAGCAGTCCGTGCGGGAGATGCTCGACAACCTGCGCGTCCTTCGGGAGGCGACCGCCACCACCATCGCCTTCGAGACCAAGGCCAAGCGTGAGCTCGACGCCCAGAACGGCCGGGTCAAGAATCTGGACGTCCAGGCCGAGGAGGCGCTCCGGCAGGGCAACGAGAAGCTCGCTCGTCGGGCGCTTCAGCTCCAGGTCGAGGCCAAGGCGACCCGGGAGCGTGCCGAGCAGGTCTACAAGGCGGCCAAGCTCCGCGGAGAAAACGCCCGCGGGAAGCTGAGGGTGGAGCAAGAGCGGGTCGAGAGCAAGATCCGGCAGCTCGGCGAGCTGAAGGCCATCAGCGCGATGAACCAGGCGCAGCGGAGGATGCAGGACATCACCGACGAGTACAACATCGACGGAGCGGTGTCCGTGTTCGACAAGACCGCCGGCTCGATCCAGGAGCAGGCCGACAAGCTCTCGGCCATGGACACGATCGCCGTCTCCGAAGGCGACGAGCTGGACCGTCAGCTGTCGGCCATCAGCCGCAAGAGCGAGGTAGACTCCGCCCTCGATGCGCTGAAGGCGCGGCTGGGCGAGGCTCCCGCCTCGGGCTCGGCCCCGGGCAAGGCCAAGGAGAAGGTCTCCTCGGCGTTCGACGAGAAATAGACCCTTAAACGCGGAGGCCGCGGAGCTCCTCCGCGTCCTCGAGCATTTCTGGGCGCTCTCCGCGTTCTCTGCGTTGAAGGGCCGGTGTCGCGCCCGCTCCTGCGTGGTATGATTTGCGGTTGCGTTTGCGCGGCTGAAGGCCGCGTAAGCGCCACCTGTTACCTGATTCCATGGCCGAAGCCATCCTCGCCCGCGGCGTCCGCGTCCACAACCTGAAGAACATCGACCTCGCCATCCCCACCCGGCGCCTGGTGGTGGTGACCGGCGTGTCGGGCTCGGGCAAGAGCAGCCTCGCCTTCGACACGTTGTACGCAGAAGGACAGCGCCGCTACGTGGAGAGCCTGTCCGCCTACGCCCGTCAGTTCCTGGAGCGGATGGAGAAGCCGGAGGTCGACCTCCTCGACGGGATCTGCCCGGCGATCGCCCTCCGCCAACGCGCGCCCTCGCGGAACCCGCGCTCCACCGTCGCCACCGCCACCGAGATCCACGACCACCTGCGGCTGCTCTTCGCGCGCATCGGACGCACGTTCTGCGACTCGTGCGGCACCCAGGTCACCAAGGACACCGCCGAATCGTCGGTGGAGCGCTTGCTGGGCCTGCCGGAAGGGACGCGGGTGCTCATCGGCTTTCCGCTGAGCGCGGGCGGGACGCCGCTGCCCGACCTGTTCGACCGGCTCCAGAAGCGCGGCTTCGGCCGCCTGCTGGTGGGCAGCGAAGTCATGAGCCTCGGGGCCGTGGACGGGAGCGCGGATTCATTCCGCGCGAGCGCCCCGGGGGCGCCCAGCGCCCCCGCCCAAATAGCGAGCGCGGATTCATTCCGCGCGAGCGGAAGACCCCCTCATCGTGCTCGTGGACCGGGTCGCGGTGCAGCCGGATGCCCGCGCGCGCTTCACGGACTCGCTGGAGACCGCCTTTGCCGAGGGGGCGGGCCAGGCGCTGGCCCAGGTGGTGGACGGTCCCCGCCTGCGCTTCTCCGAGGGCTTCGACTGCGCCCGGTGCGCTCGGCCCTTCGAGGAGCCGCAGCCGCGGCTGTTTTCCTTCAACAATCCCTACGGCGCCTGCGCAACCTGCCACGGCTTCGGCAACCTGATCGAGATCGACCAGGACCTGGTGATCCCGGACAAGGAGCGCCCGCTCGGACAGGGAGCGGTCGAGCCCTGGAACAAGCCGCACTACCGGGGGCTGCTCGCGGAGCTGAAGCGTTTCGCCCGTCGTCGCGGCATCCCGATGGACGTGCCGTGGTCGCGTCTGGCCGAGGAGCACCGCCGCCTGGTCCTGGAGGGCGACGAGGAGTTCCACGGGGTCGTCGGCTTCTTCCGCTGGCTGGAGACGAAGAAATACAAGGTGCAGGTCCGCGTCTTTCTCAGCCGTTACCGCGGCTACCAGCTCTGCCCGGCGTGCAACGGGTCTCGCCTGCGGCCCGAGGCGCTCCAGGTCAAGGTGGGGGGCAAGAGCATCGACGAGGCGTGCAGCCTGCCCGTGCGCGAGGCCCGGACGTTCCTCGCGGGCCTCGAGCTCGACGAGCGCGAGGGGAAGATCGCGGGGAAGGTGCTCGCCGAGCTGCAGCGCCGCCTGCGCTTCTTCGCCGAGGTCGGCCTCGACTACCTCACGCTGAACCGGCCCTTCGGGACTCTCTCGGGGGGCGAGGCGCAGCGGATCGGGCTGGCCACGTCCCTCGGCACCGGCCTCGTGGGGACGCTGTACGTCCTCGACGAGCCTTCGATAGGGCTCCATCCCCGCGACACCGAGCGGCTGGTACGGATCCTCGAGGCGCTGCGCGACCAGGGCAACACCGTCCTCGTGGTGGAGCACGACCCCGGCATCATGCGGGTGGCCGACCACATCATCGACCTGGGGCCGGGGGCGGGGGAGCAGGGGGGCCGCGTCGTCTTCCAGGGCTCCTATCCGGAGCTGCTCGAGGACGGCCGCAGCCTGACCGGCAAGTACCTCCGCGGCGAGCTGCAGATCCCGGTCCCGGCCAAGCGCCGCCGCGGCACGGGGCTGTCCCTCGTCGTGAGGGGCGCCCGGGAGCACAACCTCAAGAACATCGACGTGAAGATTCCCTTCGGGGCCTTCACCTGCGTGACGGGAGTCTCGGGCTCCGGCAAGTCCACGCTCGTGCACGACGTGCTCTGCGCCGCCCTGCTGCGGCGGCAGGGCCGCTGGGACCGCGGGGTGGGCGAGCACGAAGACATCGAGGGCGCGGGCTACGTGGAAGAGCTGGTGCTGGTGGACCAGTCGCCCATCGGCCGGACGCCGCGCTCCAATCCCGTCACGTATCTCAAGGCCTTCGACGGCATCCGGGAGCTGTTCGCCTCTACTCGCGAGGCCCGCGACCGGGGGCTCACCGCCGGGCACTTCTCGTTCAACGTCCCCGGCGGCCGATGCGAGGCTTGCGGCGGCGACGGCCAGGTCAAGGTGGACATGCAGTTCCTCGCCGACGTCTATCTCGTATGCGAGGCGTGCACCGGACGGCGGTACCGGCCCCCGGTGCTGGAGGTGCGCTGGCGCGGCCGGACGATCGACGAGGTCCTCGACATGACGGTGCACGAGGCCCTCCACTTCTTCGGGGGCCAGCCCAAGGTGGTACGGCGGCTGCGGCTTTTCGCCGAGATCGGCCTCGGCTACCTGCGGCTCGGCCAGCCCGCGACGACGCTCTCCGGGGGCGAAGCCCAGCGCGTCAAGCTCGCCGCCCACCTGGCCCGCAAGGCGGGCCAGAGGGTGCTGTACGTCCTCGACGAGCCCACGACCGGCCTGCACATGGGCGACGTCGCGGAGCTGCTCCGATGCTTCCAACGCCTCCTGGAGGCGGGGGCGACGCTGGTGGTCATCGAGCACAACATGGACGTCGTGAAGCAGGCAGACTGGATCATCGACCTCGGTCCCGAGGGCGGGGCCGAAGGGGGCCACGTCGTCTTCCAGGGCACGCCGGAGGCGCTGGCGGCCGACGGCCGCGGCCTGACCAGCCGCTACCTGCGCGAGGCCCTCGAAGGGGCCGCCCGGCACGCGGCCGCCCGCGGCTGAAAATCATTGATCGAGACGTTCGTTTTGTTATGATCCGGAACGGGTTGGCCGCTCGTGATCCGATCCAAGGAGGTGGGATGAACCAAAGCTTCAGGCGCGCTGCTCTCCTGCTCGTCCTCCTCGCCGCACCGCCGCTGGGCGCCGCCGCGCGGCTGAGCTTCGAAGATCTCCTCGCCAACCTCAAGAGTCCGAACACCAAGACGCGGCAAGAAGCGGCCGAGGCCCTCGGCAAGAGCCGGCGGCGCGAGGCGGTCGCCCACCTCGCTCCCCTCGTCCACGATCCGGAAGTGAAGGTCCGGATGGAAGTCGTCAAGGCGCTCCGGCAGCTCCGCGAGCGGGCGGCCGTGCCCGCCCTCGTCACGTCGATGAGGGACGGCGATCCGGCCATCCGCGAGGAAGCCATCGGGACGCTCGTCGAGCTCTACGCCGATCGCGAGCGTGCCTCCGCGGTCAGCCGCTTCCTCGACCTCTTCTCGGACGAGTTCGACCGCTCTTCGATAGCGCCCTACGTCGCCGTGGATGCGTCCGTGATCCAGGCGCTCGGCCGGGCGCTGCGGGACGAAGACAAGGACATCCGCGAAGAGGCGGCGCTGGCTCTGGGCATCCTCAACGGGACGGCGGCGCTGAAGGAGCTGACGGCCGCCCTTCAAGACCCGGAGCCGAGCGTGCGCGGGGCGGGCGCCACCGCCATCGGCAAGATCGGTTCCGTCCAGGACGGAAGGGCCCTCGTCCCCCTGCTCGCCGACACCGCGTCTTCCGTGCGCCACCGCGCCTTGCAGGCCATCGGGGTGCTCAGGGTGCGCGAGGCCGGGCCCGCCCTGCGGGAGATGTACGAGGCGAACCGGCGGAAGGAACTGGGCCTCAAGGTGCTGGAGACGCTGAGCCGCGTTGGGGATCCCGGCATGGCCGACCTCTTCCAGCAGCTCGTTCAGGACCCCGACCCCGCGAAACGGCGGCTGGCGGTGGAGGGGCTGGGGCGGATCTCCGACGCGTCCTACCTGGCCGCGTTCAAGAAGGACTACCAGCGCGAGCACAGCGAAGAGGTGAAGCTCGCCTACGCCTTCGCCCTCGCCCGCATGGGCGACCGGGCCTTCCTCGACAGCATCGTCCTGAGCCTTCCTTCACGCAGCCTGGGCGCGCGTGCTCGCGCCTACCTGCTCGAGATGGGGCACGACGTCGCGGGGGATCTGTATCCGTACCTGAAGGACCCCGACGCCGACGTACGCGCGGTGCTCTGCGAGATCCTGGGCACCATCGGGGACGCGGACACGATCCAGCACCTCACGCCGCTGTTGAGCGACCCGAGCAGCAGCGTCGTGGACCGGGCCACCCGGGCCATCGAGCGGCTGCGCCGCGTCACCGCGGGCGCGCCCTCTCCCCGTCCCGCGTGAGTCGCCGCTCAGGCCGGGCGCTCGCCGGCCTGCTTGTGCTCGCGGTCGCGGCGTGCCAGGGGCGTTCGACGGGCCGGGGTGACTCGGCGGCGGTGTCGTCGCAGGAGGCGGATGACGTAGCCGCGCTCATCGAGAAAGGCGACGTCGATGGCGCGCTCGCCCGGCTACAGGGCAACGAGGATCCACAAGCGTTGTACCTGCAGGGCCGGGCCTGGGCCAAGAAGGCGGAGACGGCGCCGTTGCCGACGCCTCCGCCCGTCGCGTCACCGCTGCCCAAGGGCGCTCCCACCCCGGGGCGGCCGGAGTTCAAGCCGGAAGAGCGCAAAGCCATCGAGCTCTACGAGAGAGCGCTGGCGGCGCGCCCGGATCTTTCGGCGGCTCACGTGGCCCTCGCCCAGCTCCTGGCGCCCCATGCGATTCGGTTCCGTGAGCTGGAGAAGGAGGCTCAGGCGCGGCAGAAGGCGGCGCTCGCGACGCGCCGCCGCGGCCAACCGGCGCCCGAGCCGCTGCCGACCCCGGAGCCGGGCATCGACTACCGCGCGGAGCGCGTAGCGCGGGAATTCAGGGAAGCCCTGCGCAGCGACCCCAGCCGGGCCCCGGTGGAGGCTTTGATCGCCTTCGGGGTGAAGGCGGGACGCCTCGACGACGCCGAAATCGGCTATCAGGAGCTGATCCGGCGCGTGAAGGAGAGCGGCGAGCCCTTGGCCCTCTATGGCGATTTCCTGGTCAACGAGAAGAACGATCCCGCCGCCGCGATCGAGCAGTACCGACAGGCACTCATCTGGAGCGCGGACGACAGCGTGACGCGCTCCAAGCTGGCCGCGATCTTCCTCCGTCGGGGCGTCGATTACCTCAACCAGCAGCAGTACGCCTCGGCCGAGGTCCAGTTCAACGAAGCGGCGAAGTACATCTCGGACCGCAATTCCGCGCAGGGCCGCCAGCTCGCCGAGCTTCAGGCGAAGGTGAGGGAGATCCGCGTCCGGTAGTTTCTGCTCGCGAAACACCACTACGGGCCGCGACAGAAACTAAGCGCGGCGCTATGCGCCGCGAAAAAGCGTGGGCTCTGCCGGTCCCATTAGTTTTCGTCGCGTGCGTCCGTGAGTTTCGCGACGAAAACTAGAGAAGGGATACTTCGCTCGTAGCCGCGCTCACGACGAAGCAGCGCTCGTTGTTCGACTGGGCGTCTGCCGGTATCACGAAGAAGCCGGGCCGCCCGGCCTGATAGCCCTGGGTGATCCCCACCATCACCTCGCCGTCCTTGAAGGCCACGCGGATCTTCCGTCCGGACGACGACGTCTTTGGATCGAAGTCCTGGCTTCGCTTGTGCTCCGGGTGTCCGGCGAAGTCCTTCACGAAAAACAGGGCCTTCAGGTCGGCGACCACGACCTCCGACGGTTTGCCGCCGGGCGCGCTGTCGAACGGGAGCACGTGGAAGCGATCCTTGGCGGGGAGGAAGTCGTTCGTGACTCCCTTGAGCACGTGGCCGTCCTGGTAGTGGGCGACGATTCGGTTCATGGGTCGCCTCCCGGATCGCTCCGATGCCGAACATGGTATACCTCGGGCCGTGCCCGCATGTGACGGAGGGCACACGGCGAGGGGCCAGGTTGGGGGGTTGTCAGAGCGGGTTGTGGCCGAAGCCGTTCTCGTCGATGTAGACGAAGGCAGCCTCGTTCGGCGTGCCGGGATCGAGGAATACCGTCAAGGCTTCTCGGCCGACCTGAAGGCGGGCGGCCGCCCGGCCGCCCGTCTCCGTATCCCGCAGGTGCGGGTCGTAGATCGCCACGACGTGCGGGTCGTCCTTGGGGGGGTAGTTCACGGGCACGTCGTGGGCCACCCCCCGCCAGACGAACGCGCTGATCCGTGACAGGAACAGGTATCCACCCGAGACCTCCCCCTGCGGATTGATCTGGGTGGGCAGCCAACTCGCGAGGAACACGACGTTGTCATCGCACCGGTCCGACGCAAAGCACTGGTTCGGCTGCCGATACTCCACGGTCACGTCGACCAGGGTCGGCCGGACGACAGGCGGCGCATCTTCGGGCGCGGTCGGGTGGAAGTCATAGCAGCCGACGGAGATGAGCGAGAACCCGAGGAGCAGGCTGGAGGTCCGTGGCCGCATGACATTGAGACGCATGGCGCATGCCTGCGGCCGTCGCCGGGAGGCGATTGCCGCCATTTTCGACCCGATGATACCATGCCCCCCCATGTCCCTCCGAGATGGAACCACTCTCATCATTGATGACGACGAGGACGTCCGGCGGACCTGTGTCGAGATGCTCCGGGCCCGGGGCCACCAGACGCTGGCCGCGGCCTCGGTCGGCGAGGGCCTGCGCCTGTTCGGGGAGCGGCGGCCGGCGGCGGTACTGCTCGACCTGAAGCTGCCCGACGGGACCGGCATCGACGTCCTCCGGGAGCTGCAACGGCAATCGCCCGGCACACCCGTGGTCGTGATCTCCGGCTTCGGAAGCGTCACCGAGGCCGTGGAGGCCATGCGGATGGGCGCGACCGACTACATCGAGAAGCCCATCTCGCGCGACCGCCTCTTCCAGCTGATGGACCGAATCCTCCAGCGCCCGCTGCCCGGGGGCGAGACCGACCCCGAGCGGGTGGCCGACGGGTCGCGATACGGCATGGTCGGCCGGTCGGAGCCGATGCGCCGCATCTATCAGCTCGTCGAGATGGCGGCGCCCACCAAGTGCCGCGTCTTCATTTCGGGGGAGAGCGGGACCGGCAAGGAGCTGATCGCCCATGCCATCCACGCGCTCTCGCCCCGTCGGGACCGCCCGTTCATCGAGCTCAACTGCGCGGCCATCCCCGGCGAGCTGATCGAAAGCGAGATGTTCGGCCACGTGAAAGGCTCGTTTACCGGGGCCACGGCCGACCGCAAGGGGCGTTTCGAGGCGGCCACCGCGGGCACGCTCTTCCTCGATGAGATCGGGGACATGAGCCTCATGACGCAGGCCAAGCTCCTTCGCGTCCTCCAGGAGGGCGTCGTGACCCCGGTGGGAAGCTCCGAGGCCCGGCCCGTGGACGTCCGCATCCTATGCGCAACCAGCAAGAACCTGCAGGAGGAGATCGCCCAGGGCCGGTTCCGGGAGGACCTGTATCACCGGATCAACGTCCTGACGATCGGGGTCCCGCCGCTGCGCTCGCGCCGGGAGGACATCCCCGAGCTGGCCGAGCATTTCCTTCGCCTCTCGAGCGTCGAGAACGGCGTCAAGCCCAAGCGGCTCTCGCCGCGGGCCGTCGACTTCCTCGTCCAGCTTCCGTGGCAGGGCAACGTCCGCGAGCTGCGCAACCTGATGGAGCGCGTCGTGGTCCTGATCGCCAAGGAGGTCGTCGGCCAACCCGACCTGATGGGGGTCCTCAACATGTCGTCGGCGGCGGTGGGGGAACACGGTCCGCTGCCGCTGCGGGAGGCGAGGGCGCGCTTCGAGCGGCAGTACATCTTGTACCGGCTCTCCGCCAACGGCGGCAACCTGGGGGACACGGCGCGGGAGCTGGGTATAGAGCGAACCAACCTCTACCGGAAAATGAAGCAGTTGGGGATTAGCGCTCCCAGGTCTTCTGTCGCGCCCCCTGCACCCCACAAATAGCGATTGTGAGATGTTGCGTTTGGGATAAAGGCACGTTGAGCTTCCGCATCATCTGGAGGTACCCGCCGGAACAGGCCCTCAGATAACTGGCTGTAGTTCAAAGAGTTGCTTGGGTCCTGGTCCTTGGCATGGCCCCTGCTTTATCACCAGCCGGACAAGGGATCGCGTAGCCGGACAGCGTATCGCCAGTGCGTTGGGACCTTCGGCGGTGAACGGCGGGGTTTGGAGGGAGCCACGTCGGGAGCCGCGGGAACGGCCGGTCGAGCGACCGGTCGGGGATCTTCGAGGCGCGAGCGAGCTGTCAGGTAACCGCGGTCCCTTTCCTTTTCTCCTCGTCGAAGCGCTCGCGCGGAGTGAATCCGCGCTTCGCTACTGAGACTCTCCGGTCCCCCAGACCCCCCGCCTTTGCACCTCGCCGCCCCGCCGTTATAGTTGCCTTTTCATCGCGGGGAGGTTCTCTGGCGCCTAAGAAGACCCTCATCACCGGAATCACCGGACAGGACGGCAGCTACCTGGCGGAGCTGCTGCTGGAGAAGGGACACGAGGTGCACGGCCTCGTCCGCCGGAGCAGCTCGTTCAACACCTGGCGCATCGACCATGTCCGGGACAACCTGGCCCTGCACTACGGCGACCTCGTCGACCAGAACAGCCTCGCGCGCACCCTGGAAGCTGTCGAGCCCGACGAGATCTACAACCTCGCCGCCCAGAGCCACGTGAAGGTCTCCTTCGAGATGCCGGAGTACACGACCGACGTCACCGGACTCGGCGTCCTCCGCCTGCTCGATGCCGTGCGCGAGCTGGGCGCTCCCGCACGCGTCTACCAGGCGGGAAGCTCGGAGATGTACGGCCTCGTCCAGGAGACGCCGCAAACCGAGCGCACGCCGTTCCACCCCCGCTCCCCGTACGGCATCTCCAAGGTGTTCGGCCACTGGATGGCCGTGAACTACCGCGAGGGCTACGGGATGCACGTCTCCAACGGCATCCTGTTCAATCATGAGTGCGTCACGGCCGAGACACCGGTGGTCCTTCGAAGAGACGGGCTGGTCGACATCCTGCCGATCGAGGAAGTGGTGCCGCATCGGAGCCACCCCCGTCACGGGCTCAAGTACACGACCGTGCCGGCGGTACCGTTCGAGGTATGGGACCGGGCGGGCTGGACCGAGGTGCGGCTCCTCACCGCCACCTGGAACGACCCCGACCGGACGGACTTCAAGAGGGTCCGGCGCGTCGCGGCCCGGGGCGCATGCTTCACCGCGACGGAGGATCACGTCGCCTTCGCGGCCGGGGCGCGTGAGATCCCCGTCCGGGACCTCGCGGTGGGGTCGCGGCTCGAACTGGTCGATCTGCCGTCCGCGACCGAAGCCGTCGACATGACGCCGGACGAGGCCTGGTTCCTTGGCGCCATGGCCGCCGAAGGCTACGTCTCCGAGCGTAAGGCTCGCTTCACGGCTTGCGATCCCGAGTTCGTGGATCGCGTGCGGCAGGCCTGGCGTCGCCTTACGGGCGGAGGGACGTCGTCACGGCTCGGGAGGTCGGGCTTCGAGGGTGGGGAGCCGGCGATACAACTCGATCTCACCGGGAGTCCTTCATACTGCGAATGGCTGCGCGACCAGCTGTACACGAAGCGGGGCAAGAAGCGCGTTCCCTTCCGAGTGCTGAACGCCACCGCCGCCGCTCGCTGCGCATTTCTGACGGCCCACAACGAGGGCGACGGTCTCGCGGCCGGCCACGGCACCTACCTCTTCAAGAGCTTCAAGACAAACTCGGCGGTCCTGGCGCAAGGGCTCTGGTGGCTCGCGCACGTGACGCTCGGACAGCGGATGATCCTCTGTACGGAGCAGCGCGAGGACCGCGTCTACTATCAGATCAACATGAACAGCCCGAGCCCGCCGGGGCAGAAGCGTGCGCATCTTCAACGGCCGCTCGACGAGGTCGTCAAGGTCGACGAGCCACGGGAGCCTGGATGGCTGTTCGATCTGGAGACGGCCTCCGGCACCTTTCACGCCGGTATCGGCCTGGGCTGGATCCACAACTCGCCCCGCCGAGGTGAGAACTTTGTCACGCGCAAGATCACCATGGGCATCGCCGCCATCAAGCAGGGAAAGGCGAAGGAGCTGCGCCTCGGGAACCTGGACGCCAAGCGCGACTGGGGCTTCGCGAAGGACTACGTCGAGGCCATGTGGCTGATGCTCCAACAGCCCCGGCCCGACGATTACGTCGTGGCGATGGGCGAAACGCACTCCGTCCGGGAGTTCCTGGAGGAGGCTTTCGGCTACGTCGGCCTCGAGTGGCAGGACTTCGTGAAGGTGGACCCGAAGTACTTCCGGCCGGCTGAGGTGGACGTGCTCCTGGGGGACTCGACCAAGGCGCGCACGGTGCTCGGTTGGAAGCCGAAGGTCACCTTCAAGGAGCTCGTGCGGCTGATGGTCGACGCCGATCTGGCCGGGGGCGGTGCCCCCGTGCGCCCCCCGCGTTAGCGCGAGGGCAAGGCCTCGCCCGCGCGCGCGGCAATCAGCATATCCAGCTCGCGGCGCAGGCGGTCCAGGATCTCGTCGTAGGTGTAGGCGCCGACCGTCTCCGTCTTTCGCTTCAAGTTGACGTGGGTCGGTCCGCACCAGAGCCCGAGGTCGGCGTCATCGGTCTCGCCGGGACCGTTGACTCGGCAGCCCATCACCGCGATCGTCAGCGCGTGCCGCTCCGCGTAGGCGGCCATGGCCTTCACCGACTCGGCCAGCTCCACGAAGCGCTCGTTCTCCACGCGCGAGCACGACGGGCACGAGATGATGTTCAACCGGTCGTCGTCGAAGACCGGAACCGACCGGAAGCGCCCCGCCTCGATGTCGGTCAGGATCTGACGGCCGACCGTCACCTCCTCGTGCTTCCGGGGGTTGGGCAGGGTCAGGCTGACGCGGAGGGTGTCCCCGATGCCGAGGGTGAGGAGCTGCTCGAAGGCGACGCGCGTCTTGACCACACCCTCGGGGGGGATGCCGGCCTCCGTGACACCCAGGTGTAGCGGCACGTCGGGGCGAAGGGCCGCGAAGCGGACGTTGGCCTCGATCACCTTGCGGGGATGGGAGTCCTTGAGGCTCACGACGTAGCGTTCGAAGCTCAGCTCGTCGAGCATCCGGCAGTGGTCGAGGGCGGACTCGACCATGGCCGCCACGTCGTCCTCGGGGTGGCGGGCCTTGGTCTCCGGATCGACGCTGCCGCAGTTGACGCCGACCCGGATTGCGCAATCGTGCTCGCGCGCGACCTCGGCCAGGAAGCGCACCTTTTCCCGGACCGGCTTCTCCTTCTCGTGGTGGTAGAGGTGGCCGGGGTTGTAGCGGACCTTGTCCACGTGCGGGGCCACGCGTGCGGCCAGCCGGTAGTTCTCCTGCAGGTCGACGACGAGGTTGGCGGGGGTCTGCCGCCGGATCTCGGCGAGGGCGTCCACGTCCTTGGGGCTGTCGACGGCAACCCGCACGACGTCGCCGCCCGCCTTCCGGATGGCCTCGGCCTGCGCGACGGTGGCGTCGACGTCCTGGGTGCGGGTGGCGCACATGCTCTGGACGGCCACGGGATGGCCGCCGCCCAGCGTCACCCTGCCCACGCGGACCGCGCGCGTCGGATTCCGTTTCATCGAAAGGCGTCCTCGCTCCGCGTCAGGCGTCGTTCGGCGCCTCGCGCGGAATGAATCCGCGCTTGGGCGATCGAAGGAAACGCTCCGCTCGGAAAACGCAGCGCCGATCCTAGCAAACCCTCGGAACGCACGCGCAATCGGTTCCGCCGCTCCTTCAGGCCGTCGCGCAGGCGGTCCAATGGGCGCAGCGGCGCGGTCACCACCCGCACGCGTCCGGCGCGGATGGCCGCGAACACGGCCGGAATCGTCTTCACCGCGGCATCGACGATCGTGTACGTCGTGCCGAGCTGCCACAGGCGGTGACAGTCGGAGGTCCCCACCAGGGGCAGCTCCATCTTGCGCGCGTACTCGACGGCCTTGCGGTTGAAGTCGAGCGTTTGCGTGTAGAAATGCGAGAACTCGATGGCGTCGAAGAGGTCCAGGTTCTCCCGGAGCTTGCCGTTCAGGCACTTGGGGGCGGGAAAGAAGGGGTGGGGCGCAATCACGAGGCCGCCGTCGCGCTTGAGGGCGCGGACGTGATCGAAGGTCCTGACCTTGAGGCGGGCGTACGGCATGTCCAGCAGGAGGGTGTGCTTGCCTTGGATGGCCGCCTCGACCCCCGGGATGAGCAGGATGCCCAGCTCCTCGGCCTTCCGGCACAGCTCCTCGCTGTGGATCCGCTTGTTGTGGCAGGTGAGGGCGAGGACGTCGAATCCCTGGCGGGCGGCCTCCTCCAGCAGCTCCACCGCCGTGTAGCGGATGAAGTCGTGGGGGTCTTCGCGGGTGTGGATGTGGAAGTCCGCCTTCAGGAGCACGCCACCTCCGTCACGACGAACTCCCAGTTTAACCCATCTCCTCCAGGGCCCTGATTCCCTTCTGCATGGGGATCCAGAAGGT
>Ga0210378_10001119_pt1 | contig 13950 bp, 16 predicted proteins | sample PLM1_60_b1redo_FD_155465 | JGI IMG/M metagenome (GOLD analysis project Ga0210378, IMG submission 155465) | Groundwater sediment microbial communities from an aquifer in East River, Colorado, USA - PLM1_60_b1 redo | ecosystem: Environmental > Terrestrial > Soil > Riparian zone | place: USA: East...
CGCCGGCCTCCACCCGAGCCCGATTCCACATGCCGAGTTCGTGACGAGCACTACGCATAAGACGCTGCGCGGGCCGCGGGGCGGCCTCGTCATGTGCCAGGAGAAGTGGGCGAAGGAGCTCGACCGCGCCGTGTTCCCCGGCATGCAGGGCGGACCCCTCGTGCACGTGATCGCGGCCAAGGCGGTCTCTTTCAAGGAGGCCCTCGCGCCCGAGTTCAAGGCCTACCAGCGTCAGGTCGTGGCCAACGCGGCCACCCTCGCCGCCACCCTGCAGGGTGAGGGCTGGCGGCTCGTGTCGGGCGGCACCGACAACCACCTCATGCTCATCGACGTGTTCGCCCGCGGCATCACGGGCAAGGTCGCGGAGAAGGCCCTCGACCGCGCCGGCATCACCGTCAACAAGAACACGATCCCCTACGACACCAACTCCCCGATGGTCGCCTCCGGCATCCGCGTGGGCACGCCCGCCCTCACGACGCGCGGGATGAAGGAGAAGGACATGGAGGAGGTGGGCCGGCTCATCGCGCGCGCGCTGGCGGCGGTGGAGAACGAGTCGGCGCTCGCCGACGTGAAGCGCGACGTGGCCCGGCTCTGCGACCGCTTTCCTCTCTATGCCGCGCGCCTGGAGGCGTACGACGAGGCGCTCGCGCGGGTGTGATCCCCTATTTCTGCTTCGGCCGGTACTTCACGTCCTCCAGGCTCTCGAAGTACGAATCCTGGGTCCACACGGTCGCCCCTAATGCTCGCGCGGTGGCAAAGATGACGCTGTCTGCCAGCGGCAGGCCGCGCTCGACGCCCACCTTCCCGGCATCGACGGCCAGGCCCAGGTCCAGATCGATGACCGCTCCCTGCTGCATGGCAGCGGCCGCCCTCAAGGCGGAGTCCAGGCCGCGCTGCTGCATCATGCGGCGGAACACTTCGAGCACGCAGATGGACGGGACGACGAGGTCCTTGATGTCTTGAATGGCCGGCGCGAAGAAGCTCGCATTGGGCCCGTCGGCGAAATACTCCAGCCATGCGCTCGAATCGACGACGTTCACACCCGGTCGTGGTCTCGCGGGACCGAGGTGTCGATTCCCCTGGCAAAGCCGCACATGGCCTTGATGTCGGGAACGGGGATGAGCTCGATGCGATTCTCGAACCGGAGGACTTGCAGCTTCTGACCGGGCCGGAGCCGCAGTGCCTGGCGGATCTCGAGCGGGATGACGACCTGGAACTTCGGGGACACGCGGACGGTCGACATGGCCGGCCTCCTTCGATACGTGGAGTGTAGCACGAAGCAAGGATCGATCCCGCGCGCGACCGGCAAGGACCATGATCCGCGCTAAGATCCGTCTCGTGCCGGGCGCGCGAGCGGACGTGGAAGGCAGCTTCTTCGGGCGGGGCGGACTCCTGGCCCGGGCGCTTCCGGGCTACGAGGAGCGGCCGGCCCAGCAGCGTTTTTCGGAGGCGGTCGGCCACGTGCTGCGTGACGGCGGTCTGCTCCTGGCCGAGGCCGGCACCGGGACCGGCAAGACCCTCGCCTATCTGCTGCCCGCGGTGGAGCTGGGCCGCCGCGTCGTCGTCTCCACGGGCACCAAGAACCTCCAGGAGCAGCTCGTCAACAAGGACATTCCGCTGCTCGCGCGCGCGCTCGGTCGCGACCTGAACGTGGCGGTGATGAAGGGCCGGGGGAACTACCTTTGCCTGATGCGCTTCCGCTCCTTTTCGGAGGCGGGGAGCTTCCGCCGCCTCGACGAGATCCCGCTCTTCCGCGCGGTCGAGGGCTGGGCCCCGCGCACCGATACGGGAGACCGCTCGGAGATCGCCGACCTGCCCGACAGCGTCGACTTCTGGCGGGAGATCTCGGCGGCGAGCGAGAATTGCATCGGCCAGGCCTGTCCCGACTTCGATCCCTGCTGGGTCACGCGCATGCGCCAGCGTGCGCTCGAGGCCGACCTCGTCGTCGTGAACCACCACCTGCTGTGTGCGGACCTCGCGGTCAAGGAGTCGAGCTACGGCGAGGTCATCCCGCCTTACGACACGCTGATCCTCGACGAGGCCCACCTGCTCGAGGACGTGGCGACCCAGTACTTCGGCGTCCACGTCTCCTCCCATCGGGTGGACGACCTCGCCCGGGACGTGGAGCGCGAGCTGAAGGCCGGCCGGCTCGATGCTCCGGACGTGCGGGCGGAGCTGGAGACCGTGCGCCACCGCGCCGAGCGGCTGTTCAAGCTGCTCGCGGGCGGCACCGGCCGGCGCCTCGCCCCCGGTTGGATGACGAGCCGCGCGGCCGAGGAGTCCGACGCCCTGCTCCTCCGCCTGGAGGGGTTGCGCACCGCCATCCTCGCCCTCGCCGAGCGCCCGGAGCCGCTCACCGCGCTAGCCGGGCGGGTCCAGGCGCTGAGGGAAGAGCTGTCCTTCGTCCTCGCGGCCGAGGACGACAGCCACGTGTACTTCGTCGAGACCCGCGGCCGTGGGGTGTTCCTCAGGGCGACGCCCATCGACGTCTCCGAGCGCCTGCGGGAGCTGCTCTTCGACGGCCTTCGCTCGGGCGTCCTGACCTCGGCGACCCTCGCCGTCGACGGCGGCTTCGCCTATCTCAAGGAGCGTCTGGGCCTCAAACCCAGCGAGGAGCTGTTGCTGCCCTCACCCTTCGACTACGCCGAGCAGGCCGTCCTGTACGTGCCGCGGGGCATGCCCGACCCGGCGTCCCCGAGCTTCGTCGAGAGGGCGGCCGCGGAGATCGTGCGCCTCCTCGCGCTCACCGAGGGCCGCGCCTTCGTGCTCTTCACTTCGTACGCGAACATGAACGCGGTGGCCCGGCTCATCGCGGGCGCAGTGCCGTACCCGCTCCTCATCCAGGGCGAGGCGCCCAAGGCGGTGCTCCTCGACACGTTCCGATCGACGCCCAACGCCGTTCTCCTCGCCACCACGTCGTTCTGGCAGGGCGTGGACGTGGTGGGCGAGCAGCTCTCCTGCGTCATCATCGACAAGCTGCCCTTCGCCTCTCCGGGCGACCCGGTGGTGGCGGCGCGCATCGACCGGCTCCGCAACCGTGGCGGCAATCCCTTCGGCGACTACCAGGTCCCGGTGGCGATCCTGATGCTGAAGCAGGGCCTGGGACGGCTGATCCGTGCCTCCACCGACCGCGGTGTCCTCGCCGTGCTCGACAGCCGCCTCGTGCAGCGCTCCTACGGCCGGCGCTTCCTCTCCAGCCTTCCGGGGGCGCGTCTCGTGCACGACCTTGATCAGGTAAGGACCTTCTTCGAGCGACGAGGCGCCTGCCACAGGCCTCGCCCACCGGTAAGGGTCTGAGGTGCGCTTTCGCGCGCAGCTCGAAGCGCTTGTTACTCGTCAAGAGGTCAACCTGCCGTTCAGAAGAGCATTGACGAGGGAGGAGGAGACATGAGAAGAGGTGCCCCCGTCTTCTTAGTGGTCATTCTGATCATTGCCGCATATCGAGGTTACGCTCAGGGCGTCGACGCCTCACTCGCAGCCGATGCTGCGGCTGTTAACGCTGAAATCCGAAAGGCAGAAGGAGAGGATCAAGAGCTCTCTGGGGGCTTAGTCAAGAGCTTGATCTTCTTGCGCCTCGCCACCCTCAGGCACACGCTCGCTCTTCTCGATCAGCGGTCAAAGGCTGGGCTGACGCGCGCGACACTCAGATACACAATCGAGGGCAGGCCGTTCGTCCCGCCCAGCGACGCAACCGCTCAGATAGCAGCGCTACAAGAGGAGCTCAGCGAGAACGCCGCGAAGGTGGCCAAGCAGGAGAGCGAGGCCGCTCGTTACTCGGGAGGACTCGTTCAGGCTACCGCCCTGGTTACGCTCGCCGCGCTGCGGCAGACGCAGGCAATGCTCGACCAGAAGCGCCTTGCGCTCAAGTATGGCCTTCCGCAGTTCATCGGCTTCAAGGACTTCCTGCCTTCCACTCCCGTGTCAGCTTCTGTCAGCCAGCCCGCTCCGGTCGTGCCGTCGGGGCGTGTGGCCTCCGGCCAGACAGCGCAGGTGCCTGAGCTACCTACCGACTGCGTGAAGGTTGTCTTTGGCTCGTACTGTCTCGGCCGGCCCCTGTCATCCCTTCCGCCAAGCCCTGCACGCAAGACTGATGACATGTGGGTCTATCTAGAGCCCCAAGCCACGATGGTCACAGTTGTTGAGGGGCGCGTGGGGGCAGTCGGACGACTGTACACCCCGGGAACATGGCTCACCTACCGCAACGTCGAAGGAGATCTGAGCGAAAAATACGGCACGGGCAAAGATCTGAGCTTCTTCCCGTCCTACGCCGATGACTCTTCTTCGAGGGAGACCGCCATCAGCCTGAAAAAGGGCCGTGCGGTGCATTCCTGGCAGCAACAGGGTTTCACTATTCAGCTCAAGTGGGAAAGCAGCGAGCATGTCGGTCTGATCTATTTCCATGACGAACTCGAGGCGAAGCGCGCAGGCAAGAAGAAGGACCAATACTGACTCTGGAGCGAAAAGCGTGTTCGAGGTTGCCTACGAGACGACGTTCTGCGCTACCCATCGGTTGACCGAGGACGGCCGGCCCATCGAGCCCAACCACGGCCACGACTGGCGCGTGGAGGTGGTGGCGGCGGGGGAGACGCTGGACCGGATCGGCGTCGTCATCGACTTCGAGCATCTGAAGAAGGTCCTGGCCGAGGTGGCTTCCCGCCTCCACTACAAGGACGTCAACGAGCATCCCGCCTTCGCCGGCCAGAGCCCGTCCGCGGAGGCGGTCGCGCGCTACTTCTTCCTCCAGGTGCGCAAGGGACTGGGGGACGAGGGCCGGCTCCTGCGCCGCGTGCGGGTCTGGGAAGCCCCCGGCTGCAGCGCGACCTACTCCGAGTGATCCCCATACGGTGCCGGGCGCCGCGGTAGCAGGTCCCGGCGCGGCGTGACAGAATGGAAAGGTTGCGGGGGCGAGAGGGCCCCCGGGAGGACCATGCAATGAAGCGTCTGTTTGTAATGGGCGGGCTGTTCCTGGCCCTCGCCCTCGTCGGGTCCGAGGCCGGGGCCCAGACGGGCACCGCTCGCGGGAAGATCATGGACGACAAGGGCCAGCCGCTCGCCGACGCCGTCGTCACCATCGAGTACCAGGGCGGCGTGACGCGGAAGTACGAGACCAAGACCAACAAGAAGGGCGAGTACACCCAGGTCGGGATCTATCCCGGCGTGTACAAGATCACCGTCAACAAGGAAGGCTTCCAGGGCGGAGTGCTCGACGCCCGCATCAGCCTCGGCGAGCCCACCTACCTGCCCGAGATGAAGCTCGTGACCCGGAGTGCCGCGCAGGCCGCGGCGGCGGGCGGCGACAAGGCGCGCGAGGAGCTCACGGCCGCCTTCAAGAACGCCACCGACCTCACGCAGGCCGGCAAGTACGACGAGGCGATCGCGGCCTACAACGAGCTCAGCGCCAAGAGCCCCACCATTCCCGAGGTCCAGTACAACCTGGGCTTCATCTACAGCCAGAAGAAGGACTGGCCGAACGCGGAGGCCGCCTACAAGAAGGCGCTCGCGCTGAAGCCCTCCTACAGCGAGGCCAACGCGGGTCTGCTCCGGGTCTACCAGGAAAGCGGACAGGCGGAGAAGGTCACGGAGCTGGCCGCGGCGGCCGGAAACGACCCCAAGGTCCAGTTCAACCTCGGGGTTACGTTTCTCAACGCCGGCAAGGGCGAGGAGGCCCTGGCCGCGTTCCAGAAGGCCTCGGCCGCGGACCCGAGCAACGCCGAGCCGTACTTCTACATCGGGACGGTGCTCGTAGGACAGAACAAGGTCCCCGACGCGGTCACCAGCCTCGAGAAGTACCTTTCCATGAACCCCTCGAACGCGCAGAACGTCGCCACCGCCCAGGGTCTGCTGCAGGCGCTCAAGCCCAAGAAGTGATCGCCGAGCGCGTGGCCGTCGTCCGGGAGCGCATCGCCCGGGCGGCGGCGCGTGCCGGCCGTTCCGCGGGCGAGATCACCCTCGTCGCCGTGAGCAAGACCCATCCCCCCGAAGCCGTGCGCGAGGCCTTTGCCGCGGGCGTCCGCGACGTCGGCGAGAACCGTGTCCAGGAGGCGGAAGGCAAGGCGGCGGCCCTCGCCGACCTCCGCTCCCAGGGCCTCCGGTGGCACCTCGTCGGCCACCTCCAGTCGAACAAGGCGAAGAAGGCGGCCGCGCTGTTCGACTGGGTCCATTCGCTCGACGGGGCTTCGGTCGGCCAGCGCCTGGGCGAGGCCGCGCAGGCCGAGGGGCGGCAGGTGCGCGCCCTCGTCCAGGTGGACCTCGCGGGCGAAGAGACGAAATCCGGCGTGGACGAGACCCGGCTGTTTGTCGCGCTCGAGTCCCTGCGGGCGCTGCCAGCGGTTAAGCTGCTGGGGTTGATGGCGCTGCCGCCCTACGCAGAGGACGCCGAGCTCGTCCGACCCTATTTCCGTCAGCTCCGCGCACTGCGGGATCGGGCCAGGCAGCAGGGCCTGCTCGAAGGGGCCGAGCTGTCGATGGGCATGAGCCATGACCTTGAGGTGGCGGTGGAGGAGGGGGCGACGCTGGTGAGGGTGGGGACGGCCATCTTTGGAGAGAGACGCTAGCAGCGAGCGGCGGATTCATTCCGGCGCGAGCGACTTGGGGGGGAGCGCGAATGCGCGCGGGGGGGTCCTTTCGTGAATCCCGCACCCCCCGAACTGCCGAATGAGGAGGTAGCGGCGTGTTCGTCCTAGGCAACATCCTGATCGGGCTGGCCCAGGTGCTCGGCGGCATCCTGTGGGTCTACATGTGGATCCTCATCGGACGGGCGATCATCTCCTGGGTGAACGCCGATCCGCGCAACGCGATCGTCCGCTTCCTCATCATGGCGACCGATCCCCCGCTGCGGGTCATCCGGCGGATGCTGCCGGCCAGCCTCCGCTACTTCCCCCTGGACATCGCGTTTCTCGTCCTCTTCGGCCTCGTCGTCTTCGCCCAGTACGCCGTCGTCCAGTCCCTCGAGGACCTGGGCCACCGCCTGCGCCAGCAGGACTACTACGCCCCGCCGCCCGCGGCGGACGCCGGTCCCGCCTGAGACCCTTGAGCCGGGCGCGCGATCGTGCGACTCTAGGCGGCATGAAAGGGAGAAAGCGCACATGAAAATCTCCCCGATGGACCTCCAGCGTCAGACCTTCGCCCCGCGGTGGCGCGGTTACGACACCGCGGAGGTGCGCACCTACCTCAACATCGTGGCCGAGGAGATCGCGGCGCTGCAGCGCGAGCGCGACGGTCTCGAACAGGAGGTGCAGTCGCTGCGCGCGCTCGTCGACGAGCATCGCCAGCGGGAGACCATCCTCAAGAACACGCTCCTCACCGCCCAGCGGCTCTCCGAGGAGATGAAGGAAGCGGCGCGCAAGCAGTCGGAGAGCGTCGTCAAGGAGGCGGAGATCCAGGCCGACCGCCTCCTGGAGCTCGCGCAGAGCCGGGCCCAGGAGGTGGAGCGCGGCATCCTCGACCTGCGGGGCATGCGCAGCTCGCTCCGCACCGACGTCCGTGCCCTCATCACCCGCCTCACCCACATCCTGGACCTGCAGGAGGAGGCCGAGGTCGAAGACAACCTCCGCTTCCTCAAGCGACGCGAGGAGGGCCGGTAGCCGCCTCCGCCCCCCCGTCCGCGCTGAACCTGAGGGAGGCGGACGGGGTGGTCACCCTGCGCGTCCGGGTCAAGCCGCGGTCGTCCCGCGACGGCGTCGAAGGCATCCGCGAGGGAGCGCTCGTCGTCCGGCTGACCGCCGCCCCGGTGGAAGGCGAAGCCAACGCCGCGCTCGGGCGCGCGCTCGGGCGGGCGCTCGACGTCGCCCCCTCCGCGGTCCGCATACTGCGGGGCGTGTCCAGCCGAGACAAGCTGGTGTCGGTCGCGGGCTTGAGCGTTTCGGGCGTGCGGGCGCGACTGGAGACGGCGCTCGCCGAGGGCCGATGACGGCCACCGACCTCGTCGTCCGGAACGTCGGCCGTCTCGCCACGCTCGCGGGGCCGGTGCCGCGCGTGGGCGCCGCCTTGCGGGACCTGGCCCCCGTCGACTCGGCCGCCGTCGCCGCGCACCGCGGCCGCATCGTCTACGTGGGGCCCGAGTCGGGCCTTTCGGCCGCGGTAACGCCGGAGCCGACGGCGGTCGTTCTCGATGTCGAGGGCGCGGCCGTCGTGCCCGGCTTCGTCGACTCCCACACCCACCTGGCCTTCGCCGGGGATCGCGACGAGGAGATCCGGCGGCGGCTGGCCGGGGCCAGCTACCGCGAGATCGCGGCCGCCGGGGGCGGGATCGTCCGCAGCGTCGAGGCCACGCGGAAGGCATCGCGGGAGGAGCTGTCGGGGGCGATCCGCTTCCGCCTCGACGAGATGCTCCTGCAGGGTACCACCACCGCGGAGGTGAAGAGCGGGTACGGCCTCTCGACCGAAGCCGAGGTGCGATCTCTGGAGGCGATCCGCGACGCGGCCGCCGCGCATCCGGTCACCGTGGTCCCCACGTTCCTCGGCGCCCACGAGGTGCCCCTCGAGCACCGCGCCGACCGCGAGCGCTATCTGCGCCTGCTCGAGGACGAGATGATCCCGGAGGTCGCGCGCCGGCGTCTCGCCGTCTTCGCCGACGCCTTCTGCGAGGAGGGGGTCTTCAGCGTCGCCGAGACCCGTCGCGTTCTCGCCGCGGCCCGCGAGCACGGCCTGGAGCTGCGCGTCCACGCCGACGAGCTCACGAACACCGGCGGCGCGGAGCTGGCCGCCGAGCTGGGGGCGCGCTCCGCCGACCACCTCGTCCACGTCTCCGAGGCGGGCATGCGCGCGCTCGCCGCCGCCCCGTGCGCGGCCACGCTGCTGCCGGCCGCGTCTTTCTACCTCCGCCTGCCCCGCTTCGCCCCCGCGCGGGCGCTCGTGCAGGCGGGGGCGCCGATCGCCCTCGCCACCGACGCCAACCCCGGCGGGGGGCTGTCGCCTTCCATGCCTTTCGCGATCACGGTCGGTTGCTTCGCCATGGGCCTGTCGCTGGAGGAGGCGATCACCGCCGCCACCATCAACCCCGCCTGGTCGCTCGGCGTAGACGGCGAGCGGGGGAGCCTGGAGGTGGGCAAGCGGGCCGACCTCGTCGTCCTGCGCTCGCGCCGGCTGCTCGACCTGCTGCGCGCCGGCGTGACTGCGGTCCGGACGGTGGTGAAGGACGGCCGGGTCGTCGTGCGCGAGGGCAGGATCACGGCGTGAGCGCAATCCTCGCCGTCGACGGCCTCGTCAAGACCTATCGCGGTACCCGCAAGTCTCCTCCCGTGGAGGCCGTCAGGGGCATTTCGTTCGAGGTCGCCCCGGGCGAGTTCTTCGGCCTCCTCGGCCCCAACGGCGCCGGCAAGAGCACCACGCTCGGCTGCATCACGACGCTGGTGCGGCCCACCTCGGGACAGGTGGTGGTGGACGGGATCGACGTCGTGCGCCAGGGCAAGGAGGCCAAGCGCCGCCTCGCGTTCGTGCCGCAGATGCGTAACCTCGACCGCGACCTCACCGTGCGGGAGGTGCTCGCCTTCCATGGCGCCTACTTCGGCCTGCCGAAGGCGGAGCGCGAATCGCGGGCCGACCGGCTGCTGGCCGAGATGCAGCTCACGGAGAAGGCGGGCGCCAAGCCGCTCACGCTCTCGGGCGGGCTGCAGCAGCGGCTGCTGATCGCTCGCGCCCTGATGCACGATCCGAAGGTGCTGCTCCTCGACGAGCCCACGATCGGCCTCGATCCCCGGGCCCGCCGCATGCTGTGGGAGACGCTGCGCCGGCTGCACGCGGCGGGCCTCACCCTGATCATGACGACGCACTACATGGAGGAAGCGGACCGGCTCTGTCAGCGGGTGGCCATCATCGACCACGGCCGGATCCTGAAGCTCGGCACGCCGGCCGAGCTCAAGAAGGCGCTGCCGGGCGGCCAGATCCTCGACCTGTGGGTGCGCAGCCCGCAGCCGGTGGCCCCGCGTCTCGAGGGACTGCCCGGCGTGCTGCGGGTGGAGACGGTCGCCAGCCCGGGCGATGACGACGGGTTCGAGCGCCTCCGGCTGTTCGTGAACCCCGGGGACGGCTTGCTTGACCGCGTGCTGCACGTCGTGCAGGGGTTGTCGGGCGATCTCCAGCACGTCAGCCTGACCCAGCCCAGCCTGGAGGACGTCTACATCCACCTCACGGGCAAGGAGCTCCGCGAATGACCGCCTTCCTGGCCCTGCTCCACCGCGACTTGAAGGTGGCCTCGCGCAATGCGATCCCGCTGCTGATGGCGACGCTCACGCAGCCCATCCTGGTGGTGCTGGTCTTCGGCAACATCCTGCCCCGCCTGCACCTGGTGGCCGACGAGTTCCGCACGGTCATGGTCCCCGGCCTCATGTCCATCACCATGCTCATGGCCGGCGTGCAGGGCGTGCTGATGCCGCTGACCGTGGACCTTTCGGGCAGCCGGGAGGTGGACGAGCGGCTGCTCGCCCCCATCAGCGTTCGGGGCGTGGCCTTGGAGAAGGTGGTGGCGGGGGCGATCCATGCCGCCGTGGCCGGCCTCACCGCGCTCCCCGCCATGATGCTGCTCATGCACCAGGTCACGGGGCTGGAGGTTCATCCGCGCTGGGGAGCGCTGCTGCCGCTGGTGGTCCTGTGCGGGCTGCTGTCGGCCGCTTTCGGCCTGACCATCGGCAGCCAGGTGCAGCCGCGGTTCTCCGGCCTGCTCTTCGCGGTGATCCTCGGCCCGATGATGCTGTTCGGCTGCGCCTATTATCCCTGGTCCGGTCTCACCGTCATCGGCCCGCTGCGGTACGTCTTCCTCCTGAACCCGCTGGTCTTCATGAGCGAATCGATGCGCCTCGCCGTGACCCCGGACGTGGCCCACATGCCGATGCCGTTGCTGCTCGCCGGCACCATCGGCTTCACCGTCCTGTTCACGCTCCTCGGCGCCCGGTCGTTCGAGAAGAGAACTATTCTGTGAACCGGGCGACGGCCTCCACCACCGCGGTCAAGTTCGGGAAGCGCGGGCAGTCGTAACCCGTGTAGAGGCCGGCGCTGTCGATGAGCCAGGCGTGCAGGCCGGCCGCCCGCGCTCCCACGACGTCGATGTGGAAGAAGTCGCCGACGTGGAGAACCGCCCCCGGCGCCACCCCCAGCCGCTGGACGGTGAGCGCGAAGATGCCCGTATCCGGCTTCTCGACCCGGACCTCGGTGGAATCGATCATCAGGTCGAAGGCCGAAGCGAGCCCCATCCGCGTGAGGTGCGTGCGCAGGGTGCCGTTGGAGTTCGAGACGACGACCAGGCGCAGGCCGAGGCGCTTCAGCGCCGCGAGCGCACCCGGGACCTCTTCGGGCACGCTCTCCCACAGGCTGTGGCGCTCGTGATAGTCGTACAGCTCACCCAGAGCCTCATCGGTGGCGTTCGACCGCGGAACGCCCGCGTGGGTCAGCACGAGATGCAGATACTCCCAGCCGCGGCTCCGGTCGTTCGTCGTTCGTATCCGGTCGGCCGTGTCCATCTCGTGTTTGGCATGCGGCTCTGCCGCCCCGAGCCGCGCCGCGTCCACGTGAACGCCGTGCCGGGCGAGCGCCTCGCTCACGCGGGCCCAGTTCGGGTTGACGAGGACGCCGCCGGCGTCGAGGAACACCGCGTCGAGGATCATCGCCGCAGTATAAGACGCGCGACGGAGGGCCAAGAAACGAAGGGCCGGCCACCGCCGGCCCCATGCAGCATCGGTGAGGCGGACTACTCGTTCATCTTCCGTCGGATCTTGCCACTCACGCGCTCCGCCTCGCCCTCGCCGGCGAGATCGGGATCACGGGTGGCCTCCCCCAGCTCCCTCTTCAGGGTTCCCTTGGCCTCGCGGACCGAGCCCTTGACGGCTTCCATCGGCCGGGCCACCGTCTGACGGATCTTGCCGACGTTCTTCTCGATCTTGCCCTCGACCTCCAGGCGGCGGTTACCGACCGCCCTTCCGGTCGTCTCCTTGACCTTGCCCTTCGCCTGCTGACCGGCTCCCTTGATCTGTTCCTTGAAAGCTCCCATGAGAACCTCCTCCCCTGATGTACAGCACTTCGTGTGCCAGCGTGCCCTCGCCGGAAGTCACGGAGACACCACGAAAGACCCGGGCGGGGGGCGGTTTCTGGGCGACCGGTTCTACAAAAGGACCAAGGCTGCCGTGGCATACTGCGCCGACGCCATGCCGGTGATCGTGAGCCAGCTCGACACGTCCTCGCCCGAGTTCCACGCCAATCGCGCGCACATGGACGCGCTCGAGGCGGAGCTGAAGGCCCACCTCGCCACGGCCCGGGCCGGGGGCGGGGAAGAGGCCCAGCGCCGGCAGCGCGAGCAGGGCAAGCTGCCCGTGCGCGATCGGATGGAGTTGTTGCTCGACCGCGGCACGCCCTTCCTGGAGATCGGCGCCCTGGCCGCCGACGGGATGTACGACGGGGACGCTCCCTCGGCCGGCATCGTCACCGGGATCGGCCGCGTGAGCGGCCGCGAGGTGATGGTGGTCGCCAACGATCCCAGCGTGAAGGGCGGGACCTACTTCCCCATGACGGTGAAGAAGCACCTGCGGGCCCAGGAGATCGCGGGCGAGAACCGGCTGCCGTGCCTCTACCTCGTGGACTCCGGCGGGGCCTTCCTGCCCCTGCAGGCGGAGGTCTTCCCGGACCGCGAGCACTTCGGCCGCATCTTCTATAACGAAGCCCGCCTGAGCGCGGCCGGCGTCGCGCAGATCAGCGTCGTCCTCGGATCGTGCACCGCGGGGGGCGCCTACGTTCCCGCCATGAGCGACGAGACGGTGATCGTCAAGGGCCGGGGCACGATCTTCCTCGGCGGGCCGCCGCTGGTGAAGGCGGCCACGGGGGAGGAGGTGACGGCGGAGGAGCTGGGCGGCGCCGACGTACACACCCGGATCAGCGGCGTCGCCGACCATCTCGCCACCGACGACGAGCACGCCCTCGAGGTCGCGCGCGACATCGTCTCCCGCCTCACCACGCGCAAAGAGATTCCCTGGCCGGTGCGGGAGGCCGAGGCGCCGGCCTACGACCCGAGGGAGCTGGGCGGGATCATCCCGCGGAACCCGCGCCAGGGCTACGACGTGCGCGAGGTGATCGCGCGGATCGTGGACGGGAGCCGCTTCAGCGAGTTCAAGGCGCTCTACGGCCCCACCCTCGTCACCGGCTTCGCCCACCTCATGGGCTATCCGGTGGGGATCCTGGCCAATGGCGGCGTGCTCTTCTCCGAGAGCGCCCTCAAGGCCACCCACTTCATCGAGATGTGCTGCCTGCGCAAGGTGCCGCTGCTCTTCCTCCAGAACATCACCGGCTTCATCGTGGGCAAGGAATACGAGCACCGCGGGATCGCGAAGGACGGGGCCAAGATGGTCCACGCGGTGGCCAACGCGCAGGTCCCGAAGTTCACCGTGATCATCGGCGGCAGCTTCGGCGCGGGCAACTACGGGATGAGCGGACGGGCCTACCAGCCGCGGCAGCTCTGGATGTGGCCGAACGCGCGCATCTCCGTGATGGGCGGCGAGCAGGCGGCGTCGGTCCTGGCCCAGGTCAAGCAGGACCAGCTCGAGCGGCAGGGAAAGGCCATGAGCGCCGCCGAGGCCGGCGCGTTCAAGGCCCCGATCCTCGCCAAGTACGAGGAAGAGGGCAGCCCGTACTACTCGAGCGCGCGTTTGTGGGACGACGGCGTGATCGCTCCCCACGACACGCGCACGGTCCTCGCCCTCGGCCTCTCCGCGGCGCTGAACGCCCCCATCCCCGAGACGAGGTTCGGAATATTCCGGATGTAGGCCTCCGTCCGTACCACGCCCTCCGGTATCGCGACTTCCGCCGGCTGTGGACCGCGCAGCTCATTTCCACCACCGGCACCCAGATGCAGTCGGTGGCCCTCCACTGGCACGTCTACCTGCTCACCCACTCCCCCCTGGCCCTGGGCATGGTGGGCCTCACCCGCGTCATCCCCATCATCGTCTTCTCGCTCTGGGGCGGCATCGTGGC
>Ga0210378_10001120_pt1 | contig 13942 bp, 10 predicted proteins | sample PLM1_60_b1redo_FD_155465 | JGI IMG/M metagenome (GOLD analysis project Ga0210378, IMG submission 155465) | Groundwater sediment microbial communities from an aquifer in East River, Colorado, USA - PLM1_60_b1 redo | ecosystem: Environmental > Terrestrial > Soil > Riparian zone | place: USA: East...
GACGGCACCACCGTGAAGGGCCAGAACACCTTTACCCTGGGCCTCGTCTACGCCTTCGGCACCCGATTCTGAAAGGAAAGCAACAGACATGAGCGTCAACGACGTGATCAAGCTGGCCAAGGAGAGGGAGGCCAAGATCGTCGATCTTCGTTTCATCGATATGCCCGGCCTCTGGCAGCACTTCTCCATCCCCGTCGCGGACATGAACGATGAGCTGTTCAAGGAGGGGATCGGGTTCGACGGCTCATCCATCCGCGGCTTCCAGACGATCGATGAGTCGGACATGCTGCTCTTTCCCGACCCCGCCACCGCGCAGATGGACCCGTTCACCAAGGTGCCGACGCTGGTGCTCATCTGCGACGTCAAGGACCCGGTGACGGGCAAGGAGTACAGCCGTGACCCCCGCTACGTGGCCCGCAAGGCGGAGGCCTACCTCAAGAGCACGGGGATCGCGGACACCGTCTACATCGGCCCCGAGCTGGAGTTCTTCTTCCTGGACTCGGTGCGCTTCGACCAGAGCTACAACTGCGGCTACTACTACATCGATTCCGAGGCCGGCTTCTGGAACGCCGGCCGCGATGGGGGAGCGGAACGACCGAACCTGGGCTACAAACCGCGCTACAAGCAGGGCTACTTCCCCGTCCCGCCCATGGACCAGTTCCAGGACATCCGCTCCGAGATGGTCCTCGCCCTCGAGAGCGTCGGCGTGAAGGTGGAGGTGCACCACCACGAGGTCGCGACCGGCGGGCAGACCGAAGTGGACATGCGCTACAACACCCTGACGAAGATGGCGGACAGCGTGCTCTGGTACAAGTACTGCGCGAAGAACACCGCCCGCAAGAACGGCAAGACGGCCACCTTCATGCCCAAGCCGCTCTTCCAGGACAACGGGTCCGGCATGCACACCCACCAATCCCTGTGGAAGAACGAGAAGAACCTGTTCTTCCAGAAGGGCGGCTACGCCGACATCTCCGAGATGTGCAAGTGGTACATCGGCGGGATCCTCAAGCACGCGCCCGCGTTGTGCGCCCTCATCGCCCCCTCTACCAACTCCTACCGGCGGCTGGTGCCGGGCTACGAGGCGCCGATCAACCTCGCCTACAGCCAGCGCAACCGCTCGGCCGCCGTGCGCATCCCGATGTACTCCAACGCCGAGAAGGCCAAGCGCATCGAGTTCCGCACCCCCGACCCGACGTGCAATCCATACCTGTCGTTCTCGGCCTGCCTGATGGCCGGCCTGGACGGGATCGCCAACAAGATCGATCCCGGCAAACCGATGGACAAAGACCTCTACGAGCTGCCGCCGGAGGAGGCCAAGGAGATCAAGCAGCTCCCGGGGTCGCTCGACGTTGTGCTCGACGCCCTCGAGCAGGACAACGCTTTCCTGCGCAAGGGCGACGTCTTCACCAAGGACCTGATCGACACGTGGATCGACTACAAGCGGAAGAATGAGGTGGACGCCATCCGCCTCCGCCCCCATCCCTGGGAGTTCGCCCTCTACTTCGACGCTTAGTCCTCTCAAGGGGCGGGGACCCGATCTCCGCCCCTTCCTCAACCCCGCACCGCGGATACATTTACGTCGGAACAGCCAGGGAGAGCTACGCCACCTGTAGGATTCCATTGTGTTGGCGAACCGGCGCTCTTGCCGTTTAGTCTATTTGATTCTGTTCGTTACGCGGATGCAGAGGGCCGGGCCCGCTTCTTGCTCCTCTCCCGTGCCGTAGATGACAATGCAAGCGCCGGCCCCGCACTGGTTGAAACCAGCAGTCGTCTTGGCCGAGCCGACCGAAAGGGGGTGGGTACAATCTTGAAGGGAACGGGGAGGTGAGCACCAATTCCGTGGCTCAGATTGGCGCGCGCGCCGGCAAGGGGACGGACACGGCCGAAATCCGCAAGCTCTCCGATCTGCTCGAGCTCAGCCGGACCCTGTCATCGACCCTCAACCTGAAGGCGGCGTTCGCCCGCGTGCTCGAGATGCTCGAGGAGAACCACCGGACGCTGAGCGGCGGCATCATGCTGCTGGACGAGACGACCGGTGAGCTGACGATCGAGGCGGCCAGCGGCATCGACTCCCAGACCGCGCGTCGCACCCGCTACAAGATGGGCGAGGGCATCACTGGTCGCGTGGTGCAGAGCGGGAAGCCGGTGGTCGTGCCCCAGGTGAGCCGGGAGCCGCTCTTCCTCGACCGCACCGGCGTCCTGAAGAAGACGGGACGCAACGAAGCGACGTTCATCTGCGTCCCGATCGCCGCCGACGCGCGCACCGTCGGGGCCCTCGGCGTGACCCTGCCCTACGAGGCGGAGGTGGGCTACGACCGCGAGGCCAAGTTCTTCGGCATCGTGGCCTCCATGGTGGGCCAGGCCGTGCGCGTCCACCGTCTCATCGAGGCCGAGCGCCAGGGCCTGCTCCAGGAGAACCGCCAGCTCCGGCAGGAGCTGCGCGAGCGCTACGACTTCCGGAACATCGTCGGCAACAGCCGGCCGATGCAGAACGTGTACGAGCAGGTGGCCCAGGTCGCCTCCACCGCCACGACCGCGCTCATCCGGGGCGAGTCGGGCACGGGCAAGGAGATGATCGCCCACGCCATCCACTACAGCTCCCCGCGGGCGGACAAGCCCTTCATCAAGGTGAGCTGCGGCGCGCTGCCCGAGAGCCTCATCGAGTCGGAGCTGTTCGGCCACGAGGCCGGCGCCTTCACGGACGCCCGGGCCCAGAAGAAGGGCCGGTTCGAGCTGGCCCACGGGGGCACCCTCTTCCTCGACGAGGTGGGGGAGGTCAGCCTCTCGACCCAGGTGAAGCTGCTGCGCGTGCTGCAGGAGCGCGAGTTCGAGCGTCTGGGTGGCGTTCAGCCGATCAAGGTCAACGTGCGGCTGATCGCGGCCACCAACAAGGACCTCGAAGCCGCGGTGAAGCAAGGCACCTTCCGTGAGGACCTGTATTACCGCCTCAACGTGTTCAGCATCTTCCTGCCGCCGCTGCGCGAGCGCCGGCCCGACATCCTCCTCCTCGCCGACCACTTCGTGGAGAAGTACGCCGCCTCCCACGGCAAGGACGTGCGCCGCATCGCCACCACCGCCATCGACATGTTGATGAGCTACCACTGGCCGGGCAACGTCCGCGAGCTGGAGAACTGCATCGAGCGCGCGGTGCTTGTCTGCGACGGCGGTGTCATCCACGGCCATCACCTCCCGCCGACGCTCCAGACGGCCGAGGTGTCGGGGACTCTGCCCCGGGTCGCCCTGGAGAGCGCGGTGGACGGCTTCGAGCGGGACTTGATCATCGACGCCCTCAAGACCGCCCGCGGCAACCGCGCCAAGGCCGCCCGCCTGCTGGACACGACGGAGCGGATCGTCGGCTACAAGGTGAGGAAGCACGACATCGACTGCTCGCGGTTCAAGGCGGAGCCCCGCCCGCGCGCGACTGCCGACCCGCCTGGGACTGCGTAGCGCGCCATGCCCGTGCGACGGCCTGGCGGTAGGCGGGCCCGTGCCCGGAGATTCCATTAGCCCCCCCCTCTCCCTGAAAGGGAGAGGGCTGGGGTGAGGGTTGAGGTGCTGACATTTACGCGCCCAACTCGTTCCAGAACGAGTTGCTGCGCCCGACGGTGGCCAGTGGTGGTTCCCCGATCCGCCACCGGGCTGCCGAAATCGCCTAACCCATGCCTCCCGGAACTTCGGTCTCTCACCGACCCCCGCATGCCCCAGATGAACGGATCTGCATAAACTGGATATGATGAGTTATACGGATCTGTTCAATTCCGTTCGACGGACCTGAGAGGCGTTGGTGGGCCTAGTTGATTGGTGGTTCACGTACGGCTGGCGAGAGCTCGTCATTGCCGACTACGCCGTTGCGCTTGGCCTCGCAGCCGTCTGGTGGATAGTGGCGTGTCTCCGACGGATCCACCGTCCAGCGGCCTTGAGCTCTACGATCTCCAGCATCTGGTTTGTGCCTGTTGCTGCGTGGGCCCTGCAGGCCGTTGCCGCGGCCCTCAACAGTACCCAGCTGGACTTGACAAGCAACGTGAGCCGGGTGCTATTCACGTGGATGTACGCAGCGAGCAGCGTCCTCGCGGGGCTTGCCGTGGGGGCGGCCTGCCTGGCTGCACAACTCTTCGCCTCGCGGCCACCTCGAGACTGGGGGCGAAGCCGGGTCGTCATCCTTTCAGCGGTAGCTTGGGCAGGCACAGCGGCAGTCTGGGGCGCAGTGCTCGTGCGAGAGTCCGTCTTCGTAGAAGGGCGTTGACACTTGGTGAAGGAGCCGTCGAACGACGCGTTTTAGCTGACGAAACGCCCTCGCGGTGCCTCCGGCGCCACGTGCGCATTCGCGCCCCGGGTGTTTCGCAGCTGAACGGTGTTCTACGGACACTGAGCTAGAGCGGGTGCAAGTAGAATAGGGGAGCGGGAAGGAAGGTCCGTGAAGTTTAGGGTCGAGATTGAGCGGGAAGACGACGGCCGCTGGATCGCCGAGGTCCCGGAATTGCCGGGCGTTCTGGCTTACGGCAATTCCGCGTCCGAGGTTCAGGCCAAGGTTCAGGCCATCGCTCTGCGGGTGGTTGCGGATCGTCTCGAGCATGGTGAAGCTGGCCCAGACCTTCTCGATATTTCCTTCGACGCCGCGTGACGGACTGGCCGAGCACTCGGTCTCAACGCGTGCTCGCCGCGCTACTTCGGATCGGCTGGAGCATGAAGCGGCAGTCAGGATCACACCGGGTTCTCTCCCGCGCAGGCTCCGCTGATTTCGTCTTCACGTTTCACGACGGCGAAGAGATTGGTCCGCGCATGCTCGCCCGCATAGCGAAGCATACGGGTCTGAAGCCCGAGGATCTGTGAGCATTGGGCCGTAGAACAACCGGATGAAGCTGACGGCGCCTCGCGGCCGCCCCGCAGGCAACGGAGCAGGCCGTCTACGATACCCGCCGCTATGCGGTAGGGTTCCGTGACTAGGGAGAGTGCGGCACTACGGGTGAGTGCCTTGCTCACGTTCTTCGTCGTTACCTACCTCGTCACGTGGGGCTCCTGGCTCGCGGCGACCAGTACCCCGGCCGCGGGACCTCGCGGGCTATTGTTCTTCCTCGGCATTTTCGCGCCCGGATTCGTGGCCCTGTGGCTCACAGGCCGGGCCACCGGACGCAGCGGGGTGGCTGCGTTGCTGCGGCGCCTCATCGATTGGCAGGTGCCTGCGCGCTGGTACGTATTCGCCGCCAGCTACATCGCGGTGGTCAAGCTGACCGTCGCCCTGGTGCATCGCGCCGCCACGGGCGCGTGGCCACGTTTTGGCGAGATGCCCTGGTACCTGATGCTCGCCGCGACCGTTGGGTCCACTCTCGTGGGTGGCCAGGCCGGCGAGGAGATCGGATGGCGCGGGTATGCCCCCACTTTCGGTCAGTCATTCCCCGTGTACTTGCTCCAAGTGACGGCGCTGTCAGTGGCGATGGCCTGGCTGTACGCGAATACGCGGGGCAGCCTGCTGCCGGTCATGCTCATGCACGCCGCCGTGAACAATACGAAGGATATCGTGCCGTCGGGCGAGCCCAACGCCACGAATCCGTGGGCGCTGAGCCACTCACTCGTGGCCTGGCTCACGGTGGCTATGCTTTCGCTGTGTGCGGGCTATTTCCTCCTTCGGATGCGTAAGACCCCACACCTTGCACGCGCGGTGGCACAGTCGGTTGCCACCTAAGCCCCTGCTTCGCCGGTTCAGCGTGGCGATTCTTCGCGCCAGCCTTTGGAGCGCCCTTGGTGGCGCCCTGATTACTTTCGCGCTTTGGCTGAGGACGTCCCCCGAGCTGAGGCCGGGCTTTTCGGTGACGACGTGGCTCGGGCTGTCCTGCGCGCTCGCATTCGTTCCAAGCGTGGCCATGGAGTTGGGGGTGGCTCATCTCCTTCTGGATCTCGGATCCGAGGAACCGGACGACGATTCGACGAAGAAGTGATGAATCGGTGAGCAGACGCCGGGTGGGGGAGATGAGAGAATCCCCGCCATGGACGTGAAGACGAACCCGAGTGGCCTCTCGAACCCGGCCCTGAAGGCGATCCTGCCGCCGCCCCGGCCCACGGTCACCGTCACGCTCCGCAACAAGTTCATCGCCGGGCTCGTCATCCTGGTTCCCATCGTCATCACGGTGAACGTTTTGTGGTGGACCTTCCGTTTCGTGGATGGTCAGGCGCAGCCGATCTTCGTCGCGCTCGTGGGCCGTCCCATCCCGGGCATCGGCTTCATCATCACGATCGCGATCATCTTCCTGGCCGGGGTGCTCTTCTCGGCGGGGCCGCTGCAGCGGCTCCTCCACGGCCTGGAGGAGCTCGTCGACACGGTCCCCGTGGTGGGCGCGGTCTACGGAACGATCAAGAAGGTGCTGGCCGGCTTCGGGGACCCGGAGCAGCGCAGCGCCTTCCAGCGGTTCGTCTTCGCGCGGCTGCCCGGGCGGACGACCCCCGGCTTCGTCACCAACACCTTCACGCTGCGGCGGTTGGACAACACGGTGTACACCCTGTGCGCCGTCTACATCCCCACCAACCACCTGTACGTGGGGGACGTGGTGATCCTGCCCATCGAGGACGTGATCGACACCGACCTCACCGTGGAAGACGGGGTGAGCATCATCCTCTCCACCGGGGCGTCGGTCCCCGACCGGGTGGTCGAGAAGCCGCCGCCGCGATGACCCTCGGCTTCACGCAAACCGCGGCGCCGTGAGCCTCGCGCTCATCGCCCTGAGCGCCGCCTGGCTCGGCGGCATCGCCGCGACCTATCTGTTCGATGACGACGCGCCGCTGCTGGCGCGGCTGGCCGTCGGCGCGCCGCTGGGCATGGCCGCATGGGGGCTCGCCGGCTTCGTGGCGGCCTGCCTCTTCGGGCTGGGGCCGGCGGCGATTCTCATCGGCCTTCTGGGGGCGGCCGCGCCGATGCTGGCGTTTCGTGACGCGGGCCGGCGCCGCCAGCTGGCCGGGGATGCCCGCGCCAGCCTCTCTTTGGCTCGACCCGGCGAGTGGGCGGCCATCTTCTTTTACATGGTGGCGGCGGCCCTCGTCTGGCAGGTGACGGGGCGCGCCTTGCTCTTCGAGGACGGAGGGATCGGCACCGGCGTCGATCACAACCTCGGCGACCTGCCCTTCCATATCGCGATCGTCAGCGGCTTCGTGCATGGCGAGAATCTGCCTCCCGAGCATCCGGAGCTGGCCGGCGTCCGCCTGACGTATCCGTTCCTCGTCGACTTCGTGGCCGCGATGCTGATGCGGGCGGGCGCATCACTCAGGGCCGCTTTCTTCCTCGAGGGAATGCTGCCGGGCCTCTGTCTGGTGGTGATCCTCCACCGCTGGTCGCTGCTGCTCACCCGCGACGCGCTCGCGGCCATCGTCGCGCCCGTTCTCTTCCTGCTCAACGGCGGCATGGGGTGGACGCTGCTCTTCCGCGAGGTCCACCCGGAGCAGGGCGGCCTCATGGGCCTGCTCGGCCACCTCGCGCACAACTACACGATCCTGTCCACGGGCGAGCTGCGCTGGGGCAACGTGGTCACCACCTTGCTCATCCCGCAGCGGACGCTGCTGCTGGGCCTGCCCCTGGCGCTCGCCGCCGCCACGCTGTGGTGGAAGGTGCTGCGCCAGGACCCGGGCCGGGCCGAGGACGAAGCGCACGCTCGGCGCCGGATGGCCGGCGCGGGAGTGATCGCGGGCCTGCTGCCCCTGGTGCACGGCCACAGCTTCGCCGTGGTGATGGCGGCCGGCGCCTGCCTGGCCCTGCTGTTTCCGCGGCGCACCTGGGCCTGGTTCTTCGGACCCGCGGCGGCGCTCTCCGTGCCCCAGGTGCTGTGGATGGCGGCGGGCAGCGCCCTCCGCGCGCGCAGCTTCATCGGCTGGCATCTAGGCTGGGACCACGGCGATCACAGCATCGTCGGCTTCTGGCTTCGCAACACCGGGCTCTTCATTCCCCTCCTGCTCGTCGCGTTCGTTTGGCGGAGCAAAGGAAAGCGGCTCGTGACCGGACGGCTGGCGCGCTTCTACGTCCCGTTCGCCCTGTGCTTCGTGCTGCCGAACCTCCTCCAGCTCTCGCCCTGGATCTGGGACAACATCAAGTTCCTCGTGTACTGGCACGCGGCGTCGGTGCCCATCGTCGGCCTGCTTCTGGCGCACATGTGGCGGCAAGGCGGCGCTTGGCGCGCGGCCGCGGCCGCCGGCTTCGTGCTCCTGACGTTGGCGGGCTCCCTCGACGTGTGGCGCGTCGTGTCGAGGGCGGAGCGGTACGTCATCTTCGACGCGGAGGCCGTGGACTTTGCGGGCCGGATGCGCGAGGCGACCGCGCCGCGCGCCCTTGTCCTCCACGTGCCGACCTACCGCTCGCCCGTCTTCCTGGCCGGCCGGCGATCACTGCTCGGCTATCCGGGCCACATCTGGTCCCAGGGACTCGATGCCGGCAATCGTGAGGCCGACATCACTCGGATCTATCGCGGCGGCGCCGATGCTTCGGCGCTGATGCGGCAGTACGGCGTCGACTACCTGATGTTCGGGCCCGAGGAAGAGCCCGTGGTCAGCGAACAGGGCCTGCGGATCCACCCGGAGGTCGTGGCAACGGAGCGCTACCGGCTGTATGACGTGCGTGGTCGCTGAAAATCCTTGACTCGGGCCGGCCGCGGCCGGATCATCCCCACCTCGCTCTCAAGGAGGACCATGATGAAACGAGCCCCCTTCGTGTTGCTGGGCGTCACCCTCCTCGCATGGCCGGTCGCCGCCGCGCCGCCCTTTGGCGTGCCCAGCAGCCTGCAGCTGGTGGAAGCCACCGTGCTGCAGCTCCAGTTGGCGCTGAAAGCGCATCTCATCACGTCCGAGCAGCTCGTCCAGATGTACCTCAACCGCATCGACGCCTATGACGACGCGGGACCAATGCTCAACTCGTTCATTCATGTGAACGAGGAAGCGCTGAACGTGGCCAGCGCGCGCGATGCCGACCGGCATCGCGGCCGGGCGCACGGTCCGCTGTTCGGGGTTCCCGTACTGCTCAAGGACAACATCAACACGGAGGACATGCCGACGACGGCCGGCTCGGTGGCCCTCGAAGGCGCGGTCCCACCCAGCGACGCGTTCATCGCGCGGAAGCTGCGTAACGCGGGAGCGATCATCCTGGGCAAGGCGACTCTGACCGAGTTCGCGAACTTCATCGCCATCGGCATGCCGTCCGGATACAGCTCGCTCGGGGGGTACGGCCTGAACGCCTACGACCCGCGCCCGCTCCCCGGCGGCGACGGCCGCCCGGTGCTCACGCCCGGCGGCTCGAGCTCCGGCTCGGGCATCGCGGTGTCCGCCAGCCTCGTGGCCGTCGCCGTCGGCACGGAAACGTCAGGCTCGATCCTGAGCCCCGGCACCGCCAACAACGTGGTGGGCATCAAGCCGACCCTCGGGCTGGTGAGCCGCCACGGGATCCTCCCCATCACCGCGGACCAGGACACGGCCGGTCCGCTGGCCCGCACCGTGGCCGACGCCGCCATCCTGCTCGGCGTCATCGCCGGCTACGACCCGAACGATCCCGCGACGGCGGCGTGCCTCGTCCCCGGCAACTGCTATGACGACTATACGAAGTTCCTGGACAAGCACGCGCTTCGGGGCGCGCGCATCGCCGTGCCGCGCGTGCCCTACTGGAACGGCTTCTCCGCGGCGCAGGAGCAGATCATGCTGGACGCGGTCGAGGCGCTCCGCCGCCAGGGAGCGCACGTGGCGGATCCGTACGAGATCCCCAATCAGGCGGACATCTCGGGCTTCGGGATCTGCACGTCTTTCCCGGCGCCGGCCAACTGCTCGACCGTGCTCATGTACGGCCAGAAGAAGGACCTGAACAGCTATCTGACCGGCCGCCCGGAGGCGGCGGTGCACACGCTAAGCGACATCATCGCGTTCAACAACGCGCACGCCGCCGTCGCCCTCAAGTACGGCCAGGCCATCTTCCTCGCCGCCGACCAGCTCGACACGAGCCCCGGCAGCGCCGACACGCAGCGGTACTCGAGCGATCGCGCCCAGGATCTGGCGCTCACGCGGACCGGCCTCACGGGGGTCTTCAATGGACCTGACGGCGTCGAGGGCACCCGCGACGACTTCGACGCGATCCTGTTCCCGCAGAACCGCGGAGCCGGCGCCCCGGCCAAGGCGGGCTACCCGAGCATCGTCGTGCCCGGCGGCTACGTGCCTGCGACGGGCGCCGTCCTCAACCCGGCCCCGTTCGGCGTGACGTTCTCGGGGCGCGCCTTCAGCGAGCCGACCCTCATTGGTCTCGCCTACGCCTACGAGCGGGCGACGAAGCACCGGCAGTCGCCGGCGAGCGCGCCTCCGCTGCCGACCGACTCGGTCGGACGGCCGTAAGCCGGGTCGCTCGACGGGGGACAGTTCGTGAGGAAACGGGAGCACAATAGGGCTCCTCCGGAGGGGCCATGGCGACGCACAAAGCGAGGGCGGGGGACGCTCGGCCGGCCCGGCACGCGTCAGGGGCGCCGGTGGGCAAGCGCGCCGGACGCAGACCCGAGCCTCCCCGCGACGTCTCGCCCTCGCGCTACATCGCGCGCATCAGCCGGTTGACCGGCCAGGAGATCCCGGGCGACATCGACCCCGACGAGCTGCTCGTGCACGCGCACCGCGACCACCATCCGCTCGAGGTCGCGGCCCAGTTCGCGGCGAGCCGATTCCTCCAGCTCACGAAGAAGGAGGACCTCGTCCACCAGGGCCTGCGGGCGGTCAACCTCCTGGGGGCGACCGCGGCCCGCGTCGCGGGAGCTGTCTTCGGGGGCGACGCGGTGGAGCGGCGGGCGAACAAGCTGCTCGGCGTCGTGCAGCGCGATCACTACTTCCAGTTCCGGGAGCCGACCCACCTCAGCGAAGGCGAGATGCAGGAGCGGGTCGAGCGCCTTCAGCGCGAGGCTTCGGCCGCTCTTCGGTCCCGCGGCCGCAACCCGCGGCTGCGCGTGCTGCTGACGGGGGCCACCGGCTTCCTCGGCAAGGAGATCCTGGTCCAGGTCGCGGACGACCGCCGGGTCGAGGAGGTGGTGGCGGTCGTGCGGCCGGAGACGGTGCGCGACGCCAAGACGAAGGAGGTCGTGAAGGTCCTGGGCCCCGAGGAGCGCGGCGCGCTCCTGTTGAAGCGGCTGGGGATCACGGGCGCTCGGGCGCGGAGGTTCCGCTTCGTGTCCGGGGACATCGAGCGCACCGACCTCGGCCTGGATCCGAAGGAGGTCGCGCGGCTGCGGGAGACGCTCACCAACGTGATCCATTGCGCCGCCAGCGTGTCCTTCGACGACACCTACGAGAACTCGTTCCGGGCCAACGTGGTCGGCTGCGCGAACGCGCTGTGCTTCTCGCTCGTCCTGCAGCAGGCCCCGGGCTCGCCCTTCATCCACCACGTGGCCATCGAGACCTCCTACATCCACGGACGCAAGAAGGCCTCTCTCGCCCAGGAGAAGACGCTCGTCTTCCCGCGCCATTTCTACAACAACTTCTACGAGCTCACGAAAGCGATGGCGTCGCTGGAGACCGACCGGTTCCTCGTCGACAGGAGGCTCCGGGTGGTTCAGCTCCTGCCATCCATCGTGATCGGTGAGTCCCGCAACGGGAACAACCGCGGCGACACGAAGGTCGTGAACGCCCCGATCAACGCCTTCGGCCGGACCAAGGAGGCAATGGCGGCGGCCGGGCGCGACCCGCTCGCCCAGGCGCGCGCGCGGGCGATCGGCTTCGTGGCCTGCGGCTTCCCCGGCGACCCCACCGCGCAGCTCAACCTGGTGCCCGTCGATCGTGTCGTGCAGGGCATCCTCGCCGCCCTCACCGTGCCCGAGGCGATCGGGACCCGCATCCACCTCGCCACCGACAACCGGATCCGCTCCGAGGACATCGTCCGGATCACGCGCGAGGAGCTGGGGGTGAACGTGCGTCTGTCGGACCCGACCCTTTACCGCAACGTGACCCTGCCCATCGTGACCACCGTGCTCGAGAGGCTGAAGGAGCCCAAGCTGGCCAATGCGCTCGGCAAGCTGGGGACGATCTTCGGCAGCTACGGCGAGTGGGGTCAGCCCATCCACGACGTGGGCAACGACGTGCGCATCCTCGGCCTGCCCATTCGCCGTCCCAACACCCAGCACGCTTTCCGCATGCTCTGCCGCCACAACCGCTACGTCCAGGAATACGGCCGGGTGCGCGACGCCGACGAGGTCGCGCGGCGCGAGGATCTCTGGGCGCGCGCGATCGAAGCGATCGAGTTCCGCACCGGGCGGGAGGTGGCCTCCATGGCCGCCGACGAGTTCCGCGAGCACCTGGCGGCCGACATCGACCTCGCGACCTTCCGCGCCCGGGGCAAGCGGGGTGGGAGCAAGATGCTGCGCGCGAAGCGGAGAGAAAGGGGCGGCGGACATTGAGCGACGAAAGCAACCTCTTCGAACGGTGGCGCGCCCGGGGCGAGGCGGTCTTCAGTCAAGTCTCCGAAGAGCTGATGAAGAATCCGAACTTCGTCAAGGCCATGCAGGCCGCGCTGAAGGGCAAGGAGCGGGTCGACGTCGCGGTGGGGCAGGCCCTGAAGGCCATGAACGTGCCCACCCGCAGCGAGTTCCGCCGGGCGGTGGCCCGCATCGACGCCCTCGAGCACGAGCTGGCGGCGCTGAAGGCCGAGCGCGCCGCGCCGGTCCTGGAGCGGCGTACGAAGCCTCCGCGCCTCCGCTCGAAGCCGCGCGGCGAACGGTAGCAATGGGACGAACCGCCCTCACCGGCACCGCGTCCTTCCTCGGCGGCCGGCTGCTACGCCGGCTGGCGGAGACCCGGGGGGTCGACCGGCTCCTGGTCGTCGACCTCGCGGCGCCGCCCGCCGCCGTCGACGTGCGCCACCGCGCGGTGGACCTCACCGAGCCGGCGGCCGACCAGCGCCTCCTCGACGTCTTCCGCGAGGAGCAGGTGGACGAGGTGCTGCATTTCGCCTTTTACACCGGACCCCGCCGCGACGCCGTGCACGCCCACGAGCTCGAATCGATCGGGACGCTCGCTTTGCTCGCGGCCGCGGCCGCCGCCGGCGTGGGCCGCGTCGTGATGCGCTCCTTCACCGCGGTGTACGGCGCGCGCGGCCAGAACCCGGCGTTCCTCACCGAGGACCGCCCGCTCCAGCCCGATCCCGGGCTCGCGTGGGTGCGCGACAAGCTGGAGGCGGAGCAGCACGTGGCCGCGTTCTCCCGCCGGTACCCGGACCTCAAGATCGCGGTCCTGCGCTTCGCACCGCTGCTGGGTCCCGGCGTGCATACGTTCTACACGCGGATCCTCGACCGGCGCGTGGTGCCGGTGCTCATGGGGTACGACCCGCTCGTGCAGATGCTGCACCCGGAAGATGCGCTCGCCGCGGCGGAGGCGGCTGTGGACCGGCCGGTCGCGGGCGCCTTCAACGTGGTGCCGAGCCGGCCGATTCCCCTTCTGACCGCCCTCCACCTGGCGGGCAAGATCCCGCTGGGAGTGCCGCATCCACTCGCATATCCGGCGGCGGATCTGATGTGGGCCACGGGCATCGGGGAGGCGCCCGGCCGTTTCTGCGACTACGTCCGCTTCCCGTTCGTGGCCGACGGCGCGCGCGCCCGGCGCGAGCTCGGCTTCACGCCGCGCTACGCGAGCCGCGACAGCCTGCTCGCCTACCTCGGCTACCGCCACCCGCACGCGCGGCTGAGCGCCGCCGAGGCGTCGGCATGAGCTCGCGGCCGAAGGTCGTGCCGTTGCGGCCGCGGAAGAGCGCCGAGGACACCCCGGCCGTGGCGGCCGCGGGGGCGGCGGTAGAGGCCGTCCGGAAGGACGGTCTGCTCGTCGCCATCGCGCGCGCGCTCGAGGCGGGGCGCCACGGGCTCACGTGGGAGAACGTGGCCGCGCTGTGGAGCGCCGCCTACTTCTCGTGGCACTCCGAGGAGGTGGACGAGTTCGGCCGCGACGCCAAGTTCACCGAGACGATCCG
>Ga0210378_10001121_pt1 | contig 13940 bp, 11 predicted proteins | sample PLM1_60_b1redo_FD_155465 | JGI IMG/M metagenome (GOLD analysis project Ga0210378, IMG submission 155465) | Groundwater sediment microbial communities from an aquifer in East River, Colorado, USA - PLM1_60_b1 redo | ecosystem: Environmental > Terrestrial > Soil > Riparian zone | place: USA: East...
GCGACCACCGGGAGCGGCCCGATCCTCGCCCCGGCGACATCGAGGAGCGGCAGAGTCACGAGCGTCGCCGTTGCCGTCCCCGTGACCCCCACGACCTGGATCGACCGTCCGGCTTGCCCCGCGAACCCCGCGCGCTCGACGGCCGCGGGCGAGATCACCGTGCGATCGGCTCCGGTGTCCACGATCAACGTGAGCGGGGTGCCGTTGAGGCGGGCCTCGACGGTGATCGGCGCCCCCGGAGTGACCCGGAGCGACACCGGCGCGTTCGTGTCGAGCGCCGGCGCCGGACGGGCTTGGGGGGCGCTCAGGGGCGTCGCGCCGTCGCGAAACGTGCTGGGGATCGCGGAGAGATCGGCCGTGTAGTACACGGTCCCCTCGGCGTCGGTCCAGCGATAGAGCTGGGCAGCGGCGGGCGTCGCGAGGAGGCAGCCGGCCAGGACGATCAGCCCGAGTCGGGGGTGTCGCGTGGCGGCCTCTACAAGATGACTTTCTTCGCCCGGAGTGCGTCGATCTCGTCGGCGGAGTAGCCCCACTCCGCGAGCACCTCGTCGGTGTGTTCGCTCTGGAGGGGCGCGGGCGTGCGGACGCCCGGGCGCATCCGCGAGTACTTCACCGGCGTGCCGATGACGGGGATCTCGCCGAGCGTGGGGTGCAGCACCCGCTCGATCATTTGGCGAGCCGCCGTCTGCGGATCGTTCATCACCTGGTCGACGGTATTGACGGGCGTCGCCGGCACTCCGGCGTCCTCGAGGAGCTTCAGCAACGGCTCGCGATCGTATTTCGCGATCGCGTCCGCCACGGCCGCCTCCAGCTCGACGCGGTGCCGCACGCGTCCGAGGTTCTTCGCGAAGCGCTCGTCGTTCCGCAGGGCGCCGAGGTCGAGCGCCACGACCAGCCGTTGCCAGAACCGGTCGTTGGCGCCGGCGATGAAGACCCACTGGCCGTCCCGGCAGCGGAAGGTGCGGTACGGCGACAGGGACGGATGCGAAGAGCCGAGAGCTTTGGGCACGGCGCCGGTGAGCAGGAAACCCTCGGCGTGGTAGTTCAGCAGCGTCACGGCGGTTTCCAGGAGCGAGGCGTCCACCCGCTGGCCGAGGCCGGTCGTCGCCCGATGGAGAAGCGCGTTGGCGATGCCGAACGCGGAGAAGATTCCGGTCGTGAGATCGAGGAACGAGACGCCGGCGCGGACGGGTGGGCCGTCGGGCTCCCCGGTGATGGACATGATGCCGCTGAAGGCCTGCATGAGCGCCTCGTAACCGGCGCCGTCCTTCCGCGGGCCGGTCCGTCCGAACGCCGAGATCGAGCAATAGATCAGGCCCGGGTTGAGCGCGGACAGGACGTCGTAGCCGAGGCCGAAGCCTTCCATCGTACCCGTCCGGAAATTCTCGATGAGCACATCGGCGCGCTTCACGAGGTTTCGCAGCACCGCGGCCCCGTCCGGGGCCTTGAGATCGAGCGTGAGGTCACGCTTGTTGCGATTGATGACGAGGTATGCCGCCGACTCGCCCCCCTTGTGGGGTGGCCAGGTGCGCGACTCGTCACCGGCGCCGGTGTCCTCCACCTTGATGACGTCGGCACCCATATCGGCGAGGAGCATGCCGCAGAAGGGCCCGGCGAGGACGCGGGAGAGGTCGATGACACGGACGCCGTCGAGCGAGAGGGCTGGGGTGACCATGTGCGCTACTATAACTCTATGTCTCGACTCCGCGAGGCGGTGACCCAGCGCATCCTCGTCCTGGACGGGGCCATGGGCACCATGATCCAGGCCGCGAACCTGGAAGCCGAGGATTTCGGCGGCGCCCGCTACGAAGGGTGCAACGAGCACCTGAACCTCACCCGCCCCGATCTGATCCGGTCGATCCACGCCGCTTACTTTGAGGCCGGCGCCGATCACGTGCTCGCCGAGTACGGTCTCGCCGAGCGCGCGTACGAGATCACGCTCGCCGCCGGACGCCTCGCGCGCGAGGTCGCCGGGGCGCGCTTCGTCGTCGGCGCGATGGGGCCGTCGACGCGTTCCATCAGCGTCACGCGCAACGTGACCTTCGACCAGGTCCGCGAGGCGTACGGGGTTCAGGCGGCGGCGCTCATCGCCGGCGGCGTGGACGCGCTCCTGCTCGAGACGGCCCAGGACACGCTCAACGTCAAGGCGGCGGCGCTCGGCGTCCGCGCGGCCATGCGCGAAGCCGGCGTCGAGCTGCCGCTCATGGTCAGCGGCACGATCGAGCCGATGGGCACGATGCTCGCGGGACAGGGCGTCGAGGCCCTGTCCGTGGCGCTCGAGCACCTCGACCTCTTTTCGATCGGCCTCAACTGCGCCACCGGCCCCGAGTTCATGACCGATCACTTGCGCTCGCTGGCGGCGATGTCCACCCGCTTCGTGAGCGTGTACCCGAACGCGGGCCTTCCCGACGAGCGCGGCCAGTACGCGGAGACTCCGGCGAGTCTCGCCTTCAAGATGAAGCGGTTCGTGGACGAGGGCTGGGTCAACTTCGTCGGCGGCTGCTGCGGAACGACGCCGGCGCACATCCGAGCGCTGAAGGCGCTGGTGAGCGGCCGCCCACCCCGTGTCCCGGCGGCGCGGGAGCCGCAGGCCGTCAGCGGGATCGAGGTGTTCTACCCGGCCGACGACAACCGCCCCTTGTTCGTGGGGGAGCGCACGAACGTGATCGGCTCGCGGCGGTTCAAGGAGCTGATCGTCGCCGACCAGTTCGAGGAGGCTGCCGAGATCGGCCGCGCCCAGGTGCGGAACGGCGCTCAGATCCTGGACGTCTGCCTCGCCAATCCCGATCGCGACGAGGCCGGTGACACGGACCGGTTCATGACGCAGATCACTCGGAAGGTGAAGGTCCCGCTCATGATCGACTCGACGGACGCGCGGGTCCTTGAAGCGGCCCTCCGCCACTGCCAGGGCAAGTCCATCGTGAACTCGATCAATCTCGAGGACGGCGAGGAGCGGTTCGAGAAGGTCGTGCCCCTGCTCCGGACCTACGGCGGCGCCGTCGTCGTCGGCTGTATCGACGAGGACAAGCGCCAGGGCATGGCGGTCACGCGCCTGCGCAAGCTCGCGATCGCCGAACGCAGCCACGACCTCCTCACCCGCAAGTACGGCGTGCCGGCGCGCGACCTGATCTTCGACGCGCTCGTCTTCCCGGTGGGAACCGGCGATGCCAACTACATCGGCTCGGCCGTCGAGACGATCGAGGGCATCCGCGCGATCAAGCAGCGGTTCCCGGAGTGCAAGACGATCCTCGGCATCTCGAACGTCTCGTTCGGCCTACCGGCGGCGGGGCGCGAGGTCCTCAACTCGGTCTTCCTCTACCACTGCACCAAGGCGGGCCTGGATTACGCGATCGTGAACACCGAGCGCCTCGAGCGCTATCCCTCGATCCCCGAGGCGGAGCGGCGGCTCGCCGAGGACCTCATCGACTGGAGGGGCAGCGATCCGGTCGCCGCATTCGCCGCCTACTTCCGCGAGAGGAAGAAGGCGCCGCCGCCCGCCACCGCGCTCTCGCTCGACGAGCGGCTCGCGCGCTACATCGTCGAGGGCAGCCGTGACGGCCTGATCGACGACCTGAACGCCAAGCTCCGGGAAGCGGCGCCGCTGGCGATCATCAACGGCCCACTGATGCGGGGCATGGACGAGGTCGGGCGGCTGTTCAACGACAACCAGCTCATCGTGGCCGAAGTCCTCCAGTCCGCCGAGGCGATGAAGGCCGCCGTCGCGCACCTCGAGCCGTTCATGGAAAAGGCCGAGTCGGCGACGCGTGGCACAATCGTGCTGGCCACGGTCAAGGGCGACGTCCACGACATCGGCAAGAACCTGGTCGAGATCATCTTTTCGAACAACGGGTATCGCGTGATCAACCTGGGCATCAAGGTCCCGCCCGAGGAGCTGATCGCGGCATATCACACGCACAAGCCGGACGCATTCGGCCTGTCGGGCCTCCTCGTGAAGTCCGCGCAGCAGATGGTGGTGACGGCTCAGGACCTCCGCGTCGCGGCCATCGAGATCCCGCTGTTCGTCGGCGGCGCGGCGCTCACCAAGAAGTTCGCCGCGACCCGGATCGCGGCCGAGTACGGCGGACTCACGCTCTACGCGAAGGACGCGATGGCGGGACTCGACCTCGCCAACCAGCTCTTCTCCGCTCCGACCCGCGAGACGCTCGTGGCGCGCATCCGCCGCGAGCAGGCGGCGCTCGCGGCGACGGCGTCCGCCACCCTCGAGCGCGCGCCCGCGACGCCGGAGCTGGCGCCGCCGCGGCGGCTCGAGCGCGTGGTGGTCCCCGCGCCGCCGGACCTCGAGCGACACGTCCTGCGCGACGTGCCCCTGATCCACCTCTACCCGTACCTGAACCTCCAGATGCTCTACGGCAAGCATCTCGGGATCCGGGGGCTCGTCGAGCGCCTGCTCGAGGCCGGTGACCCGAAGGTGCTCGAGGTCCACGAGATCGTCGAGGAACTGAAGCGTGACGCCGTCGTCCGCGGGCTGCTCCGCGCCCACGGGGCTTACCGCTGGTATCGCGCTCGGGCCGCCGGCGACACGGTGGCGCTCTTTGACGCATCCGGCCGCGAGGCGGCGACCTTCGAGTTTCCGCGGCAGAAGGACGGCGAGCGGCTCTGCCTCGCCGACTACGTGAGGGACGACGCGGACGACTACCTGGCTCTGTTCGCGGTGACCTGCGGCGCGGGAGTCAGAGAGCTCGCCTCAGCCTGGAAGGACCGGGGCGAGTACGTGCGCTCCCACGCGCTCCAGGCGCTGGCGATCGAGTGCGCGGAGGCGTTCGCCGAGATGCTCCATTCGCGGCTCCGGACCCTGTGGGGATTTCCGGACCCGCCCGAGCTGCCGATCAGCGAGAAGCTGAAAGCGCACTACCAGGGAATCCGTGTGTCGTTCGGATATCCGGCCTGCCCGAACCACTACCAGGGAATCCGTGTGTCGTTCGGATATCCGGCCTGCCCGAACCTCGCCGATCAAGTCACCCTGTTCAGGCTGCTGGAGCCCGAGACCTTCGGTCTGAGCCTGACCGAGGGCTTCATGATGGATCCGGAGGCGTCGGTGTCCGCGCTCGTGTTCCATCATTCCGCTGCGAAGTACTTCAAGGCCGAGTAGCCGGCGCGAGGATTCCGGAAGAGCCCAGGAAGACTTGACGGGCCCGAACCCTGCTCTGGTCCGGGCCCGCCGTGGATGCGGGAGAGGACGGCGCGATCGTTACTGGCCTTTGAACTTGATCTCCAGCCGGACCGTCGGCCAGCCGATCGAGCGCTCGTCCTGGCGTACGGGAGCCGGGTGACCGTCGTCGTCGAGATAGAACGCCGCCCGGCCGGGCCGGGGGGAGCCCTTCGAGCCGTCCTGCGCCATGCTGAACGGTAGACGGAAGGTGCCGGTGAAGCTAAACGAAACATTGATGCCGAAGAGCGGGAAGCTCACCGTCCCCGTACCCCCGCTAATGAAGCCGAGGGGCACGCCGACGAGCGTCGGGCTCAGATCGCCCGCGCCCTCGAAGTGGCCGCCGCCCATGGCGGCCTCCGGTGCGTCCGCGGGATTGTCGCCCTGTACCACCACCTCGAAGTCGCCGCTGACCGGGCCCGTGGCGGTGAAGACGCCGGGACTCGGCATCTCGATTGTTATGTCGTCATGGCCGACGGCGGTCACCGCGCAACGCTTGGCCTTCGGGTAGACCACCAGCAGTTCCGAGGGGCACAGCGGCGTCCCGAGTTCCGCCCACCCCGAGAGCGTTGCGGTCGCCGTCCGGAGAACGACCCTGTTGGGATCGGCCGTCGGCTGGCCGTTGGCATCGAGGAACCGCGCGTTCTCCGCGACCTCGTAGAGCACCGTGCCGATTTCCGGGCCAAGGTCCTTGCCCAGCGCCGGCGCTGGGCCGACCATCAGCGCCAACAGCGGGAACATCAGCCCCAGCAGATGCCACGTCACAGCGTTCTTCCCATAGATGCAGGTCATCGCAATCTCTCCTCGTCCCCTGTCTCGAATGGATAAGTAACGGGTACCGCATACGACTACGAGCAAGCGGGGTACCAAGATCTCTGGTCTAGAAGTACTTTATTTCGTTTAGTTCCGTCTGAAATATTTCAGGAGAAATGCTATGTAAGTGGCTGATTTATTGTCGTTTCTAGTCCGGAAATGAGGGCGAATCAGTATACGTATATGCTTTCTACGTAGTTATGGCTCATAGAGCGTGCTGGCCAGAAGCTTGACACAGAGCAGAAGTGACGCCGGTCGAGCCCGATCTCACGCGTCGGAATCTTGCTCAGCAATCGTGGCCCCCGGCCTGGCCGGAAGCTTGACGGTGAAGGTGGAGCCCTTGCCGAGCTCGCTCTTGACCTCGATCGTCCCGCCGTGGCTCTGCACGATCCCGAGACTCACCGACAACCCGAGCCCGGTACCGCTCACATCGGGCTTGGTTGTGAAGAAGGGCTCGAAAATACGTCGGGCTTGGTTGTGAAGAAGGGCTCGAAAACACGGTCGAGGTGCTCTGGTGCGATCCCGGTGCCCGTATCGATCACCTCGACCTGCACCATGTCCGCGCTGGCCGACGACCGGATGGTGAGAGAACCGCCGCTGTCCCTCATGACGTAGACCGCGTTGTTGATGAGGTTCAGGAACACCTGCTTGACCCTCGGCACGTCGACCTCCACGGGCGCCAACCCCGGGGCGTAGTCCTCCGCGAGCCTGATCGTGTCCAGCGCGCCCTGGCGGCGTAGCATGCCGAGCGTCTGCTCGAGGACCACGTTGAGGTCCGTGATCTGCGGGATGAATTCGCGCTGCCGGCTGAAGTGCAGGAGGTCTCTCACAATGTCGCGGGCACGGCCCGCCTCCTCCTGGATGAGGTCGAGCTCCTCGCGCATCGGCTCACCGGGGGGAATCTGCTCCGCGAGGTATGAGGCGAAGCCGAGCACGCTCGTCAGCGGATTGTTGATCTCGTGGGCGATGTTGGCCGCCAGCTCGCCGATCGCGGCGAGCTTGGTGGATTGGATCAGCTGCGCCTGCGTCCGCTTGAGCTCGGCCATCTGGTGCTTCACGCCCTCGTACAACCGCGAGTTCTCGCTCGCCACCGCGGCCTGCAGCGCGATGCCCTCCGCCAGCCGCAGCTCGTCGGAGGTGAAGCGATGGTGCTCCTTGAGCCAGGCGATCGCAAAACCCCCGATGCTCACGCCCTTCCAGCGCATCGGCTGGATGAGGACCGACTTGTGCGGCAGCAGCCTGGCGATTGGATGAGTGAAGCGCGGATCCTCCTGGCTGTGACTGGCGTACACCGGTCCCTCGACCCGCCGCCAGTCGCTCACCCGGGGATCCAGCGATTTCAGGGTCGCGCTCTCGAGCGTCCCCAGCAGCTCCTTGGGCACGTGATAGCCGACGATCGGCACGAAGCGGCTCCCGTCCTCGCTCAGGAGCCAGGCCCCCCCGGTGTCGGCGCCGAGCGCGCGCACCATCGCCCGCGTCGTCCTCCTCAAGATCTCGGTCAGCTCGAGCGTCGAGCTGGCGTCCTGGCTCACGGCAAGGAGGGTTTCCGTGTGACGCAGGCGTTCCTGCGTCTGCTCGTACAGGCGCGCGTTCCGGATCGCCACCGACGCCGAGGTCGCGAGCGCCTCGCCCAGGGCCAGCTCTTCGGGCGTGAACGCGTGACGCGCCCGGTAGAGGATGGTCAAGACCCCGACGAGCTCGCTCTCGAGGAAGAGCGGCAGCCCGAGAAACGACACGAATCCTTCGCTCGCGAGCCAGTCCCGGTGCTTGACGCCGGACTCGGTCAGGACATCGCTGTAGGCCAGCGGCGTGCGGTGCTTGGCGATCCACCCGATGAGCCCCTCATCGTCGTCCTCGCCGTGCTGCGCCGTGTCCTTCACCGTCCGGGTCGGCCCGGCCTGGGCGCGCAGATGGAAGACGCCGGGCACGTCCTCGCTGATGAGGATCCGCGCCACGTCGGCGCCGAACCGGCGCCGCACGAGCTCGCTGAGCCGATGCAGCACCTCGGAGACCTGGAGCGTGCCGGCGAGCAGGCGCCCGGATTCGACGAGGCTTTCCTGCTCGGCCGCGCGGCGCATCACCCCTTCGTAGAGGCGCGCGTTCTCGGCGGCGATCGCCACCTGGTCGGCGACGATCTTGAGCAGTTGCTCCTCGTCGGCCTTCGCCCCCGGCGGCAGCACGTGCCGCGCGATCATGACGCCGAGCGGGCGCCCCCGGACGGTGAGGGGCAGCTTCCACTCCACCTCGGTCCAGTCCTCGGCCGGCCCGACGGCGGAGCCCGCCAGGACGCTCCGCGGCTGCGCGGCGGGATTTCGACGCACGGCGACGTGGACGCCCGGCGGCTCGCTGAGCTCGACGCTCAGGCTGGTGGTGCCGATGGCCTGCGAGAGCCCGCCCAGGAGCTTCTCGAGCATCCCGGCGACGCCCAGCTCGGAGGTGATGTCCTGCATGGAGCGGTGCAGGTCCTCGAGCTGCGAGGCGCGGCGCACGAAGTGCTGGTTCAGCCGTTTGAGCTCCTCGACCTGGTTGAGCAGGCGATAGACAAGCCGCTGGTTCAGCTCGCGCAGGTAGACGCCTTCGTCGCGGCTTTCGACCCGCTCCCGCTTGCCGCCGAGAAACTCAGCGACCTGGTGAGGGAAGGCGTCGACGTCGATGGGCTTCTGGATGTAGCCGTCGCAGCCGGCCACGAGCGTGCGCTGCCGGTCGCCCTGCATCGCGTAGGCGGTCAGGGCGACCACCGGCGTGGAGGCCAGGTTCGGAAACGATTTCAGGATCGCGACGATCTCGTAGCCGTCGACTCCCGGAAGGTTGATGTCGAGCAGGATGAGGGCCGGCTCCTCGCGGATCGCCGCTTCGATCCCGGCCAGGCCGTCCTCGGCGTCGACGAGGGTGTACCCGGCCGCCTCCAGAACGGCGCGGACCAGCAGCCGGTTCTCGCGGTTGTCCTCGATGTAGAGGATCTTCGTTTTCTGGTCGAGTGGACGTGCCGGCATCTTCTCCTCAGGTCAAGGGGAGCGTTTCTCCTCAGGTCAAGGGGAGCGTGAAATGGAACGTGGACCCCTGGTTCTCGCGGCTCTCCGCCCAGATGCGACCGCCGTGCAGCTCGACGAACTTCTTGCTGATCGCGAGTCCGAGCCCGGTGCCGCCGGCGCTGCGGGCGACGGGGTTGTCGAGCTGCTGGAACGGCTCGAACAAGTGCGCGAGGTCGTCCTCGCGGATGCCGATCCCCGTGTCGGCGACGCTCACCCGGATCGCGTCCGGCTCGGCCACGACGCTGACGAGGATCCGCCCCTGGGCGGTAAACTTGATCGCGTTGGACAGCAGGTTGAGCAGGATCTGCTTGACCTTCGTGCGATCGCCCGACAACGGCGGCAGCTCGAGCGGCACGTTCTTCTCGAGCTTCATCTGCTGCCCGCGCGCGAGCGGCATCGACGACTCGACACACTCGTCGATCAGCTCGTGCAGGTCGAGCTCTTCTGAGATCATCTCGAGCTTCCCGGCCTCGATACGGGAGAAGTCGAGGATGCCATTGATGAGCTGGAGGAGGTGGGCGCCACTGTTGTGTACCGAGCGGATGTACGTCTCCTGGCGCTCCGTCAGCTCGCCGTCGAAGCGGTTCAGCAGCACCTTCGAGAAGCCGATGATGGAGTTGAGCGGCGTCCGGAGCTCGTGCGACATGCTGGCCAAAAACTGGGACTTGAGCCGGCTGGCCTGCAGGAGCTGCGCGTTGGATTCGGAGAGCTCCTCGTAGAGCCGCGCGTTCTCCAGCGAGATGGCGACCTGATTGGCGAGGACGGCGAGCACCTCCAGCTCCTGATCGTCGAAGATGTCGCCGGAGAGCTTCTCGCCCACGAGCAGGATCCCGGTGAGCTTGCTCTCGATCTTCAAGGGCACGATCAGCGTCGCTTTGATCGCGTCGAGCTCACCCTCGGCCGTCTCGAAGTACGCCGCGATCTCGGGATTCAGCTTGACCTCTTCCTTCACCAGCACCCGGCCCGTCTGGTTCAGCCACTGCACGATCCGGCTGTCGACCCGGATCGCCACGGCCCCGACGCCCTCGCCGACGGTGGCGTCCTCGCGGTAGACGACGAACGCGCTGCGCTGAGCGTCGTAGATCATCAGGACGCAGTGGGTGAGCGGCACCCCGCGGACGAGCCCGTGGACGAGCGTTTCCATCAGCCGTCCGAAATCGAGGATCGAGCCCATCCGCTTGCTGAGGTCCAGGAGCGTCTCGTAGCACCCGCGCCGCCGGCTGAACATGACGCGCTCGATCCGCTCCTCCAGCCGCTGCCCGAGCGGGCTCACGAGCATGGTCATCACGAACCCCAGCGGCAGGATGACCCACAGCGGGTTCAACTGGTCCCAGTCAGCGTACTGCTCGGCCGCGACCAGCACCGAGGTGAGCACGCCCCACAGCAGAAGGTAGATCGCGCCCTTCTTCACTACCACGTTCACATCGAAGAGGCGGTAGCGCACGATCGACGTCCCGAGCATGAGCGCGAACACCATGTTCGCGGGGATGCCCATCGGGTACACGAGGTCCGCCGCCGGCACGAAGCGGGCGAGGATGAACCGGGCGAAGTCGATGAGGCCGCCGATCAGGCTCACCAGGGTTCCTAACAAGATCAGGGTCGCGCGATTCCGTCGGAAGCTGGAGTCGACGTCGTTGTAGGTCCGGACAAGGTGCAAGAGCCCGTAGATGAGGAAGCAGTTGAAGTAGACGAAGAAGGGCGTGTACAGCAGGCCGGTCGCCGGCGCCCATCCCCAGTACGTCGACTTCACACCGCTCATGAAGAGTGACGAGCCGCTGCGAGTTCACGCCGCTCATGAAGAGTGACGAGCCGCTCAGGTTGATGATGCTGAAGAGGAGCGCGAGCGCGTACACGACGAGCAGGGAGGTCCGGTGGCGCGTCGTGCTCTCGAGGAAGATCAGGACGAAGTGGTAGTAGAAGGCCGGGAGCGCGATGACCCCGGTGTGGATGACGATCTCCCAGAAGACCGCGGTCGCCTCGTCCGGTGACCTCCGGAGCATGAAGACGCCAAAGTTCCAGACGGCCATGCCGCCCACGAAATACGTGAACAGACGGTTCAGCCGGCTCCCGGGGTTGCGGAAGAGCGTGATCCCGGCGAGGGAGACGTTCAGGACCAGCGCGAGGAGCGGGAGAAAGTTATGAGGCGTCACGCGTGTCCCCCTCGGCACCCTCGAGAGGGGAATAGGCTTTGTCCTTCTTGCGCTGCTGCTCGATCTCGTGCTTGAGAATGTTGTCCTTCTTGCGCTGCTGCTCGATCTCGTGCTTGAGAATGCCGAAGATGAGCATGTCCCAGCACTGACCGTCCTGGTATCCCGCCTGCCGGAGAATACCCTCCTGCCGGAAGCCGTTGCGCCGCAGCGAGTTGGCGCTCAGACGATTGTACTCGTACACCTTCGCCTCGATGCGCCGGAGCCCCAGCACGTCCACCCCATAGTAGGAGATGAGCTTACCCGCCTCCACACCAAATCCACGGCGGATCGCCTTCGGGTCGGTCAGCATGACCTCGAGGAAGGCGTAGCCCTCGAGGAGGTGGATGTTGAACAACCGCGCCACGCCGAGGGGCCTGGCCCACTCCACGCTGGCCTCGATCACGAGGACGATCTGCGTGGAATCCATCAGGCACGCCTCGTAGAACGAGGGGTCCTTGTCGTACACGTGCTTGTAGGAGTTCAGGAACTCGCTCCCGACCATGCGCTCGATGAACGGATCTTCCGCCCACTCGGAGAGATACTCGAGATCCTCCGGCGAGAATGTCCGCAGGTAGACGCGTAGCCCCTGCGAGACCACGCCCCGTCGGCGCGCGTTTCCCTCGCCCGGGCTCGACGACACGGACGACGCCTCGTCCACGGCGATCATTCCCCCCCCTGCGTTAGTCGTCGACGAACGTGATCTCAAGGCGCACGGTGGGGTGCCCCAGCGCACGCTCGTTCGCGAGCACCCACACGAGGTCGCCACTGTCCTCCTTGTAGACCACGCCATGATCGACCTCGAACGGCTGCCTGAACTTCCCCCGGAAGGGGCTTCGCCGCCATCCTTCACGCTCGCCGCGGACGGCGGAGCTCACGCCGTCCGGCACCACGCCAGGTGGCTCAGGCCCGATAGGAACGTCTGGCGGGACTCGATGACCTCGAACCCGGCGCGGCGAAGCGTCTCGTGGAACTCGGCCGCGCCGAGATAGCGATGCTCGCTCTCCCGGAAGAACTCGAAAGCGACCGTCGGCACAAGCCATCGCAGGGCCCGGACGGCTGCCCCCAGTCCTTCCGCATCCCGCACTGCGCGGAACGTCCGCATCACGCGCGCCGGGCGATCGTAGGTCAGGAAGATCGCGTGTCCGTCCGGCTTCAGCGCGCGCCGGCAACCCTCGAGCAGCGCGACCGGATCGGGATGCCAGTACAGCGTGTGCATACTCACCAAGACGTCGAAGTTCCCCCCGCTCGGCACCACGGCGCGCCCGATGTCCAGGTGTTGGAACGTCAAGTTGGCTCCGCGCGGCTTGTTCTTCTCGCGCGCGATCTCGACCAGGTGCCTTACGCCGTCGATCCCGACGACCGAGTAGCCCTCCTTGGCGAGCCGGAGGCTGACGTTCCCGATCCCGCACGCGACGTCGAGCACCCGGGTCACGCGCGCGGCGGTCTCGTCGGGGACCGAGCGGGCGACGAACGCGACGATCTCCTCGAGCATGGCTTCATAGGGCGGGAAGCGTGTCACCACCGCGTCGTAGGTGACGCCGTACGTGACGGCGATCATGTGCTCGAGCGCTTCCCGAAAAGGCATACGATCTCCCGCCCGTTCCGCGGGCGCGGCCGGCCTGACGCCCGCGAGAGGCCGAGGTGGATACGGGGTACGGCACGATGTCGTCACGGCTCACCTAAGTCTCGGCCTTCCTCGCCCACACCAAGAGGCTGGCGTCGCCGAGGAACGTCCTCCGCATGTCCAGCACCGCGAACCCGGCCCGTCGCACCTGGGCCGAAAACGTGGCCTCGTCCCAGTAGTGCGGCCCGATCCGCTCTCGGGTCGCCTCGAAGATCGAGTTGGGCAGCACCCACAGAAGACAGTGGAGCACCGCACTCAGTCCGTCACGCCGCCCGATCTCCCGTAGCGTCGACCACTGCCCGATCTGGCGCGTGTGATTCACGAACACCGCGTGCCCGCCGGGCTTGAGCACTCGGTGCGCTTCTCGAAGCAGCCGGTCCGGCGCCGGGTGCACGTAGAGGGAGTGGATACTGATCAACTGGTCGAAGCCCACCGGGCTTGAGCACTCGGTGCGCTTCTCGAAGCAGCCGGTCCGGCGCCGGGTGCACGTAGAGGGAGTGGATACTGATCACCTGGTCGAAGGCGCCGTCGCGGAACGTATTGCCCCGAGTGAGCTCCCCCTGCCGAAAGGCCAGGTTGGCCAGGTGCCGTGCCCGGCGCTTTTCCTTCGCCGCCCCGACCAGCGCGGCGTACGAGTCGAGCCCCGTGACCGTGAACCCCGCCTCGGCCAGCGCGCACGTGAAGTTGCCCGGCCCGCACCCCAGGTCGAGCACCCGGACGTCCCGTCGCTCGACGCGCGCAGGAACCGCGGCTTCGACCAGATCGCGGACCTCCCTCTGGAGTCGCTGGTAGTAGCTGAAGCGCGGGTAGACGTAGTCATAGACCACGCCGTAGCCGACCGAGAGCATCCGATCGAGCCACCCATGGATCGGATCGACCTTCCACTTCATGGCGACTCCCGCCGTCACCGTCGTGGGCGCACTGCGCTGCATCCTCGCGCGCCCCTAGGCTTTGCTCGCGAGGACCTTGTCGACCGCCCCGCGCAGCTCCGACGGCGTGAACGGCTTCAACAAGATGTAGTCGAATCCCAGTCGCGTGGCCTCGTTGATGATGTCGGGCGTGCCGTGGGCGGTCATGAGCATGCACGCCATGCCGGGACGGATCTGGCGGGCTTG
>Ga0210378_10001124_pt1 | contig 13928 bp, 13 predicted proteins | sample PLM1_60_b1redo_FD_155465 | JGI IMG/M metagenome (GOLD analysis project Ga0210378, IMG submission 155465) | Groundwater sediment microbial communities from an aquifer in East River, Colorado, USA - PLM1_60_b1 redo | ecosystem: Environmental > Terrestrial > Soil > Riparian zone | place: USA: East...
ACCGTCAGCGTGTAGAGAGCGATGAAACTGGCGGTCACGTTGCGGGCGGCGCTCATGGTGGCGGTGCAGGTGCCGGTACCGGAGCAGCCGGCGCCCGACCAGCCGGCGAAGCGGGAGCCGGAGGCCGCGGTTGCCGTGAGCGTGACGACCGTGCCGTCGTCGTAGTCGAGGCTGCAGGTCGGGCCGCAGTTGATGCCGCTGCCGGAGACACTGCCGGTGCCGGAGCCCGATTTCGCGACCGTGAGTGTGTAGAGGGCGATGAAGCCGGCGGTGACGTTGCGGGCCGCGCTCATGGTGACGGTGCACGTGCCCGTGCCCGAGCAACCGGCGCCCGACCAGCCGTTGAAGCGCGAGCCTGAGGCGGCGCTGGCGGTGAGGGTGACGACCGTGCCGTCGTCGTAGTCGGCGCTGCAGGTGGCGCCGCAGCTCACTCCGCCGAGGTCGGACGTGACGGTGCCCGAACCGGTGCCCGACTTGGTGATCGTCATCGTGTACTGGGCGATGAAGCTGGCGGTGACGCTGCGCGCGGCGCTCATCGTGACGGTGCACGTGCCCGTGCCCGAGCAACCGGCGCCCGACCAGCCGTTGAAGCGGGAGCCGGAAGCGGCGGTTGCCGTAAGCGTGACGACCGTGCCGTCGTCGTAGTCGAGGCTGCAGGTCGGGCCGCAATCGATCCCGTTGCCGGCGACGCTACCGCTGCCGGAGCCCGACTTCGTGACTGTCAGGGTGTAAAGGGCAATGAAGTTCGCGGTCACGCTGCGGGCCGCACTCATCGTGACGGTGCAGGTGCTGGTACCCGAGCACGCGCCCGACCAGCCGGTGAAGCGGGAACTGGATGCGGCGCTGGCGGTGAGGGTGACGGCCGTGCCGTCGTCGTAGTCGGCGCTGCAGGTGGCGCCGCAGCTCACTCCTCCGACGTCGGACGTGACGGTGCCCGTGCCGGTGCCGGACTTTGTGACCGTGAGCGTGTAGAGGGCGACAAAGCTGGCGGTGACGTTGCGGGCCGCGCTCATCGTGACGGTGCACGTGCTGGTGCCCGTGCAGCCGGCACCCGACCAGCCGTTGAAGCGAGAGCCGGAGGCTGCCGTTGCGGTGAGTGTGACGACCGTGCCGTCGTCGTAGTCGGCGCTGCAGGTGGCGCCGCAGTTCACTCCTCCGACGTTGGAGGTGACGGTGCCCGTTCCGGAGCCCGACTTCGTGACCGTCAGCGTGTACAGGGCGATGAAACTCGCGGTCACGTTGCGCGCGGCGCTCATGGTGACGGTGCACGTGCCGGTGCCTGAGCAACCGGCGCCCGACCAGCCGCTGAAGCGGGAGCCGGAGGCGGCGCTGGCGGTGAGCGTGACGACGCTTCCTGTCGTGTATTCGGCGCTGCAGGTGGCGCCGCAGCTCACTCCGCCGATGTCGGATGTGACGGCGCCCGTGCCTGTCCCCGTCTTCGTAACCGTCAGCGTGAAGGCGGCGACGAAGGTGGCGGTGACACTACGGGCCTCGCTCATCGTGACGGTGCAAGTGCCGGTGCCGGAGCAGTCCCCGGACCAGCCCGTGAAGATGGAGCCCGAGGAAACGGTTGCGGTCAGTGTCACGACCGTGCCATCGGGGAACGGCGCGCTACAGGTCGCTCCGCAGTTGATCCCGGCGACGTTCGACGTCACCGTGCCGGTGCCGGACCCCGCCTTCGTGACAGTCAGCGTCTGGGGTGCGCCGAAGTTCGCGAACGCGCTGCGAGCCTGGCTCATCGTGACGACGCACGTCGTGCTCGATCCTGAGCAGTCGCCGCTCCAGCCGACGAAGCTCGAACCTGACGTCGCCGTCGCGGTCAGCGTCACGACGGTGCCGTCGGCGTAGGTTGCGCTGCACGTCGCCCCGCAGTCGATCCCGCCGACGTTCGACGTCACCGTGCCGGTGCCGGACCCGCCGACCCCGACGTCGAGCGGGTAGGACGCGACCCCGCTGAACAACGCGATGGCCGACCGCGCTTGGCTCATCGTCACGGTGCACGTGAGCGTGATGCCGACGCAGTCGGCTCCGAGCCAACTCGTGAAGATCTGCCCGCTGCCCGGCGTCGCAGTGAGCGTGACGACGGCGCCCGATCCATAAACGTCGGAGCAGAACGTGTTGCCGTTGCCGCAGCTGATCGTCCCAACGCTCGAGGCGACTGTCCCGTTTCCGGTCACGGACACGCTGAGCAGATACGTCTGCTCGACGAACGTGGCAGTGACGGAGCGCGCTTGAGACATCGTGACCTGGCACGTGCCGGTCCCGCTGCAGCCTTCACCGGACCAGCCGTTGAACGCCCAGTCCGTGGTCGCCGACGCCGTCAGAGTGACGACTGTCCCGTCCGCATAGCTGCTCGTGCACGTTGCTCCGCAGTTCAGGCTGCCGACGTCTGCCGTCACGCTGCCCGATCCGGCTTTGGAGACTTCGAGCGGATACGAAGTCACGCCGGTGAACGTCGCGGTGACCAAGCGTGACTGGTTCATCGTGACGATGCAGGTCAGCGAGGCGCCGCTGCAACCGCCGCCCGACCAGCCGACGAAGATGTCGCTGCCGAGCGGCTGGGCTGCGAGCGTGACGACCGTTCCCGTGCCGTAACCGACCGAGCAGATGACCGTCGTGGGGCCGCAGTCGATCCCGCTCGAGGTGCCGTACGTCAGCGTTCCGGCGGGGGCGGACGTGACCTTGCCGTTGCCGGCGATTGTCGTGTCCAACCCGTAGCGAGCAGTGAGAGGGCCGGAGAGCAGCGCGAACGTGTCGTGATCCGAGTTGTAGTGGTAGCTCGAGCCCGAGAAGTCGTAGATCGTCGAATTGAGCGTCCCCGATCCGGGCGCAACGGCTCGCACCGTGTAGGTGACGACGACGCGGCCGCCGGCCTTCCCGCCCGGGATGTTCGGGGGGCCGACGCACGACCTGTTCGTAGGGACGGTGCTCCAGCCGCACGCATCGCTGTAGAGCGAGCTCGACGTGGCTCCACTGGGATTGCTGTACGTCGCGCTCGTGGAGACGACCTGCACGACCGACGACGGGAAGTTCACGAACGTCTCGAGCTGCTGGTACGCGGTCGACGTCTCGGCGTAGAACTTGTACGTGTACGTATTGCCGATGACGAGATTCGTCGGAGCCGGGTCACAAACCGTGTACGCGAGGTTGCAGCCGCCCGCTCCGGCGAGCTTCTTCGTGTTGTTCCGGCCCTGCGAGACGAGCTTTTCGACGTAAAGCTGCCGCTGCGAGCCCGACGTGCTGAGGCCGCCGTCTCCCGTCACGGTGATCTGATAGTCGCGCGACTTCAGGCGCGAGCTCGGTGAGCGGTTGAGCGTGACCTCGAAGAAGACCTGCCGGCAGTACCCGGCGGCCATCGTCCCGACGCTTACCGTCGTTCCCTCCGCCGGGCCGGTGAACGCGTTCTGGCTCGTCTTCCACGCCCAGGTCCCGACGACGTTCGTCACCGGGTCGGACCCCGTGTTGCAGACACGGACGCCGACCGGGAAGACATTCGGGCCGGTGTTGACGTTGTTCGAGTCGAGCCCGATCACGTCCCACGTGACCGGCGTGACCGTCAATGGTCCCCCGGCGGCGTTCGGGGAAGGGGCGACAACGCCGAGTCCGACCGCCGCGAGCGCGACGAGCAGGAGGAGCCGGACGTACCGGGTACGGATGCGTGTGCGCGCAGTCAAAGGAAGGCTGTTGCCGCAGACAGAGCCTTCTTGCAATAGCGGCCGCGACTGACGGTGACTCGTCCCCCGATCGAGGGATCAAGCCGGCCATGAATGCCTCAGGACTGCGTTCGGACGGGTGGGGGAGGTCTTCGTAACGGTGAAACGGGCCGCTGTCGCCTCTGCAGATCACTCGACGGTTCGCGAGGACGCAACTCCGGGGCACGCAGATGAGCCTTTACATAGAAGATTCGATTTGATATCAGGCACCCTAGGGAGAAGGGAGAGGAGCATCGTGAAGAGAGCGATCGCGCTACTTGTGATCCTCGGGCTCGCCTCAGCAACACCAGCGGCGGCGGGCACGTGGAGCGGCAGCGTCCCATTCACGAACGTGATCGGGAACACGCCGTTCGAAGGCGGCGGCTATGCCGGCTATGACCCCGGAGCGACCGCGCCGAATCCGGGCAGCTGTCGCCTCGGCGACTACAACGCCAACCTCTCGGAGTCGTGGATCGCGGTCCGGCCCGGCACCGAGAACCTCGTTGGGACCTCGAAGGTGTTCTTCGAGAAGTTCTCGACGCTCTACAACTTCCATCTCGGCTCGCACCGGTTCCTGAACGGCGTTCCGGCCGGCTCGAACATCGTCCAGGGCTACGAATGCGTCACGACCGGCACGCAGGAGATGCCGCCGAGCTGGACGAACAACACCGATCCGAACGTGGACTTCGACTCGGCAGGCCGCGCCTACCAGGTGACGCTGCCCTTCAACGCGTTCTGGGCCAACCTGCACCCGAACTCGAACATCGGCATCGTCTATTCGGACGATCTGGGTCAGACGTGGGTGAAGGGGAACGGGGGCGAGCCGCTCGAGCATGCGCCGAACTGGTCGAGCCTGTCGTTCGGCTTCGTGGAGGACAAGCAGTGGATCGCGGTCAACCACTTTCCGGGGACTCGCTTCCAGGATCACGCCTACGCAACGTGGGGGGTTTACAACGGCTCGACCGCGAAGATCAAGGTTGCCGTCTCAGAGGATCGCGGTCAGACGTTCCGGAAGGCGATCACCGTCACTCGACCGAACGAGACGTCCTCGCTGAACGAGTACGTCTACCCGGTTGTCGACGCGGGCGGTGACGTCTACCTCGTCGTCGCCTCGAGCTCGCCGAGCTCCCCGTTGGCGAAGACGATCTACGTGTCTCGCTCGCGTGACGACGGCCGCACGTGGGGGCCGTGGATGAGGGTCGCCAGGTCGAACCAGCTCCCGGGCTGCTGCCTGCCGAACACGCGCTTCCGGGACGGCATCCTCGAGCACTTCGCCGCCAGCCCGACCTACCCCGGCCACCTCTACGTGACATGGGAGGACTGGGACGGAACGCAGTTCGACGTCAGGTTCTCGCAGTCGACCGACGGCGGGACGACCTGGTCGGCACCGATCCAGGTGAATGACGCCGATCCGAACGACCAGTTCCAGCCCTCGGTCGCGGCGGGGCCGGGCGGCGCGGTCGCGGTCGCGTTCTACGACCGCAGGCAGGCATGCCCGAGCGACCCCAGCATCGGGCCCGCCCACCTCGGCCGGACGAATTTCTGCATCGACACGACGCTCCAGGCGTTCAAGGACGCCGGCAGCGGTGCGGTTCCGGTCGGCGACGACGTCCGTATCTCCGAGTTCACGTGGGATCCCGAACAACCGCTCCAGACGATCGACGGGCTTGACCAGATCGCGTGCGCTGCGCACCAGAACCCGTGCACGATCCGATCGTTCATCGGCGACTACTTCGGGCTCGCGGTCTCGGCGACGAGCATCTATGGGTTCTTCGTCTCGACCCATTACCCATCCGCCGTCACGGGCGATGGGGGTGCAACCGTCTACTACCAGCAGCAGGTGCTCTCAACGGTGCCGCGATCGGCCTTCGGGGGCGGCTTCTAGAGCGACCTACCTCAGGGGCGCGGCTCGCCGTAAGCAGAGCCGCGCCCCGAGGCCGCAGGGCTCATGCTCCGACGCCGTGAAGCGAGGGCCGGAGACCCCACCGCCGCAAAGTGGGCGCGGACCGACCCTCGCCACTCGTTAGATCCCTCGAACGTCGAACTCTTGCGGTCTGTTCGTATGCTCGCTTTCGCGCCGACGCGCGGCTCGGACGCCGCCTCGTTGGGGGGACAATACGAGGGGCTTATGCCCGCTAAGAAGATGCACGCCGATGAGGTAGAAATCGACTCTGCTCTCGTTGGCCGGTTGGTAGCCGCGCACTTCCCGGAGTGGGCGGCGCTGCCGATCGAGCCCGTTCCCTTCTTCGGGACGGACAACGCGCTCTACCGGCTTGGCGACGACATGGTCGTGCGGCTACCGCGCAGGGAGCGGACCAGCAGGACACTGGAGAAGGAACGCCAATGGCTGCCGAGACTCGCTCCGCTCCTGCCGCTCGCCGCCCCGGTCCTGCTGGCAGAGGGGTTGCCCGCCGAGGGCTATCCCTTTGCGTGGTCGGTCTACGGATGGCTGGAGGGCCAGGACGCGACCACCGGGCGCATCACCGATCTGAGCCGGTTGGCGACCGATCTGGCGCAGTTCGTAGCGGCCTTGCAGCGGATCGATCCCACAGGCGGCCCGGTCCCCGGGGAACACAACTTCTTCCGCGGTGTGCCGCTTCGGACGCGAGACGAGGCCACCCGCGCGGCGATCGCCTCCTTGGCCGCCACGGTCGACGTCGGCGCAGCGACCGCGGCTTGGGAGGCAGCCCTTCAGGCACCAGAATGGGAGCGCCCGCCAGTCTGGATCCACGGAGACCTCGACGCACGAAACCTGCTGGTCGAAGAGGGCCGGCTCAGCGCCGTCGTCGACTGGGGCGGTCTCGGCGTCGGTGACCCCGCGTGCGACGTGATGATCGCCTGGAAGGTCCTCTCGGCGGACACCCGCCACATTTTCCGGACCGCGCTCTCGGTCGACGAGGCAACCTGGGCGCGCAGTCGCGGCTGGGCGCTCTCCCAGGCGCTGATTGCTCTCGCCTATTACACGCCGGAGACGAACTCGGTGCTCGTCCGCGAGGCTCAGCGCTGGATGGGAGAGGTGCTCGCCTAGCGGCACCAGCGCAGCCCGGAGGCGTTCTGCCACACTCGAGGGCAGTCATGGAGACCGGCGTGACCACCGTGCGCGACGTGCCCGAGCGCAACCGCTTCGAGATCGACGTGGACGGCGAGGTCGTTGGCTTCACTCGATACCAGCGAGCGAACGGGACGATCGCGTTCGTGCACACCGAGATCGATCCAGTCCATGAGGGCGCGGGTCTCGGCGGCGCACTCGTTGCGGCCGCCCTCGACGAGGCGCGCCGGCAAGGAGCTCGCATCCTGCCGTTCTGCCCATTCGTGCGCTCGTACCTCCAGCACCACCCCGAGTACGCGGATCTCGTGCCGGACGAGCGGCGCGCCGCCTTCGGACTGCAGGCCGATGGCTGACCCGGTCAAGCGCTATCAGGGCGAGCGCGTCGAAGTGACGTTCGACGGGCGCCGGTGCCTCCACGCCGCGCGCTGTCTCAGCGGGCTACCGGACGTCTTCGACGCCAAGCGCCGCCCATGGATCCTTCCCGACCGGGCGCCCCCCGAGCAGGTCGCCGAGGTCGTTCGGCGCTGCCCGAGCGGAGCGCTGCACTACAAGCTCGTCGACGGCGATCCTGAGGCGCCCACGACGCCGACGCAGGTGTCCGCCCGCGAGGGCGAGCCGCTGTGGCTGCGCGGCGACCTGCGCATCGACGCCGGCGAAGGGCCCGTAGCGGAAACACGCGCTGCGCTCTGCCGGTGCGGCTCGACCGCCAACGCACCGTTCTGCGATGCCACGGGCAATTGTCGTGACTGGCACGACCGGGCCGCGGAGCTCGATGGGACGCAAAGCGCTGAACCGCCCAAATGAACGGGCCAATAGCGCTGCTGTACGACATCCACGGCAACCTCCCCGCGCTCGAGGCCGTCTTCCACGACGCGGGGGTTGCCGGAGCAACGAGCTACCTCCTCGGCGGCGACTACGCGGCCTTCGGGCCCTGGCCACGAGAAACCGCGGAGCGACTCGAGGTCCTGCCGACGACCGCTCGCATCCGCGGCAACGTCGAGCGATGGCTGCGCGAAGAGCCGGAAGCGCCCGCCGAAACGAAGCACTTGCTCGACGCCGCGCTTGCCGCGGCGAACGACGCGCTAGGCCCGGTGCTTGTCGCGCGCTTGTACGAGCTCCCCGAGCGCGCGGAATTCGACGGCATGCTCGTCTGCCACGGCTCACCGCTCTCAGATGTGGAGACCTTCGACCCCGAGCCGCAAGCGGGCGAAGAGCGGATGCTCGCGGGGGAGGCCAAGCGAACGATCCTCTTCGGGCACAGCCATCAGCAGTTCGAACGGCCCGGGCCGGACGACACCCTGCTGGTCAACCCGGGCAGCGTCGGCATGCCACTGGACGGCGACCCGCGGGCCGCCTGGGCGCTCTACGAGAACGGACGAATCCTGTTTCGCAGAACCGAGTACGACACCGAACGAGCAGCCGCGAGGATGCGCTCCTACGGCGAGTGGGCGGAACCAATCGCGCGACGGATCGAGCAAGGATCCGACTAACGATGGCGACGAGGCTGACAATCGTTGGTGTGGGCGGCTCGACTGCGACCGTCTCCAGGAGCCGTGCCGCCTTGCAAACGGCACTCGAAGGGGCCGAGACCGCGGGAGCGGACACGCGGCTGCTCGACATCCGCCAGCTCGACCTGCCCATGTACAACCCCGACGACGACGAGCCGAACCAGTCGGCGACCGCGCTGATCGACGCCTCATATTCGGCAGACGGGTTCCTCTGGAGCAGCCCTGCCTCCACGACAAGGTGATCGGCCTCATCAGCGCCGCACACGGAACACAGGGGCTTCAGGCCATCAACACGATGGAGTTCGCCACTCGAGCGCTTCGAGCTTGGGCGGTGCGCTACGTCGTTCCGGTTGCCAGCGCGGCGCGCGTTTTCGATCGCGAAGGGCGGATTCAGGATCAGGCGGTCGAGCGGAAGCTGACGATGCTCGGCAGCGAGGTCGTGCGCGTCGCGGAACGGTTCAGCGTCGATGTGTCACTTCACCGTCAAGCCGAGTGCGCGCACGCGGCTGAACGCGTTGCGACGGTCGCGTAGGTAATGGCGCGTCTCTATCTCGCAACCGGGGATGGGATCGCCCGCCTGGACGGCGAGGGCGGCGAATGGACAAGCGAGCTCTTCCTGGCCGGGAGTGGCGCCCAGTGCCTGGCGGTCGACCCGCGCGACGCGGACACGCTCTACGCGGGCCTGCGCGAGGGGGGAGTGCGCCTGACACAGGACGGTGGGAGCACCTGGGTGAACTGCGCGCTGCCCGAGCCCGGCGTCTTCTCGCTCGCGGTCAGCTCCGCCGATGGTTCCGTCTACGCAGGCACCGAGCCGAGCCGGCTGTTCCGCAGTGATGATCGCGGCGAGAGGTGGCGCGAGCTCGAAGGCCTGCTCGAGCTGCCCTCTCGACCGACGTGGAGCTTTCCGCCCCGCCCGTGGACGTCGCACGTCCGTTGGATCGCCCCGAGCCCGCATGACGCCGACCTGCTCCTGGTCGGAATCGAGCTCGGCGGGCTGATGCGCTCGACGGACCGCGGTGAGACGTGGCAGGACCACCGTCCGGGTGCGCAGCGCGATGTGCACTCGCTCGCCTGGCACCCGCGCGTTCGCGGCAGGGCGTACGAGGCCGGTGGCGGCGGCGCCGCCTTCAGCGAAGACGCGGGCGAGAGCTGGCAACCCGCCGACGAGGGTCGCGACCGCCATTACACCTGGTCGGTCGCCGTCGATCCGGACGACCCGGAGCTCTGGTACGTATCCGCGAGCACGGGGCCGTATGCCGCGCATGGACGCGACGATCCGCAGGCGCGCGTCTACCGGCGACGGACGGGCGAGGTCTGGCGCGCGCTGGCGGGCGGTCTTCCCGAGCCGCTACCGGCGATGCCCTATGCGCTGGTCGCCGGCGAAGCAAGCCTCTTCGCCGGCCTCGCAGACGGTCAGATCTGGGAGAGCAGCGATCATGGCGACAGCTGGCGCGCGTGCGCGTTCGAAGGCGACCCGATCAAGGGGCTGCAGGCGCTCGTCTACGCAGCCTGATCGCGAGTCGGTTCAAATCGCGCGACCTGACACACTTCGGCGGCCAGTTGGACCGTTTAGTCCTCATAGCTAGATTGAAGGAAGAAGCCCAGGAGCGCGCCCGCGAGTTAGCGAAAGCGGAGCGGGACGTCGAACCCGGAGAAAACGGCTTTCTTCGAACAGCGGTGTTCATCGCCGCCACCGAGGTCGTGTTTCTCTTTGAGGGGCCGGACGCCGACCAAATCGTTCATGAGCTTCTCAACGATCCCGTCCGCTCGACCGCGATCAGTCCGTGGATACCACTGTTCGACGGGCCCCTGCACTGGGCGCAGGAGATCTACTCCTGGCCGGCTGGAGAAGGAAGCTAGCCAGGGTGGCCGAGGATCGGGTGCGGCCGGTACGGCGCCTCCAGTCGGGCCACCTCCGCCTCGCTCAGCGCCACTTCCGTCGCAGCGATCGCATCGTCCAGGTGACGCAGCTTGGTCGCCCCCACGATCGGTGCGGTCACCCCGGGCTTGCCGAGCAGCCAGGCGAGCGCAACCCGTGCTGGGGAGACGCCACGCTCTTCAGCGACCTCGCGGACCACGTCCACGACGTCGAAATCGGAGTCCTCGTACATCTCGGCCACCGGATCGCTGGCGGCCCGGAGCGTCGTCCGCTGGCCGCCCCGCTCGCGGTTACCAGCTAGGAACCCTCGCGCCAACGGGCTCCACGGAATGATCCCAACCCCCTGGTCGAGGCAGAGGGGGATCATCTCCCGCTCCTCCTCGCGGTAGACCAGGTTGTAGTGGTTCTGCATCGACACGAAGGTTGTCCAGCCGGCCTCACGGGCGGCGGACTGTGCCTTCGCGAACTGCCAGGCGTGCATGCTCGACGCTCCGATGTAGCGAGCCTTCCCAACCTGCACGACGTCGTGTAACACGGCCATGGTCTCTTTGATCGGCGTCTCCTCATCCCAACGGTGGATCTGGTACAGGTCGACGTAGTCGGTACCAAGCCGGCCGAGGGAAGCGTCGATTGCGGCCAGGATGTGCTTTCGGGACAGCCCCCTGTCGTCTGGGCCCGGCCCCATCGGGAAGTAGACCTTGGTCGCGAGGACGTAGTCGTCGCGATGTGCGAAGAGCTTGGCGAGCAGCCGGCCGGTGATCTCCTCGCTCAGACCTCTCGAGTACATGTCGGCCGTGTCGAAGAACGTCACGCCCGCCTCGACCGCCCGCCGCACGATCGGCTCGGCCGCTTCCTTGGGCAGCATCCACGCTCGTGAGCCCGGATCCCCGTAGCTCATCATCCCGAGGCAGATTCGCGACACGTTCAGGGCCGACGAGCCCAGGGGCACGTATTCCATTCAGCGCACCAGTTTGCCTTCGCGATGGACCGCGACCGCCGCGACCACGAGCCCGACGCCGACGACCTCGGTCGAGGAGGGGATCTGCGCGAGCACGACGATGCCGACGACCGTCGCCGTTGCCGGCAGCAGCGAGACCATCAGCGAATACGTGGCGCGACTCAGCCTGGCCATCGCAAGCTGGTCGAAGACATAGGGGATGACCGACGAGGAGATCCCGACTCCGATCCCGGCCGCGAGAGCGATCGGATCGAGTAGCGCCGGCGCGGCGCTCCAGGCCCCGATCGGAGCTATGGCGACGAAGGCGACCAGCATCGCCGCGCCCAGACCGTCGATCCCGCTCATCTGCCTGCTCTGCGCGATGCGGTGAGCGAGGACGATGTAGAAGGCGAAGAGGGCGGCGTTGGCGAAGGCGAAGGCGACGCCGAGCGGCTCCCCCTCGATGCGGACGTCGGTGAGCAGGTAGACGCCGCCGACGGCTGAGCCGAGGGCGAGCGCGTTTCGGGCCGTGCGCGCTCCGGCTGCGGCCAACGCGATCACGGGCAGGAATTCGATCGCCGCAACCGTGCCGAGAGGTAAGTGGTCGATCGAGATGTAGAAGCAGGCGTTCATCGTGGCCAGCACGGAGCCCATGGCGATGATCGTCAGGCGCCCGTTTGCGTCGAGGCCCGCAAACGCACGCCACGGTCGGCGCCAGAAGGCGAAGATGATCGCGGCGGTAGCGATCCGAATCCAGGCCACGCCCAGCGGCTCGACGAGGGCAAAGAGCAGGACGGCGAATGCCGGTCCGAGGTAGTGGAAGATTGCGCTGCCGACGAAGAAGCCCTCGGGTGGCGCGTTGGCCGCTACCCGCGCGAGGCCGACGCTCAAACGCGCGCGACGACCTGGGGCGAGAATCGCGGCTTGCTCCACAGCGAAATCGTCACTTCTGCCGCTGACTTGTGCCAGACTCAAGCGAAGCCCTTTCAGGCCTAGCGCCTAAGAAGCAACGGGAGATTGGTGTCCCTAGCCAACGAAAACCAGCTGCTTGACCCGATCAACCGTCGACTGCTCGAAGAGCTGCAGGCCGACGCACGGGTCACGATGGCCGAGCTCGGTCGGCGGATCAACCTCTCGGCGCCGGCGGTCGGTGAACGCGTCCAGCGGCTCGAGCGGGCGGGTGTGATCACGGGCTATCGCGCCGAGGTCGATCCGAAAGCGATCGGCTTTCCGATCGCGGCTGTCGTACGGGTTCGGCCGACCACCCGCCAGCTGCAGAAGATCCCGGAGCTCGCGCGTGAGATTCCGGAAGTCGTCGACTGCCATCGCATTACGGGAGAGGACTGCTTCTTCGTCAAGCTGCACCTCAGGTCGATGGACGATCTCGAGGAGATCCTCGACCGTTTCATCGTCCTCGGCCAGACGACGACGTCGATCATTCACTCGTCGCCACTGGCGGGGCGGGCACTGCCGCTCGACGATCTCGCACCCCGGGCCTGACGCCGCATTCCGGCTAGCAGGTAGCACTGGATTCCCGCCAGCCGGGAGTCGAGTTGGACGCCTCCCGTGAAGAAGCGCGGCCGGACTCCCGTGATGATCCTTTAGGTATGGGGAAGCGCGACGCGGAAGACGAGAGCGGCCTTCGTCATCCGATCCACGCGGCCGAGCACGAGGCCGAGCACCTTCGCCAGATCGCCGAGGAAGGCGAAAGCGCGGCGACGCCGGCGATCATCGGCGGCACCGTGATCGCATTCGCCGCGTTGACCCTCGCGGTGATCCTCACGCTCGCGCTCGGTATCGCTTACCTCGCGACCCGGGGCGGTGGTGGTAGCAGCGGAGGAATCAAGACGGCGCCGGCCTTCTCGGCCGACGAGCTGTCCGCGCTCCCAACGGACAACTGGATCACGAACGGCGGCTCGCTGGCCAACCAGCGCTACTCGCCGCTCGACAAGATCGACGTCTCGAACATCTCACAACTCAAGGGCGTCTGGCACACCCACCTGCGTGGGTCGGGGCTGGCGGCGAAGTACTCGGCCGAGGCCCAACCGCTCGTCTACCAGGGCACGATCTACGTGCCGACCGGCCAGGACGACGTCTTCGCCGTCAATGCCGAAACGGGGAGCATCCGCTGGCAGTACAAGGGGAACCTCGACCAGACGATCTCCACGGTCTGCTGCGGCTGGCTCTCCCGCGGCGTCGCACTCGGCGAAGGCAAGGTCTACATCGGCCAGCTCGACGGCAACCTCGTTGCGCTCGACCAGAAGACCGGCGCGGTCGCCTGGAAGACGCTCGTGATGCCGTGGGAGCAGGGCTACTCGATCACGAGCGCGCCGCTCTACGTCGACGGGATGGTCATCACCGGTGTCTCCGGAGGCGAGTTCGGGATCCGCGGCCGCTTGACCGCGTACGACGCGCAGACCGGCAGGTCTGGCGCTTCTACACGATCCCCGGCCCCGGCGAGACCGGCCACGAGACCTGGCCCGCGAAGGGCAACGCCTGGAAGCACGGGGGCGCGCCCGTCTGGCAGACGCCGTCGGTCGACCCGAAGCTCGGGCTCCTGTACTTCTCGACGGGCAACGCTGGGCCCGACAACGATGGCAGCAAGCGTGCCGGCAAGAATCTCTTCGCCGCCTCGATGGTGGCGCTCGACGTGAAGACCGGGAAGCTCCGCTGGCACTACCAGATGGTTCACCACGACATCTGGGACTACGACGCTCCTAGCCCGACCGTTCTCTTCGACGCAAAGGTCAACGGCAGCCTGCGCCAGGGGATCGGTGAGGCCTCGAAGACGGGGTGGCTCTACCTCCTCGACCGGACGAACGGAAAACCACTCCTGCAGATCCCGGAGAAGCGGGTCCCGCAG
>Ga0210378_10001125_pt1 | contig 13925 bp, 8 predicted proteins | sample PLM1_60_b1redo_FD_155465 | JGI IMG/M metagenome (GOLD analysis project Ga0210378, IMG submission 155465) | Groundwater sediment microbial communities from an aquifer in East River, Colorado, USA - PLM1_60_b1 redo | ecosystem: Environmental > Terrestrial > Soil > Riparian zone | place: USA: East...
CTGTGCTCCCCGCCCCGACCGCCAGCCCTACGAGCTCGTCCCCGCAAACTCTCCCCCCCGAAGCGCCCGCGAGCTCGGCCGCAGGATCCCCCGCGACGGGCACTGCCACCGCCCCGAAACCGCCGGCTCTCGCGCTCAAGGAGTCCGCGCCGGCTCTCGCGCTCAAGGAGCCCGCGCCGGCGCCCGCGAGCGGCCGGCGCTTCAAGGTCAAGTACCGATCCCCGGCCAGCGTGTACGTGGACGCCGGCCGGGACCGCGGCCTCTCCGTGGGCGATCGGCTCCGCGTCGTCTCGGATCAGGAGACCGCGGCCGAGCTGGAGGTCGTGCACCTCTCGGAGCAGTCGGCCTCCTGCCGCGTCGTCTCGGAGAAGCGCCCGGTCCGAGTCGGCGATCCCGTCGTCCGCGCGACCAGCGCGTCTCCCGACGTGCCGACGCCGTTCACGAGCCCCGTCGTGGTGGCCGCCGCCTCCCCGGCCCCGACGGCGTCACTCGCGCCACCGACCGGAGGTCCGACGAAGACGCCCTGGCCGGTCGTCGCGGCGTCGGTTGCCTCGCCGGCCCCGTCCCCGGCGGCCTCGCGCTCCCCGCAGGCGGCGGCGGTCCGGCGGCCGAACGGTCCATGGGCCCGCGCCCGTGGAGCGGCCTCTGTCGGTTATTTCCGCTCCTGGGACCGCACGCCCGTGGCTCTCGACCTCGAGCAACGCACGGCGCGGCTGGACCTGGGGCTGTACGACATCGCGGGGCATCCCCTGAGCTTCAGCCTGCGCGCCCGCAGCCGGCAGGACGTGCGGGCGCGCGCTCTGAGCGCGCGCACCCCCAAAGACGAGCGCAACGACCGTCTCTACGAGCTGGCCCTCCGTTACGAAAAGGAGTCCAACCACCTGGGCCTCGAGGTCGGCAGGATCGGGCTCTACCGGTTCGTGGGGATCGGGTATCTCGACGGCGGCCTCGCCCGCTACCAGGTGGTACGTCACGTCGAGCTGGGCGGCTTCGCCGGTCGCGACGCCGACATGTACGGCTTTCGCCCCGAGTCCTCGGGCAGCAAGTACGGCGGGTTCCTCCATCTAACGCCCAGTGGACGCTCCGCGGCGAACTACGACGCCACCCTGGCCTTCGTCCGGGAGCTCGGGGACGGGGAAGTCAGCCGCGAATACGTGAGCCTCGAGAGCCGCCTTGCGCGCGGGAGCCGATGGTCCCTGTTCCAGCGGGCGGAGCTGGACCTCAATCGCGGCTGGCGGGAGGAGCTGACGGGGAAGAGCCAGCAGCTGTCTAATGTCTCCCTGTCGGCCAACCTGCGCCTTTCGGGCTCGGCTTCAGCCTTTGTTTCGTACAACGGCCGGCGCAACTACCGGTATCAACGCAACCGCCTCGTCTCGGAGGAGCTGTTCGACAACCTGTTCTACCAAGGGCTGCGGGCGGGCGTGAACGTGACGCGGCCACAGGGGCTGGGCTTCACCCTCGGTGGCGGCATGAGCCTCCGCGAGCCAGACCCTCGCCACCCGGAGTTGAACCTGGCCAACGCCTACTCGGTCAACGGCGGCCTCCGTCATCAAAGCCTCTGGGGCCTCGCGGTCGGTGTCGACGGCTCGGGCTTCACCAACGGCTACACCGAGGGAGGCCTCGGTTCCGCCCATATCGGCCGGCGTTTCGGTGCCGGTCACTTCCTGGACCTGTCGTACGGCCGCTCCCTCTACCGCGTGAAGGAGACCGGCCAGGACCGCGCCACGCAGTGGGGGCGCCTCCTGGCCCGCGTCGAGCTGGGCCGACGGGTTTACGTGCTGAGCGACTTCGAATACAACTCCGGGGAAGACCTCCGGGGACCGCGCGGCTTCCTCGAGCTGGGGGTCGTGTTCTGAGGTGCATGTGAACGCTGAAACGCTGGTATGGGGCCTGGCCCTCCTGATCACCGCCGCGTTGGTGGTGCCCTACGCGTTCGCCTTCCGCCGCCGCCGGCACGCCGACCGCGCTCGCAAGGAGGAGGCCGTTCGGCTCGGCATCGACCGGCCGCTCGCCCAATATCCCTTCATAGATGCGAAGCGCTGCATCGGGTGCGGGGCCTGCGTGGACGCCTGCCCGGAGGGCGACGTGCTGGGGGTCGTCGGGGGCACGGCGACGGTGGTGAACGGATTGCGCTGCGTCGGACATGGCCGCTGCGAGATGGCCTGCCCGGTGGGCGCGATCCAGGTCGGGCTGGGCGACCTCAAGGCCCGGCAGGACATCCCTCTGATGGACGGCTGGCAGGAGAGCACGGTGCCGGGTCTGTTCATCACCGGCGAGCTGGCCGGCCTCGCCCTCGTGAAGAACGCGGTCGCGCAGTCCCGCAAGGTGATCGACCGCGTGGCCCAACTGGCCCCGGCGTCGCGGCGCGCGGGTGGAGGGGACGCTCTCGACCTGCTTGTGGTGGGGGCGGGTCCGGCGGGCCTGGCGGCGGCGGGGGCCGCCCACGAGCGCGGCCTATCCCTCGCCGTTCTGGAGCAGGAGGGGGACCTGGGCGGAGCGTTGTTCCACTACCCGCGGCGGAAGATGGTTCTCGTGCAGCCGGTGGACCTGCCGCTGATCGGTCGAATGAAGGAGGCCGAGTACGCGAAGGACAATATCCTGGCTGTGTTCAAGGAGATGTGCCGCGTTGGCCGCCTCGACGTTCGGTTCCGCGAGCGGGTCGGAGGCATCGAGAAGAGCGGGCGGCTCTTCTCGGTCCGCAGCAGCTCGGGCGTGACCGCCGCCCGGTTCGTGGTCCTGGCCCTGGGCCGGCGGGGATCGCCTCGCAAGCTCGGCATACCGGGTGAGGAGCTGCCGAAGGTCATGTACCAGCTCATGGACGCCGAGTCCTACCAGAGCCAGCGCCTCCTGATCGTCGGCGGCGGAGACAGCGCGGCGGAGGCGGCCATCGGCCTCGCCCGGCAGCCGGGCAACCGCGTCACGCTCTCGTACCGCCGCGAGAAGCTGGTGCGCATCAAGAAGAGGAACGAGGACCAGATCTCCGAGCTTCTGGCCCAGGGCCGCATCGAGGGCTTGTTCAACTCCGAGGTGGAGGAGATCCAGAGCGGGGCGGTGCGGCTGCGAACGCCGGAGGGAACGCGCACGATCCCCAACGACTACGTCTTCGTCTTCGCCGGTGGCGAGCCGCCCTTCGCCCTTCTCCGGCAGATGGGCGTGAGGTTCGGGGGGGATCCGAGCGAGCAGTCACTTCACGCGTTCCTGTTCCCGCCCCCCGCCCCCGAGACCGTCGGCGCGGTCGGCGGCGCTTTCACTCCAGCAGCACCGCGTCCGCGAGCCAACTCCTCGGTCTCGCGGTGAGCCTCGGAGGGCGCCGTCCGGAGTCTACCCGCACGGCGCCGTGGCCAGTCACGGCGCGGGGATGATAGGAAATCGGCCAGTAGCCGAGGCAGCGACGGGGGGAGGACGAATCAAAAGCTATACTCGAAACCCACCAGCGGCGTCACCTTGTCCCGCAAGCCGCTCTTGTCCAGCTTGAACAGCAGGTTGAAGTCGAGCAGCAGCCTGCTCCCCGCGTTGACCTTCACCCCCGCCGCGCCATTGGTCACGTTGAAGCTCGCATCCTGGATGAAATGGATGCTGGGGAAGGTGGAGGTCCCGTCCAGGGCGCGGAAGGTCTCGGTGTCGAGACGCGGCGACTTGCGCACCCGGCGGCCCAGTACTTCGAGGGCCACCGTGACCCGGGGCGTCACCCCGATGTCGAGGCCGGCGTCGTAGAGGATCTGATCGGGCAGCGACTTCTTGTCTCCCGTCATCACGTTGCCGGCGAGGACACTCATGCCGTTCCACTGATAGCCGACGTTCAGGTGGGGGGAGACGACCTTCCGGGAAAAGGAGAGCACGACGAACGGCTTCACGCCGTAGGCGCCGGAGCCGAGCAGGTTCAGCTCGTCGCCGGTGGGGAAGCGCACGTCCACCCCGACGGCGAGGCCGCTGCCGCCGCCCTTGAAGGGGCGCGCCTTGACGCGGGCGATCACGTCGCCGATGCCGGACGCGCTGCCCGAGGCCGTGAAGCTCTTGGTGGTGCCGAAGGCGCCGGGCGCCGCGGCATCTCGGAAGAAATGGGTGGCCGGGCTGGCCGCGGTGCCGATCCGGCGGACGGTGGCGTTCGAGACCACGGCGAGGTCCACGCTCACGACCGGGACGGCGACCGAGATGTCGACGTGGTCGGCCAGCCCGTAGCTGAGGAACGCGATGAACTGTCCGACCTTGAGGTCGATGGCGTTGGTGGTGGTCACCACGTCGGCCCGGCCGCCCGCGGTGGGGTTGTCGTGGGTGAAGACGGCGGGCACGTTGTCCAGGTCCACGCCTTCGAGCGAGTCGAAGGTGAAGCGCTGATAGTTGAAGCCCAGCGACACCTTCTTCTTACCGATCGTCTCCGCCCGGTCGGCGAGGATGGGGCCGAAGCTTTGCGTCGAGCGCTTGAAGACGCCGAGAGCGGGGTCGAGCTCGAACGTGAAGCCGGAGGCGGGAGAGGGAAGGGGCACGGAAGCCAGCTGGCTGGCCAGGGAGATGTTGAACTGCGTGAACTCGGCCTGGAACGCGCTGTTGAAGTGGGCGGAGTGCGTACTGCCGTCGGGCAGCCGGGCCTCGCTGTCGACGATGAGCCCGCCCGGCCCGTACAGGCTCGGGATGAGGAACGCGAGGTTCCCGTCCTGGGCGCCGACGGCGGCCGGACTCGCCAGCGCGGCGAGCGCCGCGAGCAGGATCGCCTCTCTCAAGATGGCACCTCCCGTCCCGCCGGAGTCCCGGGCGGCGGCGATAGGAGAGGGTCCCAGTCGGGGACGGCAGGACGGCGGCAGTTTGCCATCCCCCTCGGACCCCCGTCAAGCGAGCCAGCTCACTCCGTGAGCGCGCGTGCTGAACCGGATGGTGGCCGTGAATCCGGCCTTCCGTGACCAGTGCGGCCAGGCGCGGCAGCTGATGGCCGAGGCTCGTGCCTCGGCGGAACGAGCGAAGGCGAGCGGGCTGCCCGGCTTCGCCAGCGCGGCCTCCGCCGGCACCGAAGCCGAGGCGCTCTTCGCGAGAAAGCAGTACGCGGCCGCCGCCGTCCGTTTCCTCGACGCACGCGACGAGTAGGACCGCGCACGCCGTAGCGTTAATTGATGCGGGGGGGTACGAGCACCGACAGCCCCCCCCGCGCGCATTCGCGCTCCCCCCCATGTCGCTCGCGCGGGAGTAGATCCCGCGCTCGCTGCTATGGGCTACGCGCTGATCGAGCGTACGCGCGTGCGTCCGGACCCCGCCTGACCACATCCCGGTCCACGATAGGTCCTCGTGAGCCAGCAGCTCGTGCTGCGTCGGGGACAGACGGAGGAGGGCCTCGTCTCGGTCTTGCGGGCCCTCGAGGTCGCCAAGGGCCCGGGGGCAGAGCCGGTCCTCACCGCGCTGCGGCGGTTCCCCGCCCAGCCGGCTGAATTTGCTGATTTCCCCGAAGAACTGGACCCGCGGCTACGCGGGGTGCTCGTCGCGCGCGGCTTCTCGCGGCTCTACTCCCATCAGCGCGCGGCCTATGACGCGGCGCGAGCCGGTCGCCATACGGTGGTCGTCACGCCCACTGCGTCGGGCAAGACGCTCTGCTACAACCTTCCCGTCCTCGACACGATCCTGAAGGGGCCGGACACGAGGGCCCTCTACCTGTTCCCGACCAAGGCGCTCGCCCAGGACCAGCTCGCCGAGCTGCATTCCGTCGTGGAGGCACTCGGGGCCGACATCGGGACCTTCACCTACGACGGCGACACGCCCGCCGACGCCCGCAAGGCCATCCGCTCCCGCGCCCACGTGGTCGTCACCAACCCCGACATGCTCCACAAGGGCATCCTGCCCCACCACACGAAGTGGGTGAAGCTGTTCGAGAACCTGCGCTACGTGATCGTGGACGAGCTGCACAGCCACCGGGGCGTCTACGGCTCCCACGTGGCCAACATCTTCCGGCGCCTGCAGCGCCTGTGCCGCTTCTACGGCTCCGACCCGCAGTTCCTCTGCTCGTCGGCCACGATCGGGAACCCGAAGGAGCTGGCCGAGTCCCTCACGGGCAAGCCGATGGCGCTCGTCGACCGCAGCGGCGCGCCGCGGGGGGAACGATACTTCGCGATCTACAACCCGCCGGTGGTCAACCGCCAGCTCGGCATCCGCCGCTCCGCGCTCAACTGCGCGCGGGACGTGGCGCTCTCCTTCCTCGAGAAGGGGCTGCAGACGATCGTGTTCGCTCCGTCGCGCCTTTCGACCGAGATCCTCGTCACCTACCTGAAGGAGGCGCTCGAGACGCGCCCCGGCTCCGAGGGCGTCGTGCGCGGCTACCGCGGCGGGTACCTGCCGCTCAAGCGGCGCGAGATCGAGGGGGGATTGCGGGACGGCTCCGTCCTGGGCGTCGTCTCGACCAACGCCCTCGAGCTGGGCATCGACATCGGCGGCCTCGACGCCTCGGTCCTCCTCGGCTACCCCGGCAGTGTGGCGTCGGCCTGGCAGCAGGCGGGACGGGCCGGGCGCCGCACCGGCACGTCGGTGGCGGTGCTGGTCGCCAACTCGACTCCGCTGAACCAGTTCATCGCCCGCCATCCCGACTACTTCTTCGACGCGCCGGTCGAGCAGGGCCGCATCAACCCCGACAACCTGCACATCCTGGTCAGCCACGTGAAGTGCGCGGCGTTCGAGCTGGCCTTCGCCGCCGACGAAGCCTTCGGGGGCGAGAACGTGCAGGAGGTGCTCGGCTACCTGGAGGAGGAGCGGCTCGTCCACCGGGCGGGCGAGCGGTGGCACTGGACGAGCGAGAGCTACCCCGCCGACGCGGTGAGCCTGCGCAGCGTGTCCTCGGACAACTTCGTCGTCCAGGACGTCACGGGCGAGCCCCGCATCATCGCGGAGGTGGACTACGGCTCCGCCCCCGCCATGCTCCACGAGAAGGCGGTCTACATCCTGGAGGGCAAGACGTTCTTCGTGGAGAAGTACGACCACGCCGAGCGGCGGGCCCACGTTCGGGAGGCGGAGGTGGACTACTACACCGACGCCATCACGTACACGAAGGTGAAGGTGCTCGAGCGCTTCGAGGGCGAGGAAGTGGGGCGGGCGCGCCGCAACCGGGGCGAGGTGCACGTGACCTCCCAGGTGGTGGGCTTCAAGAAGATCAAGTTCCACACGAACGAGAACGTGGGCTCGGGCGAGCTGCAGATGCCCGAGAACGAGATGCACACGACATCGTACTGGCTGACCATCCCGCGCGAGGTGCTCGCCACCCTGCCCTTCGGCGGCGAAGAGAGGCGCGACGGGGTGGTCGCGCTCTGCTACACGCTGGGCCAGCTCGCCGCGCTCTTCCTGATGTGCGACCGGCACGACCTCGGCGTGGCGATGGGGGACAACGGGCAGGGCGAGGCGGTCTTCACGGGGCGCCGGAGTGAATCCGGCGCCCCTATCAAGCTGGGGGGGCTCTCCGGCCCCCCCAGACCCCCCGCGGGCCTGCCGGGCATCGACTATGAACCCAATGTGTTCATCTATGACAACTACCCGAGTGGGATCGGCCTCACGGAGCCGCTGTACCGGTTGCACTCGCGGCTGCTCGCCGAGAGCCGGGCGCTGATCGCCGCCTGTCCGTGCCGGGACGGCTGCCCCTCCTGCGTGGGTCCGGCGGGTGAGGCGGGGACCCGGGGCAAGGAAGTCGCGCTGGCCCTGCTGGACGCCATCCTCCCGCGTTGAGCACCTCCCTCCACGAGCGGCTCCGCCGGCTGCGGCATGGAGTGATTGCGGGGGGGTCTGGGGGGACCGAAGAGTCCCCCCAGCTCAAAGAGCGAGCGCGGATTCATTCCGCGCGAGCGGAGGACGTCGAAGCCCACGCCCCCGGGCAAGGAAGCGACCTCGAGCGGCTGGAGCGCGCGCTCGTGGGCGGCACGGGAGACGGCCTCAGCCTGAAGGACCGGCTGCAGCGTCTGGCCGACGTCGCCGTGCGGGGACGCGGGCCCTATCGCCAATCCCCTCTGCGGCCGGCGGCCGTCCCGCCCGGAGCGCCCGCAGCGGAGACCTCCTCCCCGCCGAGCCGGGATCTATTCCCGGCGAGGCGGAATTCAATGACGGGTCGGAGCGAGGACGCGGAGTTCAGGCCTGACGCCGATTCCTCTGGCATTGGCGTCAGGCCGCATTTGGCTCTCGAAGAGCTGCTGGAAGGGCGGCGCGTCGAGAACGCGCGGGGCGAGTTCTTCCTGATGGAGGCGGACACGAGCCTGGAGTCGTTCCACGGCGACGCGCCCCTGAGCCGCTTCCACGTCGTCGATCCCGGTACGGTCGGCGTGCTGAGCGGTGAGCCGGCGCTGGCCGCCTTCGACCTTCGCGACGCCGCCTTCCTCGACACCGAGACGACGGGGCTGGCCGGGGGCACCGGGACGGCCGCCTTCCTCGTCGGGCTCGGCTACGTCGACGGCGACCGTTTCCGCGTCCGCCAGTACTTCATGCGGGACTATCCCGAGGAGCCGGCGCTGCTGCGGGGGCTGGCCGACGACCTCCGGCGCTTCTCCCGCGTCGTCACCTTCAACGGGCGCACCTTCGACGTACCGCTCCTCGAGGCCCGTTACCGGCTCAACCGCGAGCGCTTCCCGCTCGAGAGCGCGCAGCACTTCGACCTGCTGCACCCCGCGCGGCGGCTGTGGAAGCTGCGGCTGGAATCGTGCCGGCTGCAGTCGCTGGAGACGGCGCTGCTCGGCATGCGCCGCCACGGCGACGTGCCGGGGGAGGAGATCCCCCAGATCTGGTTCGACTACCTGCGCCGCCGCGACGGGCGGGCTCTGGTCAAGGTGCTCGAGCACAACCGGCTCGACGTGGTCTCGCTGGCCGCGCTTTCCGCCCTCGCGTGCCGCTGGGTCGAGGACGGATGGGCCGAGGACCCGCGCGACGTGTACTCGCTGGCCCGCGTCCTCGAGCGTGCGGACCTTTACGAGCGCTGCGAGGAGCAGTACCGGCGCGTAGCCGCGGTCGACGACCATCCGCTGCGGGTCCGCTCGCTCCTGCGGCTGGCCGCGCGCGCCAAGCGCGGCGGCGATCATGCGGCGGCCGTCGAGCTGTGGGAGCAGGCGGCCGCGGAGGGAGACTGGTGGGCGCTCCGGGAGCTGGCCGTTCACCACGAGCATCGCGCCCGCGACCTCGAGGCGGCCCTCGGCGTCGTGCAGCGCGCGCTGGAGCGGCTGGAGGACCACGGCTCGCCCACGCTCCACCGCGTCGCCGCCGACTTCCGCCGCCGCCGGGACCGGCTCTATGCGAAACGAGACGCCCGCAACTAGGCCAGCAAGCCTCTTAAACGCAGAGGCCGCCGAGGCACGCAGAGGGAAAAAGAAACCGTCCTTCAGATTCTCTGCGAGCCTCTGCGCTCTCTGCGTTAAAAAGGCCGTCTGTTGGCCTAGGGAATCTCGGACTCCAGGAAGCCGACGAGCTCCTGGATGGAGAGTGGCTTCGCGAAGACCTTGACGCCGGCCTTGCGCGCGACGGCCAGGAGGGGCGACTGCGCGTAACCGGTCATCAGCGCCACGGGCAGGCCCTGGATGAGCTGGCGCAGCGCGGAGGCGAGAGCGGCGCCGTCCTGGCCCGGCATGACGAGGTCCACCACCGCCGCGTCGTAGGCGGCGGAGGCCGCGCGGGCGAGCGCCTCTTCGGCGGAACTGGCGGCGTCGATCAGAAAACCGTGGCGCGAGAGCGTGCGGGACAACATGGTGACGATCTCCTGGCTGTCGTCCACGACCAGGATCCGCGGCGACGCCTTCACGGCCGGCTAGCCTACTCGACCCGACCCGCCCCGTAAAGAGAACCAACCGCCTCGAGGCGCGACCCTGATAGACTCTGGCTTCGACATGCAGCCGGAGCCCCTCGGGCCCCGCCGGAGGGCCCTGGCAGACGCCGTCGGGCTGGTCTTCCTGCTCCTCGTCCTCCTCGACCACCTCCGGCCGTCGCTGCTGCTGCTCCCCACCGTCGCCGCCGGGGGTGACACGCCGTGTCATTACCCGACGTTCGTGTGGTTCCACGAGCACCTGCTGCCGCGCGGCCGCCTCCACGGCTGGTACCCCGGCGCGTACCTGGGCCAGCCCCTGCTCCTCTATTACTTCCCGCTGCCGTTCCTCGCCATGTCGGCGGTGGCGCCGCTGCTCGGCCTGCCGGTGGCCTTCAAGCTGGGGACCCTCCTCGGCGTCTTCCTGCTCCCCGTGCTCACGTACGCCGCCCTGCGGCTGATGGGCTTCGGCTTCCCGGCGCCGCTTCTCGGCGCGGCGGCCTCCGTCGTCTTCCTCTTCTGTGAAGAGAACCCGATCTGGGGCGGCACGCTCGCGAGCACGCTCGCCGGCGAGTTCGCCTACATGCTCGGGCTCGGCCTCGCCGTCCTGTTCCTGGGCGTGGTGTATCGCGCCTACAGCCGCGGACGGAGCTGGCGCGGCCCGGCGCTTCTGCTCGCCGTGACCGGCCTCGCTCACGGCTATGCGGTGCTGTGGGCGGGGCTCGCGGCCTCCTACTTCCTCTACGCCGCGCGGCGGCCGGCGCGGACGCTGGCCTGGCTGGCGGCGGTGGCCGTGGGAGCCTTCGCCGCGGCCGCGGTGTGGCTGCTGCCGTTGCTCTCGGCGTGGGGCTGGACGACGCCCTACGACGACCCGTGGATCACGATCTCCCCACGCAACCTGTTCCCGCCCCTGCTGTGGCCGCTCTTCGCCGCCGCCGCCGTCGGCTGGATCGCCACCTTCCTCACCGGCCGGCGCGAAGGCGGAGCCGACCAGCGCCTCGTGTTCCTGCTCCATGCCACGGCGGCGGGGGCGGCGCTCGCCGCCGCCGCGCCGGCCCTCGGCGTCATCGACATCCGTTTCATCCCCTTCGCCCAGTTCGCGGCGTGCGTGAGCGGCGGCGTCACCTTCGGGCTTCTCCTGCGTCCGCTGGCGGCCCCCGACCTGGCCGCCCTCGGCTTCGTGCTGATCGCCGGGCTCTACGGCGACTGGCGATCGCACGTCGTCCGGTACTGGGCCGACTGGAACTACACCGGGCTCGAGGCCAAGGAGCTGTGGCCGGCCTTTCGCGACATGACCGGCCGGCTGCGAGGCACGGTGGCCGACCCGCGGGTGGCGGTGGAGTACAGCCAGGAGCACGAGAAGGCGGGCTCCATCCGCATGTACGAGACGCTCCCCTTCTTTTCGGGCCGCTCGACCCTGGAAGGTGTCTACAACCAGGCCAGCCTCCAGACCCACTTCGTCTACTACCTCGCGTCGGAGCTGGGGGCCACCTCGCCCAATCCCTTCAAGGAGCGCGAGTACTCGCGGTTCGACACCGACGCGGCGCTGGGGCACCTGCGCCTGTTCAACGTGAGCGACGTGGTCGCTCTGAGCCCGCAGCTCATCTCCAGCCTCGCGGGCCGGGCCGACGTGCAGGAGGTGGCCCGGATCCCGCCCTACGCGATCTTCCACCTCGCGGGGGCCGGCACCGGCTACGTGGAGCCGCTCGCCTACGCCCCGGTGCGCTCCTCGCCGCGCGGCTGGCGGGACAAGGCCTGGCGGTGGTTCACGCGCAAGCCCCTCGGCCCGGCCTTCCTCGTCTTCACCGACGACCCGCGCTTCGAGGTCGCGGAGAAGGACGAGTGGCTGCCACCACCGGCCGTCCCGCTGCCGGGCGGCGTGGAGGTGCGGGAGACCGTCGAGCCCGAGTCGCTCACCATCACCACGAACCGCGTGGGCCATCCGCTCCTCGTGAAGATGTCGTTCCACCCGCGCTGGCGGGCGGAAGGCGCCGACGGCCCGTACCTCGTCTCGCCCGCGCTGATGCTCCTCGTGCCGCGCCAGCCCACCGTGCGACTCGTCTATGCGCGCAACTGGGCCGACTACGTCGGCCTCGCCCTCACGGTGACCACGCTGGCCTTCGCCCTTGCGCAAGGCGCGTGGTCCCGGCGCCGGACGGCGGCCGCGCGGGCGACAGCTCCCGCCCCAGACGTCACCGTCGGGAGCACACCCGTGGAAGCCCTCGACCCTTGTGACCTTCCTCCGGCCGGGCGCCGCTGGGGTTGGGTCATGCCGACGGCGACGTTGCTGCTGCTCGTGGCCCTGCGGCCCCTGGCCGGTCGCGGAGGCCGGGATGGAGAGGGCGAGGCCGCGCTCTACGAACGGGCCTCGCGTGCCTATGCCGAGGAACGGTTCGCGGATGCGGCGGAGTACGCGCGCCAGGCTCTGGCGCTGCGCCCCGCGGACGGCACGCGGGGCGAGCTGCTCAACCTGAGGGGGGAGAGCCTGCTCGCCGCGGGGCAGCCACGCGCGGCGGCGGAGGCCTTCGAGACGCTGCTCAGCGCCGAGCCTCGTGGCCCGTACGCCGCCGAGGCGCTCCACGGCGCGGGCCGGGCGCGCGCCGCGCTCGGCGAGGCGGAGGCGGCGAAGGGCCACAACACGCGGCTGCTCCGGGAGTTCCCGGAAACGCCGTGGGCGCGGCGCCTGCGCGCGGAAGACAAGGCGTCCAACCCTTGACGCTTCAGGACGCTATGGTACGATCCCGCCACGGAGAACCCTTCCCTCGCGCGCGGCCGGCCTGGGCTGCGGGTCGCTTCTTGGTAGGAGGAGCAGCGGTGAAGCGGAGCCTCATGCCGGTCCTCGCGACGGGCCTCAGCCTCGGCGCGGTGGTCGTGTCCGCCCAGGGCGTGACGATCGACCACAAGCCGGTGGGCTGCATCGTCGCGGGGCAGTATCCCAAGATGAACGCCTGCTTCCTGCCCGCGCCCAACATCGCGCGCGGGCGGGTGTACTTCCGCGCGGGAGGGACGACCCACTGGTACTTCGTGGACGGCAAGCGGGAGATGCCTTGCCACGGCTTCGTGCTCCCCAAGCCGAAGAAGATCAAGTCGGTCGACTACTACGTCGAGGGCATGGACACGGGCGGGGGCGAGGGCCGCACGACCGAGTACTTCCCGGTGGTGGTGCTGAGGGCGTCCGAGTGCAAGAAGGACGTGCCGGTGGCTCCGTTCCTGACGCGGGCCAGCGTGGTCGTCGGCGCCGCGCCGGGTGCCCCCGCGATCATCCCCGGGTTCACCGGGTTCGTCGGGGCCACTGCCGGCGGCCTGTCCACGGGGGCTATTCTCGGCATCGTGGCGGCCGGAGGGGCAGTGGCGGGCACCGCCGCCATCGTCAGCAGCAACGACAATCCGCCCAGCGTGGCGACGCTACCCCCGGTCACGACGCTGATCGCCGTCACGACCACGACGACGACCACCACCACGGTTCCAACCGCGCAGCCCTTTAACGCGGTCTTCAAGATCTTCCCCAACCCTCCCCAGGGCACGGAGCCATTCGAGGTCACCTTCGACGAGTGCGAGAGCACCGGGGTGAACCTCAGGTTCATCTACGATTTCGACGGCGACGGGCTCGAGGACCTCCGCGGGGGCTGCAGCGACACGCGCGTCTACCGCCTGGCGGGCGTGTCCACGAGCGGGGCGCTCCCCGTCACCACGGTGCCGCCCGCGAGCCGCGTCTTTCCGGCGACGGTATGCGTGGCCTCGGGCAGCACCCACCGCCAGTGCGTTCTCTGGAGGATCGTGGTCACGGAGAACACGGGCCTGAGTGTCGGGCCCCCGGAAGCGACGTCCGCGCCGCGGCGCGTGGCGTGGGCGAGCGAGCTGGACCTCGCCGGCGGCAGCGGGCAGGTCGTGGTGAACGGCGAATCGGCGGCCTTCGCGGGGCGCGGCCGCTCCGCGGGCGCCGCCCACGGCCGCCGCGGAGTCAACCGCATCGAGGCCCAGGTGGTCGAGGCGGCGGGAACGCCGGGGACGTGGCGCTTCGAGCTGGACACCACCGGCAGCCTGCAGCCGGGGACCATTCGCATCATCGCGGGTGAGGTCGCGCTCGTGACCGAGAGCGCCGTCGTCTTCCGCCTGAAGGGACGGCGCGGCGAGCGGATCGTCTTCAGCTTCAGGACTGATCGTTAGTTCGGGGGGGGTAAAAGACCCC
>Ga0210378_10001126_pt1 | contig 13922 bp, 11 predicted proteins | sample PLM1_60_b1redo_FD_155465 | JGI IMG/M metagenome (GOLD analysis project Ga0210378, IMG submission 155465) | Groundwater sediment microbial communities from an aquifer in East River, Colorado, USA - PLM1_60_b1 redo | ecosystem: Environmental > Terrestrial > Soil > Riparian zone | place: USA: East...
GCGGCCATCGTCGAAGCCGCCCTCAAGACCGGGGCCGATGCCGTACACCCCGGCTACGGGTTCCTGGCCGAGGATCCGGACTTCGCCGAGATCTGTGCCGCCAACGGCCTGGTGCTGGTCGGTCCCAGCCCGAAGGTCATGGCGGCGCTGGGCGACAAGACGGCGGCGCGGGCGCTGATGCAGTCTGCCGGGCTGCCGCTGCTGCCCGGGAGCCTGACGGCCTCCGGCACCGCCGCGGAGGCGTTGCGGGTCGCCGCGAGCATCGGATACCCGGTCGTCGTCAAGGCCGTCGCCGGCGGGGGTGGCCGCGGCATGCGGGTGGCCCGGCGCGCGGACCGGTTGGTCCCCGCCTACCTCGAGGCGTGCGCCGAGGCCGAGGCCGTGTTCGGGGACGCGCGGGTCTACGTCGAGCGCTACCTCGACCGGGCCCGGCACGTCGAGGTCCAGTTCATCTGCGACGGACAGGGAAATGGCGTGCACGTCGGCACCCGGAACTGCTCGGTGCAGCGCAGGCACCAGAAGCTGCTGGAGGAAGCGCCCGCTCCTGGGGTGTCGACGGCGACGCTCGACACGATGTGTGCGCTGGCGGTACGCGGCGCGCTGTCCGTTGGGTTCACCGGGCTCGGCACCACGGAGTTCATGGTCGACGAGGACGAGCGCTTCTACTTCATGGAGGTCAACAGCCGGATCCAGGTCGAGCATCCGGTCACCGAGATGGCCACCGGGATCGACCTCGTGCAGGAGCAACTGCGCGTCGCATCCGGACAGCCGCTGCGGCAGCGGCAGGAGGACGTCGTGCTGTCCGGGGCGGCGGTGGAATGCCGGGTCAACGCCGAGGATCCGGACCGGCGGTTCGCGCCGACCCCCGGCGTACTCGGCCGGTTCATGCCGCCCGGCGGCCCGTTCACCCGGGTCGACAGCCATGCGTTCCCCGGCTACGTGGTGGGACCGCACTACGACTCGCTGCTCGCCAAGGTGGTCGTGTGGGCGCCGGACCGGGACGAGGCGCTGTCCCGGATGGAGCGCGCGCTGCACGAGTTCGACATCGACGGGACCGGCATCAGGACGACGATCCCCTTTCTGGCAAGGGTTCTCGCCGATCCGGAGTTCCGCGCCGGCCGGTACACGACCGGGCTGGTCGACCGGCTGCTGAGACCCGCCGGGCAGGCCGAACGCCCTGCCGGGGCGCCAGCCGCGGTCCACCCGGCAGCGGACCAGGAAGCGAAGGAAGAGGAGGGGAAGGCATGACAGCGAGCAGGTCGAGCGACGGCGCCCGGAGGGCCACGCCCGCGGACATCGAGGAGATCCTGATCACCCGGACCGGCGCGGACCCTGACGTCCTCTGTGGACAGCTGCATGTCGCCCTCGAGGACCTGTGGGTCGACTCCCTCGCGGTGCTCGAGCTGCAGGCGGCGACCACGGCACGGTTCGGCGTCGGCATTCCCGACGACGCGCTGACGATGAGCACCGCGGCGCTGGCCGCATACATCAACGAACGACTGGCGGGGGTTGACTGAATGTCCGGACACACCGAGAGCAGCATTCGCATCGAGGCCCCGTTCCCGCTGGTCTGGGACATGACCAACGACCTGGAGCGCTGGCCGGAGCTGTTCAGCGAGTACGCGCAGGTGGAGATCCTCGACCGGCGAGGCAGCACGGTGCGGTTCCGGTTGACCATGCACCCGGACGAGCAGAACCGGGTGTGGAGCTGGGTGAGCGAGCGCACCCCGGACGTCGCCACCCGCAGCGTGGCCGCGCACCGGGTGGAGACCGGCCCGTTCGAGTACATGGCCATCGAGTGGCGGTACAACGACGAGGGCGACGCGACCCGGATGACGTGGGTCCAGGACTTCGCGATGCGGCCGGACGCGCCGGTCGACGACACCGGCATGGTCGAGCGCATCACCGCCAACTCCAAGATCCAGATGGAGCTCATCCGGCGGAAGGTCGAAGCGGCCGCCCGCGCGGGGTCGGCGAGCAGCGCGTGACCGGAACCCCCCAGCCGCACCGGCCTCGGCCGCCGCGTGGAGAGGAGCACGACATGACGACCGCCCGCCGGACCGTGGCCATCCGGGACGTGCCCGCCGATCGCCGCCGCGGCGCAGCGGTCCAGGTGCTGCTCAGCCCGCGCAGCGTGGGCAGCACGTCGGGCTTCATGGGCGTGACGACGCTGCAGCCAGGGGAGCGGATCGCCGAGCACTACCACCCGTACAGCGAGGAGTTCCTCTGCCTGGTCCGCGGCTCGCTCACGGTGGATCTCGACGGCGAGCCGACCTCCGTCGGGGAGGGGGAGGGCCTCTACATCCCCATCGGCACCCGGCACCGGCTCCGCAACACCGGGCAGGTCGAGGCGTTCGCGGTCTTCCACCTCGGACCGCTCGCGCCCCGACCGGAGCTCGGCCACGTCGACACCGAGGCGCAGGAAGCGGTGGACCAGCGGTGATCCGCGCGGCGCGAGCTCCGGAACGGAGGCACACGGTGGTCACCGGCGTCGGCGTCGTCGCGCCCGGCGGCGTCACCCGGAAGCAGTTCTGGTCCAGGGTGACCGGCGGGCAGACGGCAACTCGGCGCATCACCTGCTTCGACCCGAGTCCGTTCCGCTCGCAGATCGCCGCGGAATGCGACTTCGATCCAGCGGCGGCCGGGCTGTCCCCGGCCCAATGTCGACGGTCCGACCGGTACGTCCAGTTCGGACTCGCCGCCGCCGCCGAGGCGCTCGAGGACAGCGGGCTGGAGCTGGACGAGGCGACGCGGGACAGCACCGCCGTGGTGATGGGCACCGCGGTGGGCGGCACCGTGGCGCTGGAGAACGAGTACGTCGTCGCCAGCGACTCCGGGCGCGAGTGGCTGGTCGACGCCGAGTGCACCACGCCGTTCCTCTACCAGGCACTGGTCCCGAGCAGCCTGGCCGCGGATATCGCCTGCCGCTACCGGACGCACGGACCCGCCCAGGTGGTGTCGACCGGATGCACGTCCGGGATCGACGCCCTCGGCTACGCCCACCAACTCGTCCAGGACGGCGAGGCGGATGTCGTGATCGCGGGCGCGGCCGACTCGCCCATCTCTCCGGTGACCCTGGCCTCGTTCGACGCGATCAAGGCGACCTCGCCGGACAACGACGAGCCGGCGCGCGCGTCGCGCCCGTTCGACCGGGACCGGCATGGCTTCGTGCTCGGTGAAGGCGCCGCGGTGCTGATCCTGGAGGAGCTCGGTCACGCGGTCCGCCGCGGTGCGCGGGTGTACTGCGCGGTCGCCGCCTACGCGACCAGGGGCAACGCGTACCACATGACCGGCCTGCGGCCCGACGGCGCCGAGATGGCCGAGGCGATCCGTTCGGCGATGAGCCAGGCCAGGATCGGCCCGGACCGCATCGACTACATCAGCGCGCACGGGTCGGGCACCAAGCAGAACGACCGGCATGAGACCGCCGCCTTCAAGCGGGCGCTGGGGGAGGCGGCATACCGGATCCCGATCAGCTCGATCAAGTCCATGATCGGCCACTCCCTCGGCGCGATCGGCTCGATCGAGATGGCCGCGTGCGTGCTGGCGATCGACTCGGGAGTGATCCCTCCGACCGCCAACTGGACCACCCGGGACCCGGAGTGCGACCTGGACTACACGCCGAACGTCGCCCGAGAGGTGCGCGTGCAGGTGGCCCTCTCCGTCGGCAGCGGTTTCGGCGGGTTCCAGTCCGCCATGCTGCTGGCTCGACAGCCAGGACCGGCGGCATGAGCGAGCGGCGGCGGGCGGTGATCACCGGCGTCGGCGTCGTCGCGCCGAGTGGCGTGGGCGCTGACGCGCACTGGAAGACCGTCCTCAGTGGCGAGTCCCGGATCGACAGGATCAGCCTGTTCGATCCTTCGCCATACGCCACCACGCTGGCCGGCCAGGTCCCCGACTTCGAGGTAGCCGACCACGTGTCGAGCAAGCTGGCGGTGCAGACCGACCGCTGGACCTGGCTGGGGTTCGCGGCCGCCAGCGAGGCGCTGTCCGACGCCGCCGTGGACCCCGCTGGCTGCGACCCGTACTCGATGGCGGTCATGCTGGCCAGCTCGTCGGGCGGCAACCTGTTCGGCCAGCGGGAGCTGCAGCGGCTGTGGAGCCAGCCCTCCCGGACCGTGGGCGCCTACCAGTCGATCGCCTGGTTCTACGCGGCCAGCGTCGGCCAGCTCTCGATCCAGCACCAGATCAAGGGGCCGTCGTCGGTGCTGGTGTCGGAGAGCTGCGGCGGGCTGGACTCGCTGGCACACGCTGCCCGCACCATCGATCGCGGCGTCTCGGCGGTGCTGGCCGGCGGGACCGAGTGCCCGCTGAGTCCGTACGCACTGGCCTGCCAGCAACGCAGCGGTTGGCTCAGCACGCGGACCGACCCGGCGCAGGCGTACCGGCCGTTCGACATCGGCGCGAACGGTTACGTGCCCGGCGAGGGCGGCGCGGTCCTCCTCGTCGAGGACCTCGCGCATGCCCTGGAGCGCGACGCCCCGCACATCTACGCCGAGATCGCCGGGTGGGGAGCGACCCACGACGGCGAGCACACCCGCCGCGGCAGCGCCGGATCGGTACGGCACTACGCCCGCGCGATGACGCTGGCGCTGCGGCGAGCCGGCCTGCGGCCGGAGGACATCGACGTCGTGCTCCCCGACGCTCTCGGCGTCCCGGCCTACGACACGGCCGAGGCCGCCGCGCTGCGCGAGGTCTTCGGCGCCGCCGGACCCGCCGCGGTGACCACGCAGAAGCCCCTCGTCGGGCGCCTCTACCAGGGCGGCTCCGCCCTGGACGCGGCCACCGCCGCCCTCATGATCCGGCACGACGTCATCCCGCCGATGTCTGGAGTGGACCGGCCGGGCGACGGCTGCGACCTGAGATTCGTCCGCACCCTGCGTCCGTCCCAAGTGGACGCCGTGATGGTCAATGCGCGCGGCTTCGACGGCTTCAACAGCTCGCTGGTGCTCCGCCGGTACGACCCGGGCGCAGACCTCGGCGCGGCTGAGGAGGAGGCGTGAGCGAGCGCGAGGGCTCGCAGCGCGAGCGGGGAGCGACGACGGCTGTGCGGCCCGAGGGACGAGGGCCGGACAGCCGGGAGGAGCGGGAGATGAGCGAGCGGGAGATGAGTGTCGACCGGCTCGAATCCCGGGCGCGGGTGGTTTTCCTGGTACGGGTGCCGGCCGAGCGGACGGCCGCCTTCCTGCAGGCCTACGAGCGGATCCGGTATGAGGTCGCCGAGGGCGTCGAGGGACATCTCGTCGACCAGGTGTGCCAGGCGCAGCACGATCCCGAGCAGTGGTTGATCACGAGCGAGTGGGCCTCGCTCGCCTCGTTCGAAACCTGGGAGCGCAGCGACGGTCACCGGGAGCTCGTGCGGCCGTTGCGCGAGTGCATGACCGAGGCCCGCTCGATCCGCTTCCTGATTCGCGCGGAGACCAGCCGGCGGGCCGGGCCCGCTGCGGTCGCCGCGGCCGCCGGCCGATCGCGGAGGTCACCGTGACCGCGTCCCGGATCCGCATTGTGGTAGGAGCCTGCGGGCATCCGCACAGCGACGCGGCACTGCGGTACGCCGCCGATCAGGCGACGCGCCGAGCCGGTGAGGTGCTGGCGGTGCACGTGCGCAGGCGCTGGAGCCCGCCGCTGCTCAGCCAGTACGACCTGAGCTCGCTCGCCCTGCAAGTGTCCGACGCCTGGGAGGAGCTGGCCTTCGACCAGGTCAGGTCCGCGCTCGGCGGTGGGACTGCCGCCTGGCGGTACACGACCGGGCAGGGCGACGTGGCGGGGTGCCTCGCGGCGGTGGCCAGGCACGTCGGGGCGGCGGCCATTGTCATCGGGGGCCGCCGCACCGGCCTGCTGGCGCGGACGTTCAGCCGGTCCGTCGCCCGCTGCCTCTCCGGCTCCGCTATCCCCGTCGTCGCCGTGTCGGCTCCCGACCGGCCGACCGGGTCCCCAACGAGCTCGGGCACCGCACCGAGCGCCAGCAGCTAGCCCGTCCAGACAGAGGAGGACAAGCGCCATGCATCCCATTAGCAGGCTGCACGGTCGGTGGGCCGCATGCCGGCTCGTCGCCGTGCTGTTGCTCGTCGCGGGATGGGGACTGGCCGTCCCCGTCGCGACGGGCGGGGCAGCCGAGCCCAGCGGCACCGTGCTCGGCTGGGGCGACAACCTGAACGGTCAGCTTGCCGAAGGCGCACCAGGCCGCGCCGCGCCGGGCCTGGTGCACGGGCTACGCGACGTGACGGCGATCGACGCGGGCACCGGCCACACGCTCGCGCTCACCCGCGACGGCACCCTGTGGTCCTGGGGCCGCAACGTCTTCGGGCAGGTCGGCGACGGCACCACGGTCAGCCGATTCGGCCCGGTCAAGGTCCCGCTGGCCGGCGTGGTCGCGTTCGCCGCGGGAGGCGGCAACAGCATCGCCGCAACCAGCGACGGCTCGGTCTGGACCTGGGGCTTCAACCTGTTCGGGCAGATCGGTGACGGCACCGGCGGTCCAGGACCCGACATCATCAAGTCCAGGCCGGTGCGGGTGCCGAGCCTGCACGACGTCGTCGCGGTCGAGACCGGCGGCGGCCACTGCTTCGCGCTCACTCGCGACGGCACGGTCTGGTCCTGGGGCCGCAACCTGCAGGGTCAGCTCGGCGACGGCACCACCACCGACCGGTTCACCCCGGTCAGGGTCGGCGGCCTGCACGACGTGCGGTCCATTGCCGCCGGCAACGGCGACGGGTTCGCGCTGCTGGCCGATGGCACGGTGCGGGCCTGGGGCTACAACGACCGCGGGCAGCTCGGTGACGGCAGCACCACCGACCGGCTGACCCCGGTCACCGTCGCCGGCCTGGACGGGGTGACGACCATCTCGGCCGCCTACCACCACACCCTCGGCCTGCTGGCGGACGGCACGGTGCGGGCCTGGGGTCTCAACGACCAGGGGCAGCTCGGTGACGGCAGCACCACCGACCGGCTGACCCCGGTCACCGTCGCCGGCCTGCGCGGGGTGACGAAGATCGCCGCTAACGGCGGCGGCGACGTCGACAAGCCCGGCAACTTCGGCCACAGCATGGCCCTGCTTCGGGACGGCACCGCGCGCGCCTGGGGCGCCAACGACAAGGGGCAGCTGGGTGACGGCAGCACGGTCAGCCGGTCCACCCCGGTGCGGGTCGAAGAACTGCGCCGGATCGTCGACATCGACGCCGGGGGTGAGGTCCCGCCCTCGCGGCCGGGACCGGGCGGTGGCTACAGCGCCGCCGTCACCAGCGACGGCATCGTGCACACCTGGGGCGACAACGTGGTCGGGCAGCTCGGCGACGGCCCAGCGATCGCCCGAGCGACGCCCGGAAAGGTGGCCGGCGACCTCAGCGACGTTGCCGCGATCGACTCCGGGAGCGGTCACACCCTGGCGCTGGCCGGCGGGGCGCTCTGGGCCTGGGGCCGCAACGTCTTCGGGCAGCTCGGCGACGGCACCACCGTCTACCGGTCCAGCCCGGCGCGGGTCAGGGGAGTGCACGGGGTGACCGCGTTCGCCGCGGGGGCCGACCACAGCCTGGCGGTGACGCGGGATGGCAGCGTCTGGGCGTGGGGGTCGCGGTCGTCCGGCCGGCTGGGTGACGGCTCGTCCGGCCCGGACGCAGCGGCGCTCACCCCGGTTCGGGTCGCCGGGCTGCACGGCGTGCGGTCCGTCGCCGCGGGCGCCGGCCACAGCCTGGCGCTGGCCCAGGACGGCACCGTGTGGGCGTGGGGCCGCAACGACCGGGGTCAGCTCGGCGACGGCAGCACCACCGATCGGAACACTCCGGTGCGAGTCAGCATCCCTGGCCGCATCGTGTCCCTCGCGGCGGGCGCCGGCCACAGCCTGGCGCTGGCCCAGGACGGCACCGTGTGGGCGTGGGGCCGCAACGACCGGGGTCAGCTCGGCGACGGCACCAGCACTGACCGGCTCACTCCGGTCCAGGTGGCCGGTCTGCACGGCGTCCGAGCCATCTCGGCGGCCTACCACTACAGCGCTGCGGTGCTGTGGCGCGGCTCGGTGCGGGCCTGGGGCGTCAACGACAAGGGTCAGCTCGGCGACGGCACGACGACCGACCGGCTCACTCCGGTCCCGGTGGTCGGCCTGTCCGGCGTCCGGGCCGTCTCCGTCAACGGCGGCGGCACGGCCGAGGCACCGGGCGGCTCCGGGCATGGGATCGCGCTGCTGCGGGACGGATCCCTGCGTGCCTGGGGTGTCAACGACAAGGGGCAGCTTGGCGACGGCACCACCACCGACCGGCCCACCCCGGTCGAGGTTCCGGGCCTGAGCGAGGTCAGCGCGATCGACGCCGGCGGCGAGGTGGCGGCGTCCCAGCCGGCACCGGGCGGTGGCTACAGCACGGCGCTGACCCGGGACGGCCGAGTCGAGACCTGGGGCGACAACGTGAACGGGCAGCTCGGCGACGGCGCCGCCATCGGCTGGAGCCAGCCGAAGACCGTCCTCAGTGGACTGCGAGACGTCACCCACATCGAGGCCGGCTTCGGCCACACCCTGGCGCAGACCGGCGACGGCTCGCTGTGGGCGTTCGGCCGCAACGTCTTCGGGCAGCTCGGGGACGGCACCACCAGTAGCCGGACCAACCCGGTCCGGGTCAGGCTCGACAACGTCGTCGGGTTCGACGCCGGTGGCGGCCACAGCCTCGTCGTGACCGCGGACGGCAGCGTCTGGGGCTGGGGCTTCAACATCTTCGGTCAGGTCGGCGACGGCACCGGCGGGATCGGCCCCAACATCCTCAAGCCCAACCCGGTGAAGCTGGCGGGCCTGCCTCCGGTCCAGTCCGTGGTCGCGGCCGGCGGCCACAGCCTGGCGCTGGCCCGCGACGGCACCGTGTGGGCCTGGGGTCTCAACGCGGTCGGCGAGCTCGGCGACGGCACCAACGACAACAGGTTCGTCCCCGGGAAGGTCAAGGGCCTGCCGCCCGGCATAGCGGCCATCGCCGCCGGTGGCGGCCAGAACCTGGCGCTGGCCCGGGATGGCACCGTCTGGGCCTGGGGCGACAACCGCAGCGGGGCGGTCGGCGACGGCAGTGGCATCAACCGGTCGATCCCGGTCCAGGTGTCCGGCCTGAGTGGAGTCAGGGCCATCGCCACCGGCACCCACTTCAGCCTGGCGCTGCTGCACGACGGCACCGTCCGGGCCTGGGGCCTCGACGACAACGGCCAGCTCGGTGACGGCGGCAGCACCAACAAGCTCTCGCCGGTGCCGGTCTCGGGCCTGCGAGACGTGCAGGCCATCGCCGCCGCCGGCGGCGGCGACGACGTGTCGCCCGCCCGGTTCGGCCACAGCCTGGCGCTGCTGAGCGACGGCACCGTGCGGGCCTGGGGCTACAACGACCGCGGGCAGCTCGGCGACGGCAGCACCATCACCCGGCGTACCCCGGTCGAGGTGCCGGGCCTGCAAGGGGTGAAGGCCGTGTTCCTCGGCGCCGACGCGCCGCCGACCCGGCCAGGTCCCAGCGGCGAGTTCAGCTTTGCACTGACCTGAGTCCGCGGCGCCGGGCGTGGGCGGCCCGACTCTCGACACCCGGCCGTCCCCCGCCCGGCGCCACCACCCCCGTGCCACGACCCCGCACCGGGACGCCACGTATCCAGCACCGACCAGACCCAAGGCAGGGGAATCATGTCCAACCCTCCACATCAGATTGCACGGCGACGCTTTCTCCAGGCAGCCGCCGCCACCGGCGCAGCCACCGCATACGGGCTGACCGTTCCCGGCGGGACGGCCCTGGCCGCGGAGGGCGGCGCGGCCGGACAGCGGACGCGGACCCCGACGCTCGTGGTGCACTGGAACAACATCGCGCTGGTGGCCATCCGCGCCACCGGACCTGGCCCTACCGTCGAGGCGCGACACCTGGCGGTGCTGCACACCGCCATCTACGACGCCTGGGCCGCCTACGACGAGACTGCGCTGGGCACCCGGCTCGGTGCGGCCCTGCGCCAGCCCCCGAGCAGGCGCAGCCCGCGCAACCGGGACGAAGCGATCAGCTTCGCGGCCTACCGGGTGCTGGTCGACCTGTTCCCGCAGCCGGTGCAGGGTGCCTACTTCAGGGCGGCGATGCGCCGGCTCGGGTACGACCCCTCGGACGACCGGACCACCGGCTCGACACCGAGCGCGGTCGGCAACCTCGCCGCGCAGGCCGTCCTCGAATTCCGGCACCAGGACGGGTCGAACCAGCTCGGCAGCCCCCCATACTCGGACACCAGCGGCTACCAGCCGGTCAACAGCGTCGACGAGATCCGGGACCCGAACCGCTGGCAGCCGCTGCAGATCCCGCAGTCCTACGGAGGCTCGACGGTCCAGACGTGGCTCACGCCGCACTGGGGCGGGGTGACCCCGTTCGCGCTGCGAAGCCCCGACCAGTTCCTGCCGGCCCGCCCGCCGGCGCGGGTGGACGAGCAGCGCTACCGGGACCAGGTCGACGAGGTCCTCCGGGTCAGTGCCGGGCTCACCGACCGGCAGAAGGCGATCTCGGAGTACTGGGCCGGCGTCAAGATCCACGTATGGCCGCCCGCGCACCTGGCCGAGCTCGCCCAGTTCATGTCCACACGCGACCGGCACGACGTCGACCAGGACGTCGTGATGTTCTTCGCACTGACGAACGCGATCCTCGACGCCAGCATCGCCTGCTGGTACGTCAAGCGGTACTACGACGCGGCCCGGCCCATCACCGAGATTCGGTACCTGTTCCAGGATCAGCAAGTGCAGGCCTGGGCGGGCCCCTATCTCGGCACCGGCTCGATCCTCGGACAGGACTGGCGGCCGTACCAGCTGTCGAACTTCGTCACTCCGCCGTTCGCGGAGTTCCCCTCCGGCCATTCGACGTTCAGCGCGGCCTGCAACGAAGTCCTCAACCAGTTCACCGGCGGCGACCGCTTCGGCGGGTCCTATCTGGAGCCGGCCGAGTCGTCCGGGATCGAGACGGGCATCAGCCCGGTACGCGACGTCGAGCTGCGCTGGCCGACGCTCTCCGACTCCACAAAGGAGGCGGGCCTGTCCCGGCTGTACGGCGGTATCCACTTCATCCAGGCGATCGAGGACGGCTGGGCGATGGGGAAGCAGGTCGGCGCCCAGGCGTGGCAGCGTGCCCTCCGGCTGGTGCGCGGGCAGCCGGTGGAGTGAGCCGTGCCGGTCGACGAGACCTGGCAGGCAGCAAGTGAGCAGTACTGAGAGGCGGAGAATCATGTCGAACCGTCCACACGAGATCCGCCGGCGGCGGTTTCTGCAAGCAGCCGCCGCGACGGGCGCCGTCACCGCCTACGGGCTGGCCGTTCCCGGTGAGACAGCCCTTGCCGCTGGGGGGGACGCCGGCCCGAGCCAGGCGCCGGCTGCCCGCCCGGGGCTGGCGGTGCGGTGGAGCAGCGCCACGCTGGAGGCCATCCACCTGACCCTGCCCGGGCCGCCGGTAGTGGCCCGCCAGCTGGCGATCGTGCACACGTGCATGTACGACGCCTGGGCCGCCTACGACGACACCGCCGTCGGAACCCGCCTCGGCGCGACGCTGCGCCAGCCGCCGAACCGGCGCAGCCCCCGCAACCAGGCCGAGGCGGTGAGCTTCGCCGCCTACCGCGGGTTGGTCGACCTGTTCCCGCAGCCACTGCTGGTTGCCTTCTTCACTGCGCTGATGCGCCGGCTCGGGTACGACCCGACGGACGACCGCACCAGCGGTGCGACGCCCGCCGCCGTCGGCAACCTCGCCGCCCAGGCGGTCCTCGAGGTCCGGCACACGGACGGGTCGAACCAGCTCGGCAACCCGCCCTACTCCGACACCACCGGATACCAGCCGGCCAACGACCCGGACCACCTTGTGGATCCGAACCGCTGGCAGCCGCTGCGGGTTCCGCAGGCCAACGGAACGTCGATCGTGCAGAAGTTCATCTGCCCGCACTGGGGTGCGGTGACGCCGTTCGCGCTGACCAGTCCCGCCCAGTTCCAGCCGGCGCGCCCGCCCGCCCGGGTGGACGCGCCGCGCTACCGGGAGCAGGCCCAGCAGATCCTGGACTACAGCGCGGGGCTGACCGACGAGCAAAAGGTGATCGCGGAGTACTGGGCGGACGGTCCGGACACCGTGCTGCCGCCCGGCCACTGGTGCCGCCTGGCGCAGCTCGTGTCCGCGCGCGACCGGCACCGCCTGGACGACGACGTCGTCATGTTCTTCGCCCTGGCGAACGCGTTGCATGATGCCGGCGTCGCGTGCTGGTATCTCAAGCGGCTTTACGACTCGGTCCGCCCGATCAGCGCCGTGCACTACCTCTTCCAGGACCAGCTCGTGCGGGGCTGGAGCGGGCCGTACCAGGGCACCGGCTCGCTGCCCGGCCGGAACTGGCAGCCGTTCCAGCGGCTGAACTTCGTCACCCCACCGTTCGCCGAGTACCCCTCTGGCCACAGCACGTTCAGCGCGGCCGGCGCCGAGGTGCTCCGGCGGTTCACCGGCAGCGACCGGTTCGGCGCGTCACATGTCGAGCCGGCCGGGTCCTCTCAGGTCGAGCCGGGCCTGGTCCCCGAGGATGACGTCGTCCTGCGCTGGCCGACCTTCTCCGCCGCGGCCGACGAGGCAGGACTGTCCCGACGCTACGGTGGCATCCACTTCGCCCAGGCCGACGTGGACGCCCGCGCCATGGGCCGCCAGGTCGGCGCCCAGGCGTGGCAGCGGGTGGTCCGGCTCCGGCGCGGGCAACCGGTGGAGTGAGCTGTGACGATCGACGTTCACGGGCACGTCACGTCGCCGGCGCTGCTTGCCCAGTTCCCGATGCCGCCCAGCCTGGGTGACATCGACGGCATGATCGAGCAGAAGGCGGCGCTCGGGATCAGGACCACGATCGTCGGCAGTCCGGTCGGGGCGGGGACCATGGTACCCGTCCCGGGCCGGGACAACTACGACCAACCCCTCGACCAGCTGGACGCCTTTCACGACTGGCTGGCCGAGACCGTGCGGCGGCATCCGGGTCAGCTCAGGGCGTACGCCTACACCAACCCGCACGGTGCGGACGACCTCCTGCAGCACGCGGCGAAGCGGCTCGAGCAGGACGAGTTCGTGGGCTTGATCGCCAACACCAGCGTGCGCGGTGAGTACCTGGACACCGGGCGGGCGGACTCGTTCTTCGCCATGGCCGCCGAGCACCGCGACCCCATACTGCTGCACGCCCCGGCGGAGCCGGCCGGCCGCGGGAGCGTGCGGAGCATCGGCCTGCTGGAGCACATCGTCCGGCCCTGCGACGTTACCGTCGGCGTCGCCGCCATCCTGCTCGCCGGGTGGCTGGAGAAGTATCCCGAGCTGCGGCTGGTCGTCCCGGGCGCCGGCGGCGGCCTACCCCTGCTGGTGGAGCGGCTCGACCTTGCCTCCCGGCGGGCCGCCGGTCCGGGTGGGTCGGCCGCCGGCGCCACCAGTCCGCCCAGCGCCGCGCTGCGCCGGGTCTACGTCGACACAGCGACCCCGAGCCGGCTGGCACTGGCGGCTGCGCAGCAGGCGTTCGGCACCGAGCGGCTGCTGTTCGGGACGGACTCGCCGCCGCTGACCACGCCGCTGACGGCCGCGCTCGACCTCGTGGCCGGGCTGTCCGTACCGGCGCGGGACAAGGATGCGATCCTGGCCGGCAACGCGCGGCGGCTGTTCGGCCTCGGTTTCCCCGCGGACGACCCGCCATGAGCGAGGAGCGGGTACGGAGCGCGTTCCGGCTCGACGGCCGGCGGGCGTTCGTCGTGGGCGGCTACGGCGGGATCGGCTCCGCGATCTGCGAGCTGCTGGCCGCCGAGGGGGCGGCGGTAGCGGTGGCCGGCCGGTCCAAGGAGAGGGCGGCCGACTTCGCTGCCGAACTGTCCCGGCACGGCACGGCGACGATCGGCTGCGCGCTCGACGTCACGCAGCGGGACAGCGTTGCTCAGGTCGTCGCCGACGTCGCCCAGGAGGTCGGCC
>Ga0210378_10001127_pt1 | contig 13920 bp, 13 predicted proteins | sample PLM1_60_b1redo_FD_155465 | JGI IMG/M metagenome (GOLD analysis project Ga0210378, IMG submission 155465) | Groundwater sediment microbial communities from an aquifer in East River, Colorado, USA - PLM1_60_b1 redo | ecosystem: Environmental > Terrestrial > Soil > Riparian zone | place: USA: East...
CTCGGCGCCGGGTTCGGTGTACTGGGCCACGAAGTCGGGGACGTGGGGCGATGCGCGTCAGGCAACTCCCGAGATGGGCGAGCGCTATCTGCAGATCGCGGTCGACGGCACGCTGGCCGTGCTCGACAACATCGAGAAGACGTTCCGGGCCATGCCGCCGCGGTAGGGAGTTCAATGAATTCAGAAGCCCTTCCCTCCCCCTCACGTGGGGACTGGAGGGGCTAATGACGGGTGGGGGGTCATTGAATGAAGATCGAGTTTCCGGGCCTTTTCGACCTGCAGGTGAACGGCTTCGCGGGCGTGGATTTCAACAACCCGGGCATGTCGACCGCGGAGCTCGACCGCGCGGCGGAGGCGATGCTCCGCACGGGCGTCACGCGGTTCCTGCCCACGCTCATCTCGGCGCCCCTCGAAGACTTCGTCGTTTGCGCGCGCGTCCTCGCCAGGTGGAAGCATCCGGGCAACGTCGGCATCCACGCCGAGGGCCCGTACCTCTCGCCCACCGAAGCGCGGGGCGCCCATCCCGAGCGTCACCTCGTCGCCGCTTCGGTGGAGGACTTCCGCCAGCGGCAGGACGCGGCCGAGGGGCGCATCGTGCTCGTGACCCTGGCCCCCGAGGTGCCCGGCGCCCTCGAGCTCATCGAGCATCTGGTGGACGCGGGGGTGCACGTGGCCATCGGCCACTCCAACGCCGACCCCGCCCGCGTGCGCGACGCCGTGCGGGCGGGGGCCACGCTGTCGACCCATCTGGGCAACGGCTGCGCCCCGGGCCTTCCACGCCACCCGAACCTCATCTGGGAGCAGCTCGCCTCCGACGAGCTCACCGCCTGCTTCATCGCCGACGGGCATCACCTTCCTGCGGCAACCCTGAAATCGATGATCCGCGCCAAGACGCCCGCCCGCACGGCCCTGGTGACCGACGCCACCGCCGGCGCGGCGGCTCCCCCGGGCCGGTACCGCCTCGGCACGCTGGAGGTAGAGCGCGGCAACGACGGCCGCGTCGTGCTTCCCGGCACCCCCAAGCTCGCCGGTTCCGCGCTCACCCTCGACCAGGCGGTCGCGCGCACGGTGCGGGAGACGGGGTTCGGGCTCGAAGACGTGTTGCCCATGGCGTCCACGGTGCCCGCCGCCAGCGTCGGGGCTTCGCCCGCCGGGCGCGTCGTCGCCGAGTGGGATGCGGGGGTGGCCTCGCTCACCGTCGTCCACGCAAGCGCGTGAGCCGGCCCATCCCCCACTTGCGCTGGGGGGTCGCCGCGCTGTTGTGCCTGGCCTCCGAGCTGAACTACCTCGACCGTCAGACCCTCTCGGTGCTCGCGGCCACCATCCAGGCGGACCTCGGGCTCACCGACGTCGACTATTCCCGCGTCACGTCCGCGTTCCTGATGACCTACACCGTGATGTACGTGGTGGCGGGCCGGCTGGTGGACGTGCTGGGCACGCGGCGCAGCTTCCTGATCTTCGTGTCCGCGTGGTCGGTGGCGAACATGCTGCACGGCCTCGCGCGCTCGGCGCTGCAGCTCGTGTTCTTCCGCGCCCTCCTCGGCGCGGCCGAGCCCGCGAACTTCCCGGCGGGATTGAAGGCGGTCTCGGAATGGTTCCCCATGCGGGAGCGGGCCCTGGCGGTGGGCATCTTCAACGCGGGCACCGCCCTCGGGGGCGCCCTCGCAGTGCCCGTCGTCTCGTTCATCGCCCTGCGCTGGGGCTGGCGATGGGCGTTCGTGGCCACCGGGGCCCTCGGGTTCGTGTGGGTTGTCGTCTGGGCGGTCTTCTACCGGCTGCCCCAGGACCATTCGCGCCTGGGGGCCGACGAGCGTGCGCTGATCCTGTCCGAGGGCGACGAGGGACCCGAGCGGCGGGACGCTCCCCCCGTATCCATGAAGCGGCTCCTGGGCATGCGCGCGGCGTGGGGATGCATCCTCGCCCGCGTGCTGACGGACCCGATCTCCTATTTCCTCAATTTCTGGATCCCGAAGTACCTGCAGGCGGAGCGAGGCTTCACCCTCGCCACCCTCGGCAGCTACGGCTGGATCCCCTTCGCCGCTCTTGCCGCCGGCAACATCTTCAGCGGGGCCATGCCCCGATGGCTGATCTCGCGCGGATGGCCGCTCGACCGCGCACGCAAGGCCACGATGCTGGCCGTGTCCTGCGCCATGCCCGTGCTGTGCTTCCTCGTCACGCGCGTCGAGAGCCAGGCGTGGGCGCTGGTCGTGGTGAGCGCGCTCTTTTTCGGCCACTCCGCCTGGGGCAACATCACCCTGCCCGCCGAGGTGTTCCCGCGCCACGCGGTGGGCACGGTCACCGGCCTCGGCGGGTCCTTCGGCGGACTCATGGGTGTCATCACCCAGCTCGCCATCGGCTGGGTGGTCATGAATTTCTCTTTCGCTCCGATCTTCGCCGCGATCTCGATGGCGTACCTGGTCGCGTTCGTCCTGGTTCAGGTCCTCATCGGCGAGCTCGGCCGCGTGCGGGACGTGTAGCAGCCACAGGCTGCGAGCGGAGCGCGATTCATTCGCGCGTAGCGAGCGGGTGGGCGCGGGGGGCGCGAAGTCGAGCGAAGCGAGACGAACGCCAACCCCGCGTACCCCGGGGACGCGAAGCGGACCCGCTAGATGAGCGGCGCTGGATTCATTCCAGCGCCGCGGCCCGGGGACGCGAAGCGACCCCGCTCGATGAGCGGCGGCGAATTCACTTCGCCGACGCGGACGACGCGACGCGCCAGCGTCGCACCTCGGATCCTGGGGGGCGCGCCGCTAGCCCCCCAGCTCAGTGACGAATTACGATTATTCCCAGGTCCTTGATCTGGTCGTCGCGGACCGGCGACGGCGAGCCGCTCATGAGGTCGGCGGCGCTGGCCGTCTTGGGGAAGGCGATCACGTCCCGCAGCGAAGACTCGCCGGCGAGGATCATGACGATGCGGTCCAGGCCGAGCGCGATGCCGCCGTGGGGCGGCGTGCCGTATTGCAGCGCCTCGATGAAAAAGCCGAATCGCTCGCGGGTCTCCTCGTCGGTGAGCGACAGGAGCTTGAACACCTTCGCCTGCAGCGCCGAGTCGTGGATACGGATGCTGCCCCCGCCCACCTCGGTCCCGTTGAGGACGACGTCGTAGGCCTTCGCCCGCACCTTGGTCGGGTCGTGATCGAGCAGGGGCGCGTCCTCGTCGAGGGGCGCCGTGAAGGGGTGGTTGACGCTCTGCAGCCGGCCGCTCGCGGCGTCGCGCTCGAAGAGCGGGAAGTGCGTCACCCACAGGAAGCGGTAGGCCTTCTCGTCCACGAGCTTCAACTCGCGGCCCATCTCGAGGCGCAGTATGCCGAGAGCCATCGCCAGCGGTGCCGGCTCGTCGACGGCCACGAGCACCGTGTCATCGCGGCTCGCTCCGGCCTTTTCGAGCAGCCGTCGGGCCACGGCCTCGCTCGCCCCCTTCTTGGCCAGGTTCCCCACCGCTTCGTCGGTGGCCTTGATGTTGAAGATGTTGCGCTTGCTGGCACGCGCATCGGGGACGATCCGGCCGAGCCATGTCTCCTCGTTGATCTTGCGGAGCCGCGTTCCCGAGACGCCGCCGGCGGCGGGAAGCACGATCGCACGCGCACGGGCCCCGGCGGCGATGAGGCCGGGGAACGTGTCGAGGCCGAGCGTGCTCATCTCCTCGGTGACGTCGGAGATCTCCATGCCGAAGCGCAGGTCCGGCTTGTCGGACCCGTAGCGCTCCATGGCCTCCGCGTACGTCAGCCGCGGGAAGGGCCGCGGCACCTTCACCCCGACGAGAGCGGTCAGCCGCTGGAAGAGCGGCTCGATCAGGTCGATGATCGTCTCCACCCTCGGGTACGACATCTCGATGTCGACCTGCGTGAACTCCGGCTGCCGGTCGGCCCGCAGGTCCTCGTCGCGGAAGCAGCGGGCGATCTGGAAGTACTTGTCCAGGCCCGCCACCATCAGGATCTGCTTGAATATCTGGGGCGACTGCGGCAGCGCGTAGAAGCTGCCGTGGTGGATGCGGGACGGGACGAGGTAGTCGCGCGCGCCCTCGGGCGTGGACTTCGTGAGGAACGGCGTCTCGATCTCGTAGAAGCCCTGCTCGTCGAGGTAGCGCCGCACGTCCATCGTCACCCGGTGCCGCAGGGCGAGGTTGCGCTGCATGCGCGGCCGGCGCAGGTCGAGATAGCGGTACTTGAGCCGGATGTCCTCGGAGGTGGTGAGCTCGTCTTCGATCGGGAAGGGCGGCGTGCGCGCCTCGGAGAGGACGCGGATCTCGCGGGCCAGCACCTCCACCGTGCCCGTGGGGATCTTGGGATTGACGGTGTCGGCCGAGCGCGCGGCCACCTCCCCCACCACCGCCAGCACGTACTCGCCGCGCACGCGGTCGGCGGCGGCGTGCGCTTCCTTCGACACCTCCGGCCGCGCGACGACCTGACAGAGGCCCTCCCGGTCCCGGAGGTCGATGAACACGACGCCGCCGAGATCGCGGCGGGTGGCCGCCCACCCCATGAGGGTGACGGTGCGCCCCACGTCGCTCTCCCGCAGCGCCCCACAGTAGTGGGTGCGCTTCAGATCACCCAGCGTCTCGGCCACGGATCTTCTCCTCGAGGTACTCGGCCACCTTCACGTCGCTCACGCGCTCCTGGGTCGACGTCGCCATGTCGCGGACCGTCCACACGTCCTGGGCCAGCTCGTCCTCGCCCATGATTGCCACGTACCGGGCCCCCAGCTTGTCGGCCTTCTTCATCTGCGACTTGAGGCCCCGTCCTTCGTGGTCCATCAGCACCCGCACCCCCGCCGCGCGCAGGTCGCGCTGGGCGAGCAGGGCGCGGTCGAGGGCGCCCGGGGTGAGCACGGCCAGGAACACGTCGCCGCGCGGCTCGGCGGGGCCGGGCGGGATCAGCATCACGAGACGCTCCATGCCGAGCGCGAAGCCGATGCCGCTGAGGTCGGGGCCGCCGAGGTCCCGCACGAGGCCGTCGTATCGGCCGCCTCCGAGCACGCTGTTCTGTGCACCGAGGGCGGCGCTGGTGACCTCGAACGTCGTCCGCGTGTAGTAATCGAGCCCCCGGACGAGGCGGTGGCTCAGGCGATACGGAATCTCCAGGAGCTCCAGCTCGCGCCGCACCTCCGCAAAGTGGTCGCGGCACTCCGGGCAGAGATGGTCCGAGATCTTCGGCAGGCTCTCGATGATCGCCTGGTCCTCCGGCACCTTGCAATCGAGCACCCGCAGCGGGTTGGTCTCGGTGCGACGCTGGCAGTCGGCGCACAGCCTGCCCGCGTGGGCGCGCAACGCCGCGCGCAGCGTCTCGACGTACGCGGGGCGGCACTTCGCATCGCCGACCGAGTTGAGGATGAGGTCGAACTGCGTCAGGCCGCAGACGCGGAGGTAGTCGAGCGCGACCTGGATGATCTCCACGTCGATCGAGGGGCGCTCCATTCCGAACGCCTCCACGTCGACCTGGTGGAACTGCCGGTAGCGCCCCTTCTGCGGGCGCTCCCGGCGGAACATCGGCCCCAGCGCGTAGACCTTGAGGGCGGGGTCGGTCTGGTGGAGGTTGTGCTCGATGACCGCGCGCACGATGCCCGCGGTCGCCTCCGGCCGCAGCGTCAGCGACGTCTTCTCCTCGTCGCGGTCTTCGAAGGTGTACATCTCCTTGGCCACGATGTCGGTGTCGGCGCCGATGCCGCGCGCAAACAGCTGCGTCTCCTCGAAGATGGGCGTGCGGACCTCGCGGTAGCCATAGCGGGCGAAGAGCCCGTGGGCGGCCTCCTCGACGCGGTGCCACGCGCCCACCTCGTCGGGGAGGATGTCCCGGGTCCCCTTTATGGACCGGATCACGCCTTGCCGCCCTGATCCCGCTCGGCGAGGTAGGTTTCCTTGTAGTCGAAGTAGTTGGCCGCGTAGCGGCGCAGGCCGTCGCGTTCCTCCTCCGTGATCGGCCGCCGCACCTTTCCCGGAACGCCCATGACGAGGCTGCGCGGCGGTACTTCCATCCCCTCGGGAATGAGCGTGCCGGCGGCGATGATGCACTCGTCCCCCACCCGGGCGTCGTTCAGGATCGTCGCTCCCATGCCGATGAGACAGTACGACCCGATCTGGCAGCCGTGCAGGGTGACCGAATGGCCTACGGTGACGTGGTCGGCCACGATGGTCGGGTGCTGCTCCTTGAAGACGTGCACCACGCAGTTGTCCTGCACGTTGCTGTACGCCCCGATCTTGATGGAGTGGACGTCACCGCGAACGACGGCATTCATCCAGATGCTGGCGTGATCTCCCAGCTGTACGTCGCCGATGACCTGGGCCGACACGTCGACGTAGACGCGCTCGCCGAGCCTGGGCCAGATGCCTTTGTACGGCCGCAGCAAGGACTCCTCCGAGAAACGGGGAGTCTAGCAGAGCCCTTGCTGCACCGCCAAACGCGCATGCGCGTTTGGCTGGTGGCGCGTATGATCCCCCCGTGCCTGACCATTTCTCGCTCAACTCGTTCCGGAACCAGCTGCCCGCGCCGTGACATCGGCACTGAGCCGTTATCTCTTCCTCATCGGGTCGTTGCCCTATCTGTTGTTGGGAACGGCCCACGCGCTGGCCACGCCGCTCGGACCCGCCGACCGCAAGGGGCTCTCTCCCTCCGATCCGCGGCTCGCAGAGATGATGGCGCGCACGCCACTGAGGCTGACGCGACGGACCGACATGTGGCGGGCTTGGATCGGGTTCAACTTCAGCCATAGCCTTGGCGTCGTGGTACTCGGCGTGCTCATCCTCCTGATCGGGCGAAGCGAGGCCACCTTCCGCGCGCAAGCGTCCCTCTTCGTTCCGTTCGCGCTTCTCGCTTCCGGCGCATACCTGCTCCTCGCCACGAAGTATTGGTTCCGCACTCCCATCATCGGATGCGCCTTGTCTCTTGCGCTGCTTGTCGGCTCGTGGGTGGCCCTCATGCTCGAGGCTCGGTGAACCATGTATGAGGCTCGCGATGCGCCGCTCGCCCGGCCGCGGGTCTTCTTCTGGCGCGTCGTCGGCCACGCCGGGGCCGCCGCCGCCATCGTAGTGATGTCGCTGGGCGTCGGGATGTGGGGGTACATGCACTACGAGCACCTCGCGTGGCGCGACGCCTTCGTCAACACGGCGATGCTCCTCGGCGGGATGGGCCCCGTGAACCCCCTCACGACGCCCGGGGGAAAGGTCTTCGCGGGACTGTACGCGCTCTATGCGGGCTTGATCCTTCTCGTGGTGGTGGGAATCATCATGGCCCCGGTGGTGCACCGATTGCTGCACAAGTTCCACCTGGAACGGGATGAGGGCGACTCGCGAGACGGCGGCTCATAGGATGCGGCGACACGCGTGAAGACGATCGGCCTGCTCGGGGGCATGAGCTGGGAGTCCACCGTGCCCTACTATCAGACCATCAATCGAGTGGTCGGCGAGCGCCTCGGCGGGCTCCATTCGGCACGGATCGTCCTGTACAGCGTGGATTTCCACGAGATCGAGCAGCGCCAGCACGCGGGTCGATGGAAGGAGGCGGCCGAGATCCTGGTCGCGGCCGCGCGGGCCCTCCAGCGGGCGGACGCCGCGTTCCTCGTTCTCTGCACCAACACCATGCACAAGGTAGCGCCCGAGATCGAGGAGGCCGTTCCTCTTCCGCTGCTGCACATTGCCGACCCGACGGCGGAACGGATCACCGCCACCGGCCTGCGCCGGGTGGCCCTTCTCGGCACGAAGTTCACGATGGAAGATGAGTTCTACCGCGGCCGCCTGGAAAGCCGGCACGGGCTCGAGGTGCTCGTTCCGCCGGCGGAGGACCGCGCCATCGTGCATCGCATCATCTACGAGGAGCTGTGCCTCGGCCGGGTGCGCGAAGAGTCGCGGGCGCAATACCGGCGGATCATGGACGACCTCGCGAAGCGCAAGGCCGAAGGCGTGATTCTCGGTTGCACCGAGATCAGCCTGGTCGTCGGGCTCGAGGACTCGACCCTTCCCCTCTTCGATACGACGCAGCTCCACGCCGAAGCCGCCGCGCGATACGCTCTCGGCGTAGCCTGATGCCGCACACAATCGGAGCGCGCAGCCAGAAGCTGTTCCTGGCCCTCATCCTCACGCAGGCGGTGCACTCCGTCGAGGAGTACATCTTCGGGCTTTATGAGGTGCTGCTCCCGGCTCGGGTCATCAGCGGTTACCTCAGCAGCAATCTTGCCGTCGGCTTTGCGCTGGCCAACACCGCGCTGATCGCATTCGCCTTCTGGTGCTATTTCGCTCGCGTGCGCAGAGGCCATCCTTCGGCCATGGGCTGGGCCTGGTTCTGGACGATCCTCGAGGCCGTCAACGGCACCGCCCACCTGGCTTACGTCGCGGCGCGCGGGGGCTACTTTCCGGGAGCGGCAACGGCGCCCGTTCTGCTGGTTCTGGCCGTCTCGCTGGGCATGTCACTCGGAAGAGCGCGACGGCCCGCGTAAGCGCTTACCAGTCGTGAAGGAGTCGTCGTCGAACAGGGGCCACACCCACACCGTCGCCTTCAACTGACGGCACCCGGCCTCAATCGTGGACGCGGCTGTCGACGAAGGCCGCTATCCGCGCCCGGTCGTGCGCGCCGAGGTCGAGGAAGTGGAGGCCGCATCCGAGCGGGAGGCGGAGCATCTTGCGGTCCCGCTCGGTGTTTCGCCATGCCACTTGCGCCTGTACCTGCATGGGCTTCGGGTCCTCGGGCAGGCCGAAGCTGAGGCGGAACACTTCTCCGACGTCGGGAATGGGGTTCATGGTCACGTAGACGCCCTTGACGCTGATGTTGCACAGACGGCCCTCAAAAGACCCGTTCGTGCCGGTCAGCCGGCACGGCGGCTCGTAGGGGACGCGGATGAACCCCGTATAAGGCTGGTCGACCATCGGGCGATTGTAGAATGGTTGCCAGGGCACCGCGACCGGCCCCCTCGAGAACCATGCCGCACAGCCGCCGCCAGTTTCTCGCCACCTCGCTCCGGGCCGGTCTGGCCGTGCCGGCCCTTCACGCCCTCCAGGGCGCGGCGGCGGCGGGGCCGGTTCCCCGCCCGAGGACGCCCACGCTCGCCGGCCGCTTCCGCGACCTGCGCCGCCATTTCATCTTCGAGTACTACCCGTGGTACAGCGGGCCCCCCGATTACGTGCACTGGGACTTCTGGGACCGCCGCCCTCCCCTGGACGTCTCCTCCTGGTACATGCCGCGGCTGGGACCGTACGACGTCCGCGCGAAGGCCGTCCTCGAGCAGCACGCCCGCTGGATCGCCGACGCGGGCGTGGGCGCGATCGCGCTCAGTTGGTGGGGGCGGGGCAGTCCGGAGGATGCCAACGTTCCCTACGTCATGGACGTGATGAAGGACCACGACGTGAAGGTGACCTTCGCCCTCGAGCCCTACACCGACGGCCGCGGCGGGCGCTTCGCGAACGACATCCTTCATCTACTGCGCGAGTACGGGGACAAGCGCGGATGGGACGCCTTTCTCGTGATGAAGAACGAGGACGGCTCGGAAGGCCCGGTCTTCAAGGGTTTCCGCTGCATCCTCCCCCGCGAGTCCACCGACTGCCACGGGGTCACCCGTCCCGTCGACGACTACACGCCGGACAGCGTGTGGCGGACCCAGACCGATGCGCTGCGGGACGCGGTGCGCCACGACTTCGACCACATAACCCTGCTCGCCGACTCGCTGGAGTTCGCGCGCACGCCCGCCTCCGGCTTCGACGGCATCGGCATCTACGACAACTACCTCGGCCCCGAGACCTACGCCGGCTTCGCCAAGGGCGCCTCCGAGGCCGGGCTGGTGTTCTCGTTCAACGTCAACCCGGGCTTCGACGGCATCGAGCCGCGGATCATCCCGGACTGCTACAGCCCGCCCGCGTTCGCCCCCGCCACCGCCCGCTTCGACTGGGCGAGCGCCGACGAGCGCGAGCGGGCGGCGCTCGCCTCGCTGCAGCGCATCGTCGAGTCGTTCGCGGCGACGGTGAGTGTCCAGACCGACCCTGCTCTCACGAACGTGAAGCGCGGGTTCTTTCTCGTATACATCAACTCCTTCAACGAGTGGCACGAGGGGCATGCGTTCGAGCCCATGAAGGACGCGGCGGACCTGCGGCCCGAGGAGCGGGCCCTCGGCTATCACAACCCCGCCCGGGGAGATTACCGTCTCGCCACCCTCGGCCGGCTCGTGCACGGCCTGCTCGACACGCGCGCGGAACCGTTTGACCCCCTGGCGAGCGGTAGACTATCGTGGCCGATGTGAGCAAGCACTCCGAAAACGATCTGCCGCCGGCGGCGTTCGCCGGGAACCGGCGCGTGCCGACGCCCGTCAACGAGCCGGTCAAGAGCTACGCCCCGGGCTCGCCGGAGCGCACCGAGCTGAAAGCGCGCCTCAAGTCCATGGCCGCCGAGCGGATCGAGATCCCTCTCCGCATCGGAGGGAAGGACGTCCGCACGGGCGCGACCGCCACCGCGGTCATGCCTCACGACCACCGCCACGTGCTGGCCGACTGGCACCGGGCCTCTCGCGAGAACGTCGAAGAGGCGATCGCCGCCGCTCGCGAGGCACACGCCGAATGGTCCTCGTGGCCGTGGGAGGATCGCGCGGCGGTCATCCTGAAGGCCGCCGAGCTGCTCGCCACGTCCTGGCGCGCCACCGTCAACGCGGCCACCATGCTCGGCCAGTCGAAGACGGTCTTGCAGGCCGAGATCGACTCCGCTTGCGAGCTGATCGACTTCTGGCGCTACAACCCGTGGTACGCGCAGCAGATCTGCGACGAGCAGCCCCTCTCCGACCACTCCGTCTGGAACCAGCTCGAGTACCGGTCCCTGGAGGGCTTCGTCTACGCAATCACACCCTTCAACTTTACCGCCATCGGTGGCAACCTCCCCACCGCGCCCGCCCTCATGGGCAACACGGTGGTGTGGAAACCGGCCTCCGCGGCCGTGCTCTCCGCGCACTACCTCATGAAGCTGCTGGAGGAGGCGGGGCTCCCGCCGGGCGTCATCAACTTCGTGCCCGGGGACGCCGCCGCCGTTTCGGAGGTGGCGCTCAATAGCCCCGAGCTGGCCGGCATCCACTTCACCGGCAGCACGGCGGTGTTCAACGGAATGTGGCGCACGATCGGCAGCAACATGGACCGTTACCGGTCGTACCCGCGCATCGTCGGCGAGACGGGGGGCAAGGACTTCATCGTCGCCCACGCCTCGGCGGATGCGCAGGCGCTGGCGGTGGCCATCGCCCGCGGTGGCTTCGAGTACCAGGGGCAGAAGTGCTCCGCGGCGAGCCGCGTCTACGTCCCGCGGTCGCTCTGGAACGACGTGCGGGAGCGCACGGTCGCCATCATGCGCGAGCTGAAGATGGGCGACGTGGCCGACTTCCGCAACTTCGTGGGAGCGGTGATCGACAAGAAAGCCTTCGAGAAGATCGGAAGCTACCTCGCGGAGGCGGGATCGGGCGCGCGGGTCGTCGCCGGAGGCAAGACGCGCGGCGAGACCGGCTACTTCATCGAGCCCACGCTCATTGAAGCCGAGGATCCGGGGCACCGGCTGCTGCGGGAGGAGATCTTCGGGCCCGTGGTCACCGTCCACGTGTACGACGACTCGAAGTGGCACGAGACGCTGCGCCTCGTCAACTCCACTTCACCCTATGCCCTGACCGGCGCGGTCTTCGCGCGGGACCGCCGGGCGGTCCGCGAGGCGCTCTCGGCGCTGCGCCACGCCGCGGGCAACTTCTACATCAACGACAAGCCCACCGGCGCGGTGGTCGGCCAGCAGCCCTTCGGCGGCGCCCGCAGCTCCGGCACCAACGACAAGGCAGGCTCCAAGCTCAACCTCGTACGCTGGATCAGCGCCCGCGCCGTGAAGGAAAACTTCGCGCCCCCCCACGACTACCGCTATCCGTTCATGGCGGAGGAGTAGCGCTCCGGGCGAAGATCCCAAAGGTTGACGGGGTCGGTCGGGGAGCGTACGGTGGGCTGACTTCACCGGGAACTGCTGGCTCGGCGCTCGCGCGCTCGAGCACGTAAGGAATGAGCGGCAAGCTCCCGCCGCTGCGCAGCGGCGGCCATCTCGAATCGGGAGAGGCCTTCCTCGTTGCGCGGGGCCTTCCCCCCGACCTGCTCCGGCAGGCCTCCCGCCGGTTGGAGCTCGCCAGCTTGGCGGTGGCCACCTTCTATTCGGCCACCCTCGTCCTGAACTACACGCTAAGCGCCCTCGGGTGGCGGCCTCGGTCCCATCTGGCGTGGCACAACTTGATCGCGCTGACGGTCATCTCGGTCTCGTTGGCCCTGTTCTGGCTGTGCCGTCGCGGCCGTCTCGAGCCCATCCGCCTCCTCGACCTGGGGCTTGTCTATGAAGTCGTGGTCGGGCTGGCCATCTCCCTACAGGACAACCTTGCCCCTCTTTCGCCCGACCGGCCCCTCGACACGATTTCCTGGCTCTGCATGTGGATCGTGATGTTCCCGCTGATCGTGCCGGCACCTCCGGTGAAAGCGCTGGTCGCGAGCCTGGCCGCCGCTTCCACCTGGCCGCCCGCCTTCGCGGTGGGGCTGGCCCTCGGCAATCCGTCGCCCCCGGCGTCCGTCGTGGCGTTGAACTTTCTCGAAAACTACATCGCCGTCGGTTGGGCCCTCGTCTCTACCCTGGTCGTGCGCCGCCTGGGGGCTGACGTGCAGAAGGCGCGCGCGATGGGGAGCTACGAGCTCGTCGAGCGTCTGGGACACGGCGGCATGGGAGAAGTGTGGCGCGCCCGTCACAAGATGCTGGCCCGTCCCGCGGCCATCAAGCTCATAAGGGCCGAAGCGCTCGGCCTGCAGAAGGGCCCGCTGGCGGAGCAGCTCCTCCGTCGATTCGAGCGCGAGGCGCAGGCGACGGCGGCCCTTCATTCGCCTCACAGCGTCGAGCTGTACGACTTCGGCGTCACGACGGAGGGCACGTTCTACTACGTGATGGAGATCCTGCACGGGCTCGATCTCGAAACTTTGGTCAGGCGGTTCGGACCGATACCGGCGGACCGTGCCATCCATCTCCTGCTCCAGGTCTGCGATTCGTTGGCCGACGCGCATCACGTCGGCCTCGTGCATCGTGACATCAAGCCGGCCAATATCTACGCATGCAAAAGGGGACTGAAGCACGATTTCGTCAAGGTGCTGGACTTCGGCCTGGTCACGTCGGCGTGGACGCAGGAGGAAGACGACATCAGCCAGCTCACCCAGGAGGGCGCGGTGCCGGGGACCCCCGGCTACATCGCTCCCGAGGTCGCGCTCGGCAACCATTCGATCGACGGCCGCGCCGATTTGTACGCCCTGGGGTGCGTGGGCTACTGGCTGCTCACCGGGCACCGGGTCTTCGAGACCGGCACCCCGATGGAGATCGCGATCCAGCACGTCCAGGCCTCTCCGGTCGCGCCTTCGCGGCGGACCCAGCTTCACATCCCGGAAGCCCTGGAACGCGCGATCCTGGCGTGCCTGGAGAAGGCACCCGAGCAGAGGCCGCCAGATGCCGAGGACCTCGCGCGGCGCTTGGCCGCCTGTGAATTGGAAACGTGCTGGAACGAACAGCGCGCCCGCTGCTGGTGGGATGCGCATATGCCGCAAAGCCAACCGGCCGCGGTCGATCCCGACACGTCGACCTACGCCAAGTGACGGCGTGACGGCGTGTACCCTGGCCGTAATGGCCCTCGCGTCTGCGGGGCTCGACGGCACGCGCCCGCGCGCCGTGCCACGGCGGGACATCCTGCAGGCCATGCGTGAGAGCCAGGGTTACGATCTGACCGCGACCGCCAATGGCCCCCGGTTCCAGTCCGAGGTCCTGCGGCGGCTGGCGCGGAGCACGAGCGCGCTCGACCCGTCGCGATCGCCGCTATACATCGACCACCGGGACTGGTTCCAAGCGTATCTGGAGAGGACCGGCCTCAGCACCGAGAGGGCTCCCCTTTTCGTCCGACTCGGCCATGACTACGGCCAGG
>Ga0210378_10001128_pt1 | contig 13912 bp, 12 predicted proteins | sample PLM1_60_b1redo_FD_155465 | JGI IMG/M metagenome (GOLD analysis project Ga0210378, IMG submission 155465) | Groundwater sediment microbial communities from an aquifer in East River, Colorado, USA - PLM1_60_b1 redo | ecosystem: Environmental > Terrestrial > Soil > Riparian zone | place: USA: East...
GGGAGGGCGGGGCCGGCCGGGAGGGCGGCGGGGTGGGGCGGCGGCGCCGGACGGGCGCCGGCGGCACCGGGACGGGTCTCAGGCACCGGCCGTCCCCGACCGCGGCAGCGCGCCGACCAGCAGCACGGCGACGTCATCGACCAGGTCGCCGCCGTTGAGCCCCTCGACCCGCTGGATCAGCCTGTCCAGGAACGCCCCGGGCCGGGCCCGCCAGCCCGGCTGCCGGCGCACCTCCGCCGCGACCAGGTCGGCCAGCCCCTCCCCGCCGAGCCGCTCGGCGCCCCGCCCCACCCGGCCGTCGATCAGCCCGTCGGTGAGCGGCAGCAGCGCCCACTCCTCGGGAGTACGACCTCGGTCGCCGGCCACGACGTCCGGACCACCACGCCCAGCGGCGGGATCACCCGCGCCTCCGCCAGCAGCCGGACGGAGCGGCCGTCGATCAGCACCGGAGCCGGGTGGCCGGCGAGGTGGATCCGGGCGTGCCGCCGGTCCGGGGCGATGGTCAGCACGCAGACGGTGGCGAAGATCTGCTCCCGGTGCCGCTCGTGCACCAGCACCTGCTGCAGCGTGGACAGAATCTCCTCCGCCGGCCGGGCGGCCAGCACCAGCGCGCGCCAGGCGATCCGCAGCCGTACGCCGAGGGCCGCCTCGTCCGGACCGTGCCCGGACACGTCACCCACCATCACGTGCAGGGCGCCGTCGTCGTCCCGGACCGCGTCGTAGAAGTCGCCGCCGAGCAGCAGCCGCCGCCCGCCGGCCTGGTAACGGGCCGCGGGCAGTGATCGGGGCCGGGGTTGTCGCGTCGGCGGGCCGAGCGGGTGCACCGGCGGTAGGGATCCCGCCGGGTCAGGTCGCCATGTCCACGAAACGGGAGTAGTGCCCCTGGAAGGCGACCGTCACCAGCCCGGTCGGGCCGTTGCGGTGCTTGGCCAGGATCAGGTCCGCCTCGCCCGCCCGCGGCGACTCCCGCTCGTACGCGTCCTCGCGGTGCAGCAGGATCACCATGTCCGCATCCTGCTCGATGCTGTTGTGCGCGATGATCCCGTCGGCGACGAAGTTGTGCGTGCCCTTGACTGTGGCGTCGTAGACCGGCTGGACGCCGATCGACTCGATGCCGACGATCCGGTCCCAGAACACGTCATCAGTGGCGACCGCCCGCAGCTTCGTGGAGTCGAGGGCTTCGGCGCAGCGCAGCATCCGCTCTCGGGAGGCGCCGGTCTTGTAAAGAGTCGAGCCACAGTAGTGAGTTCGTATCGCCGCTTGGAATTGCCGTTCGGTGATCCCGGCGCGGTACCGCTCGGATCTGACGACGTCCCACGCTTCGCGTGGCAGGGAGTCGACGTTGGTGTTCACCACTCTGCCTTCGAGTGCGACGAGGAGTCGCTGGGCGGTCTCTCCGCGGCGGCCGTGGACTCCGATCTCGCGGCAGAACACGCGCAGGCTGGGGCCGTCCGCGATGATGACGTGGTAGCCGGGCCGGTAGCCGGCCTTCGTGACCGTCTTGACGCGGGCGATGATCCCGAACCGGGAGAGCAGCAGCATGACGCCGTCCGCCAACGCCCGGCTGGACGTGGCGTAGTAGACCTTGGCCGCGGTGCCGGGCTTGGGCGCTGTGACGTTGCCGTCCGTCGCCCAGAGGTGCCGGAGGAACACCGCGATCTCGACGTTGCTTGCGGAGTGCAGCACGTCGGGGATGCGCTTCTCGTACGAGCGCCGGTCCTCGATCCCCATCTCACGGAACCAGACATGCAGCGGATTGAACCGGCCGTGCGTGCACCGGTAGGGGGCAGGGAGGTAGGTGTGCCACCAGCGGCTCTGCCGGACGCGCCGCGGGGTGATCCCGAATTCGGCGGCTGCCGCCGTCTCCACGAACTCGAGGTTGCCCTCGTCGTTCGAGGTGTAGTGCACGGGTTGGCTGCGCAGGACGCACCCGTCGCCGAGGAGGTGCGCCAGCAGTCCCAGCCGGCAGTCGGTCCAGCCGAGCCCGGCGCCGATCGGCTCTGGGGTGCGCCGCGGGATGGCGATCCTGTCGCCGGCCGCGAGGCTGTCCAATGGCGTCCAGCCGTTGAAGGTGAGGAAGGGATGATTGCCGGTCGCCTTCACTTCCCGGCCGGAGGCGAGCCGGAGCCGGTAGACGGGTTTCACGCCGGAGGGGAAGATGCTGACGATCGGCGCCGGGACCAGCCGCCGCTGCTCGTCCAGGGACCACACGAGGACGCCGTCGTGCCCGTCGTCCAGTAGCTCTCGGAAGGTGACTGGGGACCCCGTGTCAGCACGGAGCAACGTCGTGTCCTCGGTCATGCAGCCCGACTCACGCAGGTCCGAGAGCAGCGGCTTCTTGTCGGTGCGCTGCTCGGGGCCGCGGTTGAGCTGGCTGATCGCGACGACGGGGACCTCGAGCTCCTTGGCCAGCAGCTTCAAGGAGCGGGAGAACTCGGATACCTCGACCTGCCGGGACTCGACCCGCTTGCCGCTGGTCATCAGCTGCATGTAGTCGACCACGACGAGGCGCAGGTCATGCCGCTGCCGCAGCCGGCGCGCCTTCGCCCGGATCTCCATCATGGTCAGGTTGGGCGAATCGTCGATGTACAGCGGGGCGTCGGCGACCTCGCCCATCCGCCGGGCCAGCCGCGCCCAGTCGTCGTCGCTCATGTGCCCGGACCGCATGTGGTGCAGCGGCACCTTCGCCTCGGCCGACAGCAGCCGCATGGTGATCTCGGACTTGCTCATCTCCAGCGAGAAGATCGCCGCGGTCAGCCCGTGCTTGATCGAGCACGCCCGGGAGAAGTCCAGCGCGAGCGTGGAGTTGTGGGTCGGCACCATCGAGCGGCTGGCCAGGTAGAGGTGGTCGTCGTTGTCCACCTGAACGCATCGCACCGGGAGGCTCGGCACCGGACGCACGTCCACGACGAACCGCGACCCGGTGCGGTCGGCGGCTCCGCGTCGCCGCTCGCGGTGCGCGACGCGCTTGCGGGAAAGCCGGAAGACCTCGTCCGCGGTGGTGAAGGTCAGCGTGTACGCCGTCGACGATTGGGCCGTCCTGCCGCGGACCGGCTTGGTGCTGAGCGAGCACCGGTAGCCGAGGCTCACCACGAGCTCCCGAACGTCCTCTGCGAGCCGGCAACTGGTCACCGAGAACTGCACCGCGCCAGTCGGAATGACGGTGCCATCGGTGTCCAGCAGTCCGGCCAGCAGCGCCCGCCGCTGCGACTCCGACCCGCGCAGGTAGGTGGTCGGAATGTGCTTGTCGCCCAGCACCCCGATGGTCCGCAGGATCGCCTGCACCGACCCGTGCTCCGCGCGGCAGCCGCGGCAGAGCGCGGCGCCGGCGGAGGGCCCACCGCAGTCCGGGCAGGCCGGGGCAGGCACCGGGGCGGACAGGAAGCGCGCCCGGCCACCGCACGAGCGGCCACAGGTGCGCACCTGCGAGGTCTTCGGAACGAAGCACGACCCGCACACGACGCACGCCCGTGGCTCGACCGGTGGGCGCGGGGGGAGGCGGAGGGAGTAGAGCATCCGGGCCGCCCGGGGGACGACCCGCAGACCCTCGGCCCGAAGGTGGTCGAGCAGTTCGGGGTCGGCTGTGGTGATGCTCGCCACTCGGCTGGTGCCGTCGCCGAGCCAGGCCCCCAACACGTAGGCGGGGAGGGGCAGCGGGCGTTCCGGGAGGTGGAGCGGCCGCGCGTTGACGACCGCATGGTTGAGCCTGCGGTCGGCGGTCGGACACCGCAGGGTCGCCGCCATCTCCCGCGTGGTCACCACGCCGTCATGCTGGGCCGCGACTCGAGCCGCCAGCAGATCGGCGGCGCGCTCCGCGAGCGCCGCGGTCAACGCCCGCCGGGAGTAACCCGGCGCATACCAGACGTGCGGCCCGCGCGGACCGGTCACCTGTCGCGCCACCCGGCCGGCCCGACCGACCCGCTGGGCGGACCGGTGCAGCACGTGCTCGAACTCCGAACCCAGCTCGGTCAGCACGTCCGTCGTCGTGACCAGGCGATCGGGCTCGTCGACGGCGAGCACCGCGGCGATCGTCGCGTGATCGGCCGTGGCCTGCGACCACCGCGACACCATCGCCGGCTGTTGACGGCGGCCCCGGCGGGCGGCGCGGGTCGTCGTCCTCCACTGGTGGTCGGCGTCGGCGACGATCACCGTGCCGTCCGAGAACTCCACCTCGTAACAGGGCCGGCCGTGCAGCACCTCCGTCGCGGCGACCACAGCGGTCGGGCGCCCGTCCGCGCCCAGCAACTGTTCGCCCACCCTGACCGCGCCCATGGTGGTCCAGCCGTCCGGGGTCGGCAGCGGGGTATCCAGAGCGAGTGCCTTGCCGATCGCGGGTCTCGCCGCAACGATGACCATTTGGCCGGGGTGCAGGCCGTTGGTGATCTGGTCGAGCTCGGAGAAGCCGGTCGGGACGCCGATGCTCGCGCCGCCGCGGGACGAGATGGCGTCGATCTCGTCCATCGTGCCCTGCAGCAACTGCTCGAGGCGGACGTAGTCCTCGCTGGTGCGGCGCTCGGTGACGTCGTAGATCTCGGCCTGGGCGCGGTCGACCACCTCGTCGACGTCGCCGCCCTGGCCGGAGGCCGCGCCGTAGCCGAGCTGGACGATCCGGGTGCCGGCCTCGACCAGCCGGCGCAGCGTGGCCCGCTCCGCGACGATCTCGGCGTAGAAGCCGGCGTTGGCGGCGGTGGGCACCGAGGAGATCAGCGTGTGCAGGTAGGGCGTGCCGCCGATCCGCATCAGCTGGCCGGTGCGGGTCAGCTCGGCGGAGACGGTGACCGGGTCGGCCGGCTCGCCGCGGCCGTAGAGGTCGAGGACAACGTCGTAGAGGATCTGGTGGGCCGGCCGGTAGAAGTCGGTGGACCGCAGCACCTCGACCACGTCGGCGATCGCGTCCTTGGACAGCAGCATGCCGCCCAGCACGGACTGCTCGGCCTGCAGGTCCTGCGGCGGCTGCCGGTCGAAGTCCGGCGCCCGCGGCACCCCCAGCTCGTCCGCGACCGCCACCGATCCACCTCCGCCCCGCCCGCATCGTTCGAACGCGTGTTCGAAGGCTACCACCGGCCGCCGACAGCTTAGGAAGGCCGGCGCCCGGCCGCCACGTCCTCTGTGGACAGACCTGTGGAGCAGCTGGGGACGACCGAGGCCGCGCTGTGGGCGGGCCGGGGACGACACTGTGGACACTGCCGCCCCGCCGGGAGGAGGTGGGCCGTGACCTGCCGCTACCCCGTCCACATCCTGTGGGCGGAAGAAAGTTCGAGCGACGCGGTCGACAGGGCCGTCACGACGGGCACCGGTACACGCGGAGGCCCGGTCCACCGGGAACGGGCGGGACCGGGCCTCCGGGCCGTATGGACGGCCTAAGCCGGGACGACCTCGAGCGGGATGGTCGCCGTCACCTCGGGGTGCAGCACGACCGGCACCTCGTGCCGCCCGAGCGACTTGATCCCGCCGGGCAGCTGCAGCCGCCGCCGGTCCAGCTGCGGGCCGCCGGCCGCCTGGACCGCGGACACCACGTCCGCCGCGGTCACCGAGCCGAAGAGCCGGCCGCCCTCGCCGGCCCGCGCCGTCAGCCGGACCGACAGCCTCTCCAGGTCTCGCTTGATCTCCTGCGCATGCCCGAGGTCGCGGACTCCCCGCGCGTCCCTAGCCCGCCGGATCGTGGCGACCTGCTTCTCGCCGCCCTTGGTCCACGCGATCGCGTAGCGGCGCGGCACCAGGTAGTTGCGCGCGTACCCGTCGCGGACCTCCACCACGTCCCCCGGCGAGCCGAGGCCGGGGACCTCCTGGGTGAGGATGAGCTTCATCTCGTCCGCCCCCTCAGCGCGCCGTGCTGGTGTACGGCAGCAGCGCCATCTCGCGGCTGTTCTTCACCGCGACCGCGACGTCGCGCTGGTGCTGGCTGCAGTTGCCGGTCACCCGCCGGGCCCGGATCTTGCCCCGGTCGGAGATGAACTTCCGCAGCAGCGCGGTGTCCTTGTAGTCGATGTAGGTGACCTTGTCCTTGCAGAACGCGCAGACCTTCTTCTTGGGCTTGCGCAGTGGCACCTTGGCCATGTCGTGTTGTCTCCGTCGAGATGTGCGTGAGAGAGGAAGGATCTAGAAGGGGGGCTCGTCGGCGGGACCACCGCCGGTGGACGCCGGCGCCGCGGAGCCCCACGGGTCGTCCGAGCCGCCGCCGGAGCCCCGGCCGCCGCCGCTGTAGGAGCCGCCGTACCCGCCGCCGCCCCCGCCGCCCCCGCCGCCGAAGTCGCTCCCGCCACTGCCTCGGGAGACCTTGTTGACCTTCGCCGTCGCGTACCGCAGCGAGGGGCCGATCTCGTCGACCTCGAGCTCGACGACGGTCCGCTTCTCGCCCTCCTTCGTCTCAAAGGAGCGCTGCTTGAGCCGGCCGGTCACCACGACCCGGGCACCCCGGGTCAGCGACTCGGCCACGTTCTCGGCCGCCTGCCGCCAGACGTTGCAGCGCAGGAACAGCGCCTCGCCGTCCTTCCACTCGTTCGTCTGGCGGTCGAACATTCGCGGCGTGGACGCGACGGTGAAGTTGGCCACCGCGGCGCCGCTCGGGGTGAAACGCAGCTCAGGGTCGGCGGTGAGGTTGCCGACCACGGTGATGATCGTGTCGCCTGCCATGTCGGTGATCTCCGGTCGTGAGGGGTCCGCAGCGGGTGGGGGGCTACCGGAGCTCGGGCCGGAGGACCTTGGTCCGGAGCACCTCGTCGTTGAGGTTCAGCTGGCGGTCCAGCTCCTGGATCGCGGCCGGCTCGGAGGTGAGGTCGACGACGGCGTAGATGCCCTCGACCTTCTTCGCGATCTCGTACGACAGGCGGCGGCGGCCCCAGACGTCGACCTTCTCGACCGAGCCGCCGGCGGTGCGCACGACGTTGAGGTAGTTGTCGAGCAGCGGCGACACCGTCCGCTCCTCGAGATCCGGGTTGAGGATGACCATGAGCTCGTAATGGCGCACGGGTCCGAGGACCTCCTGTGGACTCAGGCGGCCGCGGACTCTCCGCGGCAGGAGGATGCCGTCGCCGTCGAGGCGACGAACCGAGCCAGGGTACCCCAGCGCCATGCCCGCCCCCGCCCGGGCCAGCTCTCCGACCATGACCCCGCCCCGACCGCGCGGGGGAGAGTGCCGGGTCGGGGACCGGCGTCCGCGTAGGCCGGGACGGGGCAGCAATGAGACGTTGCAGCCCGCCGGCCATGACGACCCGCCCGGCCGGACTGTCGGCCCGGCGGCGCCGATGGGCCTCGGTGGATGCGGACGGCGTCCGGACGTCGATCCGGCAAGTCCGACGGCGCCCTCACATCGAACATACGTGGGCGGCCCTCGGGCGCCGCCGGACGGCGTCCGGACGTCGGCCCGCGCCACCGGAGGTCCATCGGCTCCGCCGTGCGCCGTACGCTCGCGGCATGGTGCTCATCGGCGCCCACCTGCACGGTGGGGTCCCGTTGGAGGAGGCGCGCGCCCGCGACGCGGAGATCGTGCAGGTCTTCCTCGGCGACCCGCAGGGCTGGAAGGCGCCGCCGGACCGCTCCGCCGACGCCGCGCCGCTCCGCGAGGCCGGCATCGGGCTCTACGTACACGCGCCGTACCTGGTGAACGTGGCGACCACCAACAACCGCATCCGCATCCCGAGCCGCAAGATCCTCGACCAGCACGCCACCGCGGCCGCGGCCCTCGGCGCGCGCGGGCTGATCGTGCACGGCGGCCACCTGAACTCCGGCGACGACCCGGCGGAGGGCTTCGCCAACTGGCGCAAGACCTTCGAGCGGACGCGCTTCGACCTGCCGATCCTGATCGAGAACACGGCCGGCGGCGACAACGCGATAGCCCGCCGGCTCGACCGGCTGGCCCGGCTCTGGGACGCCATCGGCGACTTCGGCCCGGGCTTCTGCCTGGACACCTGCCACGCGCACGCGGGCGGCGAGGAGCTGGTCGACCTGGTCGACCGGGTCAAGGCGATCACCGGGCGGATCGACCTGGTGCACGCCAACGGGTCCCGGGACCCGTTCGGCTCCGGCGCCGATCGGCACGCCAACCTGACCGACGGCCACATCGATCCGGAGGCCGTCGTCGCGGTCTGCGCCGCGGCCGGCGCGCCGGTGCTGGTCGAGACGCCGGGGCTGGCCGAGGGCCAGGGCGCGGACATCGCCTTCCTGCGGTCCAGGCTGCCGGCCTGACGGCGCCGACGTGAGCCTGCGGTCATGAGGGAGCGCGAGGGCTCGCAGCGCGAGCGGGGAGCGAGGAGGCCTGGCCGGCTGGCTGCCCCGCGCGGAGGCGCGGGCATGGGCATTGCGCCTGCCGGGCCGGCCGAGGAGCGGGCACTGCGCCCGGACCTGGTGCTGCTGGCCGTGCTCGCGACCACCGGGTTCGGCATCCTGCTCGGCTACCTGTCCAAGACCCCGTGCACCGGCCCGCCCTACGACGCGTACGGCATCTCGGGCAACTTCGCGAACAGGTACAGCGACCTCTGCTACAGCGACGTGCAGCAGCTGTGGGTGGGCCGTGGCGTGCGCGAGCACGTCTTCCCGTACCTGCACGGCCGGCTGATCCCGAGCGACCAGCCACAGGGCCAGCTGGTGGACGGCGCGGTGGAGTATCCGGTCGTCACCGGGATCTTCATGTGGCTCGCCGGGCTCGGCGCCACCGACGACGGGGACTACCTCCGCACCACCGCGCTGCTGCTGGCCCCGTTCGGGCTGCTCACCGCCTGGCTGCTGGTCAGGCTCGCCGGGCGGCGCGCGTTCATCTGGGCCGCCGCCCCCGCGCTGGTCCTCTACAGCGTGCTCAACTGGGACTTCCTGGCCACCGCCTGCGTGGCCGGTGCGGTCTACGCCTGGTCCCGCGGCCGGCCCGGCGGCGCGGCCATGCTGCTCGGCCTCGGCGCGGCGACCAAGATCTACCCCGGCTTCCTGGCGCTGCCGCTGCTGCTGGAGCGGCTGGCGCTGCGCGACTACCGCGGCGCCGCCAGGGTGGTGGCCGGCACCGGCGGCGTGTGGGCGGCGATCAACGTGCCGGTGCTGCTGGCCAACCCCGAGGGCTGGTGGGCGACGTACGCCTTCCAGGCCGGCCGGGAGGCCGACCTGACCACGAACTCGATCTGGCACTGGGGGTTTCCCGAGCTCGGCCCGGACCAGGTGAACCGGTGGAGCGCCGCGCTGATCGTGGCCTCCTGGGTGCTCGCGCTGATCGTCGGCTGGGTACGTGCCGGACGGACCGGTTACCCGTGGCTCCAGGTCGGCGCGGCCCTGCTGTGCTCGTTCCTGCTGTTCAACAAGGTCTACAGCCCGCAGTACGTGCTGTGGCTGCTGCCGTTCTTCGTGCTGGTGCGGCTGCGCTGGGGCTGGTGGGTGGCCTACCTGGCGGTCGACCTGCTGCTCTACGTCGGGCTGTTCCGGTGGTACTACGACATCACCCAGGGCGGCGACTTCGGCGTCGCGAAGCAGGCCACGGTGCTCGGCGTCTGGGGCAAGGCGGTGCTGCTCGCCCTGCTCTACGTCGTGTTCCTGACCTCGTCCTCAGTGGTCCGCGAGCCGGTGAGCACCAGCGGGCCGCGGTCCCCGGCGCCGTCCAGGACGCCGCCGGCGGGATCGTCCGCGGCTGTCCCTGCCGACCCGGTCGGGCGACGCACCAGGTCCTCCTCCGGCCGCAGCACGTCCCGGACCACCAGCGCGACGAGCGCGACCAGCGCCACGTCGCGGATCAGCACCGCGGACAGGAACCAGTTGTAGCCGACGCCCTTGTCCCCGGTGCCGAGGAACCACAGCAGCCGCGGCACCCAGACCAGGCACTCGGTGGCCTGCCAGGCCAGCAGCGCCTTCCAGGACGGCCGGGCCAGCACCGCCAGCGGCAGCAGCCACAGCGAGTACTGCGGGCTCCACACCTTGTTGGTCAGCAGGAACGCGGCGACGGCGAGGAACAGCAGTTGCGGCAGCCGGGGCCGGCGCGGGGCGAGCAGGCCGAGCGCGAGCACCGCGCCGAGCGCGACCAGCACGGCGACGGCGGCGAGGCTGTTCACCTGCGGCGCCGGGCTGCCGGAGCCGTTGAGCAGGGTGGAGGCGCCGTACCAGAGCGAGTCGAAGTCGGCCGGCCGCTCCCGGTTGAGCTCGACGAAGCGCCGCCACGACTCCGGCCACGCCGCCGCGACCGGCAGGTTGACCGCCGACCACGCGATCGCGGCCCCGGTGGCGGCCCGCCCGAAGGCCGGCAGCTGCCGCGACCGCCAGCACAGCGCGAGCAGCGGCACGAAGAACAGCGCCGGGTAGAGCTTCGCCGCGGTGCCCAGCCCGAGCAGCACCCCGGCCAGCGCCGGCCGCTTCCCCTGCCAGGCGACCAGCCCTGCGCCGGCCAGCGCGACCGCGAACAGGTCCCAGTTGGTGTACGCGTGCACGACCAGCAGCGGTGACAGCGCCACCATGGCCGCATCCCACCTGCGCGGGCCGGCCAGCCGGAACGTGCTCCAGGTGACGACCAGCATGCAGACGGCCAGCAGCAGCGCGGTCGCGTTGAAGTACGCCTGGACGTCCGGCACGTCGGGCAGCGGCAGGTCCGGCGCGGCCTCGACGTACGCCTTCGCCAGCCAGGCGGCGACGCCCATGAAGGCGCCGGTGAGCACCGGGTACTCCACCGGCTGGTCCGCGTACGGGATCGCGCCCTCGTTGAGCCGCTCGGTGTAGTAGAGCGGGATGACGTCCGAGTAGCAGAAGTGGGTGTACTGCCGGCCCTCGGTCCACGCGCCGTTCTGGCACGGCGACTTCTGCAGCCAGGCCAGCGCGAGCGTGACGATCGTCAGCGCCAGCAGCACCCGCAGCGGGGTCCAGAACCGGTGCAGCCCGAGCGCGCCGCGCCGGCCCCACGGACCGCCGATCGCGCCGCTGGCGACCCGCACCACGGGGTCGTCCCGGGACGGCACGAACGGCCGCCGCCCGCCCGGGCCCGGGTCCTCCGGACCCCGCGCGGCCACGACTCCGGTAGACCGCCGGCCGGAGTCCCGGCCACCACCAGGCACGACGGGCGCCGCGGCCACCGGGTCGGCTGCGGGCGGCGGCCGGCCGTCCGAGGGCTGGGTCGTCACGGTTGCGGTCGCGGAAGGGTCGGGCGGGTCGGGCTGGGCGCGGTCGGCGAGGGGGTGGCGGTCGGGGTGGGCGTCGGCTCTGTGGGGTCGGGCGTCGGGGTCGGCTTCGGGCCCCTGGTCGGCCTCGGCTTGCTGGTCTCGGTCGGCTTGGGCTCCGGCGTCGGCGACGGCGCCGCGGTGGTCGGCGGCGGTGGTGGCGGCTCGGGCCGCAGCTGCGGGTTGACCTGGACCTGGTCGGTCAGCTCCAACTCCTCCTGCCCGGTCAGGTAACGGTCCATGAACCGCTTCCAGGTCTGGCCGGGCAGGCCGGAGCCGAAGATGTTCCTGCCGGCCGCGTTCTTGATCTCCTTGGGATCGTCAGTGCCGACCCATACCGCGGCGCTGACCTGCGGGGTGAAGCCGGCCATCCACGCGTCGCTGTTGCCCTCGGTGGCCCTGTACTGCTGGGTGCCGGTCTTCGCGGCCGACTCACGGCCGTTCTCCAGCGGCTCGTCCGAGTACGACGCGACCGGCTTCATCGCGTACGTCACGTCGTTGGCGACCTTGGAGTCGAGCACCTGCTTGCTCTTGTCGGCATGCTCGTAGACGACCTCGCCCGCGCCGTCGAGCACCTTGGTGACCAGGTGGGTCGGGTGCAGCGTGCCGCCCGCGGCGAACACGCCGAAACCGGTGGCCTGGTCGATCGGCCGCACCTCGTACTGGCCGATCCCGATGCCGGCCGCGGTCTTGCCGTCCTGCTGCAGCGTCGGCTTCTTGGTGTCCGGTCGCTTCGCCGGGAGGTCGACCATCCTGCGGAAGGTCTTGGCCACGTTCTCCGGGCCGGCGTCGATCGCCATCTGGTAGAACACCGTGTTGATCGAGCGGCGCATCGCGTCCAGCACCGAGCACGGGTTGCACTGGGCGTTCTCGGAGTTGCGCACCGGCTTGGTCAGGCCGGGGAAGGTGCGCGGCGACGAGCCGTCGTACGTGCGGTAGACGCTCACCTTGTCCTCGTCCGGGGTCTCCGGATCGAGGTTCTGCTGCAGGGCGGTGGCCAGCACGTAGGGCTTGAACGACGAGCCCGGCTGCCGCCACGTCTGGGCGTAGTCGTAGGCGAGTCCGTTCGACCCGCCGTAGTACGCCAGCACGCCGCCGGTGTCCGGCTTCACCGCGACCAGCGCCTGCCGCAGCTCCTTCGGCTGGTCGCCGAAGGTCTCCCGCACCGCGGCCAGCGCCGCGTCCTGCGCCTTCTTGTCGATCGTCGTGACCACCCGCAGGCCCTCGGCGTTGAGCCGGGACTCGGGGAAGCCGGCCTGACCCAGCTCCTCGGTGACCTGCTCGACCACGTGCCCGGCCCAGGTCTTCTTGACGTCGTCCAGGCTGCCGTTGGTCTTCTTGCGCACCCGCGGGTACTTCTGGCCGGCCGCCGCCGACTCCCCCAGCTTGCCCATGGCCACCATGCCGTTGAGCACGAAGCGCCAGCGGTCCTTGGCCGCCTCGGGGTGCGCCTGCGGGTCGTAGAGCGCGGGCGAGCGGATGCTGGCCGCGAGCACGGCCCCCTCGGCGAGGCTGAGCTTGGAGACGGGCTTGCCGAAGTAGACCTGGGCGGCGGCCTGGATCCCGTACGCGCCGCGACCGAAGTAGATGGTGTTCAGGTACCACTCGAGGATCTGGTCCTTCGAGTACTGCCGGTCCAGCTTGACGGTGACGAACAGCTCCTTGAACTTCCGGGAGAACGTGCGGTCGCCTGAGGTGAAGACGTTCTTCACGTACTGCTGGGTGATCGTCGAGCCGCCCTGCAGCTCGCCGCCGCGCACGTTGTTCCAGGCCGCGCGCACGATGCCCTTCGGGGAGATGCCGGGGTCGGTGTAGAAGCTGCGGTTCTCCGCGGCCAGCACGGCCCACTTCACGTGCGCCGGCACGGCGGACAGCGCGACATCGCTGCGGTTCTGCGAGCCGACCCGGGCGAGCACCGTCTTGCCGTCGCCGTAGTAGATCGTGGCGACCTGGTTGGTCTTGAGGGTGTCCGGGTCCGGGACATCGGTGCGCGCGTAGACGATGCCGACGGTCGCGAAGCCGAGCACCAGCATCGCCGCCATGACCAGGCCGGTGACCCGGGCCATCTTCCGGGCCCGGCCACCGGCGGGGCCGCGGGCGCGGCGGCGTCCCGGGCCGTCGGGGCCACCCGGCCCAGCGGGACCCCCGGGTCCGCCCGGTCCACCGGGGTCGCCCGGTCCGCCCGGTCCGCCCGGGCCCAGAGGACCACCGCCCTGCAGCGCGCGCCGCGCGGCGGCGGCGTCCTCCGGCTGCCCGCCGTAGCCGCCGTACAGGCCGCCGACCCGGTCGCCGTCGTAGCCGCCGTCCGATCCCGGCCGTCCGTACCCGCCGGAGCCCGGGCCCTGGCCGGCGGACCCGGCCGCCCCGGCACCACCGGGGCGGGCGGAGCCGTAACCGCCGCGGCCGGAGCCGGCCGAACCAGCCGAGCCGTCGCCGCGCGGACCGCGCGGGTCCGCCGGGCCGGGCGGGCCGTAGCCGCCGGACGCGGCCGGCGGGCGGGCCGGAGCGGGTCGGTCGTGATGGGGAGCGCGAGGCGGGGGGAGCGGTTCCGACCGCCGTGCGCCGCGCAGTCCGGAGCGCCAGTCGTCGTCGGGACGGCCGTGGTCGTGCGTCACTGCTGCCGGTCTCCTGGTCTCGTCATCACGCGCTCAGCGTCCCCGGTCGGAAGACGCGCGACACCCCGCCCGGGTTCAGCGGAGCCCGCGGCGGCCGTGGTGGCCCGCCTCACTGTGCCCACTCCGACGGCAGGCCGGCGGGCGCAAGCGCCAGCCGGCCGGCCGCCGTCGCTCCCGCCGCTG
>Ga0210378_10001129_pt1 | contig 13912 bp, 13 predicted proteins | sample PLM1_60_b1redo_FD_155465 | JGI IMG/M metagenome (GOLD analysis project Ga0210378, IMG submission 155465) | Groundwater sediment microbial communities from an aquifer in East River, Colorado, USA - PLM1_60_b1 redo | ecosystem: Environmental > Terrestrial > Soil > Riparian zone | place: USA: East...
AGAAGAGTGAGGATGAGGGCGGCGCGGATGCGACTCTCGGGGGTCTGTCCGGCGTGGTCGTGACCGTGCATCGCCTCGCGGCTGATTATGACCGAAACGTGTCCCGTCCCTGCTGCGGAGTGTCCTCGCCGGGACGCTCGTTGCCCAGCCGTTGGGCATCGGTTTCCCGCTAAACCTCACGGTTCCCGCAACGCGCTTTTGGAACGGCCTTTGCAGGCTAGGCGCGCCGTGCGATCATTTCCTTCCCCCTCCGTCGAGGAAATCTCCATGCGCCGCCTGCTGCTGCTCGTGGGCCTGGCCACCCTCCTTTCCGCCGCGGATGGCGCGGCGGCGAGCGCGCGGGGGGGTCGCGCCGCGTGGTGCGGCACCGGCCGCGAGGGCGCCCGGGACGCCGTCTGGGCCCACCGTGAGCAGCGCGAGCGCCGCGGAGTGGAGGCCCGCACCGTGCGCTCGTCGCTCGACGTCGGCCAGATCGCGGTCGTGATGGACGAGGGGGACCTGGCCCTCGTCGCCAACGTCATGGACCTCCAGCGCTCGGGCCTGCGCTTCTCCCCCACCGGCGGCGGCTACGCCGTTTCGCGCGTCGACCTGCCGCTCGAGCCCGACACGGGGACGCCCCTGAGCCTGAGCGACGACGACTCCGAGCCCGTGACCCTGAGCTTCTCGTTCCCGTTCTACGGACGCGCCCACTCGCAGGTCTTCGTCAACTCCGACGGCAACCTGACGTTCGGGCAGAAGGACGACGCCTCGACCGAGCGCAACGTGGGCCGGCTCGTAGGCGGTCCTCCGCGGGTGGCGCCCCTGCTCGCCGACTTCAACCCCGAAACGGGCGGCAGCGTGTCCGCGCAGGACCTGCGAGACCACCTCACCGTCACGTGGCGCGCGGTCCCCCAGTTCGACCACACGGATCGCAACACCTTCCAGGTGACGCTGTGGGCGGACGGGCGGGTGGACTTCGTGTACGACCAGGAGCTCACCGCCGGCATCGACGAGGGCGTGACCGGTGTCGCGCCCGGCGGCGCCCAGGGCGGCCTCACCGCGGTCGACTTCTCCACCGCGGCCGGGGTGTCGGGCGGCTCCGGGGCGCTGGCCGAGAGCTTCCGCGCGGAGAACGGTCTCGACACGGTGGCGGTGGCGCGGAAGTTCTACGCGACCCACGGCGACGACTACCAGCAGCTCGTGATCTTCACCTCCCGGCGGCTCGTCTCCTCCAACACGTTCGCGTACGAGCAGACCGTTCGCAACGGCGACGCCGGCATCGGCGCGGGCGTGCAGGACCGCAGCGCGGATTACGGGAGCCGGGGCCGGCTGGAAAGCTTCATCACGATGGACTCCATCTCCAAGTACCCCGACGACCTCTCTCGCCGCTTCCTCGGCGAGGACTCGGCGCTGTCCGTCCTCGCCCACGAGGCGGGCCACCGCTGGCTGGCGAACGCCCTCTTCCGCGAGGGGGGCACCACGAGCCGCGAGCTGCTCGGGCGGGACGAGGTGCATTGGAGCTTCTTCGCCGACACCGACGGCTCGTTCCTGGAGGGTAACGACATCGAGCCCGAGGCCGACGGACGCTTCCGTACGGCCGGGGCGTCCCTGCGCTATAGCGCGCTCGACCAGTACCTCATAGGGTTGCGCGACGCCGCCGAGGTTCCGCCCTTCTTCTTCGTGCGCGGACCGTCGGGCACTTCGGATACCGACGCCGGCCGCTCGCCGCGGACCAACGTCTTTTTCAACGGCACGCGCAAGGACGTCACGATCGCCGACGTGATCGCGGCGCTGGGGACGCGTCGCCCCGCGGGCGCGCCGTGGAGCGCGCCGTTCCGGCAGGCCTTCGTATACGTGTCGGTGGGAGGACCGCCCGACTCCGCCGCGATCGAGAAGGTCGAGCGCATCCGCGCCGCGTGGCCGGCTTTCTTCGCCGCGGGCGTCGAAGGCCGCGGCGCCGTCGACCCGACGCTGAACTGAGGCGTCAGGCGATCGGCGGCCGGCGGTGGTGCCAGTCGGTGGCGCCCTGGTAGAGCTTCGCCAGCGCCAGCATCTTCGCCTCCTCGAACGCACCGGCCACGAGGGTGAGGCCCACCGGCAGCCCGCCGCGGCCGAACCCGCACGGCACCGAGATCGCGGGTAGACCGCAGAGGGTCGACATGCCCCCGACGGGATCCGCCCACTCCACGTCCTCGAGGCTCTCCTCCGCCGGCGGCGCGGTCATCATCTCGGCCGGCGAGGCCAGGACGTCGAAGTCCGCGAAGACGTCGGCCATGGCCTTCTGGCAGAGCGTGCGGATACGAAGGGCCTTGACGTAGTCGCCGGCGCTGATCGCCCTGGCGCTAGCGTTCGAGATCGTCGCCGCGGGATCGGCCATGCCACGCACGCGGCCATCCTTGAAGAGGTCGTCGAATGCGGAGGCCGCCTCGGCCCGGATCACGAGACCCGCGACCTCCTCGAAGGGCAGGTCGGGGAGCTTCGTGTCCTGCACGGAGACGCCCGCACCCCGCAAGGCGCCCACCGCCCGATCGAAGGCCGCCTCGACCTCCTTCTCGCCCTTCTTCGAAAAGTCGAGCCGAACGCAGCCGACCCTCAGCCTGCGCGCCTCGGACGCGGGCAGGATCCGCGGCGGGGGCTCGTCGGCCGACCAGTCGTCGAGGGGGTCGTGGCCGGCGATGGCGGCCAGCACCGCCTCGCAGTCCTGGGCCGAGCGGGCCATGGGCCCCAGCTTGTCCATCGTCCACGACAGCGCCATCGCGCCGTGGCGTGAGACACGCCCGAAGGTGGGGCGCACGCCCGCGATGCCACAGAAGCTCGCTGGGCAGATGATCGAGCCCCAGGTGTCGGAGCCGAGGGCGAAGCCGACGAGGGCCGCCGATGCCGCCGCTCCCGAGCCGGACGACGAGCCGCAGCTCCACTTTCCGGTGTCCCAGGGGTTGCGCGCCGCCCCGGTGGCCGACGCCCACGGCACCGTGTAGCCGAGCCCGCCCGCCAGCTCGATCATGGCCAGGGTGCCCAGCAGCACCGCGCCCGCTTCCTCGAGCTTGAGCACGATCGTCGCGTCGTAGTCGAAGGCCTGGGCGGCGAAGGGCGTCGCGCCCCAGGTCGTGCGCACGCCTTGGATCGCGAGAAGGTCCTTGGTCGCATACGGGACGCCGTGGAGAGGACCGCGGACCTTGCCGGCCGCGATCTCCTTCTCGGCCCGACGCGCCTGGGCGAGGGCCCGGTCGCGGGTCACCGTGACGAACGCGTTCAGCTTCGGGCCGAGGCGGTCGATCCGCGAGAGGTAGCTCTCGGCCAGCTCGACCGGCGAGAACTGCCGGGACCGGAGACGGCGGCCGAGCTCGGTCGCGTCGAGGTAGAGGACCTCCTCGCCGAGCACGGTCACCTCCTCTTCGACTTCATCGCCTGGAAGCGCAGCGACGGCGCCACGTCGGCGGGCAGCTTGAAGTCCCGGATCACGGCCAGCGATTTCTCACCGCCGGCGATGCTCTTCTCGAGACGGGCTCGTTCATCCGCGGAGAGCCCGGGCTCGGTGGCGGCGAGGCAGGTGGCGCGCGGCGACGGCGACTCCGCTTCCTTCTTCTCGTCCGCCACGGCGAAGGGGCTTAGCGGCAGCGCCAGCAGCATCCGGGACAGCGTGCGGCGCGTGAGCTCGAGGCGGCGATTGCTCATCTCGTCTCCTTCGTCGAAAAGGGGCGCGCCATTCTAAATGCTGCGGAGGCCCCACAGGCGGGTCGTCCGTCGGATACTCGAAATGAGGGGGGGTACCATGAAACAGACCACGGCGTTGCTGATGACGATCGCGCTGAATGCCGCGGTGGGCGGGGCGGCGGTGGCCGTCGCCGTGCCCTTGTGGCAGGCCACCTACGACGGGGACGCGGCGATCCGGCAGGCTTTCCGGGCCACCCTGGACCGCGAGCCGACCGCGAGCGAGCTGCGGCGGTATCGCGTGCTGATGGACGAGTACGGGTGGACCGAAGCGGACGTGCGCCGCGACCTGAGCGGGCGCACGGACTACCAGCGCTACTCCCGCGTGCGGAGCCTGCAGCCCAACACGATCGTGCGCCGCGCCTATCAGGACATCCTGGGGCGGGATCCGGACCCGGAGGGCCTGCGCAGCTACCGCGACAAGATCGTCAGCGAGGGCTGGTCGGAGCAGGACGTGCGGGAAGCGCTGCGCCGGAGCGACGAGTACGGCTCGACGGACAGCCGCACTGCTTCCGCGGACCGGATCATCCGGCGGGCCTATCAGCAGATCCTTCACCGTGAGCCCGACCCGTCGGGCCTCGAGTCCTATCGACGGAACATCATCGAGAACGGATGGGACGAGCACGACGTTCGCCAGGCGCTCCGGAAGAGCACCGAGAAGCGGCAGCAGAGGCAGGCGGTCAGCGACGCCCAGGCCACCGAGATCGTGCGCCGCGCCTACCTGTCGGTCTTGAACCGGGAGCCGGACGCGACCGGGATGACGGACTACAAGCTCCGGGTCCTGCGCGACGGCTGGACCGAGCAGCAGGTCGTCCAGGCGCTACGCAACAGCGACGAGTACCGCAACCGGGGCCGGTAGCAATCATCGACTCCTCGGCCTACCCTTGAGGCGTGATGGGTAGGTCGCCCGCGAAGCGCAGGAAGCGCAAGCGTCCGGCGGCGGTCGTCACCCGCGCCCGGGCCCGGCCGGACACGGCGCAGATCGAGGTCAGCGTGTTCGACGGCACCCGCTCGCCGATCAGCGAGCGCGTGGAGCTGCTCGTGCGGATCCTCGACGGAACGCAGACCGAGCTTTACTCCGGGTTTCATCGCGGTCCCCGGATGACGTTCGTCGTCCCGTTTCACGACAACCTGGCGGACCGCTATACGATCATCGTCTCGGCCGATCACCATCGCCAGGCGGGATTCACGCCGGTCACCGTTCGCAGGGCGGCCCGGCGTTCCGTCGATCTGATGCTGCTTCCGAAGCCGTACCGGTTCGACTTCGCCCGCTGGGCGGACCTGCCGGGCGCGGTACGCACGCTACTCGGCGCCGATGCCTCTCCGGCCGCGGCGGCGGAGCGATACCTGCGCCTGGGGCGGGACCGGCCCGCGGCGCTGGCGGCGCTCCTCAACATCCTGACGGCGTGCTCGACGATCATCCTCGGACACGGAACGGTGATGGACCATCTGAAGCAGCTCATCTGGGACGATTCGCTGGCCCAGGACCGCTTCTTCGCCTTTGCGGACGCGGAGCTGGTCCGGGAGCTGGAGGACGCCGCCGAGCAGGGACAGTTCGCTCGCGAGATGAACGCCGGAATCCTGCACCCGGGCGCCACCCGCAGTTTCAAGCAGGTCCAGTTCGGGGAAGCCAACGTCCAGCTGACCTTCCACGAGCGGCAAACGAAGACCATCGGCGGGGTGGCCTGCGTGAAGGTCGAGCCCGACATCGACTACTACCAGGATGCCGCCGCCCACGCACTGCTCGAGGTGGTGCCGGGACTCATCGGCGGCCAGCGCACGGACCCCGCGGCGGTGTACGTGCTGCGGTGGATCGCCGGCCGATTCGCCGGCGTGGCGGACTTCGACCCGCCCCTCACCATCGTCCCGGCATGAGATACGGCAGGCTGGCCCCGGGCTTAGGATTCAAGCCTTTAGGCGGTTCCGCGGCTAAAGGCTTGACCCCGAATACCCCCGTTTGCCCTGCTCTTCACGCACAGAACGCGTACAGGACCTAGCCTGGCAGTTGCGGCTCAGACGATCGATCCGCTTCAGCAGCCCGCGTAGCCGCTGCGCCGCCTGTGCGTCGTCCAGGGCCGACTTCGCGGCCAGGTCCAGGTCCCGCTTCAGCGCCTGCACTTCCCGCACCAACTCCGGGGCCTTCCGCCCCAGGTCTGCTCCAACAGGTTCCCCCGGAGCACTTCCTGGGCTGCGCTCTCGATGTCAGCGAGACGGAGCGGTGAGAGGCGGTCTTCGCTCATGAATCGTAGGGCACATTCGTGTTGCCCTACGACGTGCGCTGGGGAAAGGCGGTCCTGGCCTCCGGGCCGTACACGATCACGCTGGACAGCGCGCGCGGCCCGGCGACCATTCGCACCTCGACGGGCGCCGGCCGTGCGCTCGTGATGGCGCGTGCGGTCGACAAGGCCCGGGCGGACTTTCCGACCGCTCTGCTGATCTCGCAGCGCGAGAGCCAGCGCATCGTGCGTTCCTTCAACTGGCGTGAAGGCAACTCGGTGTTCGTGTACGTCGCCTCAGGGCACGACCTGCTCGAGCACCACGAAGTCGCCGGGGTTCCAGGCCTGCGCGATGATGTAGAGCTTGCCCGCGGTCTGCCGCAGCACCGCGTTGTGGATGTGCTTGAAGTTCACGAGGCCCAGGTCGTCCTTCGGAAAGATCGAGGAGACGAGGCGGTCGTCCTCGTAAATGTAGATCGGCGCCCCCCGGCTCTTGTCGGGACCGTCGAGGGCGCCGATCACCGCGTAGCGGCCGACGTAGTCGATGTCGCAAGGCAGCGAGCCCGCGGGCGTCTTCAGGGTCGACAGATACTGGCCGTGGCGCGTGAAGCGGTCGATCTCCCCGTAGAGCCGATCCGCCACATCGATGCGCTTCGTCCCCGGGAGGACCGTGATGCCGTGACCCGTGCCGAACTGGCCGGGCGCCTGGCCCCGGCCGCCGAACGCGAGGTCGTGCCAGGCCGTCTTCAGCGGGTTGTAGCTCGAGACCCGGGCGGTGAGCACGGTGTCGAGACTCGAGTAGCCCGTCGTCACGTAGAGGAGACCGTCGAGGAACGCGACATCCGTGGGAGCGAAGGAGCCGCCCCCCGCGAAGTAGTCGCGCACGGAGGGCAGGCCGAGGTCGTCGTCTCCCGTGGGCGGGGCCAGTCTGTCGACAAGCTCGCCGCCGAGCGAGGTTGTGAAGACACGGCCCATGTCGTTCGCGGGGAAGGTCAGGTAGGCGGTGCCGTCCGGACCATACCAGATCGCCGTGTTGTGGAGATTCGTGCCCTTCATCTCCTGCACCGTCGGCACCAGGCTGACCTGCTTCAGGTCGGCGCTCATCCGCAGGATGCCCGCGCCGGGCAGCGCGAAGTAGGTCTCTTCCTTGCCAGGCCGATGGTCGACGGCAAAGCCTCCGTGAGCCGAGACCACGACCTTCCGAGCTTCTTCCGGAAGCTGGGCTGCGGTCAGGGCGACGCGGAAGCGGAGCGCTCCCTGGCCGCTCACCCCCTTCGCTCCCGGCGCGATCGTGCCCGGAGCCGGCGTCGACGCCTCCTGCGGGAGGAACGACCGGTGGTGATGCGGGTGGGCCGGCAGCGAAGTTGCGCCGAGAAGCGCGACCAGCGCGATGGCGACGAGGCGGGCGAGGGCCATGGATCAGCCTTTCCTCGAGAGGAGCTTACGGCAGCCGCGCCCCGGGCGCGACGCGATGCTTGACCGCGACCCGGCTCCAGTCGAGGACGAGCCCCTCCCCGATCCTGGCCCGCGCGTCCTCGCCGTAGAGGCGCTCCACCAGATACATCGCCGGGTCGTAGCTGCGCGCTCCCCCCACGCTCGTGACCGCCTTGCCGTCGTGGACGAAGATCACCCCGCGCTGCAGCTTCACTCCGGGGAACATCTTCGCGAAGCGGTCCTGGTCGCCGGGGAAGGTGGTGGCCTCCAGGCCGTCGAGGAGGCCGGCCTTGGCCAGCACGAAGGCCCCGTCGCACAGCGACAGGACGAGCTTCGCCTTCCGCCCCGTCTCGCGCACCCAGGCGATGAGGGCGGCGTCCTCGAGGTCCTTGTCCATGTTGTGCTCGGCGCTCGGGACGACGAGCAGGTCGATGGGAGGCGCGTCCGCGAACGTGTAGTGGGGCGTGAGGGTGAGGCCCTCGAATGTGCGCAGGGGCCCGGCCTTCGGGGCCACGGTGAAGACGCGGGGCGCGTCCTTGGTGCGGAAGCGCACGTGGTCGAGCACGTCGTAGGGCGCCATCAGCTCGGAGTTGTAGACGCCGGGGAGGACGAGGAATCCGACGGTCCGCAGCGGCGGCGCCGCGGGTGCGGCCCAGACCCGTGAACCGGCCGCGAGCAGGATCGGGAGCGCGACCACGCGGACGACGAGGAGACGAGATCTCATGAGCCGATTCTACGACCGGGGATGAGATGATGCGCCATGCTTGCCCTCGCGCTCCTCCTTTTCGCCGGCGCCGCGCCCGCGATCGACCGTGAAGCGGCGACGTCCGCGCTCTTGAAGGGGCTCGTCGCCGACGGCGAGCCGGGCCTGGCGGTGCTCGTGCGGAGGAACGGCCGAACGGTCTTCGAGCGCGGGTACGGCGTTCGCGACCTGCGGACCCGCGCGCCGATCGACCCCCGCACGCGCTTCCGTCTCGCCTCGGTGACGAAGCAGATGACGGCGGTGGCGATCATGACGCTCGTCCGCGACGGCCGGCTGCGCTACGAGGACACGCTGACCCGGGCGCTTCCGGGCTTTCCCAACTACGGGAGCGGCGTGACAATCCGCCACCTGCTCACGCATACCTCCGGGTTGCCCGACTACGAGCAGCTCATGGAGAATGCCGAGAAGGAGAAGGGGGCGATCTGGACCCCGGAGCGCCAGATCCGCGATGACGAGGTCCTGGCCCTGCTCGAGAAGGAGACGCGGGGCCTCTTCACACCGGGGACGAGCTGGGCCTACAGCAACTCCGGCTATGTCGTCCTCGGTCTCGTGGCGGCGCGGGCCGCGGGACAGCCGTTCGGCGACGTCCTGCGCGAGCGGATCTTCGCGCCCCTTGGCATGACGCGCACGCTCGCCTACGAGAAGGGCAAGAACGAGGTCCCGGACCGCGCGTACGGCCACACGAAGGAGCCCACGGGCTTCCGCGAGACCGACCAGAGCTCGACCTCGGCCACACTCGGCGACGGAGGCGTCTACTCGTGCCTCGAAGACCTCGCCAAGTGGGACGAGGCGCTGCGCACGAACGCGCTCCTGTCCAAGGCGGAGATGGCGGCCGCGCTCGCACCGGTGCGCTTGACCGATGGATCGCCGCCGCTCTGGCCGAAGGGGGAGCCAGGCGGCGACAACCTCTTTCCCGGGCAACCGGTCGCGTACGGCTTCGGATGGTTCCTCGACCCCTTGGGGGGCCGGCCGCGCGCCTGGCACCACGGCGAAACGAGGGGCTTCCGATCGATCGTCGAGCGCTTCCCGGCGGACGGCCTCAGCGTGGTCGTCCTCGCGAACCGCGGCGACATCGACCTCAAGTCGCTCGCCCTCGAGATCGCCGAGGCAGAGCTCGGCGGCGCGCGGCGGGAAGCCGCGCCGCATGAAGATCGCGTCCCGGTCGGAGGCGCGACTCTGTACGCCCGCGACGTCGGGCGGGGACAGCCGATCGTCGTGCTCCACGGGGGGCCCGACTTCGACCACAGCTATCTCCTGCCCGACCTGGACCGATTGTCCGACTCGTTCCGACTCATCTACTACGATCAGCGGGGACGGGGAAGATCTGCCGATGGCGTACGCGCAGCGGACGTCACGCTGGCGTCCGACATCGCCGATCTGGACAAGGTGAGGGAGCACTACCAGCTCGCCTCCACGGCGGTCCTGGGGCACTCCTGGGGTACGGTCCTCGCCCTCGAATACGCGCTCCGGTACCCGGAACGTGTCTCGCATCTGATCCTCATGAATCCGGCGCCGGCCTCCGCCGCGGATTACAAGCAGTTCCGGAAGGAGCGCCTCGAGAAACTGGGCGCCGACCTGGACCGGCTACGGGCCGTCGCCGCGACCGACGGTTACAAGACCGGCGATCCCGACGCGGTGGCCGCGTACTATCGCATCCACTTCAAGGCGGCGCTCAGACGACCGGAGGATTACGAACGACTGATGGCGCGCATGAGGCCGAGCTTCACTACGAGCGAGGCCATCCTCAAGGCAAGACACGTTGAAGACCGGTTGATGGCCGACACCTGGTCCTTGGACGGCTACGATCTTTTGCCGAAACTCCGAAGCGTGACGGTCCCCACGCTCGTCATCTACGGCGATCACGACTTCATTCCCTCATTCGCGGCCGAGCACATCGCCGAGGCTCTGCCGGCGGCGCGCTTCGTCACGGTGAAGGAATGCGGACACTTCGCATATCTCGAATGTCCAGGGTCGGTTCGGAAAGAGATCGACGGGTTCTTCCGCGCCCGGAACTACGGGAGAGAGGTTCATCGGCCAGTTGTACGCTGAACTGAAGAAGGAGACTCGTCAGGGATCAGACTCTGGGCACGTACGCCACCACAGTCGGATGCGCTCGGCCCGTGTATAACGCTTGACGTATCACGCCATCCATAATACCCTGAGCAGGTGATTCGGTCCTTCCGGAACCGAGACGCCGAGGCGTTGTTTCAGGGGTACCCGACGCGTCGGTTCCGGAACATTGCTCGGGTCGCTCAGCGCAAGCTGGCGCACCTGCACGCAGCCCAACGACTCGACGACCTGCGCGCGTTTCCGGGCAATCACCTCGAGGCCCTTGGCGGTGATCGGCGGGGGCAACACAGCATCCGGATCAATGACCAGTATCGGATCTGTTTCGTGTGGAAGGACGGCGAAGCGCAGCACGTCGAGGTCGTGGACTACCACTGACGGAGGAACCATGCCGAGGAAGGCACGCCGGCTGCCGCCGGTACATCCGGGCGAGATCCTGCGGGAGGACCTCCTGAAGCCTCTCGGGATCAGCATCAACCGCCTCGGGCGGGATCTGCGGGTGCCGGTGACGCGAGTGAGCGAGATCGTCAACGGTCGTCGGGGTATTTCTGCCGACACGGCTCTACGCCTGGCCCGTTACTTTGGAACAACACCTGAGTTTTGGATGAGCCTCCAAGCCGCCTACGATCTTGACGCGGCTCAGCGGGCGTCAGCCGACCGAATCGTACGGGATGTCCACCCGCGCGAAGCTGCCTAGGTCCGGCTCTACGCCAACGCCACACGAGGGCTGGCGCGGTTAGCGCGTAGACCCTCCTTGAGAACCCAGCCGTACATTGGGCTCCTGCGTGCGGACGCGCATCTCTCGACGCAGCGGCCGAGCGCCGGAACCGAAAAGGGACAGTTGACGGATATTCGCGGTGCGAGCGACGGTAAGCCGTTGAAGGGTCTGGCGGGGGTTGGCTCCTCAGGTAGGATTCGAACCGAGGAAAAGCCATCTATGCCAGCCGACCCGAGACAACTCGATCTTGATCTGAAGGGTACTTAGCCGCGACCGCTCTCGGACTGCTTCGGGCCGATTCGCACCGAGAAGAGGGACAGTTGAGGGACAGTCAGGCCCGCGCCATTTCGCGGACGCTCAGGACCTCGTGTTCCGTCGCCTCACGGACGGCAGAGGCGGGAACCGAGACGACGGCGACTGTGTGGCCATTCGCGGCAAACACCTCAAGCTCGTAGCCCTCCGGTACGTCGGCGCGCGCCGGATAGTGCTCGACGATCACCCCGACGTCCCCTGCGCGCAGCCCTTCCTTCGGCAGGTCCTGCGTCAGCACCACACGCTGGTAGAGCGCGAGAGTCATGGTTTCTCCGCCGGGATGAGCGTCACCAACCTCGGGGTCGTCTCGCCCTTGAGGATGATCCAGATCGTACGGACCCAGGCGGTATTGCCGTTCGGTCCCGTCAGTGGTCCGAGGATCTCATACTTCTGGCCATAGGGCGATGGACGACCCTGCTGAGCCTCAAGGGACAGGATCTGCTCGCGCAGGTCCGCATCAAGCTGCCCGCAGGCATCCTGGGAGTAACCGGGTCGGCCGAGGTAGTCGGCCTTGCCGCGGCCGTCAGGGTGCCCCACCGACAGGAGGTAGTCCCGCAGCTTGTCGGGGCGGATGATGGCGTCGCGCGCAGAGAGCCTCACCACCAAGAGCATTATCCCCGTTCAATTGGCCGGCGCGCACTCCCGGGGCAATCACAGTCGCTATAAAGCGCATGGGCAACACCTCGGGATGCAGATCTGAAGGGAGGCCGAACTGAGAGGACCGGAATCCTGATCGCGCGGATGTGCGATGTCAACGAATGAGGCTACCTCGCGAGAGAATGCGCACGAAAGAACGCCCACGTCTGGCGCGTGGCGTCAACGCCGCTGCTCGTCGGCCCGACGAACCATTCCGGCATCGGCCCGCCGCCGGGCCAGGTGTGGCCTCCTCCGCGGATCGTGTAGAGCACCACGGCTGCGTCGTCCGAACAGCCCGTGTACTCGAGGCGCGTGACATCGGCGGCGACCGCGGATTCGACGGGCTTCGCCCCGCACCGGTTCCTTCGTGCCCAGTTCGCGGCCCATGTGGGGATGGACGGAAACAAATGACGGGGAGCCACCGGGGACGTGCCGCCGTGATACGGGGTGAACCGATCGTCCGTCCCGTGGAACGCGATCATGGGCACGGCTCGCTGGTCCTGGCACCAGCTCCACGGCAAAAGCTGTGCGGACGCCACCAGGCCGACCGCGGCGATCCGATCGGACAGCGTGCAGGAGAGGACGAAAGCCATGCCTCCGCCGTTGGAAAGGCCGTCGGCGTAGATCCGAGTCGGGTCGATGTTGTGGGACGCCTTCAGGCTGTCGATGAGCTCCGCGATGAACCGGACGTCCGACGCGAGACGGGCTCCGCCATCCATGCGCCACGCCCTCGGTCCCCGGCCGCTGACTCCTGACGGGTACACGACGATGAACCCGTGCTCGTCGGCCACCCTGTTCCATCGGCTCATTTCCATGTGGGGGACCGGCCACAGCCCAGCGCCGTGCATGCTGATGACGAGCGGCGTCGGCCGGGTGCGGTCGTAGCTCTTCGGCACGTAGAGGAGGTACTCCCGCTTCTCGCCCGAGGACACGAAGGCGCCGTTGTTCCGATTCCGGACGTAGAAGGACACGGCCATGACCAGGGCCAGGGCCGCGGGCACGCTCAGGAGAGCCAGCGCGGTACCAAGGACGGGTCTTCGGCCATTGACAGCGCTCGTGGACGGCGAACGCGCACCTCGATGCCGGTTCCACGCCAGGGCCAGCGGGACCGCGGACGGCCGCACCAGGGGAACGGCCAGGATGGCCAACAGCAACAGAAAGGAGTGCGCGATGTGCGGCGTGTCGAGGAGCCAGGCGAGCACGCCATAGAGCGCGAGTACCACCACGAGCCATGAGGCGGCGCCGGTCATGAGCGCGCGATCGCGGAGCAACCGGCCGCGAGAGAGGCGGGTGGCGATCCAGGCCGCCGCGCACATCTTCAGGCCGACGAGGACCGCCGGGATCCACGGTACGGCGTTGAACAAGGCGATCCGCGCCTCCTGGCTGCGGCTCAGGACGTGGGCGGCCGGCCCGATCAGGATGAGCGATGACAGCCGAAAGAGCACGCTCGACTTGATGAGCCCTTCGCGGCCGGTCAGGCCGATGGACAGCCCTTGCACGAGCTGCTTCCACGTCGTGGCCAGGAGTCCCAGGAGACAAAGCTGCGCGAAGACCACCGCGCGGGGCGCGCCGAAGAACTCGGTCAACCGACGGGCCCTTTCGACGACGATGGACCAGGTGCCGGACACTGTGAGCCCCAGCGGGATGGCGACGAGGACCAGCAGCCATGCGAAGAGCGTGCTCGCCATCGCCATCCGCAGCTTTGCGGCGACGAGCGCCGCGGTGGTGAGGGGCCGCGTCGCCGCGAACGGCGTCAGGCCATAGGAATTGCTCGCATCGGGGTTCGAGCGGCCGACGGTCACGGCGACGAAGGCGGCCAGGAAGGGCGGGGTCAGCAGCATGCCGACCAGCGTCACGACGGTGAGGACTGCCGGCTCGTGGCGGACGACGAAGAGCAGCAGGAGCTGGAACGGCAGGACGATGGCCGTCCAGACCGGCAGCGACCGCCCGTGCTGCCGCCATTCGAACCACGTCTGGGCGCGGGCGGCGGAGAGAAAACGCTCGCGCGCGCGGGGAAGGACGTCCGCGATCCGGCCGAGCCCGACGAACACTCCCCGCCAATCGGGCACGTCGCCG
>Ga0210378_10001130_pt1 | contig 13905 bp, 11 predicted proteins | sample PLM1_60_b1redo_FD_155465 | JGI IMG/M metagenome (GOLD analysis project Ga0210378, IMG submission 155465) | Groundwater sediment microbial communities from an aquifer in East River, Colorado, USA - PLM1_60_b1 redo | ecosystem: Environmental > Terrestrial > Soil > Riparian zone | place: USA: East...
AACGCCGGTCTCCCGGAGCGTGTCGGCGTACCGCTCGAACAGCTCGGCGGGCCCGTCCAGCAGCATGCCCGGCTCGGCGGGGTCCAGATCGGGCCGCTCCCGGCCGTCCTCGCCGTCGTCGCCAGCGGCGCCCACCAGCACTGCGAACTCCTTCAACTCCTGGTAGAACTCGGCCTGCGCGTCGTCCGTGGGCGGGCCGGCCAGCAGGGCCGCCATCCGGTCGAGTGGACTGGTGGCTGCGGGGAAGACCTCGTGCAGGGCGGCGAGGGTCTCCGGGTCGAGCTCGGCGGCCATCACCACCTCGTCGGCAGGCTGCCCGCTCACCGCGGCGGCGCCGCCGGCGCCAGCAACTGCCGGTGCGTTGAAGTCCGGGATCGGTTCGTCCGACCAACGCTGGGACGGCCACAGCACGCCGGCGAGCCCCACGTGGGTCGGCTGGCCGGCCGGCACGTGCTGGAGCTGGCCGGCCAGCGCGCCGAAGAAGCGGTTGTATAGCCGCAGCGCGACACGCCGGTCGTTGTTCCAGCCATGCGCGAAGACCACCAGGTCGGTGATCCCGCGTGGCGCCACCTCACCTAGGAGGGCGGCCTCGGTGGCCGGGTCCGGATTGCCCTCGGCGTCGTAGGTGAGCTCCCAGAACGGCAGCCCGGCGATCTCGGTCATGGTTCCCCCTGATCTGTCACACCGACTGCAGGGCCCGCATGAGGTCGAGCAGCCCGGCTCCTTCGAAATCGGTGTTGCGGCCGAGCGGTGTGGCCGACTCGACGACGAGCTGCTTCACTCGGCCCGGTTGACCGATGAACTCCCGGCGCACGGAGAGCAGGGCCGCGATCGCGCCGGAGACGTGCGGTGCGGCCATGCTGGTCCCGGTGTCCTCGACGTAGACGGCTACGTCGGCGGGGACCTCGCCGGTGATGACGGAGGCCAGGTTCTGGCCGGCTGCACACGAGGTGATCCGCTCCCCAGGGGCGACCAGGTTGGGCTTGGCGCGTCCGTCGCCGGTGGGGCCCTTCGAAGAGAAGTACGACACCCCGTACACGTGCGGCGCGTCCCGGTGCGTCGAGCCGACGGTGATGGCCAGCTCGGCGTTGCCCGGGTCGTTGATCGTCATGCCCAGCCCGAACCGGCGCGGGGCGTCCTGCGTCACCGCCAGCGACCCGTAGCCGGAGTTGCCGGCGGCGACCACGACGACGACGCCGGTGCGGACCAGCTTGTCGACCTCCTTGCACAGCGGGCTCTGTCCACAGGCGAACCACTGCGGGTCGAACTCGTAGCCGACGCTGAGGTTCACCCCGTGGATGCGCATGCTTTCGGTGCTCTCGCCGTTGACCTTCCGGACGTATTCGAGGGCCTTCATCACCCTGGCGACTCTGGCCTCCTGCGTGCCACCGGCCTGCAACACCTTGAGGCTGACCAGCTTGGTCTTCGGCGCCATCCCGGCCAGCAGCGAAAGGTCCTCGACCTTGCGGGGCACCCGGAGCGGCTCGCGCGGTTGCTCGATGTTGAAGCGGCTCTCGGTCACCTGCACCTGGCGGTGCCCGTCCGCCGCGAGCCACGACTCGATCGCGCCGGCGATGATGCCGGCGACGTGGGTGCCATGGCCGCTCTCGTCGACCAGGGCGAGTTCCGGGTCCTCGATGGGCTCACCTTCTAGCGGGAAGAGCCGGTGTAGATCCGCGACCGACTCGTGCCGCAGGGTGTTGTGCTCGGCGAAATGTGGGTGGTCTGCCCAGACGCCCGAGTCGATGACGGCCCAGACAATGCGGTCGCCGTAGGCGTTGAATGCCCGCCGGGCGGCGTCGGCTTTCACCGTGATGCAAGAAGCGTCGACCTGCGCCTTCACTGGGAAGTCCGGCCAGAGTCGGCGGAGGCTGCGGCGCGACCGCACGGTCACGGTGGCGTCGGCTGAGACCAGCCGCTTCATCTCGTTGATCGAAAGACGGCCGGTCGCGTACTCCTCGGCCAGCCGGGTCGGAACCCTGTCGGGCTCGCCGGACCAGTGCGTCACCCTGGTCCACAGGTCCGCCAGCCGTGCGAACGCCTGGTCCGCGCCGCTGCTGTAGCGCAGGTTGAGCTCGGCCATCACCGGGCCCGGATCGTCGTCGTCCACGGGGAAGCCGACCTGCTCCCGCGCCGCGTCCGAGCGAAGCGGCGGAGCGATCACGCCTGGCGTGAGCAGCGGGGCCGGCGCGTCGGGGTCGAGCTCTCCGTCGGCCGGCCGCTCCGGCGTGCGCCGGACCCGAGCCCGCCACTCCTGTTCCAAGTCGTTGCGCACGGACTCGGCGCGCTGCCGGCCAGCCGCCGTCAGTATCTGCTGCTTGGACGGTGGCTGCTCCGACGCGGCCACGGGTGACGGCTGCGCCCGCTCTCCTGGTTCGGTCCGCTGGGTGCGCTGGCGGACCAGCCGTTCCGAGCGCAGTTCCTCGAGCGCGAGTTTCACCGCGTCGTGCCATAGCGGCTGCTCGCCGAGATAGCTCCGGTCGGTCGGCCCGAATCGGTCCGCAAACCGGATAGCGACTTCTTCGATGACCGCAAACTCGGAGTCCAGTTGGCCACCCGAGTCGGCCAATGCCAGCAATACCCAGTCGCGCCAATGCGCTGGATCCGTCACGACGCCAGCTTAGGTGGATTGCCCCGCTGCCTCCTTCGATCGTCTCAGTTCCTACCCGCGCGGTCACAATAATTGCCCATTGGGGCAGCGTCGGATCGTCCGGCCGGCGACGTAATAGGGCAAGTGATCACAATGCCCCCGAGAAGCGTCCGCATGCCGGTTTGCATGACCATGAGTAGCTGCGATGGAGAGGTGTTGAATTGCGGACAGCTCACGAATTTTCGGTATTCCACCAAGAATGCGACGGAGTCGGCGAATGATCGGTGAGGGGTTCATCATCGGCTACACCGCCGGATCGTCAGCGCGAGTCACCGCTCGATGCCAGGGTCGAGGACCGGCTTCACGTCCACGATTGGCGTCCCGTCCAGAGCCTCCAGGTTCCGCACCAGCATCCGGGTGCCGTCGACCGACACGATCGTCACCCTGTGCAGGCCGACCGGGTTCGGGCGGTCCGGGGAACGCGTGCTGAACACCCCCTGCTGCGGTCTGTTCACATCACCGCGCGGATGCACCACGAGTACGTCGCGATGCGCGCGGTCGAGCCAGGTCAGCACGAGGACATCAGTACCGGGCAGCAGGTCGCGAAGACCTTCGTGGACAGCCGGCTCGAACACCAGCCAGGCGTCGGGCGCGCCTTCGTCGCCCTGCTTCGGCGCCTGTTCGCGGTTCACCAGCGGGGACTCGACCCGGCCTATGGGGTGCACGACATACGTCACCCACTGAGCCTAGTGGCGAGTTACCCGAGACTTCCTCAGCAGCTTCTCGTAAGAATCGACTGGTCCCAGCGAAGAGGACAACTCCGGTTCGAGCGCCCGAACCTGGCGAAGCCCCGACGCCGTCCGCGTCGGTTGTTGTGCCGCGCACACCTGGGCATCGACCGCCGACCAGAGATCGGCGGCCGATGCCGTTTCAGCGGTGCTCGGCGCGCTCAGGCACGCCGGGTCACGCCGGGGCCTGTGCCGGACTACTCACCCCCACCACTTGTGCCAGACGTCGCCGCTGTTCCAGCCCACGGCGAGCACATCGAGCTCACCGCCGTTCCGGCCGGCGGCGACCGGTGCCCACTTGATGCCGCCGCTCGGGCTACCGATCGACCCCCAGGCGGCCCAGCCGGTGCTCCGTGACCACCACCGGTGGTGGACGTCTCCACCGGCCCCGACGACAAGGTCGACCTCACCGCCGGCGCGGTTTGTGATCGCGACGCCGTTCAGGGCACCATTGGAGGACGGCCGGCCCAGCGAGCCCCAGGCGGCCCAACCGGTGCTCCGGGACCACCACCGGTGGTGAACCTGGCCGTCCGCTCCGGGCACGACGATGTCGATCTCGCCGCTTCGGCGTCCCGAGATTGCCGGCGCCCAGTCGTTCGTCGACGGCTTGGCGGGGCCGTCGAGCGAGCCCCAGCCGCTCCATCCAGATCCGGGCGCCCAGTACTTGTGCCAGACCTTGCCGTCGGTGGTGCGGGACACGACATCGAGTTCCCCGCTGGCTCGGCCCGCCGCGCGCGGGGCGGTGGCAGCACCCGCGGGCATGTCGCCGACCCGGCCCCACGGACTCCAGCCGGATCCCGGCGCGAAGAAGCGGTGCCAGAGACCCGCGTCGGCGGTAAGGACGACGTCCAGAACGCCGCCGGGACGGCTTGCGAACGAGGGCGCGCTGATCGCTCCTGGGGGCTTGCCGAGCGATCCCCACGGGCTCCAGCCGGAACCCGATGCCCACCACTTGTGCCAGACCTGGTTGCTGGCCAGGACACCGACGTCCAGCTGCCCGCTGGTGCGTGCCACCACCGCCGGCTGGGTTTCGACGTTGGTGCCAGGCGGCCTCTGCAACGAGCCCCACGCATTCCACGCAGCGGTGGTCGTGATCGGACCGCCGGCCTCGGCCGGCACTGGCTGGGCCCGGCTCGGTTCGCCCTGCGCGGCCACGCTGGTGCCCAACAGCGTCGTCGCCGCGACCGCCGCCACGATCACGCCGTGCGTAGTGACGGACACGGCGCGCCGTCGTAATCGAGACCTTGGTGACATCCTCACAGAATCTCCTTAACTCGTGTGTTTGTAGGCGACGGCCCAACGCGGGAGAGCGAGGGACGGTAGTCCCGATGTGTGCGAGGAGATCCGATGACCGGCCCCCGTGAAGCCGGCATCGCACCACCCTGACCGGGGCTTACGGTGCCTGCCGTCGGGATGCAGCCTCTGAGCCGCCCGAGATCGGGGCAAGGCGGCGCCATATTTGTGGGATAGCGGGATGAAACGAGCGACGCTGACCTGCTAGTCCGTGTCCAGTGTGGGATGCAAAGATGGGATGGCTGCTGCGAGGTCACACGGGGATAGGGGAGCGATTGTCCGCATCCGAGGACGTCGAACGGTTCGCCGGACGCCTTCGAGGGCTGAAGGAACGCACCGGCCGGAGCTACGAGGCACTCGCGAACCGCATCGGGGTGAGTGACTCCGCCTTACACCGCTACTGCTCCGGGGCGGGCGTGCCGCCGGACTACGCACCGATCGAACTGTTCGCTCGCGCGTGCGGTGCCCGGCCGGACGAACTGGTCGAGCTGCACCGCCTGTGGATCCTGGCGGACGGCAGCCGCCTTCGTGCCCGCGGCCGCAGGGTGATCGCCGGCAACGCGCCGGCCCGGCATGTCGCTGAGGAAGCGCCGTCGTGGACCGCAGCTGACGCTGTTGCGCCGGCGCCCGAGTCGCGACAGGACTTGGCCAGTGACCCCGGCGACTGGGTCCCGGCCCGCGGCAGCCGGAGGCACAGTCGATCCCGGCTTCTGACGGCCGCCGTCGCGCTGTGCGCCGTCCTCGGCCTCGTCCTGACGGTCGGACTGTGGCGGTGGCCGCACTCGCAGCCTTCGGCGGCGGCCCCGCGGGCGGCCAAGCACGCGGGGCCGGCAGCCTGGTGGAAACTGGACGAACGCGACGGGCTGGTGGCCAAGGACTCGTCCGGAAACGGGATGGACGGCGGGTTCACGGCCGTGACCTGGCTGCCCGGCCACGCCGGTAACGCCGCCAGCCTGGACGGGGGGTCGTTCCTCACCGTGAACCAGGCCGTGCTGGACACCAGCCACAGCTTCTCGGTGTCCGCGTGGGTACGGCTCAGCAACACGATGGACTGGGCCACTGCCGTCAGCCAGGACGGTGCCCGGAACAGCGGCTTCTTCCTGCAGTACGCGAAGGTCGGGGACCGCTGGGCGTTCGGCAAGCCCACCGCGGATGTCGACAACGCGCTCGTCGACTACGCCCTCTCCGCCAAGCCACCTGTGCTCGGCCGGTGGACGCATCTCGTGGGCGTCTACGACGAACGCCGTCGCCGCAATCTGCTCTATGTGGACGGAGTCCTCCAGAGCCAGCAAGAGTCCACCCGTCCCTGGCGGGCTCGTGGCCGGGTGCTCATTGGCGCCGCCGAGTGGAGCGGCAGCAGCGGAGTCAACCTCTGGCCGGGACAGATCGACGACGTGCGGCTCTTCCAGGCGGCGCTTACCGACCGCGAGGTGCGCCAGCTGCCCTGAGCGTCTTCGTGCTGGCTATCGAGTGCCTTACCGTGCGTGGGTTCGCAAGTAGTCGGCGAACCGTTCATCGACCTCCTCGCCGGTCAACCCAAAATCGGATAGCTGATAGTGATGGGCCGGGCGGCGATCACCCGAGGCCGTCTCGGTGTGCAAGGCAGACATCGCCGCCTGCGCTTCGTGGGTCAGCGGCAGCCCAAAGTGCGCGTAGACCTTCTCCGCAGTGCCGATCGGGTCGGCGACGAAGTCTTCGTAGTACACGTCGCAGAACTGTGCCTGGTCGTACTTGGCGCGATCGGCTGCGAACGTGTCGAGGCCGCGGGCCCAAAGGTCGAGCTGACTGCGACCGATGAGTTCACCACGGAAGATCTCGGACCAGTCCCGGGACGCCGTTGCGTTGAGACTGCAGATTGAGGCGATGGCGGTGCGGGGCGACCGGTGCATCTGAATCAGCAGTGCGTCGGGATAGACCTCGAGCAACGCGTCCAGCGCGAACAGGTGGCTCGGGTCCTTGAGCACCCAGCGCCGGTCCCGGTCGGGTAGGCCGATCAGCTCAAGGTTGCGACGGTGCCGGCGGTAAGGCCCAGTCCAATCCTGTCCGGCGAGCCAGGCCGAGTACGTCGGCAGGTAGGCGAGGCATTCATAGGAGATCGAGCGCACCGACTGCCGCACCAACTGCCAGCACTCCTCGACCTGGTCCGCCGACATGTAGTGCAGCCCCATGAACTCGGGATGTTCGACGTGATGCTTGCGGTAGCCCGCCTCGATTCCCTCGAAGATCGGATTGTCCGTCCAGGTCTCCCGTGGCGGGCGTGGTTGCGGAACCTGCGTGAGCCACAGCTCCAAACCCTGGTGCGCCGGGTCTTCGGCGAGTAGTCGATGCAAGGCGGTCGTGCCGGTACGCGGCAGGCCGGTGACGAAGATCGGCCGCTCGATCTGGACGTCGGCGCACTCAGGGTGCTGCCGCCACGCGGCCTCGCTGAGGAGCCGGGCCACCAGCGCGCCGCGCAGAAAGGCCCGCTTCGCCTTGTTGCCGACCGGAGTCAGTGCAGCGTCGCGCGCGTAGGACTCCAAGAGCACCTCGAGCGCCTCGCGGTAGTCCGGGGTGCCGAAGTCGTCGAGCCCGGTGATCTTCGTGGCAGAGGCGTGCAGATCCTCGACCGTGCCGACGGTTTTGTAGGCCGCCAGCGGGCGCAGCGAAGCGGAGCCCGCGGTCAAGCGGCCGGAATGAGGCAAGTCGCGTCCGGTGCCCATCGTTACTCCAAGGAGTCAGTGGTGGAACTCGCCACCGTTGACGTCAAGACACTGGCCCGTGATCGCGCGGGCCAGATCGGAGGCCAGGAACACCACGGCATCGGCGATCTCGTCTGGCTCCGGGAGCTTGCGCAGGTCGATCTTGGCTGCGGTTTCGTCATAGATCTGCTGGGCAGGAACGCCGCGTTCGCCGGCAAGGTACGTGAAGTACCACTTGAGGGAGTCGGCCCAGATGTAGCCCGGGGCTACCGAGTTGACCCTGACTCCTTGCGGGCCAAGCTCGGTGGACAGGCTCTGGGCGAGCGCGAGCAGGCTGGCCTTGGCCATCTTGTAGGCCCCGAACGGTTGCCGGGAATGCCGCAGCACCGCCGAGTTGATCATCACGACCGAGCCTCGGTTCGCCGCGAGGGCAGGGGTAAACAGCCGGGTCAGCCGCAGAGCGCCAAGGACATTGGTTTCGAAACCTTCTCGCACCAGATCAAGATCCACCTTGGCGAGATCGCCCAGCGGCGGAAGCGCGAACGCGTTGTTGACCAGGGTGTCGACCTTGCCGAAGGTCTCCATCGCAACGTCCGCCAGGTGCGTGGCCGCGGCGTCGTCGTTGATGTCGGTCGGCACCGTCACCGCTCGGCGCCCCAGGTCGGTGACCTCCTTCGCCACGTCGACCAGGCGGGGTTCGGTGCGGGCCGCCAGCACTACATCAGCGCCTGCCCGCGCAGCCTGCACGGCGATGGCCCGACCAAGCCCGGGGCCTACTCCCGACACCACCACGACTTTGTCCTGCAGCAGGGTGTTCTCCCGAATGCCCAAAGGCACTGACAGCTCCTCAGCCGACATCTCGTTAGCCCAACATCCGGCCGGCGACCGCAGCCTGTCGCGCCGCGATCCGCTCCGCGTAGTCCTGCGGGGTCACCCTCGCCTGCTCGTAGAACGGCAGCCGGGCTGCCAGCTGGTCCACGTCGACTACCTCGACTACAGGGCCGTCGTCGGGCTTGAGCTCGCGGGACAGTCGCTGCCAGCGAATCTGCACATAGCCGCGGCGATGGCCAGTGCGCTCAAGCCAATTGACAACGCCCGGGTTGCGCTCGCTGATCACGAAGCGGATCTTGCCGTCGGAGTCGATGCGCGCCTGGTCCGCAGTGAGGCTGGTCTGGTGGTTGATGTAGTCCAGCGAGAGGTACCACATGCTGCCGAGCTGGATGCCCTGGTAGGGCGCGTCCGACGCGGGCACCGTGACGATCATCGCCTGGTGGTCATCGAGGTCGTAGTGCCCGGCCGAGGAGAACTGCGTGGTGAGGCCGCCCGGCGTCGACCGCGGTTCGGTCATCGTGTTGACCGGCAGCTTCAGATAGAACCACTCGGGGAACGCCAGGAATGTCCTGAGGCGGCTGAGCAGGATCTTGCCGGCCACGCCGTAACGCTTGGTGAGCGCGTCCTCGGCCAGGGCGGGCGGGGCGGCACCGATGCGGTCGGCTCGCTGGATGCGGATCATGCCGCGGCGTTCGGTGATCCAGTCGCTGTAGACCTCGCGGACGATGAGCATCGCCGAGCCGGCGCCGACACTGACGTAGTTCGGCCCGTGGTCGGCCTTGGCGGGGCCGAACCGCAGCTCAAAAGTGCCGTCGTCCGCGATGTCAAGGGTCCTGTCGTCGAAGGCCGTCAAGCTGTCGGGAACGTCGACGGGGGAGTAGTCGCCAGCCAGCACCTGGAAGCTGAGGTCAGCGGTGGTGCCGCGCCGCCCGGACACGACGTACTCCGCGTCGTCGCGGATGTAGGCGTGAAAGTACAACGTGTCGGGATTGTCGAGGCCCATCTTGGTGTAGGGCCCGGTGGACTGGGCGAAGTAGGGAAAGTCGCGTTCGTACGCCCAGGCCATCTGCAACGACGCCCGGATGCTGCCCGCGAGGTAGTCGTAGCCCTCGACCAGGTCCTGCTCGGTCTGAACGTGGGACGCCCCGGCAATGACCTTCTCGGCCTCTACGATGGCGTCGGCGAATGGCTGAGTGAGCACGGGCGGCTCCTTGACTGGATGCGTCAGCCTAGAACGCGTTCTAGGAAAGGGTCAACAGCCCTCTCGACCACTCGCACACACGGTTTGACGGAGCCACAACAAGGGTTGACCATGAACAAGAACGTGTTCTACTTTTGGCGCAGCCATTTCGGCCTCGGAGGGCAGGTGCCGGCGTGAGCACGACCTACGAGCTGTCCCACCTGCGTGCTCTCGAGGCCGAGACCGTGCACATATTTCGTGAAGTCGCCGCCACGTTCGAGCGACCGGCGTTGCTGTTCTCGGGCGGCAAGGACTCCGTGGTGATGGTGCACCTGGCTGCCAAAGCGTTGTGGCCGGCCCCGGTGCCTTTCCCGGTGCTGCACATCGACACCGGACACAACTTCGACGAGGTGATGGAGTTCCGCGACCGCACCGTGCGGCAGCTCGGGTTGCGCCTGGTGGTCAGTAGCGTGCAGGACGACATCGACGCTGGCCGCACCGTTGAGGAGCCCGGACCGAAGGCAAGCCGGAACCGGCTCCAGACCGGCGCCCTGTTGCGGACCATCGGGGAGAACAGGTTCGATGCGGTGTTCGGCGGCGCCCGTCGGGACGAGGAGAAGGCCCGAGCCAAGGAGCGGGTGTTCAGCCTCCGCGACGAGTTCGGCCAATGGGATCCGCGACGGCAGCGGCCCGAACTGTGGAACCTCTACAACGGACGGCACCGCAACGGTGAGCACGTCCGCGTGTTTCCGCTCTCCAACTGGACCGAACTCGACATCTGGCAATACATCCTTGATGAGGGCATCGAGCTGCCATCGCTGTACTACGCGCACCGGCGGACCGTGTTTCAGCGCGACGGCATGCTGCTCGCCCTCACGCCGTACGTGACATTGCTCGACGGCGAGGAGCCGTTCGAGGCCCTGGTCCGGTTTCGCACAGTCGGCGATGCCACCTGTACCGGCTGCGTGGAGTCCTCGGCCGCGACGGCTGAAGCAGTGGTCGGCGAGGTGGCCGCCACCCGCCTCACTGAACGCGGCGCGACCCGCGGCGACGACCGCATCTCCGAGGCGGGCATGGAGGATCGCAAGAAGGAGGGGTACTTCTGATGCCGCAGCTACTCCGGCTGGCCACCGCGGGCAGCGTCGACGACGGCAAGTCCACTCTCATCGGCCGCATGCTCTATGACTCGAAAGCGATCTTCGAAGACCAGCTCGCGGCGGTCGAGCGGACCAGCCGCGAACGCGGCGATGATTCTCCGAACCTCGCACTGCTCACCGACGGCCTGCGCGCCGAGCGCGAGCAAGGCATCACCATTGACGTCGCGCATCGGTACTTCACGACCCCGCGGCGGAAATTCATCATCGCCGACACTCCGGGACACACCCAGTACACCCGCAACATGGTCACCGGGGCGTCGACGGCCGACCTCGCCCTGATCCTGGTCGACGCCCGCAAGGGGATCCTTGAACAGTCTCGGCGACACGCGTTCCTCTCCAGCCTTCTCGGCATCCCGCACCTGGTTCTGTGCGTGAACAAGATGGACCTGGTCGGTTGGTCGCACGAGCGGTTCGAGGAGATCCGCGAGGACTTCCGCCGCTTCGCGATCAAGCTGGACGTCCACGACCTCGCCTTTTTGCCGGTATCGGCGTTGCATGGCGACAACATCGTCCACCGCAGCGTCAACATGCCCTGGTACGAAGGCACGTCGTTGCTCCACCACTTGGAAGAGGTACACGTCGCCTCGGACCGCAACCTCATCGACGCGCGGTTCCCCGTCCAGTACGTGATTCGTTCGGGCAATGAGGACTACCGCGGCTATGCGGGCACGGTCGCGGGCGGCGTCTTCAAACCGGGCGATGAGGTGATGGTGCTGCCGTCCGGACTTACCTCGACCGTGCGGTCGATTTGCGGACCCGGTGGTGAGCGCATCGCCGAGGCCTTCCCGCCGCAAGCGGTCACCGTGCAACTCGCCGACGATCTCGACGTCGGCCGCGGCGACCTGATCTGCCGGCCCAACAACCGGCCGCATGTAGCCCAGGACATCGATGCCATGGTCTGCTGGCTCACCGAGCAGTCCTCGCTCACCCCGGGTGCGAAGTACACGATCCGGCATACCACGCGCACCACCAAGGCCCAGGTACGCGAGGTCGATTACCGGCTCGACGTGAACACCTTGCACCGGGACGAATCGGCGCGGTCTCTGTCTGTCAACGAGATCGGCCGGATCCGACTCCGCACCCAGCAACCGCTGCTATTCGACCCCTATCGTCGCAACCGAGCTACCGGAAGCTTCATCCTCATCGACGAGGTCACCCACAACACGGTGGCCGCTGGCATGATCACCGCGCCGACCCTGCCAGCGGCGAACGTCGTCTGGCACTCAGGAGCAGTCAGCCGGGACGAGCGTGCCTCCCAGGGGTGCACGGTGTGGCTCACGGGCCTGCCCGCCTCAGGCAAGTCGACCGTCGCGGTCGAGCTCGAACGGCGGCTGCTCGCCGCGGGCAGGCCTGCCTATCTGCTCGACGGGGACAACCTCCGGCACGGCCTCAACGCCGATCTGGGGTTCAGCGCGGCCGACCGCGGCGAAAACGTACGGCGAGTCGGGGAGGTCGCCCGCCTGTTCGCCGATGCCGGCGTCGTGGCAGTGGTATCGCTGGTCAGCCCGTACCGCGCCGACCGCGAACGCGTACGGGCGATCCACACCGCGGCAGGCCTGCCGTTTGTCGAGGTCTTCGTCGATACACCTATTGAGCTTTGCGAAGCACGCGACCCCAAGGGCATGTATGCGCGCGCCCGTGCGGGAAAGATCACCGGCTTCACCGGAGTCGACGACCCCTACGAAACTCCGCAAGCGCCAGAGCTGGTGCTCCGGCCGGGCAGCGGCGACCCGGCGGCCATGGCCGCCACGGTGCTCGCCCACCTCGACCAGGCGGCCACGGAGCCACCGTGACCACCCGCACCATGCGCGCTTACAGGATGACCGAGTGGCTGCGGGCGCCCCAGGCGGTGGAGATGGGCGTGCCCGAGCCCGGCCCCGGGCAGGTTCTGGTGAAGGTCGCCGGCTGCGGCCTGTGCCACTCCGACCTGGCGATGCGGCAGCTGCCTCGCAACATAGGTCAGCTGCTTGGCTGGTCGATGCCGTACACGCTGGGCCATGAGACCGGCGGCCACGTCGCGGCGTTCGGCGGCGACGTGGCCGGGTTTTCTGAGGGTGACGCGGTCGTTCTGGCCGCTGGGACATCGTGCGGCGCCTGCTGGTACTGCCTGCGGGGCTTGGACAACTCGTGTCCGATGGGACTGGCCGGACGCGGCTACGGCCGTGACGGTGGTCTCGCCGACTACGTACTCGTCGACCATCCACGCGGCCTACTCACGGTGAACTCGCTCGACCCGCGCACGGCCGGGCCGCTGACCGACGCCGGCGCAACCGCCTACCACGCCGTGCGCCGTGCGCTGCCTCGGATCGTCCCTGGCGGCACGGCCGTGGTGTTCGGAGCGGGCGGCCTCGGCGCCTTCGCCGTGCAGTTCCTGCGGATCCTGACCGCGGCCCGCGTCGTCGCGGTGGACAGCAAACCGGCACGATTGGCGTACGCCCGCGAGCTGGGTGCCCATGAGACGCTCGTTGGGGTCAACGAGTCGACGGAGACGGACCTTCGGGCGTTGACCGATGGTCGCGGGGCGGACGCTGTCCTGGACTTCGTCGGGGTCGACGCGACGATCGCCGCGGGGGTCGCCACAGTGCGGCCGGGTGGGGCCTTCGGTCTCGTCGGCGCGTCTGGCGGCAAGCTCGACAGTGCGTGGTACGGCAACCTGCCCAAGGACGGCGAGATCTTCACCTAATGAGTGCTGGGAGTGAGCCGTCCGGCAGACTCCTGGTGGGTAGGTAGCCGCCGGCGGGTGAGCACTTCGTTCTCCTGGACGTTGAGTCCTGATGAAAGATCGTGCCCCTGCCGGTCGGTTGGGAGAGTTGATCGCTGATGGGATGTCGTGCCCGCCCGGTTGTGGCGTGAGCACTGCTTCATTAGGTCGCTGATGGTTCTCCCGCTGGCTGCTGATGGTCGACGTTCGAGACGGGAGATGCGTTGCTGTTCGTTGGGGATGACTGGGCCGAGGACCACCACGACGTCGAGTTGATGGATGCTGCGGGGCGCAGGTTGAGCAAGGCCCGGCTGCCGGAGGGTGTGGCGGGGATCGCGCGGCTGCACGCGATGATCGGGGAGCAGCTCGGTGAGGAGGCCGAGGACGCCGCTGGGCAGGTCAAGATCGGGATTGAGACTGATCGGGGTCCGTGGGTGCAGGCGTTGATCGCCGCCGGGTACACGGTGTTCGCGGTGAATCCGTTGCAGGCGGCCCGATACCGGGAACGCCTCGCTGTGTCGGGCGCGAAGAGTGACGCGGCCGACGCGCACATGCTGGCCGACATGGTGCGTACCGATTCGCATCAGTTGCGGCCGGTCGCGGGTGACACCGCCGAGGCCGCGGCGGTCAAGGTGGTGACCCGCATGCACAAGACGCTGATCTGGGAACGGACCCGGGCCGGGTAGC
>Ga0210378_10001131_pt1 | contig 13894 bp, 11 predicted proteins | sample PLM1_60_b1redo_FD_155465 | JGI IMG/M metagenome (GOLD analysis project Ga0210378, IMG submission 155465) | Groundwater sediment microbial communities from an aquifer in East River, Colorado, USA - PLM1_60_b1 redo | ecosystem: Environmental > Terrestrial > Soil > Riparian zone | place: USA: East...
CATGAAGAAGACTCGCGACACCATGCGCCAGGAGCGGGTGCGCAACCAGGTGCCGAGCGTGGCGATCGCCGGCTACACCAACGCCGGCAAGTCCAGCCTGCTCAACCGCCTCACTGGCGCGGGCGTACTGGTCGAGGACGCGCTCTTCGCCACCCTCGACCCCACCGTCCGCCGCGCGCGCACCAGCGACAACCGGGACTACACCCTCTCCGACACCGTCGGGTTCGTCCGCCACCTCCCGCACCAGCTCGTCGAGGCGTTCCGCTCGACGCTGGAGGAGGTCAGCCACTCCGACCTGATCGTGCACGTGGTCGACGGCGCCCATGCCGACCCGATCGCCCAGGTGAACGCGGTGCGGGAGGTGCTGGCCGAGATCGAGGCCGCCACCGTGCCCGAACTCATCGTGGTGAACAAGGTCGACGCCGCCACCCAGGAGACGGTGCTGTGGCTGACGCGGGCGCTGCCTGGTGCGATCTTCGTCTCCGCCCGGACGGGCGAAGGTATCGGGGAACTCCGCGCCGAGGTGGAGCGGTTGATCCCGCGCGCCACCGTGGAGTTGCGCGTCTGCGTGCCGTATGACCAGGGCGGGCTGGTGTCCCGGGTGCACGATCACGGCGAGGTGCTGGCCGAGGAGCACACCCCGGAAGGGACCGCGTTGCGCGCCCGTGTGGGCGCTGCGCTGGCCGCGGAACTGGAACCGTACGCCCGGAACTAGTGAGGCCGTGTAAGACTGTCTCCCGTGCGACGGCTATCGGCGATCTCCTCAGCGGTGCTCTGCGTCGGCGCCCTCGTGCTCACCCCGGGGGTCGCCGCCGCGGCGCCCACCGTTGTCTGCACGGTCCAGGACGAGAAGCTGCCCAAGATCACCGGAATCGCGGCGGTCGACGGCGGCTACGTGGTGGTGGCGGTCAACGACGAGATCCCCTCGCTCCAGCTCTACGAGCTCGACGCCGCCTGCAAGCCCACCCGCATCCTGAACGATCCCGCCATCAACCCGTTCGCGCCGCAGGACCTCGCGCGGACGCCCGACAAGGCGCTGTGGATCGCGGATGTCGGCGACGACCAGGGCGAGCGCCCCAAGGTCGCGATCCAGAAGGTGGCACCGGGCGCGAACAAAGCGGTCATTTACCGGCTGACGTACCCCGACGGCAAGCACAACGCGGCCGCGATGGTCGTGCAGCCGGACGGCGTCCCGGTGATCATCACCAAGGAAGTCGGCAACGTCGCGAAGCTCTACACGACGGCCGCCCCGCTCACCGCCGCCGGCGGCACCGTGCCGCTGAAGCCCGCCGGCACGCTGACGCTGCCGCCGTCGACGACCTCGGGCGGTCCGCTCGGTCCCGGCGGGCGCACGATCGTCACCGGCGCCGCGCTCTCGCCCGACGGCAAGAAGGTGCTCGTCCGCACGTACACCGACGTGTACGAGTGGGATATCTCCGCCGACATCCCCAGCGCGTTCAAGGGCAAGCCCCGGCACACACCGCTGCCGGAGGAGAAGGACGGCCAGGCGATCACCTACACGGTCGACGGTGTGGGATACGTGACCGTCTCGGCGACCAACCCCAGCCAGGTCCTCGAGTGGACCCCGGCCGCGCCGCCGGAAACAGCCCAGAGTGCGAAATCCGGGGCGAAGAAGGCCGACGAGGGTGGTTTCAGCCTCTCCGACATCAGCCTCCAGCAGCTCGGCGGCGTCATTCTCGGCGTCGGCGCGCTCGGCCTGATCATGCTTATCGCCGGGATCATCGGCATCGTGCGGTTCCGCCGGCAGCGTCCGGACGACGACCGCGAACCCGACCGCAAGCCAGCCGGACCGCGGGGCGGGCGTGGGCCGGCGGATGCGCCGGCCGGTGTCGACGCACCGGAGACGGTCGCGTTCCAGCGGGTCGGTGGATCGGTGTATGGCGGCAATGCGGCCGGGGCGGGCGGCGCCGCGGCCGGGGCGGCCGGTGGCGCCGCTGCGGGCGCGGCCGCGGGTCGCGGGACTGTGTACGGCGGTGGCGGCAGCGCGCCCGACCGACCGGACGGGCGCCACGCGACGGTGTACGGCGGTGCGAGCGGATCCGAGGCGCCTCCGTCCCCCGAGCGTCGCGGCGAGCCGGCTGGTTCGCGCGGCGGCGGCACGGTCTACGGCGGTACGACGTACGGATCGGGCTCGGCCAGCCCGGGCGACTCCGCTCCGCAGGACACCCGCCCGTCCGGGCAGGCTCGTCCCGCGGGCAGCGCTCGCCCGGCTGGGTCGGCGCGCCCGCCGGCCGGTCAGGCGCGGCCCCCGGGAGACGGGCGTCCGGCAGGTCCTCCCGCTGGGCAGGCCAGGCCGTCCGGGGACGGGCGTCCGGCCGGTCAGGCACGGCCTCCTGCTGGGCCGGCACGGCCTTCCGGTGAGCCGGCAGGGCAGCCCCGTCCGGGTGGCGAGCAGCGGCCCTCAGGCACGACGTATGGCGGCGGTCGCAGCGCACCGCCGCCGGCACCTGGCCCGCCGCCAGCTGGACCGGACCGGTCACAGCCGGCACGGCATGACGGCGGCCGGCGTAGCGAGCCCGAGGAGACCAGCCAGTGGCCGGCGCCGCCGCGGGAGCCCCGTGATTGGCGCTCTCGCAAGCCGCGCGACTGAGCATCACTGGGATTGCCGCGTTCTGTGGTGCGATCGTCGAGTCCGACTCAATGCCGCTGACTTAACGCGCATGCGACGACGAACTGTCGGGGTTCTTGGGGTATCCCGCGCCCGGTTTCAGACCGGATACCCCGACAGTCCCGTTTCTGCTGACCGGAGCGCGGCCCTTCGAGGCCGACCATTCTTAAGTTAGCGGCATTGAGAGCTTTGAGCGCGGTGGGCTGATAGCTGGCTGATGGCCGCTTGGAATCTGAGCGTGGCGACCGGGCCGGCATGGTGCTGTGACGACCCGGCCGAGCCTGGTGGCGTCGTCCAGGCCTGGCCGAGTACGGTTGGGCCGTCCCGGCTGGTCGCCATCCGGAACCTGAGCGTGGTGTCAGAGCCGGCGGAGCACCGTGACGACCCGGCCCAGGACCGTGGCCTCGTCGCCGGGAATGGGCGTGTAGGCCGGGTTGTGCGGCACCAGCCACACGTGACCGTCGCGGCGGCGGAACGTCTTGACGGTGGCCTCGCCGTCGATCATCGCCGCCACGATGTCGCCGTTCTCGGCCACCGGCTGCTGGCGGACCACTACCCAGTCGCCGTCGCAGATCGCGGCGTCGACCATCGAGTCGCCGACGACCTTCAGCAGGAAGAGGTTGCCTTCGCCGACGATCTCGCGCGGCAGCGGGAACACGTCCTCGACGGCCTCCTCGGCGAGGATCGGGCCACCGGCGGCGATGCGGCCGACCAGCGGCACATACGCCGGCACCGGACGGTTGGCTGTCCCCTCGGCACCGCTCGTGTCGGCGCTGGCCTCGCTGGCCGCCTCGAGGTCGGCGGGGGAGCGCACGTCGACCGCGCGCGGCCGGTTCGGATCCCGCCGGAGCAGGCCCTTCTTCTGCAGGCTCGCCAGCTGGTACGACACGCTGGACGGCGAGGTCAGCCCGACGGCCTCGCCGATCTCCCGCACGCTCGGCGGGTAGCCGCGCCGTTCGACCGAGTCACGGATGACCTCAAGGATCCGGCGCTGGCGCGGCGTGAGGCCGGCAATGTCGGGGCTGGGGTCGGGGAAGGGGACGGCGCCACCGGCGCTCTGCTGGGACGCGCCGTCCGCCGCCGATGTTCCTGATCGCGTGCGTCCGCGCTTCACCACGTCGCCTCCTGCTCCTCGCCCCGGTTCACGCCGCCGCGGGTCTGTTGTGGACGGCGCATTGGTACAGACGCTAGCGGTCCGGCGTGGATGATTCAAACACGTGTTCGAAGAACGCGCCGATGATCCTCGATTTTGACGCACCCACCTGGTAGACATCGTACAGGCGTTCGATCGAACAGGTGTTCGACGTACGTGATGAGGGTGTCACTGGAGGTAGTCATGAGCGTCAGCCGGATGGATAGCTCGGCTCTGCCAGTGCGGCAGCGCCCTGTTCGGAGCATGTCGCGGCGGTCCGTGTTGCGGGTGGTCCGCCCCGAGGCCGAGCGCGTCCGCCGCCGTGCGGAGCGGTCGTTGTCGCTCGTGCCAGCGGGTGGCTCGGGTAGGCCAGTTCGGGATAGTGCTGGAATTGCGGCGCAACGGGCAGGGGTGAGGTCTGGCGTCGGGGGCGGTGATCGCTCGGGCGCCCGGTCTGCCGTTGAGCGTGCTGACGTGCCTTCCGTCCAGTCCGGGGCTGACCGCGCCGGTGGGTCCGGCGCGACGGTCGGTGGCGCTGATCGGGCCGGCACCCGGTCTGGAGTTGGCCGCACGGGCGGAGCTGGCGCGCGGTCCGGCGGGTCGTACGGGCGCTCGGCGGGCTCACGGCCGGTAGCGAGGCGAGCGAGCTCTCGTCGTCAGCAGCACTACGCGCCGGTTCGGCTGACGCGCCGCGGCAAACTGGTGGCCCAACTTCTGCTCATCGTCGCGGCCCTACTTACTGCGGTCGGGATCGCCGCCGGCACGCGAGCCGCTGCCGACGCGCCGCCTCCGGCCGGTCAGCCGCCGTCGGTCGTGGTCAAGCCGGGCGACACGCTGTGGAACATTGCCGAGCGACACGCTCCGGATGTCGATCGCCGCGCGGTCATCGCCGAGATCCGCCGACTCAACCACCTCGACGGCAGTGGGGTCGAGGTCGGCCAGATGCTCATTCTGCCCCGCCGCTAGGGCGATTTCGACGCGCCGTCGGGGTGTGGTCGCGGTCCGTCACGGGTGCTGCGGGGGTGTCGTGCACGACGCGCCGGGGCGACCTGCCGAAACGCGAAACGCGCCATCGGTGCTTGCAGTTTCTGGTGTGGCGGCATAGGTTCAACCCCTAGATGTAGTAGTTACACACCTGTAAGTCATCCACAGGTTGGGGTTGTTACCCACAGGGTGGTGCACAGGTTCTACCCAGGCGTATGCACAATCCAGGCGTCCACGAGGCGCCGACAGCGGTGAGGGGAGGGGAGCGCTATGCGGTGTCCACACTGCCGGCACCCCGACTCGCGGGTGGTCGACTCGCGCGAGGCCGAGGAAGGCCAGATGATTCGCCGGCGGCGGGCCTGCCAGGAGTGCGGCCGCCGGTTCACCACGGTCGAGGAGGCCGTGCTCGCGGTGGTCAAGCGGAGCGGCGTTAGCGAGCCGTTCAGCCGTAACAAGGTCATTGCCGGCGTGCGCCGGGCTTGCCAGGGGCGTCCTGTCGGCGACGACGCGCTCGCCGTCCTGGCACAGCAGGTGGAGGAGTCGATCCGCGGCACCGGCTGTGCGGAGGTGCCGTCCCACGACGTGGGGCTGGCGATCCTCGGCCCGCTGCGTGAACTCGACGAGGTCGCCTACATGCGGTTCGCCAGCGTGTACCGTTCGTTCTCCTCGCTGGCCGACTTCGAGGCCGAGATTGCGAGCCTGCGCGCGGCGCAGGATCCCGACGGCGCGGCGACGCAGACCGGCGAGCCCGAGTCGGCGGGCGATCTCTCGCCGCCCGACGCGGACCTCGTCAACGCGGGCACCTGAGTCACGCGCTGACGCGAGTTTCCTCAAGTCGGCCGGGTAGGCCGCAATCTCCAGACAGAACCAGATGCAATACGCGGGTGTGCGCACCCGTGTCGACGATGAAGCCAACGGAAGGCAGGGGGACGTCATGACCGAAGCGGTCGGCACCTCACGTGGTGCGGGCGGCGGCGCGCGTGGCCGGGAGTCCAAGAGCGCGGGGGGCGCAGGTAAGGTCGGTCGCGGCCTCACCATCGGTCGGGTCTACACCACCGACGGGGTGCACCCCTACGACGAGGTCACCTGGGAACGACGCGACGTCGTGATGACGAACTGGCGGGACGGCTCGATCAACTTCGAGCAGCGCGGCGTGGAGTACCCCGACTTCTGGTCGGTGAACGCGGCCAACATCGTCACCACCAAGTACTTCCGGGGCGCCGTCGGCACCCCGCAGCGCGAGCACAGCCTGCGCCAGCTCATCGACCGGGTCGTGCTGACCTACGTCAAGGCGGGCCGGGAGAACGGTTACTTCGCCACCCCGGCGGACGCCGAGATCTTCGAGCACGAGCTGACGTACATGCTCTTGCACCAGGTGTTCAGCTTCAACTCTCCGGTGTGGTTCAACGTCGGCACCACCGCGCCGCAGCAGGTCAGCGCGTGCTTCATCCTGGCCGTCGACGACTCGATGGACTCGATCCTCAACTGGTACAAGGAGGAGGGGTTCATCTTCAAGGGCGGCTCCGGCGCCGGCCTCAACCTCTCCCGCATCCGCTCGTCCAAGGAGCTGCTCTCGTCCGGCGGCACCGCCTCCGGCCCGGTCAGCTTCATGCGCGGCGCCGACGCCTCGGCCGGCACCATCAAGTCCGGCGGCGCCACCCGCCGGGCGGCGAAGATGGTCGTCCTCGACGTCGACCACCCCGACATCGAGGAGTTCATCGACCTCAAGGCGCGCGAGGAGGACAAGATCCGCGTCCTCCGTGACGCCGGCTTCGACATGGACCTCGGCGGCAAGGACATCACCAGCGTCCAGTACCAGAACGCCAACAACTCGGTCCGGGTCTCGGACGAGTTCATGAAGGCGGTCGAGGAGGGTGCCGAGTTCGGGCTGCGCGCCCGCCTCGACGGTCAGGTCATCGACACCGTCGACGCGCGGAAGCTCTTCCGGAAGATGGCGAAGGCCGCGTGGGAGTGCGCCGACCCGGGCATCCAGTACGACGACACGATCAACGACTGGCACACCAACCCCGAGACCGGCCGGATCACCGCGTCCAACCCGTGCTCGGAGTACATGAGCCTGGACAACTCGTCCTGCAACCTGGCGTCGCTCAACCTGATGAAGTTCCTCAAGGCCGACGGCACGTTCAACACCGCGACCTTCGTCAAGGCGGTCGAGCTGGTCATCACCGCGATGGACATCTCGATCTGCTTCGCGGACTTCCCGACCGAGGCGATCGGCGACACCACCCGCGCCTACCGCCAGCTCGGCATCGGGTACGCGAACCTCGGCGCGCTGCTGATGGCGACCGCGCACGCGTACGACTCCGACGGCGGCCGTGCGCTCGCGGCGGCGATCACCTCGCTGATGAACGGAGTCGCGTACCGCCGGTCGGCGGAGCTCGCCGGCATCGTGGGCCCTTACGACGGCTACGCGCGCAACGCCGACGCGCACAAGCGGGTCATGCGCAAGCACGCCGCTGCGAACGACTCCGTGCGCACGCTCGGCACCGACGACCACACGGTCCTGCGTGAGGCCACCAGGCAGTGGCAGGAGTGCCTCAAGATCGGCGAGAAGAACGGCTGGCGGAACGCGCAGGCCAGCGTCCTCGCGCCGACCGGCACCATCGGGCTGATGATGGACTGCGACACCACCGGCATCGAGCCCGATCTGGCGCTCGTCAAGTTCAAGAAGTTGGTCGGCGGCGGCTCGATGCAGATCGTCAACCAGACGGTGCCGCGCGCGCTGCGGTCTCTCGGGTACCAGGAGGAGCAGGTCGAGGCGATCGTCGAGTTCATCGCCGATCACGGTCACGTCGTGGACGCGCCGGGCCTCAAGTCCGAGCACTACGACGTGTTCGACTGCGCAATGGGTGAGCGGTCCATCAAGGCGATGGGCCACGTCCGGATGATGGCCGCGGTGCAGCCGTTCATCTCCGGCGCGATATCCAAGACCGTCAACCTGCCCGAGACGGCGACGATCGAGGACATCGAGAACGTCTACGCCGAAGGTTGGAAGCTCGGTCTCAAGGCGCTCGCCGTCTACCGGGACAACTGCAAGGTCGGCCAGCCGCTCTCGGCGTCGGGCAAGAAGACCGAGGAGGCCAAGGCTGACGCTGAGGTCGAGACCCGCGTCGAGTACCGGCCAATCCGCAAGCGGCTGCCGAAGTCGCGGCCGAGCACGACCACGTCGTTCTCGGTGGCCGGCGCCGAGGGTTACATGACGGCGTCGTCCTACCCGGATGACGGCCTTGGCGAGGTCTTCCTCAAGATGAGCAAGCAGGGGTCGACGCTCGCCGGGATCATGGACGCGTTCTCGGTGGCGATCTCGATCGGTCTGCAGTACGGCGTGCCGCTGGAGACCTACGTCTCCAAGTTCACCAACATGCGGTTCGAGCCGGCCGGCATGACCGACGACCCGGACATCCGGATCGCCAGCTCCATGCTCGACTACATCTTCCGCCGGCTGGCGCTGGACTTCCTGCCGTTCGAGAAGCGGTCCGAGCTGGGCATCTTCACGGCGAAGGAGCGGGCCGGGCAGCTCGACGCCGAGGCGGGCGGCTCCGTTGCCGCTGAGGAGCAGGTCGACCTGGAGGCGCTGCGCAGTTCCGCACCCAGGGAGACCCCGGCCGAGAAGAAGGTAGAAGCCGTTCGTGAGGCGCCGAAGCAGGCGCACTCGTCGACGGAGCTGCTGGAACTCGTCCAGGGCAAGGCCGCGGACGCGCCGCTCTGCTTCACCTGCGGCACGAAGATGCGCCCGGCGGGCAGTTGCTACGTGTGCGAGGGCTGCGGCAGCACCAGCGGCTGCAGCTAAGCACGAACGCGCACTATGGCGGAGGCGGGGAGTCGACGGAGGTCGGCTCCCCGCCTTGCTGTTGACCGGAAGTTGCGTCGCCGGGTGCCTGGGCCGAGATGAGAGAGCGGCGTTGCGGACGATCGGCAGGCGAGCGCGTTCCGTGGCCCTGCCGCCTTCGTAGCGGCGGCATGTCTGGTGGCGGCAGCGTGACAGTAGGTTGGTCCGGTGCTGACCGGTGAGCTCGTCACGCTGCGCCCGATCGAACCCGCCGACTACCCCGCGCTGGCCGCGTTCGCCAACGACGTCGGCGTGAAGCTCCTCGTGGGCGGTCCGCCGCCGACACCGACGCCGCAGGCCTCGGTGTCGGTGATGTACGAGCGGCGCCGCGAGAGCCCGGACGAGATCAACTTCGCCATCACGGCCAACGAGGCGGACGGGCAGCTCATCGGCCAGTGCGGACTGTTCCGCCACGATCACGTCGCCCGGACCGCAGAACTTGGCGTGACCATCGGGGACCGCCGTTACTGGAGTCGGGGCTTCGGCCGCGAAGCGGTGTCGCTCGTCGTCGACTACGCGTTCCGGCTGCGCAACATGCACAAGGTTCACCTCACCGTCCAAGCCGCCAACGAGCGAGCCATCCGCGCCTACCTCGCCGCCGGCTTCGTCGAGGAAGGACGCCGCCGGCAGCACGTCTGGATTGACGGCGCGTACACCGACCAAGTCCTGATGGGCCGCCTCCGCGACGACCCGCCGCCGCCCGGCCACTAACGGCGCTTGGCTGGGACCGTGCCATTTGCGCGGTCACACCATGGTGACCGGGGCGCCGGCCAGCGCCCGGACTGCCACGGGATCGGTGCGGCCGAGGGAGAACAGCACCCGTTCGACGACGTCTGGGCGGCAGCCCCACTCGTCGGCCCACGTGTGTGCGATGTGGAGGTAGGCCGCGTACTGCTCGGTCGTCCAGCCTCCGTCGGTCGTCGGCCAGTCGAAACCGCACAGATGGTTGAGCGCGGAGGCGACGAACCGGTCGAGGATCAGCGGCTGCCGGCGGCCGACGACGCGGTCGAAGCCGCTGAAGTACAGCACCTTCGTGCCGAACGCCGGTCCGATGTAGGGCACGCGGAACTGGCCGTTGCCGTGCAGGGCGTCGTATGCGGCTACGGGCCCGCCGTCGCGGTCGAGTAGCAGCCCGACGGCCGCCGCCAACGGCGTGCCTACCGGGTCACCGTCGGATGGAGACATGTCGACGAACGGCCGGCACCGCCGCACCACGCCGCGAGCCTGGGTGCCGGTGCCCCAGACGGCGGCGGCGACGTAGGTGTGTGTGGCGCCGACCGGATCGGTGGCCCGCAGGCCGATGTCGAGCACCTGCTCGCGGTCGACGGACGGCCACGTTTGGCCATCGACATCGCCGCTCAGCTCGTCCGGCCACAGTGACGGATCGGGCAGCCGCAGACGCCACTGCGCGGGGTTGAACGGGATCGACTGCCGCAGCACGGCGTCACGGCGGTCCGGCGGGTCACCACGGAAGGGAAGCGGAATGGTCATGAGATCAACCTGACGACGTAGGAACGAGGGAACGACGACGGACGGAGCCGCCTCCAGGGAGAGGCGCGCAGGCTCGTCGGCACGCGGGCACTGGGCGAAGAACGACGAGCCGCGTCTCGGCCGGCGCGTGCGCGCCGGCCGCGCCGGCACCGCAAGGGCGGCGCACGGCCGTCGGCCCGACGATCAGGTGTCGGTGAACTCCGCTGGCCGGTCATCGAGCGCGAAACGTGCCACGAGATCGCCGAGCAGGACGCGGAGCAACTCGGCGAGATCCGCGCGCTGCTCACGGTCGAGGCCGTCAAGGAGCGTCTCCTCGTGCCGCAGCAGGTCGTCGACGACGCGGTCGAGCAGTTCATGCCCGGCATCGGTGAGTTCGACCAGCACAGATCGGCCGTCGCCGCCGGGCTTCGTGCGCCGGACGAGCCCGGCCAACTCGGCGCGCGCCACGCGCTGCGACACCGCGCCAGCGCTGAGCAGGCTGAGCCTCGCCAGCACGCCGGGAGCCAACCGGTGCGGCGGCCCGGCCCGGCGCAGGGTGCTGAGCAGATCGAGGGTCGCGGCGTCGATGCCGAGCCGGCCCAGCGTGCGCCGGCGGTCGTCGTCGAGAATCTTGCCGATTCGCCAGATCCGCGTGATGACGCCGATCGAGTCCACCGGCATCCCGGGCCGTTCCCGCGCCCATGCTTGCTGAATCCGATCCACGCCGTCCCACCCGACGGCATTGCGGCCCGGACGCGCCGCCCCGGAGCCGACCGCCCCGGCGGCGCCCACCACGGCGCCAACGACAGGTTCGCCGCCGCCAGCCGCGGCGCCAGCCAACGGCGTCCCAACGCTGGTTGCAGGTTCTTGCTCGTGCGGGTTACGGTCGGCCACGAGACATACTTTAGGCCTAAAGGAGATCGCGTGCGCACAGTAGTGATCACCGGCGGCGGCACCGGCATCGGGTTCGCTGCCGCACGGATGTTCGTGGCGGCGGGGGATCGGGTGGTCATCACCGGCCGCCGGGAGAAGCTGCTAGCCGACGCCGCCGACCAGCTCGGCCCGTCCGTCAGTCCGCTGGCCTTCGACGCCACGGACCCGGCGGCGCTCACCACAGCCGCAGCGCAGCTCCCGGATCGCATCGACGTGCTGGTGAACAACGCGGGCGGCAACACAGACTTCGACCGCGCCGACGCGCCCGATGGAGACCTCGCGGCGCTCGCGCAGAACTGGCGCGCAAATTTCGATGCGAACGTGCTCTCCGCCGTGCTCGTCACCACGGCCGTCACGCCGCGGCTGGCGGCGGATGGCCGAGTGATCACGGTCGGTTCGATCGCGGCCCGCAACGGCGCTGGGTCGTACGGTGCGGCCAAGGCAGCCGTTGAAGCCTGGACGGCACACCTCGCCACCGAACTGGGACCACGAGGGATCACGGCCAATGTGGTTGCCCCGGGTCTCACCGTCGACACGGAGTTCTTCCGCGGCCAGTTGACCGACGAACGGACCCAGCTCCTGATCGACGCCACCCGCAACAAGCGCGCCGGCACACCTGACGACGTCGCCGCGACGATCGCTTTCCTCGCCTCGCCGGGCGCCGGCCACGTGACCGGCCAGGTGATCCACGTCAACGGCGGCGCGTACCTGGGCCGCTGACCGCCGGAAACGTGGTACGCCAACCCGGTCATTGGAGGAAGAGTGGCCGGACCACGGGGTCGTCCGATAGCGGATCCGGAGGAATGACGACGTCGGCGTCGTCGTAATAGGACGGCTCGTCCCGCGGCGCACAACAGCAGGCGCGTGGCAGCCGCCGTGCCAACTCGGGTGGCCGGAGCATGTCGGCCAGGATCTCCCCAAGCGGCGGCAGGGCGACATCGAGTAGCCCGGGCGCCTCGAGCAGGGAGCCGAGGACGGCCGCGGCGAACGGCGACTGCCAGCGGTAGAGCGTGCTGGCATCGCGGTGGTAGGCGAAGCAGTCGCGGAGCGTGGCGACCCGGTCGGCGACCTCGTCGACGGCCACCTCTGCGGGCTCGACCTGTAGCACGCCTGCCCGCCAGCGCATGGCGATGAGGGCGCCTGCCGGCGCAGCGGGCAGCCAGCCGGGCGGCCCGACAAGTACTGGTGATCGAGGGCTGTGCCCGTCGGCGAAGCCCAGCAACCCGCCCTTCGCGAGTGGCACGCTGCGCCCGAGTAGCGGCAGGAACGGGAAGAGGTCGTTGCGTGGCCACAGGTCGCGGCGTCCCGTGGTGGGCGCCCGCAGGCGGTGGGTGAGCACGGCACCGTCGAGGATCCAGGCGGCGCAGCTCCACCGGCCGTCGGGCAGCACGATCGCCTCGCCGGTATGGCCGAGCGCAGCACGAACGACGTCCTGCGGGTTGCGGGCACGGGTGGCGCCGGCGGCCCGCGCGGCCGTGGCGAGCTCCTCCACTGTGGAAGGTCCACGCTCACGCAGAGTGTTGTTGAGAAAGTCTCGGAGGGTTGGCATGGAACGAGGATGGGTCAACGGCAAGCAACCGCGTGGACGTGATCCACAGGCACGTTTCTGTCCACAGATTCGCACAGAGGTCTTGACAGCGGGAGCAACAAAGAGCCCAAGAGATCTGACCACTGCGCGATTACGCAGCGCTACCCCGCACGTGCGGCGCGGAGCCTTTCGGGAAGTTATAGACATAAGCGTTCGGACCGATCTAGTGTTGGGCGCCCACAGGTCAGATGCCTTCTGAGCGCGGCGTTCGTGCGGGAACAGCTACTGGAAGGCGATTCCCCGAGGAGGGAACAGATGGCTGAGAGCCCGACCCCCGCCAAGTCCGCACCCCGCCCCACCTGGGTCCGGCCCGACTTCGAGCAGTTCGAAACCGCTCCCGAGGTCACCGACTACGCCGCCCGGCTGCCGTGATCCGCTGAGGCCTGCCTTCCGGGTGAGGCCGGTCCGGGCAGGTCTCGGGTTGCCAGCTGGCCCGCGCCGCTCCTAAGGCGCAGGTCCGGCTAAGACCCGTACGGAAGGTTCGGCGGTGGTTGCCTGTCCCGGCTCGGTGCACCGGGTCAGGGCAGGCGACCACGACCGCCGGCGTCACGGTCAGGTTTCCAGCCCCAGGGAGTCGGATTGTTCACGCAGGAGAAGCTTCAGGCGTCAGCCGCGCGCGACACCACGGACTTCGTCGCCGAGTTGCGCGCGCTCTCCACCCGTTACTGGGACCGGCATCCGTTCCACACCCGCCTGCACGCCGGCGACTTGAGCGCCGACGAGCTCCGGATCTGGGCCGCGAACCGCTGGTACTACCAGCAGTGCCTCCCACAGAAGGACGGCGCGATCCTCTCGAACTGCCCGGTGCCGGCGGTGCGCCGGGTCTGGATCGACCGGATCCTCTACCACGACGGCCGCGCCGAGGGTGAAGGCGGCATGGCCAAGTGGCTCCACCTGGCCGAGGCCGTAGGGCTCACCCGTGAAGAGGTCATCGACCAGCGCCACATCGTCCCCGGTGTCCGGTTCGCGGTCGACGCCTACACCAGCTTCGCGCGGACCAAACCGTGGACCGAGGCAGTCGCGTCCGGTCTCACCGAGATGTTCTCGCCCGATCTCATGAAGCGCCGCCTCGGCGCGATGCTGGAGAAGTACCCGTGGATCAGCCGTGACGGGCTCGCCTACTTCGAGTCGCGGATCGGCGTGACCACCGCCGACGGCATCAAGGCGCTCGACCTCGTCGTGGAGTACTGCACCACCCGAGAACAGCAGGACGCGGCGATCGCGGCGCTGAAGTTCAAGTGCGACGTGCTCTGGAGCATGCTCGACGCGATCGACCTGGCCTGCCGGGAGAAGACGTTCGGCCAGGTC
>Ga0210378_10001132_pt1 | contig 13893 bp, 11 predicted proteins | sample PLM1_60_b1redo_FD_155465 | JGI IMG/M metagenome (GOLD analysis project Ga0210378, IMG submission 155465) | Groundwater sediment microbial communities from an aquifer in East River, Colorado, USA - PLM1_60_b1 redo | ecosystem: Environmental > Terrestrial > Soil > Riparian zone | place: USA: East...
ACGCCGAGTCCAACCGCCGTTATGTCGACGGCCAGCGGCTCTACCTCGACCAGTGCCGGCCGGAACGCCGTGCCACGGTCGTCATCGACAACGAGGACCTCGCCGCCCCGTTCGTCGTCGCCTGACAGCGGGGTCCGCGGAACCTACGCGAGATCGGCGGCATCTGAATACCCTGGGCCAGCACTGGATCACGGGGAGGTGGGGTCATGCCATTCTTTGCCGCCATCGGCCAGCAGCGGACGGCACGCTGACTCCGCGGCCGATCTTCGGCAACGGGCTCGGCCGCGAGATCGTCACGCTGTTGCCGGAGCACCCCGCCGGCCCCGGCAGCTCCGTGTCGCTGTCGAGGAAGCAGATCGACCCGGCCGCGCGGGCCGCCGGCTCGTCGCTGTACAGGTTTGCGGAGCGGCTGATTGAGGCCGGAGTGCCCGGCGACCAGGCCCGCACGCTGGTACGGATGATCGACGGCACCCGGCGCCGCGACCAGTTCGGCGCCGCCGCGCTGGACAGGGACGGCCGCCAGCAGGCCGCGCGGCGCGGCGCGTTCCACGACACGGACGGCGGCCGCTACCTCATGGTCGACCGGACCACGGCCGACGGCCGGGTGTGGACGACCATCACGCCAGCCACCGCGCAGCTCCTCGCCGAGCACGTGCAGACCCTGCTCGACGGCCTCGCCCCGCGGCTGACCGGCGGAACCGGCGAGGCCGTTAACCCAGCACGAGCGCCTCGTGAGGGCTGACGACACGCCGACTCATCTTCCGGTTTTTAGCAAGATCATGAGTAGGCTAGGCTCCGCGAAACGTGTAGGAGGCACAGATGTCCGGCGACGCGCAGTTTCAGTCCCGTCCGCATCCGGGTGACGACGGCGTCTCCGCACGGCTTGGCCGCTTCGACCTTTCCTTGGCCGACATCGAGGCCGTTTTGCGGCGAGGAGAGGCCGCGGCGGCTTCTGCGACACCTGCGCACCCCGTTATGGCGGCTGGGACGCTTCGGTGGCTCGAGACCGTCGCGTCGCTGCGCACTGCGGTGTCCGCCCGGGGATGGACGTTCGACGACACGAGGAACTCCCCTCGTGCCGTCAATCCGGCCGGCGACATCGCCATCATGATCTCCAGCGGCGACAGATTGACCGGCCGCCGAGGCCCCGGCTTACCGCAGCCGAAGACCGTTCGACCCCGTGGTGACGCAACCCGACGGGCCATCTTGGTGAATGCCCAGTTGGCGTTCAACTTTCCTGGACTACCCGACCTGGCCGCGGAACCACCAGCACGGCAGACCTGGGTCCTGCTGTACTACCGAACCAAGCCGACGGTGCCCGGCGAGAGTCCGGTCATCCGGTCGGAGTTGTCACTTCCTATGGCGATGTCGAGCACCGGGTACGTCGACAGCTGGTTACCAGACAGTCGCATCTTGTTACCGGATGTGCACGTAAGCAGTCGGGTGGCCGTTGCAGATGCCGGGGATGACGGCGATGACAGTGACGCCGGCGAGATTGACTTCGACGTGCCGCCGCGGTGACGATGGTGCGGTGAGTATGCAGGATGGAGGGACCGTGGTTACTCCGTCCCGATTGCGGTTGGCACGCGAGCGCCGCGGATTGACATTAGTGGCCCTGTCCCGCGAGATCGGAATTTCGGCCAAGACGCTGTCATCTTATGAACGAGCTCTCACTCCGGCGCCGGCTCGTCTGATTGCGTCTCTCGAGTCAGCGCTGGATACGGCTGCCGGCTTTCTCACCGCCTGCGACGTCGAACCTTTGGACGAGGAAGCGGTTTCCTTTCGAGCCCGACGGAGGATCACGGCTGCCGAACGAGACGCTGCGCTGGCAGCAGGCCGCCTGGGCGTCGAGTTCTATCAATGGATAGAGCGTAGGTTCAGGCTGCCGACTCCCGATCTTCCAACGCTGAAGCGGTTTCCGCCGGAACATGCTGCTGAGCTGGTTCGTCACCGATGGGGTCTTGGCTACGGGCCGGCGCCGAACATGGTGCACCTACTCGAGTCTCGTGGAGTGCGGGTGCTGTCGCTCCCCGGTGACGCAGAGAAGGTGGACGCGTTCTCGACCTACTGGCACGGGGCACCATATGTCTTTCTCGCCACGTCGAAGTCCGCGGAACGCGGGCGTTTCGACGCCGCTCATGAGCTGGGACATCTGGTTCTGCATTATGCAGAGGGCAGCCTGACCGATGCCGACCGGGAGCGGTCGGCCGACCGGTTTGCTGCGGCTTTCTTGATGCCACGTGAGGACGTCCTGGCCCAGCAACTGCGTTATGCCACAGCGGCCGATATTGTCAGAGCGAAGCGGAGGTGGGGGGTGGCAGCAATGGCACTGGCGCGGCGGCTCAGCGAGCTCGGACAGCTGTCGGAATGGGAGTACCGTCTGTGTTGCACGGAACTGTCGAAGCAGGGATTTCGTAGCCAGGAGACCGGGGGGATTCAGCGTGAAGTGTCACTAGTCTTTCGTAAGGTGCTGGACTCGATTCGCAGAGACGGCGCGTCAGTACGTGAGATTGCGCTCGAGTTGAGCTTGTCTGAGCGAGATATTCACGACTATACGTTCGGCCTTGCCATCAGCTCCGTCGGTGGAACAGGCGACACTGTGCACGGACGCTGCCGTCGTCGCAATCTGACCTTGGTTCAGTAGGCCGGAGACGTCAGACCGGCACGACCGGCAGGTGGTCGAGGGCGGCCTGCACCCTCTCCTGCGGGTAGTCGAAGTCCTCGAGCCGGCCGTCCAGGTAGGCCTCGTAGGCCGCCATGTCGAAGTGGCCGTGCCCGCACAGGGCGGTGAGGATGACGCGGGCCTCGCCGGACTCCTTGCAGCGGTTGGCCTCCCGGATGGTCGAGGCCAGCGCGTGCGCGGGTTCCGGCGCGGGGACGATGCCCTCCGACCGCGCGAAGGCGACGGCCGCGCTGAAGCATTCGAGCTGGCCGACCGCCTCGGCCTCGACGAGGCCGAGCTCGTACAGGTGCGACACGAGCGGCGCCATGCCGTGGTAGCGCAGGCCGCCACCGTGGATGGGGTCCGGCACGAAATCGTGGCCGAGGGTGTACATCTTGACCAGCGGTGTCATACCGATGGTGTCGCCGAAGTCGTAGGCGTAGCGGCCCTTGGTCAGCGACGGGCAGGCCTGCGGCTCGACGCAGCGGATCGTCGGGTTCATCGTGCCGGCCAGCTTCTCCCGCAGGAACGGGAAGGACAGGCCGCCGAAGTTCGAGCCGCCGCCGGTGCAGCCGATCAGCACGTCCGGTGTCTCGTCCACGATGGCGAGTTGGCGCAGCGCCTCCTCGCCGATCACGGTCTGGTGCATCAGCACGTGGTTGAGCACCGAGCCGAGGGCGTACTTCGTGTCGTCGGCGCCGGCGGCGACCTCGACCGCCTCGGAGATCGCAATGCCGAGGCTGCCGGTGCAGGACGGGTCGTCGGCGAGGATCTTCTGGCCGGCCGAGGTGAGCGAGGACGGGCTGGGGTGCACGGTCGCGCCCCAGGTCTGCATCATGGTGCGGCGGTACGGCTTCTGCTCGTACGAGACGCGCACCATCCATACCTCGCACTCGATGCCGAACTGCGTGCAGGCGAACGCGAGCGCGGAGCCCCACTGCCCGGCGCCGGTCTCGGTGGTGATGCGACGGGTGCCCTCTTCGGCGTTGTAGTACGCCTGCGCGACGGCAGTGTTGGGCTTGTGCGAGCCGGCCGGGCTGACGCCCTCGTACTTGTAGTAGATCCGCGCCGGGGTGTCGAGCGCCTTCTCCAGCCGCCGCGCCCGGTACAGCGGCGACGGCCGCCACAGCTTGTAGACGTCGATGACCGCACCGGGGATGTCGACGTACCGGTCCTGGCTGACCTCCTGCCCGATCAGCGCCATGGGGAACAGCGGCGCAAGATCATCGGGGCCGATCGGCTGGCCGGTGCCGGGGTGCAGCACCGGCGGCGCCGGCGACGGCAGGTCGGGCTGGATGTTGTACCAGGCGGTCGGGATCTCGCTCTCCGGCAGCATGATCTTGGTGAGCTCGCTCATGGACGCCGCCTCCTCGGGACGCGCTGGACGCGGCACTAGTGTGCCGCAGATGGGTGAGCCATTCGATCTCCGCGTGGTCCCTCTTGCGAGTGTCGTGCCGCACGAGGAGTCCGAGCCGCGGCGGGTCGCGCGGATCGTCGGGAGGCTGGCCTCGGACACGGTGCTTGGCAACCCGCCGCTGGTCGCGGAGGTCGATGACCGGTTCGTCCTGCTGGACGGCGCCAACCGGATCTCGGCGCTGCGCATGCTGGACTACCGGTACGCGATCGTGCAGGTCGTGCCGCGCGAGGAGGTGCGGCTGGAGATGTGGCACCACGCGCTGCTGGACACCACGCCAGACCGGCTGCTGGCCGCGCTGACCGCGGCGCCCGCCGTTCACCTGCGGCCGGCCGCCGAGGGGCTGCCGGCCGTTCACCTGCGGCCGGCCGCCGAGGGGCTGTGCGTCGTTGGCCTCGCCGACGGGCGCAGGTACGGCGTGCTCCCTGACCGGGACGCGCACCCGTTCGCGGCGCTCAACTCGCTGGTCGGCGCGTACCTCGACCGCGTGCTGGTCCGGCGAACCACGCAGCCCGACCTCGCGGTGCACCCGGACGCTGCCGCCGTGGTGGCGTTCCCGCGGCTGCACACGTCCGACGTGTTCGGCGCGGTGCGGGACGGGGTGCGGCTGCCGGCCGGGATCACCCGCTTCGTGGTCACCGGGCGGGTGCTGCTGCTCAACGCGGCGCTGGAGCCGCTGCGGTCGGACCGGCCGGTGGAGGAGCTCAACGAGTGGCTGCGCGGCCTGGTGGCCGGGCGCCGCGCCGAGGCGCGCATCCGCTACTACCCGGAGGCCGTGTATGTGCTGGACGACTAGGAGCCGGCTGCGCCGGCTCCTCTGTGAGTGGTAAATGGTGCTATAGCACCATTTACCACTCACGACTTATCCACAGCCGTAGGCTCCAGTTGTGGTGGTAAGCGCCCCGAGACGGCCGTCGGTGCGGCTGGCCGCGATCACGGCAGCGGCCCGCACCACCCCGGGGCGGTACGGCGTGATCCTTGCCGTGCTGCTGGTGCTGTGCACGGCGTTCGGGGTGGCCAGCGCCGTGCGGTTGCACGCGCGGTCCGACGCCCTGCACGACCTGGTGACCAGCAGCGAACCGCTGGCGGTCGCGGCGCAGGACACCTACCGTGCGCTCTCCGACGCCGACGCGACCGCGGCCAGCGCGTTCCTCGAGGGTGGCGTCGAGCCGCAGGAGGTGCGGCGCCGGTACGAGAACGACATCGCGCAGGCCGGGTCCGCGCTGGCAGCGGCCGCGAGCGCGGCGACGACGTCGGAGCAGGCCGGCCGCTCGGTGGCCCGGCTGACCACCTACCTGCCGGTGTACACCGGGCTCGTCGAGCAGGCGAGGGCCAACAACCGGCACGGCGTGCCGCTCGGCGCCGCGTACCTGCGCGAGGCATCCGGGCTGATGCAGAGCGTGTTGCTGCCGGCCGCTCGCGAGCTGTACCAGAGCGAGACCGCGCGGCTGGCCGGCACGCAGGAAAGCGCCACCCCGTTGCCGCTGGTCGAGGTGCTGCTCGGCGTGCTGGCCGTCGCCGCGCTGGTCGCCGCCCAGGTGTACCTGCGCCGGCGCACGAACCGGGTGCTCAACATCGGGCTGCTGGCCGCGACCGCCGCGAGCGTGCTGGTGCTGCTGTGGGTGGTCGTGGTGGCCGTCGACGTCGCGCTCAACGTCGGGCAGGCTCGGGACCGCGGCTCCGCGCAGGTGCAGCAGCTCGCCACCGCGCGGATCGCGGCGCTGGAGGCCCGCGGCGACGAGACGCTGACCCTGGTCGCCCGCGGCGCCGGCGCGGAGTACGAGAAGCAGTACGCCGAGATCAGCGAGCGGCTGGGCGGTGCCGACGGCCGGTCCGGCGCCCTCGGCCGGGCCCGCGACTCGATCGAGGACCCGGCCGTGCGGGCGCTCGTGCAGGACGCCGTCGACCGGCAGCAGGTGTGGCGTGCCGCGCACGCCGAGATCCGCAGGCTCGACGACTCCGGCGCCTACAACGAGGCCGTCGCGGTGGCCATCGGGCCGCAGGCCAACGGCGCCGCGGCGGCGTTCACCGGCCTGGACGACAGCCTCGGCAAGGCCATCGGGCTGAGCAGGCAACGCTTCGACGCCGAGGTCGGCTCGGCCCGCGCCGCGCTGTCCTGGTCGGTCGCCGGCGCGGTGCTGTTGACGGTGCTCGCGGCGGCCGGCGCAGTCTGGGGCATGTGGCAGCGGCTGAAGGAGTACCGGTGAGTTCCTCTGTGAGTGGTAAATGGTGTTCTGACACCAATTGCCACTCACGACTTGTCCACAGGCCGCTGGCTGGGCTGGCTGGGCCGGTGGCGCTGGTGCGGCTGGTGTCGTTGATGGCGCTGGTGTCGTTGGTGGTGCTGGTCGGCGGGTGTGGTGCGAGCGCGCCGCTGCCTGGCGACCGCGAGGTCGGATTCACGCCGCCGGAGCCGGTCGGGGTGAGCGTGCTGACCGGGCCGCCGACCACGACGACGGGCGCCCCGACGCCCGACTGCGACCCGACCGCGAGCCTGCGGCCGGACGGCCCGCTGCCGCCGCCAGGGCAGATGCCGGCCGGCTCGACCATGGCGTCGATCGTGGCGAGCGGGCGGCTGCGGGTCGGCGTCGACCAGAACACCTACCTGTTCGGCTTCCGCGACTCGTTCAGCGGCGAGCTGGAGGGCTTCGACGTCGACATCGCCAGGCAGGTGGCGGCGGCGCTCTTCGGCGACCCGAGCAAGATCCAGTTCGTCACTTTGACGTCGACGCAGCGCATCCCGGCGTTGCAGCAGAACCAGGTCGACATCGTGGTACGGACCATGACGGTCACCTGCGAGCGCTGGAAGGACGTCGACTTCTCCACGGTCTACTACCAGGCCGGGCAGCGGGTGCTGGTGCACCGCGACTCCGGGTACACCGACCTCGACTCACTCGCCGGCAAGCGGGTGTGCTCAGCGGCCGGGTCCACGTCGCTGCGAAACCTAGCCAACGCGCCGTCCAAGCCGGTGCCGGTCGCGGTCCGGGACTGGACCGACTGCCTCGTCATGCTCCAGCAGGGCCAGGTCGACGCGGTCTCCACCGACGACACGATCCTGGTCGGCATGGCTGCCCAGGACCCGAACACCGTGGTGCGGGGGCCGCGGTTCACCGACGAGCCGTACGGCATCGCGGTGGCCAAGGGCCGCGAGGACCTCGTCCGGTTCGTCAACGCCGTGCTGGAGCGGATCCGCCTCGACGGCACGTGGGCCGGGCTCTACCAGCACTGGCTGACCGAGCTCGGCTCGGCGCCGGCGCCACCCGGGGCGAGGTACCTGCCATGACCGCGCCCATGACAATCGACGAGTTGGACCGGACCCTGGCGCGGTTGGGCGCGGTGTGCGACGCGGTCGCATCGCGGCTGGTCGGACTGGACGGGCATCAGGGCGAACGCCTGCTCGACGGCGCCGCCCTGACCGGACCGAGCCAGCGGCGGTGGGCCGCCGCGAAGGCACGGCTGGCCGACCTGTGGGCGTGCTTCGAGGCGTACCGGTCGGCGCTGGCCTCGGCCCGCGACCTGCGCGCCCGCCGCCCCCGCCCGTCCCCCGACGACCTGGCGCGCCTCAGCGTGTTGCTGCGCGGCCGCTCCATCGAGCTTCCTGCGGATCGCGCCGGCGACAGCCTGTTCGGCGATGGCGAGCCCGGCCTGTTTGGCGACGATGTGACATTTCCCCACCTAGAGCGGCACGATGCCACATCCTCGCCGGACGCCGAGTGGCTCAGCTTCGACGAAATGGCCCAGCGGATGGCCGACGACTACGGCGAGGTGCTGGCCGTGGTCACCGCGGCCGTGGACGGCTGGTCGGCGCTGGCCCGGCGGCTCGACCCGCTGGCCGCGCGGCTGGCGTCGGCGCGGTCGTCGGCGGTGGAGCTGGGGTTGGCCGACGACCCCGAGCTGGCCGCGGTGGACGCCGAACTGGCTGCGCTGCGTTCGTCGGACCCACTGGGCTCGTCGGACCCACTGGGCGCCACCGCGCCCGACGCCCGCGGTGGTGCGGCGCGGTGGACGTCGGGGTTGGGCGGCGAGGGCAAGATCGCCAGTGGTGTCGGCTCCGGTTTCGACGTCGCAACTCCGGTCGACAGTTTTGACGATCATGGCGAGCAGGGCGGCTCGCGAGGCCGGGAGCGGCCCGGCGAGCCAGGTGAGGCGCCGGGCGCGGAGCGACGCGGCGAGCCGGGCGGGCGGCCGGGCAGTGAGCTGGGCGGGCGGCTGCTGGCGGTGAGGGTGCGGCTGGACCGGGCGGTCGAGCGGTTGGCGCGGATGCGGCGGCTGCACGATGGGTACGGCGAGCTGCGTGCTGGGCTGGCGGCTCGGATCGACCGGCTGGGCGCGGCGCAGACCGAGGCAGCCGGACTGCTCGAGACGGTTCGCGCCAAGATCGCTTCGGTGGGCGGGGCGGCCGCGGTGGATGGCGCGGCCGTTGAGCGGTTGAGCGGGTTGGCCGACGAGCTGGACGGGTTGCACGGCGCGCGAGCATGGGAACGGCTCGAGGAGCGGTACACCGAAGTGGACGCGCTGACCACCCAGGAGACGGCGGCGGCGCTGGCGTCCGCGGAGAGCCTGCGGCAGCTTCTCGACCGGCGCTCCGAGCTGCGCGGACGGCTCGACGCCTACCGGGCGAAGGCTGGCCAGCTCGGGCACGGCGAGGACGTCACGCTCGCCGACCTGCACCGGAAGGCGCACGAGCTGCTCTGGGCGGCGCCGTGCGACCTCGCGGCGGCCACGCGGGCGGTGGCCAGCTACCAGCAGGCCGTGCTGGCCGCGACGACGCGACGGGGGGAGGTACCGGGATGACGGCGTGTGCGCGCAAGGGGTGCAGCGGGACGGTCGAGGACGGGTTCTGCGATATGTGCGGCCTCGCGCCGGCCGGGGACGCTTCGGCCGGTCCCGCGCTGGCAGGAGCGTCCGCAACCCGTCCCGCGCCAGCAGAAGCATCTGCGATCGGTTCCGCGCCAGCAGAAGCGACCGGTCCCGCGCTGGCAGAAGCGTCCGCTCCCGCGCTAGCCGACTCCGCTGCCGCGTCAGCCGCGGCCGGTGCGGCGGCCCCGGCGGAGGAGGGGCTGCCGGCGACCGCGGCTGGCACCATGCCGTGGCGGTCGACGACCACCCGCGGGTCGCGCAGGGGCTCGACCCGCACCAGCCGCCGCGGACAGCTCGGCATCGGGCTGGTCGAGGTGCCCCGGGTGCCGTACCGGGACCCGGCGGCGGCGGTGCTGGACGACCCGAGGGTGGCCGAGGGCAAACGGTTCTGCAGCAAGTGCGGCGCCGCGGTCGGGCGCGGGCAGGACGGGCAGCCTGGCCGCACCGAGGGCTTCTGCACCCAGTGTGGCGCGCACTTCTCGTTCTCGCCGAAGCTGACCAAGGGCGATGTGGTTGCCGGGCAGTACGAGGTGCTCGGCTGCCTCGCGCACGGCGGGCTCGGCTGGATCTACCTGGCACGCGACCACAATGTGTCCGATCGCTGGGTGGTGCTCAAGGGCCTGCTGGACACCGGCGACGCGGAGGCCATGGCCGCCGCGGTGGCGGAGCGCAGGTTCCTTGCCCAGGTCGAGCACCCGAACATCGTGCGGATCTACAACTTCGTCCAGCACTTCTCCGAGCGGGACCGCAGCGCCGTCGGCTACATCGTCATGGAGTACGTCGGCGGCGAGTCGCTGCGCGACATGCTGCGCGCCAGCCGTAACGCGAAAGGACCAGCAGCGGCCTTGCCGTTGCCGCAGGTCATCGCGTACGGCGTCGAGGCGTTGCTGGCGCTGGGCTACCTGCACAGCGTCGGGCTGGTGTACTGCGACTTCAAGCCCGACAACGTGATCCAGACCGAGGAGCAGGTCAAGCTCATCGACCTCGGCGCGGTGCGGCGGGCCGACGACGAGGAGGGCAGCGTCTGGGGCACGGTCGGCTACCAGGCGCCGGAGATCGCGGCGCAGGGCCCGTCAGTGGCGTCCGACATCTACACGGTCGGCCGGGCGCTGGCCGTGCTCAGCTTCTCCTTCGACTTCACCAAGCGCTACGTCGAACGCCTGCCGGACGCCGCCGAGGTGCCGGTGCTGGCCGCGCACCCGTCGTTTCACCGGCTGCTGGTGCGCGCCACCGATCCGGACCCGGACCGCCGCTTCGCCTCGGCGGAGGAGATGAGCACGCAGCTCACCGGTGTGCTGCGGGAGGTGCTGGCCGCCGGCGACGGTGAGCAGCGGCCGGGCGCGTCCACCCTGTTCACCCCGGAGCGCAGGGCCTTCGGCGCCGATCTTGCCCGCGATCTGTCCACGGTGGACGTGACCGCAGCGCCACCACAACAGGTGCTGGTAGCCGCCCTGCCGGTGCCACAGGTGGACACGTCCGACCCGGCCGCCGGCCTGCTCACGACATTGGCGGAGTCCGAGCCGGCCGAGCTGGTCGAGGCGCTGACCAACGCGGCGGAGCGCACCGTCGACGTGCGGCTGCGGCAGGCGAGGGCGCACATCGAGCTTGGCGAGCTCACCACGGCGAACTCCATGCTGGCGGCGCTGGCCGCCGACGAGCCGGGCGACTGGCGGGTCGACTACTACGGCGGCCTTGCCGCGCTGGCGGCCTCCGCGGGCGCGTCGGCGGGCGACTCAGCGGGCGACTCAGCGGGCGACCCCGCGGGCGACTCAGCGGGCGACCCCGAGCGGCTCGAGCCGGCTCGGGCCGCGTTCGACGAGGTGTACGGCGCGCTGCCCGGCGAGGCGGCGCCCAAGCTGGCGCTCGCGGCGTGCGCCGAGCTGGCCGGTGACCTGCCGGCCGCCGCGCGCCACTACGAGACGGTGTGGCGCACCGACCACTCCTACGTCAGCGCGGCGTTCGGCCTTGCCAGGGTGCGGCTGCGGCGCGCAGCGCAGGGGCACGGCGACCGCACGGCCGCCGTCGAGGTGCTCGAGTCGGTGCCGGTCACCTCCAGCCACCACATGGCCGCGCAGGTCACCGCAGTGCTCGCCCGCACAACGGGCGAGCCGGCCGGCCAGGAGCTGCTGCGGGCCGGCGAGTGCCTCGGCGGGCTCGACCTCGACGCCGAGCGGTCGTGCTACCTGGCGGTCGAGGTGCTGTCGGCCGCACTGGCCTGGGTACAGTCCGGGCGATCACCGAACGATGATGGCGAGCTGCTTGGCGCCGCGCTCACCGAGCGCGACCTGCGGCTCGCGCTCGAGCGCCGCTACCGCGCGCTGGCCAGGCTCGCCCACCAGCTCGACGACCGCATCGCGCTGGTGGACAGGGCCAACGCGATCCGCCCACGGACCCTGGTGTGATGACATGAGTGTGACGACGACCTGCCCGAAATGCGGCACCCCGGTCTCGCCAGGGCACCGCTTCTGCGAGCAGTGCGGCGCGAACTTGCGCTGGGCCGGCGTGGCGTGCATCGCATGCGGCGCGACCGAGATCGGCGACGACGGCTTCTGCCAGCAGTGCGGCCGCGCCCAGCCGGCCGACCGGGACCGCGTCGAGCTGACCGTTGAGCTCGCCGGGACGCCGCTGGCCGGTGGGGTGAGCGACCGCGGCCGCCGCCGGCAGCGCAACGAGGACGCCATGGCGTGCGTGCATGCCCGGCGCGGCGACGGCCTCGCGGTGGTCGCCGTGGTGTGCGACGGCGTCGCGTCCGTGCAGCGCGGCGACGAGGCCGCCCAGGCCGCCGCCCGCACGGCCAGCGAGGCGCTGCTCTCCGCCGTTGGCGGCGCGGCCGACCTGCGGCAGGTCACCGGGGACGCGGTCCGCTCCGCGGCCGACGCCGTGGCGGCGCTGGCCCACACCCGCAACGGCGCCACCAGCCCGTCCGACTCCTACCGCACCGGCGCGCCGTCCAGCACGTACGTCTCGGCCGTCGTCACGGCCGACCAGGTCGTCGTCGGCTGGGTCGGGGACAGCCGCGCGTACTGGCTCGGCGAGCACTCGCGGCGCCTTACCACCGACCACGCGCTCGGCGGCGTGCTCACCCGCTGGCTCGGTGCCGACGCCGGCGAGGTGTACCCGCAGGTCAGCGTGTTCCAGCCGGAGGGAACCGGCGTGGTCGTGGTGTGCAGCGACGGCCTGTGGAACTACCTGCCCGAGGCTGACGAGCTGGCCGCGGTGGCGCTACCCGCCGGCCGCGGGCAGCCGCTCACCGCCGCGGCCGAGCTCACCCAGCGGGCGCTGGACGCCGGTGGCCGGGACAACATCACCGTGGTCGTGGTGCCGTACCCACCCGACGCCCCGCCACAGCAGCACGGGAGCGCCCTATGACCCGGCGTGTCCGCACATCCGTACACATGAGTTTGCAGTTTCGGCACATCCCGGCGCCACGGGTCGTGTGTCCGAAATGCCAATTCATGTGTCCGAAACGGCGGACACGCCGATGAGTGAGTTCGCGGTCGAGGTCTTCCAGAACGAGTACCTGCCGGAGGGCGGCAGGGAGGTCAACGCGATCGTCACGGTGACGGCCACCGGGGGTGCGACGAGCGGCACCAGGACGGACGCGGCCGAGGTGATCATCATCGACACGTCCGGCTCGATGGACTACCCGCCGACCAAGCTGCGCGCCGCCAAGCAGGCCACCGCGGCGGCCATCGACGCGCTGCGCGACGGCGTGTGGTTCGCGGTGGTCGCCGGCGCCCACGCGGCGCGGCCGATCTATCCGGAGCGCGGGCTGGTCGCCGCGGACGCCGCCACGCGGGCCAGGGCCAAGCTGGCGGTCGCCGCGGTGCGGGCCGACGGCGGCACGGCGATCGGCCAGTGGCTGCTGCTGGCCGGCCGGCTCTTCGCCGAGCACCCGGCGGCGATCAAGCACGCGATCCTGCTCACCGACGGCCGCAACCAGCACGAACGGCCTGAGGAGCTGGACGGCGTGCTCGACGGCTGCCGCGGCGCCTTCACCTGCGACTGCCGAGGGATAGGCACGGACTGGGAGGTCAGCGAGCTGCGCAGGGTGTCGACGGCGCTGCTCGGCACGGTGGATATCGTGGCAGAGCCGTCGCAGCTGGAGGCGGACTTCACGGCCATGACGGCCGCGGCCATGGGCAAGCGGCTGGCCGAGGTGAACCTGCGGCTGTGGACGCCGCAGGGCGCCGCCGTCCGCTTCGTCAAGCAGGTGGCGCCGGACATGCTCGACCTCACCGACCGCCGGGTGGAGACCGGGCCGCGCACCGCCGACTACCCGACCGGCTCGTGGGGCGCCGAGAGCCGCGACTACCACGTGTGCGTCGAGGTGCGGCCGGCCGGCGTCGGGGACAGGATGCTCGCCGGACGCGTCAGCATGGTCGTGCCGGGCGACGCCGGCGGCGGTGGCGGTGGCGCGAGTGCCGGCGCCTCCGCCGGTGGCGCGAGTGCCGGCGCCACCGGCGGTGGCGAGGACGCGGTGCTGGCCCAGGGCAGGATGCTGGCCGTCTGGACCGACGACGATGCACTGTCCACGCGGATCAACCGGCAGGTCGCGCACTACACCGGGCAGGGCGAGCTGGCCGACGCCATCCAGCAGGGCCTGGCCGCGCGCAGGGCCGGCGACGTGGAGACCGCGACGGCGAAGCTCGGCCGCGCGGTCGCGCTGGCCACCGAGCACGGCAACGACGAAACGGCGAAGCTGCTGGCCAGGGTCGTCGAGGTGGACGACCCGGTGACCGGCACCGTGCGGCTGCGCTCGCGGGTGGCCACCGTCGACGAGATGACCCTGGACACCCGCTCAACCAAGACCGCCCGCGTGAAGAAGCCGTAGCCGATGGTGCTCTGCCCGTCCGGACACGACTCGACGACCACGGACTTCTGCGACGTGTGCGGCGCGCCGCTGGACGAGGCATCCTCGCCGGTGGCGCCCAAGGTGCCGGTGGCGCAGCCAGCC
>Ga0210378_10001133_pt1 | contig 13890 bp, 16 predicted proteins | sample PLM1_60_b1redo_FD_155465 | JGI IMG/M metagenome (GOLD analysis project Ga0210378, IMG submission 155465) | Groundwater sediment microbial communities from an aquifer in East River, Colorado, USA - PLM1_60_b1 redo | ecosystem: Environmental > Terrestrial > Soil > Riparian zone | place: USA: East...
GCCCTACGACCTGCTGATCAAGAACGGCCGCATCATCGACGGCTCGGGCCGGCCCGCTTTCAACGGCGACGTCGGGGTGGCGCAGGGAAAGATCGTGGAGCTCGGGCGCCTCGACGGATCCGCGCGGCGGGTCATCGAGGCAGATGGGCGGGTCGTCTCGCCGGGGTTCGTGGACAACCACTGTCACTACGACGCGCAGGTCCTCTGGGATCCACTCTGCACCTTCTCGTGTCACCACGGCGCCACCAGCGTCATCATCGGGAACTGCTCGCTGGCCCTCGCTCCCGTGAAGCCCGCCGAGCGCGAGAGGCTGGCCGGGATGCTCTCCTACGTCGAAGCGATTCCCATGGACGTCCTGGAAGCGGGTGTGCCCTGGACGTGGGAGACGTTCCCGGAGTACATGAGCGCCATCGGCCAGCGGCTCGGCGTGAACGTCGGCACGCTGGTCGGCCACTCCGCCGTCAGGCTCTACGCCATGGGGAAGGACTGCTCGGAGCGTCCGGCCACGGACGCCGAGCTCGAGACGATGCGGCGCGTAGTGCGCGAAGCGCTCGAGGCGGGGGCCCTCGGGCTCTCGATCACCCGCAACATGAACCACTTCGACATCGCGGGGACGCGGATTCCTGCGGCCTACGCGCCGGAGTCGGAGCTCTTCGCGCTGACCGACGTGCTCCGCGAGGTGGGCACGGGCGTGATCCAGTGCGGCGGCGGGACCAACCCCGAATTGAAAGACAACCTCCTGAGCCGGATCTCCCAGGCCTGCGGCCGCCCGGTGATGTACAACACCCTGGTCGAGCAGGCGCGTCACCCGGGCCGGTGGCGGCAGCACCTGGCGCACGTCGAGGAGACGGCGCGGCAGGGCATTCGCGCGGTGCCGCTCTGCAATCCCGGGAGCGTCGTGCAGCGGTTCACGATGAAGAACTGCCAGGTGTTCCGGAGCATGCCCACCTGGCTGCCGATCCTCCAGGGCTCCGACGCCGACAAGATGCGCGCCTATCGCGATCCCGAGATCCGCGCCAAGCTCCGGGCCGAGGTCGACGGCCCCCAGACTCCGGACCCGAGTTTCTCCAGGCGCTGGGACCTGATGATCGTGGAGGAGCCTCAGCTTCCGAAGAACCGCGGCCTCGAGGGACAGAACATGGCGGAGATCGCCAAGGCCCGGGGACAGCATCCGCTCGACGCGTTTCTCGATCTGGTGGTCGAGGAGGAGCTGAGCACGGTGTTCACCCTCGGGGAGAACAACACCGACACCGAGGCGGTGGCGCAGATTCTCGGGAGCCCCTACGCCGTCGTCGGCCTTTCCGACGGGGGCGCGCACGTGCAGTTCCACTCGAACGTGTCGAACCCCACCCGCCTGCTCGGCCACTGGGTGCGGAAGAAGGGGATCATGCCGCTCGAGCTGGCCGTTCGCCGGCTGACCTTCGACTCGGCCACCGCCTTCGGCATCTACGATCGCGGGCTCCTGCAGCCGGGGATGGCGGCTGACCTCGTCGTCTTCGATCCCGACACCGTGCAGCCGGTCACCGGAGACGTGGTGCACGACTTCCCGAACAACGGCTGGCGGATGCGGGAGCTGGCCGAGGGGATCCACTACACCGTGGTCAACGGCGAGGTCCTCCTCGAGAAGGGAACGCACACGGGGAGCTATCCCGGCCGCGTGCTGCACAACGCCCGGTATCACGGCATGCACAACGGTCGGGGCTAGCCGCCGACCGCGCCCCGCGGAAGAATACGCAGCAGCCTTGACGGCCGCCGATCCACCCTCGGCGGCCGTCGGCGTGTCACCGCTCGAACTCGGTTGTCGCTCGCGCCGACCGAAGGGTACAGCCGGGACAGGTCCTACGCCGGTGCCCCCAATAGCTGGAGCGTATCCATCTTTGGGCATTGTCGGCGTTCTCCTGCTGAGTCTATGTCGCCGCCATGCCCCTCAGCGCCCCGGACTACCGGCCGCGCGACGCCGAGCACGCCGTGCTGTATCGCGTGATCGCCGAGCACCTCGAGGCCTTCCTCGAGATGGCCAAGCGTCACGCTGACGGATCACCCCTGCCGGGGTTCGTGGAACAAGAGTTCAGAGACTTCCTTACATGCGGTCTGCTGGCGCACGGCTTCGCGCGCCTGCGATGCACCGACTGCGCGGTGGAGCGGCTCGTGCCGTTTTCCTGCAAGGGCCGGGGCTTCTGCCCGAGTTGCGGCGGGCGGCGCATGACGGAGTGCGCCGCCCGTCTTGTCGACGAGGTGCTGCCGCGGGTCCCCGTGCGCCAGTGGGTGCTGAGTCTGCCGTACCGTCTTCGCTACCTCCTCGCGTGGGATCACGCGCTGGCGCGCGCGGTGCTCGGCGTGTTCGTGCGTGTGCTGCTGGGCTTTCAGCGCCACCGCGCGCGCCGATACGGGATCCGTGACGGGCGGTCGGGATGCGTGACCGTCATCCAGCGCTTTGGCGGCGGATTGAATCTGAATATCCATTTCCACACGCTGCTCTTCGACGGCGTCTTCTGCGCCAAAGACGAGGAGGGCCTGCTCGAGTTCCGGCCCCTGCCGCCTCCGACGGATGAAGAGGTCGGCGTCGTGCTCGCGCGGATCGCCGCGCGGGTGCAGCGTCTCCTCGAGCGCCGCGGTCTCGATTCCGGCGGTGCCGACCTATGCCAGGCTGATCCCGTTGTCGAAGAATCTCCCACGCTGGCCGGCATCAGCAGCGCCTCGATTCAGGGGCGAATCGCGCTGGGGTCTCGCGCGGGCGCCCGCGTGTGGCGCGTGGGGGATGATCCCGACGCGCCGTGCTCTCGACCGCCCCCCGGCACGCGCATCTCGCGGGCTTCGATCTGCACGCCAACGTCACCGTGCCGGCCGCGGATCGCCCGCGCCTGGAACAGCTCTGCCGTTATCTGCTCCGCCCGGCAGTGGCCCGGGACCGGCTCCGGCTCCTGGCCGATGGCCGCGTCGTGCTCACGCTCAAGACCGCGTGGGCGGACGGCACGCGCCAGCTCGTGTTCGAGCCGCTCACGCTGCTCGAGAAGCTGGCCGCGCTCACCCCACGGCCGCGGATCAACCTCGTGCTCTACCATGGCGTGCTCGCGCCGCACGCCGGCTGGCGAGCGCGCGTGGTCGCTTACGGCGCGCCGCCCGTTGAGGCGCCGGTGGGTGCGAGCGCCTCCGCGAACGGGAATGACGACTCGGCGGCGGCGCCGCTCTCCCGGCACTGGGCGTGGGCCGATCTGATGAGGCGTGCGTTCGATATCGACGTGCTGGCATGCTCGCGCTGCGGTGGGCGCTTGCGCTTGATGGGCACGGTCGAAGACCCCGACGCGATCCGCGCGATCCTGGCTGCCGTCGCGGCGTCGCGAGAGCTGGCGGACCGGGCACCGCCGTTGGCCGCGTCGCTGGACACCAACCACGCCGCTGCACTCAGCGCCTGAGCGCCATCCGGGCGCTGCGGACGCCGAGGCTTGTTCGCTCGCCTCTTGGACCGGTCCCCTCCGGTCCCTTGCGCGACCGAAATCCGTTGACAGGCCGTTGTCCGCGCTGTATCCGGGGGCGGAGCCATCCGTCGACCAGTCCCGGTGCGGCTTGGAGGGGCCGGACCTTCCGAGAAGGGGGCGTTTATGTCTCTTACACGCCGCCCCTGCCACCGTCGCCTGCTTCGAAGGGCCGCAGACGGCGGAAGTCGACGATCTGGTCCCCGCGCTCTATTCCCAACAAGGGCTCCCGCTGCAGGCATAAGCCTCACGGCGACGACCGGTCGGTCGCCGAGATTCTTGCCGGCCAGTCTTCACGTCGGACACCGCTGGTAGTCGTCGTGGACGATGCGCATGCACTGTCGGCGGCGAGCATCAAGTGGCTGGCCACCCTGGCCAGCCAGGGGTTCCGCTCGGAGACCGCGTGTTACGTCGTGCTGGCCGGCACGTCACGACTCGAGGAAACGGCCACTCGCGCGTGGACGCGGGACGGATCAGGTCGGGCGTCTGTGCGATGCCTCCTCAAACCGATGACATCGGCCGAGGTTCGTATGTACATGGACCGGAAATGGGGCTTCGAAACCGCCGCGAAATTCTCGGAGGCCGCGATCCAGAGGATCGAGCAGTACTCGAAAGGGAGGCCGGGACTCATCGACGCGCTCTACGAACTCGCCGTCACGCTTCCAGAGACGCGTCTCATGGGCCAGTTGTCGGATGACGCCGTGGTCGAGGCGGCGGAGCGGCTTGGTCTGGACGAGGCGGACGGCATCGCCGTCCCCCACGAGACCGATGATGAGCACGATTCGAGGCGCAGCGTTGCCGCAGGATTGGGTCTGCCGATCGGTGCCAAAGACGGGGCTCGCGTCTCCCGCGAGGACGAGACCAACAACGATCGCGGATCGAAGCGCAACGTTGCCCGTTGGTTGGTGCTGGCGACCGTCGCGGGTCTCGTTGTGTATTTCGGCCCGACGCTGATCCGGACCTCGGCCGACTGGTTCGCAGGGCTGTGGCCGACCGCCGTCGATCGGTCGACCTCTGACCGTCAACGCAGCGCGACCGCACGATCGGAGGCCGTCCGCCGCGCGCCCGGAGTCGCGACCGGGCGCCCTCGCGCAAGCGCGACCGCAGAGTCCAACCGTCAGGGTCGCGAGTCGCGGCCCGCAGAAGCGACTCCAGGCGCGACCACCGGGCGGCCGACTCCCGAGCAGATCTCCGCTATGATGGCGGGCGCGCGCGAAGGAGACGTCGGCGAGCTGACGCGCCTGGTCTCCCGCGGTGTCCCGGCGAACGTGCGCGATGTCAACGGATTCACGCCGCTCATGGCCGCCGTCGTGAATGATCGGGTGCCGGCGGCGCGCGCGCTCCTCGAGCGCGGTGCCGAGATCAACGCTCGCACTCGCGGAGGCATCACCTCCCTGATGCTCGGGATCATCAACGACCGGCCCGACGCGGTGAAACTGCTCCTCGAGCGCGGTGCCGACGTCAACGCGCAGAGCGGAGCAGGGTGGACCGCGCTGACCTTCGCGGCGTGGAGGGGCGACGACGCCCTCGTGCGCGTGCTGCTCAGTCACGGCGCGAGGCCGAACGTGCTCGACAAGCAGGGCTGGACGCCGCTCGACTACGCGCCGGCGAAGGCCACCGCCTCCGACGCCGACGAGCGATAGCCTAAGGCCGCCTGTGGCCTCGCGAGGTCACAGGCTTCTCAGCCGCCGTGCCTCAATGTGGTGCCCCCGGGGAGCTCCGCGCGCTTTAGGTTAGCCCTCCCCGTCCGCGGCCGGGCGCGAGCAGCGTGAAGGTCCACCATCCATTGTGATGGCCATCTCAGTGCGGTGATCCACCAACTGCATGCGCCCCCAGCGCCCTGGCTGCGGCGGCGCCCGGGTTCGAAGTCCTCGCTCGCGTCAGCACGGGCGCCGACCTCCGACTGCTCCGTGGTGGCAGTGCGTCACGGCGCGAGAGCGAACAAGCGGCGGCACAGCAGGTTCGTGAACAGGCAGAGCGCGAACGCCTCGCACAAGAGTCTGAAGCGGCGCGTCGGCACGCCATGCAGCGCGCAGCGCTCGCTGAGCGGGCCAGCCAGGAGGTTCAGGATCTTGAGCGTCAGTTGGCTGAAGCGCGACGGCGCCGCCTGGCGGCTCAGCGAGAAGCCACCGCGGCGGCGAAACGAGTCCCGCGACCCACCGGCGGATAGCGCTGCCCTGCTGGTGCGCATCCCGGCGTTCAGCTAAACTTCCCGCCAGCCGTCCTCACCGAGGTGCGCCATGAGACGGATCCAGCTTGCGGTCATTCTCACTCTCAGCCTCATTCTTGCGCCGCTCGCTGTGGAAGCCCAGCAGGCGGCCAAGGTCGACCTAGGCTACGTCGAGGGGCAGAACGCTGTGATCGAGGCCCAGTATGCGGATGGGAAATTTGCAAGGCTTCCCGATCTCGCCGCGGAGCTCGTTCGGCTCAAAGTCGACGTGATTGTCGCCGCGCCGACGCCAGCGGTACGAGCCGCCCAGCAAGCAACTCGGACGATCCCCATCGTCATGGCTTTCAGTGGTGATCCTGTCGGCGAAGGCTTCGTCGCGGTTCACCATGAGGCTCGCCCGCCTGAGGGGATAGGGCAGCCGTGGGAGCGAGCGCGCGTGGTCGTTGGTCGCGCGCCGCTCCAGCGCGACTCTCACTCGTAGCGCAGCGCCTCGATGGGGTCTAGGCGGGCGGCCTTCCGGGCGGGATAGAAGCCGAAGAAGACGCCGGTCGCGACGGCCGAGCCGAACGCGAGCAGCACGGCCTCGGGACTGATGAGCGTCCTCCACCGCGCGAAGTAGGCGATCCCATGGGAGGCGCCCACCCCCAGCACGACGCCGATGGCGCCGCCGATGAGGGCGAGGGTCACGGCCTCCACCAGGAACTGACTCAGAATGTCGCGTTCGCGGGCACCGGTCGCCATTCGGATGCCGATCTCGCGCGTGCGCTCGGTCACCGAGACGAGCATGATGTTCATGATGCCGATCCCGCCCACCAGGAGGGAGACGGAGGCGATGGCGCCGAGGAGGATCGCGAGGATCCGGGTCGATTCCGCCTCGGCCTGGACCACCTCCGCGACGTTCCGGATGGCGAAGTCGTCGTCCTGGAATGGGGGGAGAGCGTGGCGCTGGCGCAACAGCTCGCGGATCTGCTCAGTGGCCCCGGCGAGGTCGACGCTGTCGCGGACCCTGACTGTGATGCCGTGGATCGTGCCTCCCCTGGGGCCGGCGCTTCCCATCACCCGCTTCGTCGCGGTGGTGATGGGTACCAGGACGGTGTCGTCCTGATCACGCCCGCGGAAGTTCTGACCTTTGCGCTCGAGCACGCCCACAACGTTGAAGGGGACCTGGCCCACCCGGATGATCTGTCCGACGGGTTCGATGGTTCCGAACAGGTTGGCTACCACCGTCTGCCCCAGGAGGGCGACCTTCGCCGCCGTGTCGACGTCTTCGTCGCCGAAATACCGACCGTCGACGACGGGCCACCGCCGAACCACCTCGTGGCTCGGAGTCGTACCGTGGACGACCGTTGACCAGTTCGTGTTGCCGTAGACGATCTGCACGTCGCCAGCCCAAACGGACGGCGCCGCCGCCTGGACGGCGGGGATTTCGCGTTCCAGCGCCTGGGCGTCGCCCAGGGTGATCGTCGGCCGTGTCCCGTACCCGAGACGAACACCACCGGATGACACACTCCCCGGGTTGACATAGATCAGATCGGGCCCGAGCTTCCTCAGCTGCTCTGCGACACGGGCTCGTGCACCAGCACCGACCGAGACCATCGCGATGACAGCGCCGACGCCGATGATGATGCCGAGGGTGGTGAGCACGCTCCGAAGCAGGTTGGCGCGGAGGGCTCGCCAAGCCACCCGAGCCGAGTCGAGGAGACTCACAGTCGGAGGCGGGGGCCACCCCCGGCGGGAGCGCTTTGCGAGCCTGATCCTGGCGTCAACGCGCTCACCACGACCTCTTGGCCCTCCTTGAGGTCTCCCTCGAGGGCTTCGGTGAAGCTGCCGTCGGTCACGCCGAGCACGATGGGAATCGGGTTCAATCGGCCAAGGCGATCGAAGACCCACACTGTGCCGGGCCGGCCCTCGGCACCGGAGGCCGCTGGCTGCCCGATGGGGAGCTGGTCGAAGACGGTTTGCTGCTCGCGATTCAGCAGGGCGCGGATCTTGACGCGAATCTCCTCGCGGACGGCGAGGGTGGCCGCACGTCGCTGCTGCGGCGGCAGTCGCTCCACGCCCACCGACCGCTGGCGTCGCTCCTCGAGAATCGGGAGCAGGGCGCGTTCCTGGTCCTGGCTGAGCTTCAGCTCGCGTACGAGCTGGCCGCGCGTCTCATCCACCGCCGCCAGGCTCGTGCCGACGAGGGCTCCTCGGTCCCTACCGGGCTCTCCCTCGTCCCGGTCGGCCGACGGCCGGAAACGAAGGGCGACGTTGGGCACTTTGAGCGCGCTCGGCCGGCTGGCGACGACGATGCGGACGTTGGCGGTCAATCCGGGCAAGAGCTTCTCGTCGGGATTCGCCACCGCGACGACCACGTTGTAGGTGACCACGTTCTGGACGACCCTCGCCGCCTTCCGGACCTGAGTCACCCGACCCGAGAAGGTCCGGCCGCCGAAGGAATCCACCGTGAACGTCGCGTTCTGCCCTTCGTCGACGCGCCCGATGTCCGCCTCGTCGACGTTGGCGTCGACCTGCATCCTGGTCAGGTCCTGAGCGATCGTGAAGAGCGTCGGCGCCTGGAGGCTGGCCGCCACCGTCTGCCCGACGTCGACGTTGCGGGAGACCACGACACCGTCCACCGGCGACCGGATCGAAGTACGCTCGAGGTCCACCAGCGCTTGCTGGAGGGCCGCCTGCTTCTGCCGGACGCTGGCCTTGGCCGCACTCAACTGCGCCGCAATCACCTGGAGCTGGGCCTTGGCGGCCTGGATGCCGGCGACCGTCGCTCGCTCCTGAGCCCGGTTCGCCTCGAGCTGGGCCTCGGCGGAGTCATGCGCCGCCTGGGAGGTCTCCCGCTCGCTGCGCGACACCAGCCCACGGTGAAAGAGGTCGTTCTTGCGGTCCAGGTCACGCTTGGCGTCGTCAAGGACGACGCGGGCCTTGGCGGTCTGGGCGCGCTGGTTTGCGGTGTTGGCTTCCGCGGTGATGACGTCCGCGTGCGCGCGTTCCACCTGGGCACGCTGGTTGAGCACGTTGGCGTCCGCGCCCTCCACGTCGGCCCGGGCCTGGTTAACCTTGGCCTCGAAGCCCGACGGGTCGATCAGGGCGATGCGCTGTCCCTTCTTCACGCGCGAGTTGAAGTCGGCGAAGAGCTCCCGCACCTGACCTGAAATCTGCGTGCCGACCTGGACTGTCATGACGGCGTTGAGCGTGCCGGTGGTCGACACGGTCGCCGTGAGAGGGCCCCGCTCCACCCGGGCTGTCCGGAGGCTCGTCGGGCTCCCGCTTCCTCGCCCGTAGAGGTAGACCCCGATGAGCGCGCCGACGGCGGCGAGGACGATCCCGACCGAGATTGGCCTCCGCTTCATCATGTTCACGCTCGTAGAGTGATTATACGCCGATAGCAGTCGTTGCAATCGCCGCCGTTCTGAGCGCAACCCTGAAGGCAGCTGGGAAATGCGGATCCCCTCCCGAGCAGGACCTGGCCCCCCTCGCCTCGCCGGACTTCCGGGTGACCTGCCTTCGCTTCGCGACGGCCTGCGGAATGAGTCCGCGGCTGCGGTTGGATCTCATGCTCAACGACTTCGTCGCCTCCGCGCTAGCCGTGAAGAGGATCGACATTCTGAGCGACGGCTCGCCGTGGCGCCCGCTCATTCACGTGCGAGACATGGCGCGCGCCATCGACTGGGCCATCGGGAGGGCCCCCGGGCAGGGAGCCTTTGTCTCCCTGAACGCCGGGAGTGACGAGTGGAACTACCAGGTCCGTGAGCTGGGAGAGGCGGTGGCGGCCATCGTGGGCGGAGTGTAGACGAATATCAATCGAGCGGCGCCGCCCGACAAGCGATCGTACCGGGTAAGCTTCAAGCGCTTCGCCGGGCATGGCCCCCGACTCATCGGCGTCGCGCCGGCCCGGACGTCGTACGACGCCGACTCGATAGAAACACCGGACAAATCAAGCACTTGCGCGATGTGATGCCTCAGCGGTGCCGTGCTCACGCAAACGGAACGGACAACGGAAGGGAACGGAGAGCACGGAACGGAACGGATTTGGCGCGGGGAAACCGCCGTCGGGCGGAGGTGCACCCCTTCCTGGACCCTAGCGTTACGGGGCTCAGGGGTCGTGGACGTGCATATCAAACCCCCAGCGTGCCGAGTCGCCAAGATGGTCGGTCTTGATGGCGGCCGCGAACGGCAAACCCTCCGCCCTCCTTAAAACGCGGCCTGCTCCGCCAGCCGCCCCGTCCCACGCCGGGAAGCACTGGTGCGGGCAGCAGAACTCCTCCTTGGGGTCCGGCGGGTGCGGGGGCAGCAGGTGCGAGGCGTCGCGTCGCACGTCCTGCTGGTACACGTTTGGCGGTGCTGTCGGTCGCGCTCCTGATGCACCTGGCGTGTGGTGACGAGCGCGCTTCTTTCTCCTGATGCCGGGCGAGGCGCTCGGGTACCCCTCCATCTCCTGCTCGAAGCTCTCAGGTCGATACGGCAGCCGCTCGCATGGCTCTCCTCACGAGTAGCGCGGGTCCCGGTACCTCTCGCCCGACGACGTCATGAAGTTGCCGTCGCCGACGTAGCGCGTGCCCTGCCGGTCGACGACTCTCCCGCTCACAGGCTGGGTCCAGTTTTTCGTGTAGCTCTCCACGACGGCGAAGCTCGCCGGCTTGATGGCGGACTGCACCGCCATGCAGATGGCCAGCATGAGGCTGTTCGCCCGGTCGTCGCTGAGACCGGCGGGGTGGTCGACCTTCTCGCCGCGCTGTATCCGGGGGCGGAGCCATCCGTCGATCAGTCCCGGTGCGGCTTGGAGGGGCCGGACCTTCCGAGAAGGGGGCGTTTATGTCTCTTACACGCCAACGAGGAGCGCTTCCAGTGGATTGCCGCACGCGAGCTACGCTCGCGTAGCGCATCGGAACGACATGAAAAGCGTGAGAACGCGGTTAGAGAAGGTGACCGAGCGAGGCGACGTACTCCAAACCGCACCCAGTCGTTGAACAGCTTGCTCGTGCTATGGACCAAAGATCCACCTGGTCCACGCCAATCCAAGCGGTGTAAGTTGGACATCGGCTCGCCGACAAATTGAATCCAACATTCCGTATCCATGGCGTGTTAGAACCTAAGCCCTTACTTCACGTCTCTCGTTTTGTTCTCCTCCGGGTCAGCACGCTGAGTATTGCATTGCTCGCGGCTGCAAGCTTCGTTGCGGACTCGAAATCGGGAGCTAACCGTTTCGAAAACACCATCTTGGCATTTGAAGCCGCCGATCAGAAGAATCTTCCGTCCAAGGGAGCCATTCTCTTTGTCGGTGACTCGCTATTCACCCTGTGGAAATCCATCCAGGCTGATCTGCCTGATTATACTGTGATTAATCGCGGGTTCGGCGGTTCCCGAATGTCGGACTTGCTTCACTATACCGACCGCATCGTGATTGTCTACAAACCGCGGTTGATCATCGTCAACGAAGGGAGCAACGACATTCATGTTGGTAGAACGCCCGAAGAGGTGTTGGCGGACATAAGGGCTTTTGTCAAAAAGGTTCAAGCAGCCTTGCCGGATACCCGCATCGCCATCAGCAGCCTGACGCCGAGTCCAGCCCGGTGGGGCGAAGCGGAGATCGGGAAGCATGCCAATCAGATCATCAAGGATTATATAGCCACTCAAAAGAACGTCGTCTTTATCGATCTTTTCGACGCCTATCTTGGCCCGGATGGAAAACCGCGCGAGGAATTATATGTGGAGGACCATTTGCACCACAGCGCCGCCGGTTATCAAGTGCGGATACGAGTGACCCGCGGCATTCTGGGCGAGCCGGACAAAAAGCCGAAGTGAAGGAGGAGACAGCCACGTCAATTGGGCCCTCACTCGGTCTAACACGCACGTTGACCGGCCGCGCCGAGCGCACGTGAATCACCAATTCAGCACTAATTCGCAGGAGAAAGGCATGTACGGGCGTCGCACGAAGGGGAAGATGATCCGAGAACTCCGCCGGGGATTCCAGCAGCAACAGCTCATCCGCGGGCCTGAGAGGCTAGGCGACATAAAGGCCGTTCTTGGTAGTTGGGGGCTGCGCAACGCGCGCCGCTCGCGCTGCACCGGAAGGAGCGCCCTCCGCGAGCCCCCCTCCACGAGCAGCGGAAGAAGGCTCGGGCGCGGCGGCGGCGGCTCGTAGCCCCAAGTCCGGTTTGACGGGTCGCCGCGCGCGTGGCAGGATCGCGCGCAAGCCTATCGGATTCGTACGAGCCATCGCGACCCGCCGATCGGTCGGGGGAGACGCCGGTGATCAAGAGCATCTCGATGCTGACGCGCAAGGATGGGATGACCCACGCGCAGTTCGTCAAGCACTGGGTCGAGGTGCACGCGCCGCTCGCGCTCGCGGTGCCGGGAATGCGACGATACGTGCAGTCGCACATCATCGAGGAGCGGAAACGGCCGGATATTCCAGCGACGGCCGTCGAGATCGACGGGATCGCGGAGGTCTGGTACGACGATCGTGAGGCGATGGCGCGGGCGGTCGCCACGCCCGAGGCGAAGACGCTCTACGCCGACGGCGCCCTGTTCATCGGCCGGATCAAGACGTTCACGGTCGAGGAGAAGGTGATCATCCCACCCGGCGATGGGCCGGGGCAGAAGCACTAGACCGAAGGAGTAGGTATGCGGTACGTGTACGTTGCAGTTCTCTCGGCGGCGTTGATCGGGCACAACGCGTCCAGCTGGGCCGGCTCGTCCTCAGACTCCAGCACGTTCGGTCAAGCGAGCTACGGCGCCGGGAGCGCGCTGGGCACGGTCCTGTACGCGCCGCTCAAGGGCACTTTCTGCATCCTCGGTGGGCTCGGCAGCGCGGTCACGTTCCCCGCCTCGCGGCCGACGGCCGGGAAGATCGCGACGGCGACCTGCGGCGGAACGTGGGTGATCACTCCGGACGTGTTGCAGGGTCACGAGAAGTTCCGCTTCATCGGGGAGTCCACTCCCGAGCGTGCCGCCCCGGCGCGCTAGCTCGGCCGCTCTGCTGAGGCTGGGTCTCGTGCTCGGCCTCGGCGCGCTGGCGGTCGGCTGCGCCGCGACCCGACGGCCCGCCGGCCCCAGCGAGGCGCCGCCCGAGCCCGGCCGGCCCGTCGTGGGGCTTGCGTCCTGGTACGGGCGGCAGCACCAGGGTCGCGCCACCTCATCCGGCGAAGCCTTCGACATGACCAGCTCACCGCCGCCCACCGCACCCTGCCCTTCGGGACCCGCGTGCGCGTGACGAACCTCGAGAACGGCCGGAGCGTGGTGGTCCGCGTCAACGACCGCGGGCCGTTCGCCGCAGCGCGCATCCTCGACGTGAGCCACGCCGCGGCGAAGGCGATCGGAATGGTCGGGGCGGGTGTTGCGCGCGTCGAGATGGTCGTGCTCGGCGAGGGCGACTGAGACTTCCGCGCCCCGGCTACGCCGCGTCCTAGACTGCCGGGAGGCCTCCGAGCACCGCCCGGCTGAGCCCGGGATGCTCGACCCACGCCCGGCGTAGCTCCCTGGTGGCCTCGATCCAGTCCGCATCGCGCGGGAGCACCACACCGCCGGAGCGCACGGCGTACACGGAGGGATCGTCCACGCCCGGCGGAACCTTGCCGGTGTCCCGCAGCGCCTTCGCGGCGTCGATCAGGCGCTTGCGCGTCCGGATGACCATCGCGTCGCTCGAGCCGAGGCGCTCGTTGGTGCGGTCGTAGATCGGCCCCATGCTTTCGGTGACCGCCTGGTCTTGCAGGAAGATGCTACCGATGCCCGTGTAGCTGACCGTCTGCTGGGCCTTGCGATCGATCAGGTAGTCGTTGCACGCGTTGGCCACGCACCGGAAGCGGCCGTGCCAGTCGGAGGTGTTGGGCAGGGTCTCGGTCGGGCCGACGACCTGACGGCCGGCCTTGCGCGTGCCCTGCGCGCCGCGCCCGATCGTGATGGCCAGCGTGTGCTCGTCGTCCATCGGCACCCACGCGCGCACGCGGACCTCAAGGCCCAGCACCCCTGTGGGCGTCATCGCGTAGAACGGGGAACAGGAAGTTGGCGATGCGCCAGTAGTCGCTGTCGGCTTCAGCGGGGCGATAGGCGCATCACGCCGAAGTCCATGTCCGCCACCTGATAGCGCGGCGCCCGGTCGTTCAGCGCGTAGCGGGCCCAGGTGTGCGGCGGCGCTTCCTTGGGCGTCACGCTCCCGAGGTGCAGATACACGGTGTGGCAGGTGTCGATGTCGCCCTCGAGCGCCTGCACCCAGTTGCACTCGCGCTGATAGACCTGGATCGTGCTGTC
>Ga0210378_10001134_pt1 | contig 13888 bp, 14 predicted proteins | sample PLM1_60_b1redo_FD_155465 | JGI IMG/M metagenome (GOLD analysis project Ga0210378, IMG submission 155465) | Groundwater sediment microbial communities from an aquifer in East River, Colorado, USA - PLM1_60_b1 redo | ecosystem: Environmental > Terrestrial > Soil > Riparian zone | place: USA: East...
CAGCCGGTGACCACCACACTGTTGCCGCAAGGAGCTACAGCTCGCCCGGCTTGGCGTAGCGGTGGAAGAACGGCCCCAGCCCGCCCTGGGTCACCGCAACAACCAGCCCGAGATGGTCCTCCAGCGCTCGTGCCTGGTCCAGCCCACCGACAAGGACCGGCTCGTAGCCGGCGTCCCGAATTAGCTGCTCGGTCCCCTCCCGGGCGCCGTCCTCGCTGGCGTACAGGTTGCTCGGCCGCACCCGCTGCTGGTCGATCTGGTCGTACAGCACCGCGAAGTTGACATTGAACGCCTTGGCGACCGGGCCACCCACCAGCGCCTTCACCTCATGGGCGAGCGACGGATAGGCCTGGTTGCGGCCCGCATAGGGGTTGGTCGTATCGATCGCGATCTTGCCCTGGAGCCCGGACACCTTGCCCAGCGCATCCGCGATCTGGCTGGAGGGCACGGCGACCACGACCACCTCGGCGTCGGTGGCGTCACCGCCGTCGCGGCCAACGGCCGTGACGGCGTGGCCCGCCCGCTCCCAGCGGCGGGCCAGCCCGCCGCCGACGTTGCCCCTGCCGAGCACGAAGATGTTCACGCTTCCTCCTCGCGGTTGGCCTCAGGCGCGGCGACCTAGGCCGGCCAGAACGCCACCGCGACCTTGCCAACAGCCTGGTCCGGTCGGCTGGGCTTGTCCATTTTCAGGCCGCCATCGACCTCGCGGGAGTTGGTCGAGGAGGTCCGCCGGACCGAGGTGCCCGAGAGGGTGGCGCTGGCGGCCTGGGCGATCGCCTGGTGCCTGCGGCACCCGGCCGTCAGCAGTGTGGTGGCAGGCTCCAAGTCGGTCCAGCAGCTCCAGGCAATGCGCAGCGGCCGACCTGGCCCGGGTGCGGGTGGTGTCGCGCTCGGCGGCCAGCCGATCTACCGGCTGGACACCGACGCCATCCGCGACCTGCGCCCCGACCTGGTGCTGTCCCAGGACCTGTGCGCGGTCTGCGCGGTCCCCTCCGGGCACGTCAACCAGGCCCTGGACGTCCTGGGCTGCCAGGCCGAGGTCATCTCCCTTGACCCCAGCTCCCTGGACGAGGTTCTGGACGGCGTGCTGCGGGTCGGCAAGGCCGCCGGCGTGGAGCAGCGAGCCCGCGAGGTCGTCGCCGGGCTGCGAGAGCGGCTGGCCAGCGTCCAGGCCGCGGTCGAGGGGCTGGAGCGGCCCCGGGTATTCGCCCTGGATTGGGGTGATCCGCCGTTCAACGGCGGGCACTGGGTGCCGGAGATGCTGCAGGTCGCCGGGGCCAAGGCGGTGCTTGCCAGCCCGGCCGCCCCCTCGGTGCGGGTGACCTGGGCGCAGATCGAAGCGGCGGCGCCGCAGGTGGTGGTGTTCATGCCCTGCGGCTATAGCCTCCAAGCGACCGTCGAGGAGCCGGGCCGGACCTTGCTAGAGCGCGCCGAACTGGCCGGCGCCGAGGCGATCGTCGCCGTCAATGCCAGCGCCTACTGGCAGTGTGACGACGGCGTTGCACCCGCGCGATTGATTCCTCGGCTTGTCTGCGTTCTTGGCGGACCTGCGGTCGGCGCCGCCTTCAGCGCCATCAGATGTCGACCGGCTTGCGACCCAGCGTGGCTGGTCAGCAACGGGAGAAGCTGGACTGATCACGGCGACATCCTCAATGAGCTCGGCAGTTGATCAGGACCGGCTGGCGCGTCCCGCGACCTCATCGATCACCAAGGCGAGGCCGATGCCAACCATCCAGGCGTCCTTGGCCAGGGGGATGCCCTGCTGGGTGGGACGAAGCGAACCCTCTTCTCGCATGCCGGGTGTCCGCAGGTACAAGCCGAGCGTGCCCAGGGCGAAGGCGGTCAGCCCAGCCCCGGCCAACCAGGCCGGCACCACCGGCACCACCAGGGCCGCGCCGATGGCGATCTCGGCCGTGGACAGCAGGCCGGTGAACCGCTTGGCATCCAGCTTGCCAAGCAACGGATAGGTCCCCGCGGCAAAACCATGGAGCTGGCCGGCGGTAGCGTCATCGGCCCCGCGCTTGGACAGCCCGGCGTTGAGGAAATAGGCGCCGGTGATCAACCGTGGCGGCAGCTGCCATGCCTTCACCTGTAGGTCCATCAGCAACCTCCGGGTGCGTACTTGCGGCTCAACCTACTGTAGCCCCAGCGCACACCATCGAGCGCTGCAATCGGCTTTGGCACCTGTCTTGGCCTGACCAAGGCGACCGCGACCGCGCGCATGCAGGATCTCAGCGGGAATTTGGGGACCGGCTCCGCATGCGGATAGGTTCGGCCATCACCCGCCGATCGGAGGTGCACCGTGACCATCTCCGTTAACGAACAGGTCGCCGGGCACAAGGTCACCGTTAAGCTCGCAGGTCGAGCCGAGCGCGGCCAACGTCGCGCTCGCTGTGCATGCGGCTGGGAGTCTCGGATCGGCAGCACCGAGCAGGTCATGCCCGAGATCCGAACCCACCTGGAGGCGGCCCTCGCAGCGACCCAGCGGCAAGTGGAACAGCCAACCAAGCCTGGTCCCAGCATCTTCCAGCGCTGACACTCGCGTCAGCTGGACACCGGGTGGACGGCGTCGCCCTTGGCCCAGGCCCGCCTCCAGGCCGTCATCTTGTTGACCTGGGCCTTCTGTTCGGCCAGCCGCTTGGTCTCATAAAGGCGCTGGAAGACTAGCCTGGGCGGCGCCTGTCGAATCGGGCTCGCTCCCGCCACCCGCCTCGTCTGGACTACGTGACCGATCAGGAGGACTGCAATGATCAAGACCACGAGTGCGGACGGCACGGCCATCGCCGCCGACCGCACCGGAGGCGGCCCGGCGCTCGTCTTGGTGGCCCCCGCGCTGGCCACGCGGGCCGCGTTCGCGCCGCTGGCCGAGTTGTTGGCCCCCCACTTCACCGTGTACGCCTATGACCGGCGGGGACGCGGCGACAGCGGCGACACGCCGCCGTACGCGGCCGATCGCGAGGTCGAAGACCTCGTCGCGGTGATTGGCGCCGCCGGGGGCAGCGCCTATGTCTTCGGGCACTCCTCCGGTGCCGTCCTGGCCCTGGACGCCGCCGCCCGCGACGTGGGTGTCACCAAGCTGGCAGTCTATGAGCCGCCGTTCATCGTCGACGGCGAGCCGATGCCCGCCGACTTCGCCGATCAACTCGCCGGTCTGGTGGCGGCCGACCGGCCCGGTGACGCGCTGGCGCTGTGGATGCGCTCCACCGTTGGGATGAGCGAGGAGGCGATCGCGCAGGCCCGGACCGAGCCGTGGTGGCCGGCGCTGGAGGCGGTCGCGCATACCACGCCCTACGACGCGGCCATCACCGTCCCGTACATGACCGGCCGGCCACTGCGGCCCAGCGATGGTCGAAGGTCACCATGCCGACGCTGGTCCTGGACGGCGAGGTGAGTCCATCGTTCATGCGCGAGGGGACCAAGGCGCTGGCCGGCATCCTCCCCGATGCCACCAGCACCACGTTCCCGGGCCAGGGGCACGGCGCTCCCCCGGAGATGGTCGCGCCGATCCTGACCGCGTTCTTCCTCGCCGACTGAGTCGACCGACCACACCGGCCAGGACGGCTCCGATCGGGATGCCGGCCTCCTGAGAGGGGCAACAGCGTCCCGTTGCCATCATTGCGCCAACCGCGGCTGCTCCCTTGAGCGGCAGCCAGCCGTGCGGTTGCGGCATCCGGGTTGGGCGACAATGAAGAGTGGATGGGAGGAGGCTGCGTCCTGGTGCCGTACCGGATCCGGGAGGTCGCCGAGCGCGCGAACGTCCCCGAGGACTTCGTGCGGCGGTTGATTGACCTTGGCGCCCTGCCGGGTGAGGAAGCGGGACTGGGAGTCCCGGAGGTCCGGCGCGCCCGGCTGCTGCATTCGTGGGCGGCGGCGGGGCTGTCGGTTGAGACGGTCATGGCGCTGGTCGACCGGGGAGCCCTCTCGCTCGTGTTTCTGGACACGCCGGTGATGGAGACGCCCGAGCGCCTGGGCCGCTCCTACCGGCAGCTCGCCGCCGACCGCGGGGTGTCGCTGGAGTTGGTGCAGGCGGTCCACCAGGCGCTCGGCTTCGCCCCCCCGGAGCCCGGCGACCGGGCCGGCGAGGACGACGCCACCATGCTGGATATCGCGGAGCTGTTCCGAGGTGCCGGAGGCGGCGATGACGCGACGCTGCGGCTCTTGGCCGTGTACGCCGACAGTCTGCGGCGGATCGCCAAGGCCGAGGCCGACTACTACGAGACCAACATCGAGCGGCGCCTCCGCGCCACCGGCCTCGACGAGCGCCAGCTGATTGAGCGCGGCAGCCGGCTCGGCAAGCAGATCCTGACGTTGCTGGAGCGAGCCCTGCTGATGACCTACCGGCGCCATCGCGAGCACATCTGGACCGAGCACGCCATCAACCATGTGGAGGAGGCGCTGGACGGCTCAGGGCTGGAGCAGCGGGTGCCGATGCCGCCGGCGATCTGCTTTGTCGACCTGACCGGCTTCACCCAGCTGACCGAGGAACAAGGCGACGAGGTCGCGGTGCACGTCGCCGGGAGGCTGGCCTCGCTGGTGAACGACATCTCCCGCAGCCGCGGGGGCCGGCCCGTCCGGTGGTTGGGGGACGGCGGGATGTTCCACTTCCGCGAGCCCCACACGGCCGTGCTGGCCGGGCTCGACATGATCGAACGCGCCCCCGCAGCCGACCTGCCCCCCGCCCACGTGGGTATCCATACCGGTCCGGTCATCTCCCAGGACGGGGACGTGTACGGAAGGACCGTGAACCTGGCCGCCAGGATCGCCGCCTACGCACAGGCCGGACAAGTCGTGGTGAGCGAGGAGACCGCCCGACGGTCCGACCACCTTGACCTGCGATTCGCACCCCGTGGGGTGGTCGACCTCAAGGGCGTGGCCGAGCCCCTGCCGCTCTACCAAGCCTTCCGCAGGCCATGAAGTGCCAAGCCCGCCTCAAAGGGAGGCCGATCTGTGGACGGGACGGCAAAGCTCCGACAGTGATTGCCACATCGGTGGTCCGTCGTCCGATCACATAGTCGTTGATCCGGCCTTACCAACAGAGCCGCCTTGGATCCTCGAACAATAAGGTGCGCTGACGCTGGATACGGCTTATCGTGCCGATTCGTGTTGAGTTGACCACACTGCCCGAGAAGACGGACTGAAAGCGTTGGAGGTGATCGGCGTGCGCCGGTCGATAGTTGCCGGGCTCTTCCTTCTCCTCATGCTCGGGCTGGTGACGCCCGCATGGGCGCAGGCCGCCCAGACCACCGAGGCGTTCGTGGTCTTGTCCGGACGGGCCGACGTGCCCGAGGGTCAGCAGGTCGGTGACCTGGTCGTGTTCCACGGCTCCGCGACCGTGGACGGCACCGTGGATGGGTCGCTGACCGCCTTTGACGCCCCGGTCACCATCTCGGGGCGGGTCAACGGCGACGTGATGGTGTTCAACGGACGGGTCGAGTTGCGCAGCGGCGCCAACGTCACCGGCGACGTCGTCTCCCAGCAAGCCCCGGTGGTCGCCTCGGGGGCGACCATCGGCGGGACCACCAAGCGGGTGCAGACCAACACCAACTGGGAGGGCTTCGGCTGGGCCGGCAAGCTGGCCTGGTGGCTGGCCGTCTCGGTCTCCACCCTGGTCGTCGGGCTGGTCCTGGTGTGGCTGGCCGGGCGGGGCGCCGCCTGGATCCTAGAGGCGGGCCGGACCAGCATCGGCCCGGCCATCGGCTGGGGGCTGCTGGTGTTCTTCGGCCTGCCGATCCTGGCGATCATCGCCCTGGTCACGCTGGTCGGGATCCCGCTCGGCCTTGGGGTGCTGGCGGCGCTGGGGCTGATCTATGCGCTCGGATACGGTGCCAGCTCCTGGATTGTTGGCCGGCGGCTCCTCCGTGAGCCGACCGCTTGGATCCTTGCCTTCCTGGTCGGCTGGGGCATCCTGCGGGTCCTGGCCCTGATCCCCATCCTTGGTGGCCTGGTCTGGTTCGCCGCGGTGGTGTTCGGCCTCGGCGCGCTGCTAGTGGCCATCTGGCGAGCCCGGACCACCAGCCGCGCCGCCCCAGCAGCCGGCTGACAGAGCCAATCGCGACCACACCGCCAGCCAGCACCAAGCAGACCGTCACGGTCAGCTGATAAACGCCGACGCCTGTAAAGCCTCAGGTGCTGCGGTGTTTGCTGTCGGTGCACCGGTCATCGGCCAGTCGAGCGGCTGCTCTGGCTGTGCCATCGTCGGCCGCCTAGGGAGGTGGCGAGATACTCCTGCCACGATCCGACGAGTGGACCCGGCGACAGGAGCCCAGCATGGAGCAGCAGGCACGCGAGCAGGCCTTCATGAATGCCTTGGCGACCGAGCAGTTCGTCCTCCAGGCCGCCCGCAGCGCCAACGTCGGCGAGATGACCGGGCGCGCCACCATCTACATGGGGGCGGTATCCAGCTCGCTGATCGCGTTGGGGTTCCGGCCCAGGTCGTCACCCACCTCGACTCGTTCGTGGCTGCGGTGCTGCCGGCAGTGTTCCTGCTGGGTGAGTTCACCTTCGCCGCCTTGGTGCGCAACACCCTGGAGAACCTGGTGTTGTTGCGCCAGATGCAGCGGATCCGCGGCTACTACGCCACCTTGGTCCCCGAAGCTGACCAGTTCTTCGGCCCCGCTGCCGAGGCGGAGCGGTTCTCGGCCGCGATGGCCACGGTGGGCCTGCCGGCCCGGCCAGCGGGGATGCTGTTCACCGGGGCCAGTGTGCTCGCCGCCATCAACAGCATGGTGGGCGGGGTCGGCCTGGCCCTGCTGGCCGCCAGGGTCGCGAGCCTGGCCACAGGTGCCGCGTTGGCGGTCGGCATCGCCGCCGCCGTGGTGCTGTTCGGGCTGCACCTGTTCTATGAGCAGCAGCGAGCCGCGTCCCTGGTCCCGCGGCCACCGGCCAAGGCAGCGTCGGCCTAGTGGTGGAAGTCGACCCCGACGGCGATCAGCACAACCAGGATGGCCGCGGCGACAAAGTCGATGACCAGGCAGAACGGCGGCCACCAGCGGGTGTTGGCCACATAGTGGCTCCGGTGCTGCCACAGGTCCTTGAACCCATGGCCGGCGAAGCCGGCCACCAGCAGCCACGCCGGTCCAGTGACGCCCGCTGCCGCGACGATCACAAAGACTGCGGCGACCGCGGCCTCGACGGCGATCACCCTCGGTCGTCCATCAGCCACCGCGAAGCCGATGTAGACCGCCGCGATCAGGGCCACCGACAGCGCATAGACGGTCGCCGCATCCAGCCACCAGAACCCCAGCGGCACCGCGGCCTGGATGACACCCCAGACGACACCCCACAGCATGGGTGCCCGCAGCGACCGCCCCTCCAGGGGGTTGGGCGTTGGTGGGCGCGTCATCGGCGGTTCCGTCGGGTGGCGGCTGCCGGCAGCAGCGCCATGCCGATGGCGGCGGTGGCGGTGAGGGCCAACAGGGCGGTGGGCCGCCACGGCCAGCCGGCGCCGGCCAGCTCGAGCCGCTCGGTGGGGTATTCGATGGACTTGGCGGTGACCCGGGCGGTGGTCTGGTCGCTGTGGCCGGCCAGGTCACCCAGCATCGCGTCGAAGCTGAACTGGCCCGCCGCCCGTCCACCGTTGGGGAGCTCGACCTTCAGGCCACGGTCGGCGGCCCAGCCCAGCAGCCGCGAGTCGACCTCCTCGATGGGGCCGACGCCAGGTACCATCAGCCGGTCTATCCGGTGGGCACCGGCGTTGGCCGGTGCCGTGACCAGGCGCAGCCCGTGTCGGGTGGTGACGGTGGCCGCGGCGGCGATTGGGACGGTGCGGGCCGCGAAGGAGCTTGCGTAGACCTCGAAGGGGGCGGCGACCTCCAGCTCGCCGACCCCCTCGACCAGGCCGACACCGACCGTTGGACGAAACCACGGGAAGACCACAGCCAGCAGGAACGCCAGACCACCTGGCGCCCATCGCTGCGCGGGGATCTCGGTGGGGCCGTGCAGCGACCAGCCCGGGTAGGCGAGCGCTTGGCCGACCCGTTGGGCCTCGGCGGCCCCGGCCAGCTGCTCGACCAGCCGCAGGGCGCCGAACACCCCCGAGGTCACCCCGGCGGTGGTGGTGAGCGTGCCGTCCTGGACGTAGCGCTGGCCGCGGACCCAGTCGACCTGGGGACGGCTGCGCTCAAGGCCCCGAATGCTCGACCAGTGGGCGGTGGCCCGGCGACCATCAAGCAGGCCCGCGGCCGCGAGCAGCCGGGAGCCGTTGCACACACCCAGGACATGTGCTCCCCGGTCGGCCCGGCGGGTCATCCACTCGCGCAGCGGTGCTTCGCTCTTGCCGTTTGGGGCAGCCACGGCCGGGACCACGACCACATCGGGTTCAGGCGCCACGCCCGCGTCGACGTCGTCCAACGAGTAGTCCGGCACCACGGCCAACCCACCCGACAGCATCGCGGTCGGGCTGCTGGCCGACACCGTGTACAGAGGAAGAACGCTGGTGAGCGGGCGAAGACCTCGTAAGGCCCGAGCGCATCGGTGATGACCGACCCGCTGGCTCCCAGCACCACCGCGACAGCCAGCCGACCCTCCGGGACTGGCCTGGCCGGCGGCCAGTCCTGGGCTGGGGCGGCTTGCGGCGCCCGCGGGTAGGCCTCCCGCATCGACACCACCGCCCCGGCGGCACCGACCCCCGCCAGCCAAGCCACGGCCAGCCCGACGCCGCGCAGACCCCGGGCGAGACGACGCAGCGCAACGAGAATCCGGACGGCGTTGGGACGTCGATTGGTCATGGCGCTGCCCTTCAGGTCGACACCCTCCACGTGGACACGCTGGCCATGATCATGCCTCCTCGGAGATCGGGAAGCCCAGCGCCAGTCGACCCCAACGCAGGCTGGTGCGGGTCGTACGGGTTGTTGGACGGCTCAGCCGCTCAGCTTGGCCAGAAGGTCCGGCCGGTCGGCCAGTTGCGTCTGGACCCATTGGGTGACCACCGGCTCGGCCATGTCCCGGTCCACCTGGGCCCAGTCGATCCCGCCGAAGGGGGGATGGGGGTCGTACTCGATCCAGAGCTGGACCATCCGGGCGGTCGGCTCGTCGGTCAGCCGGGCGACCAGCGCCAAGGCCATGTCGATCCCGGCTGACACCCCGGCCGAGGTGATGACCTTGCCGTCCTCGACCCATCGTTCCGGTAGGTAGGTGGCGCCCATGCGCTCCAGCAGGCGGTGGTGGGACCAGTGGGTGGTGGCGTTGCGGCCCTCCAGCAGCCCGGCCGCGGCCAGGATCATGGCCCCGGTGCAGACCGATCCAACCAGTTCGGAGGTCCCGGCGACCCGACGCAGGTAGTCACGGATCACCGGGTCCCCCATGGCCTTGATGGTCGGGGCGCCGCCACCGGGGACGAGCACCACGGCCGGGTCGGGTACCTCGTCGAAGGTCTTGTCCGCGATGACCGTCAGGGGCGTGTCGGTGGGCATGGGCTCGATCCGCTCGGCCACCACCACCGGCCGGTACTGGTCGTTGAAGCCCTGGAGGACCGAGAAGACCTGCAGCGGTCCGACCATGTCGAGCAGCGTGATTCCTGGGTAGAGCACGAACGCGACCGTCCTCGGTTCTTGGGTTGCCATCGTCTGCCCTTCCGGTGCGATGTGGTTGCGGCGGGATCTTGGTCAGCGCGACGGCTGCTGGGTGACGCCGGCGGTGGCCGACCCGGCGGTGCCCAGGCCGGTGGCGATGCGGTCGGCCAGATACGCGGCGTCGTCGGCGACGAAGCCCAACAGGGCCGACCCGCGGGTGTGCTGCCAGGACAGGCCCAGGAAGTACAGGCCAGGGACCTCGGTGACGCCCCGCCGGTGCACGACATGGCCTTCACGGACCACACCCGGGATGTGGATCCAGGCGTAGTCGGAGCGATAGCCAGTCGCCCACACCACCACCCCAACATCCTCCAGGAGGCGGTGGTCGGCGAAGCGGACCGTCCGACCCTCGGCGTCGACCAGCCGCGGCCGGAACCGCACCCCGGCCTGCTCGAGCCGGCGCCGGTTGGTCCCGATGATGAACTCCCGCCGGCTCGCGCGTCGGCCGGGCCGGGAGTTGACCGTGACCCGCAGCAGGCCCAGGCGGGTCAGCCACCAGAACAGATCCCGGCCACCCAGCCGCTGGGGCAGCATCGGATACCGGGTGGCGATCGACAGGTCGACGGTGCGGGTGGCGGCCAGTTCCTCGGCGATCTGGAACCCACTGTTGCCCCCGCCGACCACCAGCACCGGCCCGTCGGGCAGGGCCCGGGGGTTGCGGTAGCCGGCGCTGTGGACCTGGGTCACCGCGGGGTCCAGCTTGCCGGCCATCGGTGGGACGAAGGGGACCTGGAACGGCCCGGTGGCCACCACCACCTGGCGGGCCCGGTAGGTCTGGTCGGCCGTCTGGACCTCGAACCCGTCGTCGGTCTTGCTGAGCCGGGTGACGCGGGCGCTGAGCCGGACCGGCAGGTCGAAGGCGGCCGCGTAGGCCTGGAGGTAGTCGGCCACCGGGTCCTTGGTCGGGTAGGTGTCGGCCGGGGCGGGGAAGGCCAGGCCGGGCAGGGCGTCGTACTGGGCCGGGGTGAACAGCTTGAGGGAGTCCCACCTGGATCGCCACACGTGGCCGACTTCGGGGCCGGCTTCCAGGACCAGGAACCGCAGCCCCTGCTGGGCCAGGTGCCAGGCCATGGCCAGCCCGGCCTGGCTCCCCCCCACAACCACAGCATCCAACCGGTGATCGCCTGGCGGGTCCCTTTTCGCCTCGTCTTGGTGGGTGGTCATGGGGCCACCGCCTGGCCGCGGGCCACGTTGAAGCTGAACATCATGCCGCTCTGCATGTGCTCGGCGATATGACAGTGGGCCATCCACAACCCGGGATTGCTGACGTCGAACAAGATGTCGACCACCTGGCCGGTGCGGACCAGCACCGTGTCCTTCCACACCAGATTCGGCTCAGGAACCCCATCGCGGGACAGCACCAAGAACCGCCCCGCGCCATGGAGGTGGAAGGGGTGGTGCATGGGATGGTCGGAATCCATCTCGTTGACCAGCCGGATCTTGACCCGCTCGCCCACGGTGAACTGCCAGTCGATGGCCGGGCTGTCGGTGCCACTGGTCCGGTCCAGGAACTTCCAGTGCATGGTGGCCGTGGTGGTGAGCCGGTTGACCTCGACCATGTCGTCTTCCCACTCGATTCCGTCGGCCGTACCATGCCCCTCGCCGTGGTCGCCGCCATGGTCGTGGCCAGCAGCGTGCCCACCATGCTCGTCCATCGCGGCGGCATCAGCGGCCACCGCCGGCTTGGGGACAGACGCGGCTGCGAGCAGCTTCATCCCACACCTCGGACAGCGCCCCGGCTCGTGGCTGGTGACCTCCGGATGCATCGGGCACACATAGCTGGTCGGGGCCGCGGTGGCCAGCAGCTTCATCCCGCACTTGGGGCAGCGCCCCGGCTGGTCGCTCACCACCTCCGGATGCATGGGGCAGGCGTAAGCCGTGGCCGCGGGCGCCTGGGTTGCGAGCAGCTTCATGCCGCACTTGGGACAGCGGCCCGGTTCGTCGCTGGTGACCTCAGGATGCATGGGACAGGCGTAGGTGACCGGCCCCACGCCAGCCGGCAGGGCGGCCGGGTCGTCCATCTGGGCGACCAGGGCCAGGACCTTGTCCGGCGCGGCGGCCAGCCAGCGGTCCAGCTGCTGGCGCTCGGCCTCCAGCTCAGGAGCGTGGCGCAGCACCTCGAACTCCCCCGCCGCCGCCGCCGACGGCCCGGCTTCGTCCTCGCCCACCAGGATCGTGGCCAGCCGGTAGGTCCTGTCTGGGGTGTGGTGCTCCAAATGAAGCTCGCCGGGCTGGTCGACCAGCACGTCAACCACCGCCCGCTCCGAGGGAGCCAACACCACGCTCTCGACGAGCTCCTCTCGCTCGACCCGGCCGCTGTCGCCCCCGACCTGCTTCATCCGCGCCCCGGGCACGGTCAGGTTGAACACCCGGGTGTTGGCGGTGTTGGTCAACCATAGCCGCACCACCTCCCCGGCCCATGCTTCCAGCTGCAGGTCCGGGTCGCCGCTGGTCAGAAAGACGTTGCCGAAGCGGCCCATGGCCGCATAGCTGGTCTCGGTGACACTGAACGGGGCCACCTTGCCGTCCTCTACCAGCAGGTCATCGACGGTGAGGATGAAGTCCCGGTCGGCCGGGGGCCAGTAGTCTGGCTCGGAGGGGACGACCAGGATGTTGCCGTACAGGCCCAGCTCCTGGGTGTAGTCCTCCCGGATATGGGGGTGATACCAGTACAGCCCGGCATCCGGGAACTGGATCCGATAGGTGAACTCGCCCCCCACCGGGATCGGCGCCTGGGTCTCGTGCGGTACCCCGTCGTAGCGGTTCTCCAGCCGCAGCCCGTGCCAGTGCACGGTGGTGTCGAGATCACCGTGGTTGACGACGTGGACGACGATCTCGCTGCCTTGGCGGACCTTGAGGGTGGGGCCGGGGATGGAGCCGTTGTAGCCCAGCATCCGCACCGTGGTGTCGCCCAGCCGCTTGGCCACCGGCCCGACTTGCAGGTCCAGGGTGTCGCCGGGGCCCAGCTCCAGCAGCTGGGGCCGGCCGGCCTCGGGGAGTCCGGAGGGGTCGGTGGGGAACGACTCGGTGGCCAGTGGATCGGGTTGGGTGTGGTGCATGCTCACCCTCCTGGTCGTCATACATTTAAGGCGTCCGGCAGAGGAGCCGTGATCTGCCGAGGGCCTGACCAGGCCCGATTCGCCTTGTGAGCGTAACAACCTTCCGCTGCTGGAGTCCCGACCCTGGATGAGGCACCCTGCCACCGAGCCACCGGCCAAGCAAGAAGGCAAGCGGCCATGCGGACGCCGACCTGCTGGGACGCCTGACGCCGACGGGTGCTCGACGCCGCGGCGCCAAGCCTTCGATACTGCAGGCTGTTGGAGCCGCGATAGGTGTCCAGCGCGGTCTGCAGCAGCGTGTGGACCGGCGGCGCTCCGCAAGCGCTGGTTCCTGGCCAGCTTCGCGGTGCATCGCTGGCTGGACAGTCCACTGCATAGTCAAGCCGCCGACTCCAGGCCGAGGTGGCGCGCCCGAGCGCGCTGCTGAGGCTCCCGATCACCTGACCAGGCGCCTTGGGCTCCTGACCGCTGAGACGACGTCGAGGATCGCTTGCGTGGTGACGGCGGCGTCTTCTTCGTTTGCGATCAAGTCTTCGTGGATGGCGCCGTCGACGATGCGGTGCACGCTGTTGGTTGACAACGTGGCCATGCGGTTCTGCGCCGCGGACCAGGCGGCATCATGTCCGCTGCCGGCTGTCAGCACGATCAGCGGCTTGTCGGCGAAGTCGCGGAGGGCGGCAGCTTGCTCCATCGAGGCCGTCGCCTGGACGTACTCGTCGATCGTGCTGCGAAGCATGCTTGCCGTGGCGACGCTGGCGCGGACCTCGTCCCGGGACCGTGGCGGCAGGCTGCCGAAGTCGGACTGGGCGTACAGGCGGCCGAGACCCAGTCGAGCTGAGGCCGAAACCAGCGCGGAGACACGGCTCATACCGTTGGAGGAGCCCCCGTGGCCAAGCGATGGTGTCCCCGGGTTCGCCGGCGCGGTGGAGTCCACCAGCACCATGCCGGCGACCTCGTCGGGGTAGCGAGCGGCGAACGTGAGCACGTAGAGGCCGCCGAAGGAATGGCCCGCCAGCACATAGGGCCCTGGAACGTGTCCGCGCTGCAGCAACGTGTGGAGGTCGGTCACTATCTGGGCGCCGTCCTGGGCGGTGTCAGCGGGCTCGCTCCACCCGCGACCTGCGCGGTCATAGACACACACACGGGTGTCACGGGCGACGGCCGGCGCGATCCACCCAAGAATCGACGACATCCCGCCTGCGCCCGGTTCGAGCACGACGGTGGGCGTGCCTGAGCCGGTGCAGCTCAGGTGCAGGCGGT
>Ga0210378_10001135_pt1 | contig 13875 bp, 9 predicted proteins | sample PLM1_60_b1redo_FD_155465 | JGI IMG/M metagenome (GOLD analysis project Ga0210378, IMG submission 155465) | Groundwater sediment microbial communities from an aquifer in East River, Colorado, USA - PLM1_60_b1 redo | ecosystem: Environmental > Terrestrial > Soil > Riparian zone | place: USA: East...
ATCAGGCGCTCGGCCGCGCCGCCGCCGAAGAGTGGTCCGCGATCAAGAGCGAGATCGACTCCCGTACACCCTGCGTCGGCTGGCTCTGCGACCATGTGGCGGGGTACGGACGGGGCGTTCGTCCGGTCGATGCGTACGGCTCCCTCGTCGTCGTGGCCCTCGGCGACGCCCCCCGCCGCTAGCTGCCGCAGATCCGCCTCACGTCGTTCCATTCCCGGTCCGGCAGCAGCGGTCGGGATCGGTGTGAAATGGATGCCGCCAGGCGCTTGAGGCTCTCGACCCGCTCCGCGGCGAGCGGGTGCGAATCGAGGTAACGCGGCGAGGACGGCAGGCCTCGCTCCCCGGCGCGCAGCGTCTCGAAGAAGGCGATCATCCCCCGTGGATCGATGTCTGCGGCCAGCAGCATGCGCAACCCTTCGACGTCCGCTTCGCTCTCGAGCTGACGGCTGTAGCTCAGTGTGCCCAGCACGCGCGCGCTCTCGATCCCGTAGGCCATCACCGCGGTCATGTCGCCCGACACGGCGACCAGCAGGAGGCCGGTGGAGGCATGCTGCAGCAGAAGACGCGTCGCGTGGCGCTGGAGCACGTGCTGGATCTCGTGCGCGAGCACTCCGGCTAGCTCCTCCGGCGTCCGTAGGCGCTCGACCAGCCCGCGGAGGAGGACGACCTGGCCGCCCGGGACGGCGAACGCGTTCACCGTCCGATCGTCGAGCACGGTCACGCGGAACGTGTAGGGGACCCGCGGCACCGGGTCAAGCAGTCTCTTGACGATCGCGCCGATGGCCGCTTCGCGCTCGGGATCCACGCAGCGCCGCCTCGACGCCGTGAGCTGGTCCACGGCCGCCTGTCCGAGCCGCTCCTCCCATGACACGGGCACGCGGGCGGCGAGCAGGCCCGCCGCCGCGGGGATGCCCCACACGTACAGGACCGTGCCGGCGGCGACGGCCGTGACGGCGGCCACGATCGTGAAGAGAACCCGCGCGCGTCGCCGGCGCGGGTCGTGGAAACGCCGCCCGAGGGCCGGCGCGGCGGCGTGCAGCGCCCCGAGGAAGCCGGGATCGTCGACCAGGAGAGTCTCGGGGAGCGGCCCGCCGCGCTCGAGGCGGATCTGCTCGCCGGCGTAGAACCCCTGGGTCTGGCGTACCTCCCTGAGAGGCCACCACAGGCTGGCGCCGCCCTCGAGCGTGATCTCGAGCCCCGTCGGGGTCAGGCGGATCGACGCCTGACGGCGCGCCGCGCTACGGCCGTCGAGGTAGTGGCCCGTGAACGCGCCAGACATCGGGCCGGCGCTATGCGAGGTCGACGTCGGCGCCCAGGAGGCTCGAGAGCGCGTCCCCCGTGGCCGTGGCGAGCTGGGGCTCCTGGACGATCCCGGCCAGGTCGAGCGGGCCGTCGATGGTGAGGTACGCGAACGCGAACCGCGCGCTGCGCAGGAGCACCCAGGGCCAGGCAAGGCCGAGGGTGACCACGAGCACGACCAGATTTCCTAGAGTCAGGTTCATGAGCTTCCGGCCCGTGACGCTACAGCGGAAGCGCGCGGTCTCGAAGTAGGTGTGCTCCCAGAAGTAGCGGGTTTTCTTCGCCTGGAACCAGAACCAGTAGAGCCCGAGCGTAGGCAGGAACAGCAGCAGGGTCAGGACGTACGCGCCGAACAGATCACGCCCGCGGCCGTCGAATCGGAATGGCCGGCGGCCGAAGTGCGAATGCGAGACCATAAAGCGCTGCTGGCGCGCCTGGAAGAAGGGGTAGTAGAGCGAGAGCGTCAGCATGCTCAGCATCGATCCCGCCACGAAGAGCTTGGTGAACACCGATGCCCGGCCACGGAACGAGAAGCGGATTCCGCGCCACGAGGTGCGGCTCAGGCGGTAACGTCGCGCCCCGACCATGGCGATGGGGATGAACAGGAAGACGAGGAGCGAAGTGAAGAACCGGGTGGCGCCGTGGATCATCTTGTCGTGAGAGAGCTCGGCCGCGATGCCCAGCACCGTGATCGGCATGCCTACGAACATGACGGCTTTCAAGAACCCGAGCAGCAGCTCCTTGCCCGTGCCGTGATAGGCGAAGCGGTCGCCCTCGAACCCGGTCTGGCTCAGCATGAAGCGGCGCACCCTGACCTTGCCCCAGAACCGGTACCAGCCCAGGGTGGCGATGGTCAGCAGGACGTTCACGACATAGATGCCGAAAAGGGTCCCGCCCGAGCCATGGAACGTGAGCTTCCGGCGGCGGCTCGGGGCCGTGATTGCGGACGTGGATGCTGCTGTCGCCGACGGCGCGGACCCGTTCGTGACCGGCCGCGGCGGCGCGGATGCTATGGCCACGGCCCTGGCGGGCGCGGCGGCTGGCGGTGCGCCCGCCCGAGCCACGACGGGAGGGGCCGACGGCAGCGTCGGCGGGCGGCGCATCTTCTCGAGGGCCGCGGCGTACACCGAGGCGACGACGCCGCACCGCGCGCACTTGTCGCGCTCGACGGCGGGCGCGCTGCAGCGAGGGCACGTGGCCGCCATCACTTCACCGGCTGCGGCGCAAGCGTCGCGGCGCGCGCCCAGCGGTCGAGCGGCACGGCCCGCACCAGCTCGGCAGCCGTCTGCTCGACCGCCCGGCCCAGCGCACTCACCATCGCCTTGCGCATGGCGCTGTTGTACCAGCGCCCGGCGTCGGACGCCGAGAAGAGCACGTACGCCGCCAGCTCCTCGTCCTCGAGCCCGCGGTACGCGTACAGCGTCGACGCCATGTGCGCCTCGCGCAGAACTCTATTCGCCCGCGCCCGGACCTGCGCGACCCGGTCCTCGATCTGGCCCGGCCGGAGCTGCTGCTCGGCCGGCCCGGCCGCGGACACGGCCATCGTGATGCCGCGCGAGGCCGCCGCGACGAGGTCGGCCGAGATCTCGGTGGCGGCCGTCGCCCAATCCAGCCGCTGGAGCAGCTCGACGCGGCGATCCGTCGGCGGGCTCGTCTTGATCGTGGCGGCGTAGGTGGCGACTTTCTGCTCCGTGCCCGGCTCTGAGGAGGCGATTTCGAGGGCGACGATCTTGCGCGCCAGGGGTGAGCGGAGCCACGCGGCCGTCGCTTCGAGATTCGTCCGGTCGACATGGAGGAGAAATGCGTCGCGTACGAGCGCATAGACCGCCTCGTGGCGGAGCGTCTGTCGCAGAATCCGATCGACGGAGACCTGGTCCTTGGCGCTCATTTTCCCCGAGGCCGGCCGCAGCTCGCCGGCGAGCCCGCTCAGAAGCCCCACGAGCTGAGCCCGCGCGCCGGACAACTCCAGCAGCTCGTCGACCTTCGTCGGGCCCGTTCTCGCGATCGCCGTCGGCGGCGCGGGCGCTTTTACGTCGCGCGCCTTCGCCCCGAGCGCCGGCCTGGCGTCGGGCGCCTTCACTTCGGGCACCGGGGTGGCCTCAGGCGCCGGCGCGCGCGTCTCCTCCGGCTGCGGCGGGCGATCGGAGTAGGTGACGTTGCCCTGCTCGTCGACCGAGCGGTACGTCCCGGCAGCGATCGTTGCCGGGGCGAGAGCGAGCGCCACGCCCAGCAGCAGGACAACCGCGGTACGGTCAGTCATAGTTCCATCCCATGATGACGTGTGGGTCGGGCGCCGGCGGCAGCGCCGCGCCCGGTCCCCAGCGATCGAACTTCGCGAGAAAGTCGCGCACCTCGGGCACCGGCGCCCGCCAGTTGGCGAGGAAGGCGACGGCAGCGCGCGCCTCCTTTGCGAAATCGTCGTACTTGCCCTGCGCGTAGAGCACGCGCGCGAGCGCCAGGCGTCCCCCGGCGTCGTCGCCGAAGAGCTGGACAGTCTTTCGCAGGTGCATCTCCGCCTCGGGATATCGCTCTAGCGTTTCGAATAACCTGCCGAGATTGCGGTGGGTCCGCCACGAGTCGGGATCGGCCCGGAGAGCGCGCTGGAGCCAGGCCATGGCGCCCTCGCGATCCCCCAGGTCGGCGGCGATCATCGCGCGGTAGTTGTACGGGCGCGCAAACGCCGGCGCCAGGCGGATCGACTCGTCGAACAGCCGCGACGCGCCGTTGATGTCGCCGTCGCGAAGATAGCGCTGGCGAGCGATGACGAAGAGCTGCTCGGCGCGCTTCGGGACCTCGCGGTTGCCACCGAGGCGAATGCGGACGTAGCGCGCGCCGGACTCCTTGTTCGCGGCCGAGGCCGTGGCGCGCGAGCCCTCGATGACCATGAGCCGTCCCAGGCGCACGTATCCCTCGTCGGACAGCCACTGGCCGTACCACCAGATGCAATCGGCGGCGTCGGGCTGCCCGAGCGTGGCGAGCCGGAACGCTTTGAAGACCTCGTCGCGCTCGGCGCCCGCCCGCTCGCGCGCCTGCGCGCAGTAGTTCTGACCCGGCTGTACGATCGCGTAGGCGCGCGCTAGCCGCCGGGCCTGCTCGAGGTCGCCCTTTTCGGTCAAGATGTCGAGCTTGATCTGCACGATCCTCTCGAGCGACGGGTGATCGCGCAGGAGCGCAGCCTGGAAGCGGGTCGGCGCCCACTGGAAGAGCCAGCGCACGTGGCGTGGATGCAGGGCCAGCAGGCGGTCGAGCTGGGTGAGGGCCCGATCGTATTCGCCCACGCGCACCGTGAACGACGCCGTGCGGTAGATCGTGTCGGCATCGTCGGGTGCCAGGCCTGCGGCCCGATCGTAGAAGGTCTGTGCCTCGTCGAACTCGCCCATGAACTCGGCCATGCCCGCGCGTGCGGTCAACGCCCGCACCGACGTGGGCGCGGCGTCGGCCGCTCGCCGCGCCGAGGCCAGCGCCTCGGCGTGGCGGCCGGCCTGGAACGCCGCCTGGGCGCGGTCCAGATCGCTCGACGGCGCGGCCGGCGCGGGCCGCTCCTGAGCGGCCGCGCCGAGCGCGGTGCAGAACATCAGGGCGATCGCGGACGCGAGGGCTCTCATGGCTTGAGTCGTCATCGGACGCCGAACGGCGTCGGGCCCTGACGGGCGTCGCGCCCGAACTGCGCGTCGAGGTAGTTCGGCGCCTGCTCGAGATTCGGATCGAGGCGCCCCGCGACTTGAAGCTCGCGAAGGCCTTCCGCCTGCCGGCCGACCTTGAGGAGGATCCAACCGACGTTCGCGTGAGCGTCGGCGTCCGCTGGATTCATGGCGAGCGCCCGGCTGTAGGCGCCCAGCGCCTCGTCGTAGCGCTGGAGTCGCTGGCCCCACACCGCAGAGATGCTCGGCCAGGCCTTCGGCACGCACGCGGCGAGCGTCGTCGCGCCGACCTTGAGCCCGCGCCAGGCTTGCTCACGCCACGGGCCGTACGCTCCCTCGAGCGACAGGATTGCCAGGTCCACGTGCCCCATCCGGTCAGCCAGCTCGCCCAGGCGAAGCCAGGTCGTCGTCGAGGGGGCCCGCCGGGCCGCCGCCTGGTAGGCGACCAGCGCTTCGTCAGACTCGCCGAGGACTTCTGCGGCCTGCCCCAGCGCGAGCTCCGCTGGGGCCGAGTCCGGAGCGAGCCTCGTTGCGTAGCGGAAGTGCTCCAGGGCCTCGCGGAGGGCACCTTGCTCCCCAGCCTTCAGTCCCTCGTCGAGCGCCGCCCGAGCTCCGTGCGACATCCCGCAGGCGGCGAGCAGAGCGAGGAGGCCGAGGGCGCTGAGCGTCTGCGCCCAGGGCCGAACACGTCTCACTATCAAGAGATAGCGTGGGCGCTGAGCGGCTACAAACAATGATTCGGGTGGCACCCGGGGGGGAGATGCGCTCGATGAGCACTAGCGGTTGGGGCAGTGTTGGGCGAGTATCACAGGCGAATGCTCGGCTGGCGAACCCGTATCGGCGTGCTCGTGCCCCCGGGGAATCCCACGGTTGAGCCCGAGCTCTATCGCATGGCGCCCACGGGTGTATCGATCCACTTCGCGCGCCTCGATTCGGCCGCATCCGCCCGCGCGCCCGGCGCACCCGCGGGGATGGAGGACAGGACGCGCGCCTACGTCGAGTCTCTCCCCGGGCCAGCGGGGACGCTCGCGGCCGTGAACCCGGCGGTCGTGGTGCTCGCGTTCACTACAGCGAGCTACGCCAACGGGTTCAAGGGCGAGCAAACCCTCTCGGATCGCATCGCGTCTCTCACGGGCACCCGCGCCCTCACGGCGGCCCAGGCGATTCTGGCGGCGCTCCACCATCTGCGCGTCAAGAAGCTCGCCCTCGGGACACCCTATCCGGAGTCGATCAGCGCGCTCGGGAAAGCCTACTGGGAGGCGGCGGGGTTCGAAATCGTCGGCTATCGGCGGCTGGCCGGCGTCGAGAACATCTACGACGAAAGTGAAGAGCGCGCCTACCGACTCGCCCGCGAGGCCGACACGCCGGATGCCGACGCCGTCCTTCTGAGCGGCACCGGGCTCCCGACTATCGGAGTCATCGAGGTGCTCGAACGAGACCTGGGCAAGCCCGTCGTCTCGTCGAACCAGGCCTCGCTCTGGCGGGCGCTCCGCCTGGCCGGTGTGCGTGAGTCGATCAGCGGATTCGGTCGGCTCTTGAGCGCGATGTAGCCGCGTGCTTCATGGCTAGGGTGCGGTCCCCTGTACCGTGGAGTCCGACGCGAGACAGTTGTTGGTCTCGTCGCTCTCGGTCACGGTCGTGGCGTTGTCGGCACGGGTGATTAGGTAGTGAGCCCCGAGCGGCGCTGGAGGGAGGCGACAATCACGCCGCCTTGGATATCTGTGGGGCCAGCCCGAGCGCCATTCTGCCGAGCACCACGACGCCCAGCACGAGGCTCCCACAGAGCGTCCAGCGTCTCCAGTCAACGCGCTCGCGCCTGGCCGCTTCGCCGCCGCGTTGCTGGGGGTCCGCCGCCCGGGCCACGCCGATGGCGACACCGGATGAAGCCACGCCGGTCTCCGCCCGCCTGAGCTCGAGCTCCTCCTCGCCCTTGTAATCTGGCCCAGCGTCGCGATCGGAAAGGCCGGCGCCTTCGCATCGCGGCTCCCGTAGGCGAGCTGGAACGGTCCGGTGCCGCGCGAGGCGAGCACGAAGCGGTGCGGCACCCAGCCCGCGCTCAGCCCGGGAGGCCTGCCGCCGATCCCGCCGCCGCGCTGATCGATCTTCACCAGCCAGTACCGGTCGGCGGTTGATGCGACTTCGATGTCCGCGCTCGTCAGCTCGTCGCCTTCGCGGACCAGCCGGTACACGGTCGCCGCCGTCACGCGACGCCACGAATCGGCGGGCTTCGATCGCGAGAGAACATCGAGCGACGCGACGGCGTTGGACTGAGGCAACCCTGGCGCTCGACCGCTACGGGCATCTGATGCCCGAGATCCACGAGGCGGAAGCCTGGAAGCTCGATCGGCTGGTGTTCGGGAAGGGCCGGAGAGAGGTCACTCCGCGTGAGCGCGGCGCGTGACGCGGTGCAGCGGTAGCAAAACGGTAGCAGAGATGGAAACGGGGCCAGCGCGCTGCGCGCTAATCCCGTGTCCAACGTGGTTGCGGGGGGGGGGCGCAACGTTCCGACGGCAACAGCCTCGGCCCCGCTGGGATTTCGAGTCCGGGTGTTGTTCTAAGGCGCTGGTCCAACATCCTATGGGACCAGGAGCGGCAATCATCGAGAGGGGCCGCTACCCTCTTCACCCCTTCGTACGGGGAGAAGACGGGCACACCTCCGGTCGACGAGGGGGGCTATCTCGTCCTGACTGAAACGGCCGTTTTCGGCGATTGCGAATCGAGCCTGCCGAGGTTCGATCGCACCATGGGATCGTCGGGCTTCAACTGGATCGCACGCTGGAACAGGCGGCGCGCCTCGTCGAGCTGACCGAGCGTCGCCACCGCGGCACCGAGCGCGTTCATGGCTTCGAGGTCCTTTGGACTCTGCTCGAGCACAAAACGCAAAGGCTCGACCGCCTCCGCTGGTCGCCCCAGGGCCAGCAGCGTGAGACCTACATGCTTGTGGTGTATCAACATGTCCGGACGGAGCGTACGTGCACGCTCGAACCGCTCGAGCGCCAGAGCGAGGTGCCCCTGGTTCACGAGCGCAGCGCCAACATTACCCTGGCAGAGGGAACAGGTGGGCTCGGCGTCGACGGCGAAGCTCCACAGCGTCTCAGTGCTCTGCCAGATCTGCACCTGCTGCCACGTGAGGACAGCGAGCCCGACCAGCCATAGCGAGGCCACGCCGAGTGCTAGGTGCACGAGCCACGACAAGAGTTGGCCGCGCGCCCGCGCGCGGAGCACTAACCCGACGCCGCTTCCCACGAGAAGGGCCCAGCCAAGGCACGCGAGATAGGTATAGCGGTCAGCAGCGACCTGGATCCCCGTGCTGACGACTCCGCTCACCGGCGCGATGACCAGCGCGTAGTACAGCCAGAGCGCAAGTCCCGCTGGCCACCAGCGAGTGAGAACGATGAGGAGAAGGGGGACTGCAACGACGAAGATGAGCGGCATGAGAAACCGCGGGTCGGTAATCGAGATCCGTGCTGGGAGCTCGTAGAGTGGCGAGAGCTTGAAGGGGACGGCGGTCCGCCAGACGTAGATCCAGAGGTCATAAGCCGCGACGAGCGGGCGAGCCGGGTTGAACCCCAACCCTTTCTGCGCGTACCACGCGATAGCCCCGCCAGCGAACGCGATCAAGAAATATGGTAGCTTCTCGCGCCAGAGGGCCCACCGGAGCTCAAGGCGCCGAAGCGGGTAGAAGTCGAATAGGACGAGCACGAGCGGCAGCGTCATCACCGTTGACTTCGAGAGGAAGGCGAGCACATAGCAGACGATCGACGCACGCAAGCGCCACGTGCGGCGTGCGGCCTCTGCGTTGAGAGCGTCGAGGTACAGGATCACCGTCAGCAAGAAGAATAGGCCCGCGAGCACGTCGCGGCGCTCGGTCGCCCACGCGACGGACTCGGCGCGAAGCGGATGGAGCCCGAAGAAGAGCGCGGCCGTCGTTGCCGACGCCGTAAGCGTCCGACCCGTGAAACCCGCCGCGACGAGGAGCCGCAGTGCGACGAGGTAGAAGAGCGCCGTGTTGATCGCGTGCAGGAGCACGTTCAGTCCGTGATAGCCCATCGGGTTCATGCCCCAAAGGACGTAATCGAGCCCGTGCGTGAGCCATGTGACAGGCACCCAATGCCCCCACAGCGTCGTCGTGAACATCCACCGGATCTGCGTCCAGCCGAGACCGCGATAGTTCGTGTTCTCGAGGAAGAGGACCTGGTCGTCCCACTCCACGAACCCGTTGAACAGCGACGGTGAGAAGACGATGGCAGCGATCAGCGCGAGTGCGACGGGAAGCGCCCAGTGCAAGGTTCCGTCCGAATTAGACCTCATGCTCTCTCGAGCGTAGCATTAAGGGATTTGTCTTCGTCCCCTTTGTCTTGGGAACTTCCCCCTCCCCGCGTTGAGGCGACGGTGTTTTCGCTCGGCGTCGGACTGAACCCGGTGCCGAAGATTGACACTGTCGTGCCGACCGGCCCGCTGGCCGGGGTGAAGTCGATGATGGACACCAGGGCCGAGCTCTGTCGAAGAGGCCGGTGAGATGGCCCACGGCGTCGTACTGATACACCGCGGTATCGCAGGCCGGGTCCACGACGCCGATCAATCGGCCGAGCCGGTCGTAGATGTAGGTGATATCCGCATGCGCGGTGTTGGGCGTGAAGACCAGCCCAAGGAGAATCCAGCCGATCGCGCGCCAAGGCGCACGGTTGCGCCAAACGTCTCGATCTCAAGACAGTCTGGAGAGGCGCCAAGGAGGCGAGCGCACACCGCACTGGGCACTCTGCGCTAAGAGCTGGGCGAATGCGCCTGAAATGTGCCGCACTCCCGCCGACCGTTCAGTAGCTGGGCGCACCGCACAGCTACCGGGGTCCAGCTCCTGTGCGATGCGGAGAGTGGAGGCGCCCGTCAGGCGCCGCGTACGTAGCCTTCGAGCAGATCGCGCGCGATCAGCTCCGGATCGCGCTCGGCCGGCAGCCCATAGCCGCCGCCCCCCGGGAGTCGAACCTCTACGAGCGCGCCAGGGGGCACGAGCTGCTCGGCCTTTGGATTCGCCGGCGCCACGCCGTCGATCAACACCGCGCCCCGCGCGCCCGGCCCGCCGCCGCGGAATCCGGCGGCCGGATGCACCGTGCGATCGCAGAGGATCGAGGCGGCGAACGGCTCGCGCGTGCGCACGCGGAAGGCGATGGTCTGGCCCAGGCCACCGCGGTATTTCCCCGGGCCGCCCGAGTCGTCGCGCAGGCACTTCCGCTCGATGATCAGCGGCGACAGGTTCTCGATGACCTCGACCGGGGTGCCGAGGACGCCGGACGGAAACGCGGTGGCCGAGAGCCCGTCCTTGATGGCGCGCGCCCCGGTCCCGCCCGACGAGAAGAAGATGTAGCTGAAGGGCTCGCCCGCGAAGTCCTTGCCCGAGACCTGAATGCCCCAGATGTTCGCCGAGCCTTCGGCCATGACGCGGTCGGGCAGCGCCTGGCCGAGGGCTCCGGCGATGACGTGGGGCAGGAAGTGGCCGACGATGTGCCGGGCGGCGACGGCCGCCGGCCGCTGCACGTTGAGGATCGAGCCCGTCGGCGCCGTGATGCGCAGCGGCCGGAACGCGCCCTCGTTGTTGGGCACGTCCGGGCTCACGATCACCTTCACGCCGTAGGTCGTGTACGCCTCGGTGTAGTTCATGACGACGTTCACGCCGCGCCGGCTCGCGGGCGAGGAGCCGGCGTAATCCACGAGCAGCTCGTCGCCGCGAATCTCACAGCGCGCGCGGATCGTGATCGGCTCGTCGAACCCGTCCGAGGTGATCTCGTTCGTGTAGACGCCGGGTCGGAGCGCGCGGATCGCCGCGCGCATGGCGCGCTCCGTGCGCCCGATGATCTCGTCGGCCAGCGGCTCGAGCCGCTCGAGCCCGAATTCCGCCATGAACTCCAGGAGCCGCTCGCCCCCGACGGCGCCTCCCGCGATCTGCGCGTGGAAGTCGCCCAGCACCATCTCGGGCAGCCGCGTGTTGGCACGGATGATCGCGATCAGCGCCTCATTCGGCCGTCCGGCCTCGTAGAGCTTCATGATCGGGATCTGCAGGCCCTCCTCGTACACCTCGCGTGCCTCGGCCGAGAGCACGTGCCCGCCGATGTCCGCCGTGTGGCAAGTCGAGGCGAAGAAGGCGATGCACTCCTCGCCGCGGAAGATCGGCGAGCAGATCGTGACGTCGTTGAGATGGCCCGACGTGAGCCAGGGATCGTTCGTGATCAAGACGTCGCCCGGTCGGAGCGTCTCGAGCGGGCACGCGGCCAGGAAGTGCTTCATCGCGAGCGCCATGGAGTTGATGTGCCCGGGCGTGCCTGTCACCGCCTGGGCGACCATGAAGCCGCGACGGTCGAAGACGCCCGCCGAGAGGTCGCCCGCCTCGCGCACGATCGAGGTGAAGGACGTCCGCTGGAGCGCCGCGGCCTGCTCATTGACGACGCCGACGAGGCGGTTCCAGCAGATCTCGAGGGTGATCGGGTTTGTTGGAGCGGAGGCCGTGAGGCCGGCGCTGGCTGGGGGTGGCCTGAGAGAGGTGCGGCGTGGCTCCACACGCCCGGTCTTGCCCGGGGAGCGGCGTCGCACCGTCACGGCGTCATCTCCACGATGAGGGCGAGGCCTGCGTCCACCCGGGCGCGCCCTCCGTGCCCGATCACCGCGGTCGACTCGCGCTCCTCGACCATCGCGGGCCCGGTCAGCGTCATCCCCGCAGCGAGAGCATAGCGGTCATACACGGGGGTCTCGACGAAGCCGCCGGCCTCCGCGAAGTACGCCTTGCGCGTTCCCTTGATCGGGTTGATCGGGCGTGCGGAGCCCCGCCGCGCCTCTCTCAGGCCACCCTCGGTCAAAGCCGGCCTCACGGACCCCGCTACAACAACCCGGCGTGGCTCCGGACGTCCGATCAATCGGGTTTTTGGGTCGGGCCCGGCGACCTTCACGCGCCAGTTCAGCGCCTCGATCGGCACGCCCTGTGGCAGGCGGTGATAGAGCGCGCGATACGCCGCCTCGAAGCTCGCCGTGATCATCGGGAGGCTTTCGGCGGAGAGGTTGCCGAGCGGCACCGCGGCCTCGACCTCGTGCCCCTGGCCGAGGTAACGCATCTCGGCGATGCGCAAGACCGCGACGTCGCTCGCGGCGACGCCGGCCCGCGCGAGCAGCGCGCAGCCTTCGGCTTCCATCTCGGTGAAGAGCCTCATGATCGCGGTCCAGTCGGCGCCGTCGAGGCGCTGGCGGCCGGTCCGCACGAAGTCGAAGGCCAGCGGCGCGGCCAGGAGGCCGTAGGCGGACATCGCCCCGGCGCCGAAGGGAAGCAGGATGCGCGGCACTTTCAGAATGTGCGCGACCTGCCAGCAGTGGACGGGGCCGGCGCCGCCGAAGGCGAAGAGCGGATACGAGCGCAGGTCTTTCCCCCGCTCGATCCCGTGGATGCGCGCGGCGGCGGCCATGTTCTCGTTGACGACGCGATAGATGCCCCAGGCGGCTTGCGTGACGTCGAGACCGAGGGGCCGGGCGACGTGCTCCTCGATGGCGCGGTGGGCGGCCGCGTGATCGAGCCGCATGCGCCCGCCCAGGAAGAACTCGGCGTCGAGGTAGCCGAGCAGCAGATCGGCGTCGGTCACCGTGGGCTGGTGGCCTCCCAGGTTGTAGCAGGCGGGGCCGGGGTCGGCGCCCGCGCTGTCGGGGCCGACCTTGAGGAGCCCCATGCGGTCGACGCGCGCGATCGAGCCGCCGCCGGCGCCGATCTCGATCATCTCGATCACCGGCACGCGGATCGGCAGCCCCGAGCCCTTCTTGAAGCGGTCGGCGCGCGCCACCTCGAATTCGCGCCCGACAAGCGGCACGCCGTCGTCGATGACGCACGCCTTGGCGGTCGTGCCGCCCATGTCGAACGAAAGAAGCTTCGGCTCGCCGCGCTCGCGCGCGGCCTGGGCGGCGGCCAGGGCGCCGGCGGCGGGCCCGGACTCGACGAGGCGGATCGGCAGACGCCGGGCGAGCGGCGGCAGCACGATGCCGCCCGAGGACTGCATGATGTAGAGCTGGCCCGGAATCTCCCGCTCGGCGAGCCGTCGCTCGAGGTCTTCGAGATAGCGGGACATCAGCGGCGCCACGTACACGTTGGCCGTCGTCGTCGAGGTGCGCTCGTACTCGCGCATCTCGGGCACGACCTCCGACGCGCACGCGACCACCATCTGCGGGGCGATCTCGCGGACCAGCGCCGCCAGCCGTCGCTCGTGCGCTGGGTTCACGTAGGCGTGCAGCAGGCAGATCGCGACCGCCTCGACGCCTTCGGCGGCCAGCTCGCCAATGACCCGGCGCGCGGCGTCCTCGTCGAGGGGCTGCCGGACCTCGCCGTCGGCCAGGAGCCGCTCGCGGACTTCGCGGCGGAGCCGCCGCGGCACGAGGGGCGCCGGCGGATCGATAAAGAGGTCGTACATGTCGTAGCGGCCTTCGTGGCGAATCTCGAGCGCGTCACGAAAGCCCTCGGTGGTCAGGAGCGCCGTCCGCGCGCCCTTGCGCTCGATGAGCGCGTTGGTCGCGAGCGTCGTGCCGTGCACGACGGCCCGCACGGCGCTTGCGGGAATCGCCGACTCCTCGAGGAGCGAGCCGATGCCCTGCTCGACCGCGTGCGCCGGATCTTTCGGCGTGGTGAGGACCTTGCCCACGCGCGCGGCACCGCTCGTCTCGTCGATGACGACGAGATCGGTGAAAGTGCCGCCGATGTCGACGCCCAGGCGCGCCGTCACGGCGCTCAGTTTACACCGCGATCGTGACAGGGCCGGTAAGATGACGGCATGAGACGAGAGGCCGCATGTGTCGTCGTGACCGGCCTGGTGAGCGCGCTCGCGCTGTCGGCGACACTGGCGGCCCAGCCGCGGCGGCACGTGACCATCGCCTCGGGCGCAGTGGACGGCGTCTACTACCCGATTGCCGGCGCGAT